>Ga0208979_100094_pt1 | contig 170523 bp, 188 predicted proteins | sample HotLakConsUCCSLE_FD_184738 | JGI IMG/M metagenome (GOLD analysis project Ga0208979, IMG submission 184738) | Hypersaline microbial mat communities from Hot Lake, Washington, USA - Hot Lake Consortium UCC-SLE (SPAdes) | ecosystem: Environmental > Aquatic > Non-marine Saline and Alkaline >... | reverse complement strand
TTCTGGATCGCGGCGAGGCGGGCGACAACATCGGCGCGCTGCTGCGCGGCATCGACCGCGAGGCGGTGGAGCGCGGTCAGGTCCTGTGCAAGCCGGGTTCGGTGAAGCCGCACACGAAGTTCGAGGCGGAGGCCTACATCCTGACGAAGGAGGAGGGCGGCCGCCACACGCCGTTCTTCGCGAACTACCGTCCGCAGTTCTACTTCCGGACGACGGACGTGACGGGCACGGTGGAGCTTGCGGCGGGCACGGAGATGGTGATGCCGGGCGACAACGTGTCGTTCACGGTGGAACTGATCGCGCCGATCGCCATGGAAGACGGCCTGCGCTTCGCCATCCGCGAAGGCGGCCGCACCGTCGGCGCAGGCGTCGTGTCCAAGATCATCGAGTGATCCCGCAAAGGGCACTTGAACTCGACGGGGCCGCGGGATAGCTCGCGGCCCTTGCCGGTCTCGAAACCCGGCCAAGGAAACCGGTTCGACGAGGGGTGGCTTCTACCCCCTCCTCTCAACTGAAAGGAACATGAGATGGCGATTGCCAGCCAGAATATCCGGATCCGCCTGAAGGCGTTCGACTACCGGGTTCTCGATGCCTCCACCCAGGAGATCGTGAACACCGCGAAGCGCACGGGCGCACAGGTCCGCGGGCCGATCCCGCTTCCCAACAAGATCGAGAAGTTCACGGTTCTCCGTGGTCCGCACGTGGACAAGAAGTCCCGTGATCAGTGGGAAATCAGGACGCACAAGCGTCTTCTCGACATCGTCGATCCGACCCCGCAGACGGTGGACGCGCTGATGAAGCTCGACCTCGCCGCTGGCGTGGATGTCGAGATCAAGGTGTAAGGGAGGGCATTGACCATGTTGCGCTCTGGTGTGATCGCCAAGAAGCTGGGCATGACCCGGCTGTTCATGGAGGACGGGAAGCAGATCCCCGTGACCGTCCTTCAACTCGACAAACTGCAGGTGGTGGCCCAGCGGACGCCCGAGGCACACGGCTATGCCGCCGTGCAGCTCGGCGCCGGCACGGCCAAGGCCAAGCGGGTTTCCGCGCCCATGCGCGGCCACTTCGCCAAGGCCAGCGTGGAACCCAAGCGCAAGCTTGTGGAGTTCCGCGTCGATCCTGTGAACCTGCTGAATGTCGGTGAGGAAATCATCGCGGACCATTACTTCGAGGGGCAGTTCGTGGACGTAACGGGCACCTCGATCGGCAAGGGCTTCGCCGGTGCCATGAAGCGGCACAATTTCGGCGGTCTGCGCGCGTCGCACGGCGTGTCGATCTCGCACCGCTCGCACGGCTCGACCGGTCAGTGTCAGGACCCGGGCCGCGTCTTCAAGGGCAAGAAGATGGCCGGCCACATGGGGGCCGCGAAGGTGACGACGCAGAACCTGCAGGTCGTGCGCACCGACACCGACCGTGGCCTCATCATGGTCAAGGGTGCCGTGCCCGGATCGAAGGGCGGCTGGGTCACGGTCAAGGACGCGGTGAAAAAGCCGTTCCCCGAGAACGCGATCCTGCCGGCGGCCCTGCGCTCCGCAGCCGAAGAGGCCGCGAAGGCCGCCGAGGAAGCCGCGGCACAGGCAGCAGCCGAGGCCGAGGCGGAGGCCAAGCGTCTCGCCGAGGAGCAGGCCGCCCAGGAGGCCGAGGCGCTGAAGGAGGCCGAGGCCGACATCGAAGCCGACAAGTCGGCGGATGGCGAAGCCGAGAAGAAGGACGGTGAGGAATGAAACTCGACGTGATCAAACTGGACGGCGGCAAGGCCGGGTCGGTCGAGCTGGGCGAGGACATCTTTGGCCTCGAACCCCGCGCCGACATCCTTCACCGTGTCGTCCGCTGGCAGCGCAACAAGGCGCAGGCCGGCACGCACAAGGTCAAGACGCGGTCGGAAACCAGCTACTCGACCAAGAAGATCTATCGCCAGAAGGGCACCGGCGGCGCACGCCACGGTGACCGGAACGCGCCGATCTTCCGCAAGGGCGGCGTCTACAAGGGTCCGACCCCGCGCAGCCACGCCCACGAGTTGCCGAAGAAGTTCCGCAAGCTGGGCCTGAAGCACGCGCTCAGCGCCAAGATGGCCGCCGGTGCACTGGTGGTTATCGACACCGCGGCAATGGACGCGCCCAAGACCAGCGCGCTGGCCAAGCAGGTGCGTGAGCTTGGCTGGAAGCGCGCGCTGATCATCGACGGGGCCGAAGTGAACGAGAACTTCGCCATGGCCGCCCGCAACATCGAGGGGCTCGACGTGCTCCCGTCGATGGGCGCCAACGTCTACGACATCCTCAAGCGGGACACCCTGGTCATCACCAAGGCCGGTCTCGAAGCGTTGGAGGCGCGTCTGCAATGAGCGTGAAGCCGGAACATTACGACGTGATCCGCAAGCCGGTCATCACCGAGAAATCCACCATGGCGTCGGAACACGGCGCGGTGGTCTTCGAGGTCGCCATCGACGCGAACAAGCCGCAGATCAAGGAAGCGGTCGAGACGCTCTTCGGCGTGAAGGTGAAGGCGGTGAACACCACCATCACCAAGGGCAAGCACAAACGCTTCCGCGGCCGCCTCGGCACCCGGAAGGACGTGAAGAAGGCCTACGTGACGCTCGAAGAGGGCAACACCATTGACGTGTCGACGGGTCTCTGAGAGAGCCGTAGGGCGGGACTTGTCCCGCCGCTTGAGAAATTGAAGCCCCGGCTGCGAGAGCGGCCGGGGTTTTCTTGTTCTGACTAGGCGATTTTCTGCAGGATTAGTCGTCTTTGACAATAATTGTTGGTGGGGCAGGAAAAGGGCTTTGTCCTGTGACGAAATTTGTGACCGGAAACGGACGGCGGCCTTCCAAAATCTCAGCGATTAGATGCGCGTTTCTCCTTTGTAGGAACTGATCGTCGTTCCAGCCCTTGGGAACGTAGCTGCGTCGTTCAAGCTCTCGTTTGTCGAAGTTATACCCGACTACTCGTCCGATTTGGTGGATCAAGTCCATGAACAAATCAGAACGTTGATCGTAATACCGATCTTGATCTTCCTTAGAACCAGCGGGCTCAGGCGAGCTGAGGTGTTCAATATAGCTCCTGAAAGCAGACCGGACTTGAGGTTGGTCGTAGAACTCCAATTCGACGATGTTGAGAGCGGCGACGTGTGCTGGATCCAGCCTGATGCCTCGCGTTTGCATCAACGTGCGAAATAGGTCCAACTTCCGCCGTTTGGCTTCATTCCTGTTGTCGATCTGCCGAGTCACCAAGACAGCAAGTATGGGTCCAGCCACAATTGCAACCAGTGTGGCAATTGATAATACGATTTCTTCGCTCATTCGTCCGGGAATCCTATGTTCTTTATGAAGCGAGCATTGAGTTTTCCGACCGGTGTCGAGATTCCATATGTTTCCTCCGGATCGAGCTCTTCCGGCAGGTCGATATTGACCGTGATGTCGCCTGACGCTGTCTCGAACTCTGCGCCAGTAATGGAAATGGACTGTGCTGGCATCCTATATGTGACGCGTCCCCTAATCCTGCCTTCGACCAAGACGTAATCCCCTGAAAAAACAAGACCTGCCATGTCAGCGCCCCCGATCTTGCCCTCGCGAAAAACGAACATTGCCATGGCTTGTCCAGCAACGCCCGTCATGTAGGCAGTATAAATCCCGTCGATCACAACAAATACACTCCATCTAGGGAACAGTAGACACGACATACTATATTTGGGTGCGAAATGGAATTGAAGGTGCGTCAATCTCACATCAGAGGCGGAGCTGGAGCTTTTGGTCGTTTTGCGCACTGTTGTCGTACGCTTGACCCTCCTCCCCAAACCCCCTAAACGACCCCATCGGCTGGCCCCGGATTCGTCCGGGGCTTCGCTTTTGGTCGACGGATGGCGGGACAAGTCCCGCCCTACGGCGCCATAACCCGGGGACCTCAGGGGCCCTACACACCACAGACAGCCGGGCCCATACCCGGCGCGAAGCAAACGGAAGACAGAAAGCATGGCACTCAAGTCGTACAAACCTACGACGCCGGGCCAGCGCGGGCTGGTGCTGATCGACCGTTCGGAGCTTTGGAAAGGACGTCCGGTCAAGAACCTCACCGAGGGTCTGACCAAGAAGGGCGGCCGGAACAACACCGGACGGATCACGGCACGACGCCGCGGTGGCGGGGCGAAACGCCTCTACCGGATCGTCGATTTCAAGCGCACCAAGATGGACGTCCCGGCGACCGTCGAGCGGATCGAATACGATCCGAACCGGACCGCCTTCATCGCGCTCGTGCGCTACAATGATGGCGAACAGGCCTACATCCTCGCGCCCCAGCGTCTCGCCGTCGGCGACATGGTGGTGTCGAGCGGCAAGGCTGACATCAAGCCGGGCAACGCGATGCCGTTTTCCGGCATGCCCATCGGCACGATCGTTCACAACATCGAGCTGAAGCCCGGCAAGGGCGGCCAGATCGCACGCGCGGCCGGAACATACGCCCAGTTCGTCGGACGTGACGGCGGCTACGCGCAGATCCGCCTCAGCTCGGGCGAGTTGCGCCTCGTGCGCCAGGAATGCATGGCCACGGTCGGCGCGGTGTCGAACCCCGACAATTCGAACCAGAACTTCGGCAAGGCCGGCCGCACCCGTCACATGGGCAAGCGTCCCTCCGTCCGCGGTGTCGCGATGAACCCGATCGATCACCCCCATGGCGGTGGTGAGGGTCGGACCTCCGGCGGCCGCACGCCCGTCACCCCTTGGGGCAAGGACACGAAGGGCCGTCGCACCCGCGACAAGAACAAGGCGTCGCAGCGGCTTATCGTCCGTTCGCGTCACGCCAAGAAGAAAGGGCGCTGAGACATGTCGCGTTCCGTCTGGAAAGGGCCTTTTGTCGACAGCTATGTCCTCAAGAAGGCTGAAAAGTCCCGCGAGTCGGGCCGCAGCGAGGTCATCAAGATCTGGTCGCGCCGCTCCACCATCCTTCCCCAGTTCGTGGGCCTCACCTTCGGGGTCTACAACGGTCAGAAGCATATCCCGGTGAACGTTTCCGAGGACATGATCGGCCAGAAGTTCGGGGAATACTCGCCGACGCGGACCTATTACGGTCACGCCGCCGACAAGAAAGCGAAGAGGAAGTAAGCCATGGGCAAGGATAAGAATCCCCGCCGCGTGGCGGATAACGAAGCGATGGCGAAACTGCGCATGCTGCGCACCAGCCCGCAGAAGCTGAACCTCGTCGCCGGCCTGATCCGCGGCAAGAAGGTTGAAAAGGCGCTGAACGATCTGACCTTCTCGAAGAAGCGGATCGCGGGCGACGTGAAGAAGTGCCTTCAGTCGGCCATCGCCAATGCCGAGAACAACCATGGGCTGGACGTGGACGAACTGATCGTCGTCGAGGCCTATGTCGGCAAGAACCTGGTGATGAAGCGTGGCCGTCCGCGGGCACGTGGCCGCTTCGGCCGCATCCACAAGCCGTTCAGCGAGCTGACCATCAAGGTCCGCCAGATCGAGGAGACTGCCTGATGGGACACAAGGTCAATCCGATCGGCATGCGCCTGCAGGTCAACCGCACCTGGGACAGCCGCTGGTACGCCGACACCAAGGAATACGGCGATCTTCTGCTCGAAGACATCAGGATGCGCGAGTTCATCGAGGAAGAGGCCAAGCAGGCCGGCGTCTCGAAGATCATCATCGAACGTCCGCACCGCAAGTGCCGCGTCACCATCCATACCGCGCGTCCCGGTGTCATCATCGGCCGCAAGGGCTCTGAAATCGAGGTGCTGCGCAAGAAGCTCGCCGCGATGACCGACAGCGAACTGCATCTCAACATCGTCGAGGTGCGCAAGCCCGAGCTTGACGCCGCACTCGTGGCCGAAAGCATCGCGCAGCAGCTGGAACGCCGCGTGTCCTTCCGCCGCGCCATGAAGCGGGCGGTGCAGAACGCCATGCGGATGGGGGCTCTGGGCATCCGGGTCAACGTCGCGGGTCGCCTCGGCGGCGCCGAGATCGCCCGGACGGAGTGGTATCGCGAGGGCCGCGTGCCCCTCCACACCCTGCGGGCTGACATCGACTATGCGCTGAAGGAAGCCTCGACGCCTTACGGCATCATCGGCATCAAGGTCTGGATCTTCAAGGGCGAGATCATGGAGCACGACCCGTCGGCTCGCGATCGTCGCAACCAGGAGCTCCAGGAAGGCGGCGGGCCACGCCCGCGCCGTGACCGGTAAGGAGTAGAGAAGATGCTGCAACCAAAGCGCACGAAATTCCGCAAGATGCAGAAGGGCCGCATCCGGGGTGACGCGAAGGGCGGGTCCGACCTGAACTTCGGTTCCTTCGGCCTGAAGGCACTTCAGCCCGAACGCGTCACCGCGCGTCAGATCGAAGCCGCCCGTCGAGCCATGACGCGTCACATGAAGCGTCAGGGCCGCGTCTGGATCCGGATCTTCCCCGACACGCCGGTGACCTCCAAGCCGGTCGAAGTCCGGATGGGCAAGGGCAAGGGTTCGGTCGATTTCTGGGCCTGCAAGGTCAAGCCCGGCCGGATCATGTTCGAGATCGACGGCGTCAGCGAACCCGTCGCCCGCGAGGCCCTGCGCCTTGCGGCGATGAAGCTGCCGATCAAGACCCGCACGGTGGTCCGCGAAGACTGGTAATCCGTCGCAAACGGACTGGAACGAACACGGGACCCCGCCAGACTGGCGGGGTTTCGTCTTTTTGGGGCGCAAGAGCGGAGGTCGCGACGATGGATGGTGCCAACGCCAGGGTGACGCTGTCGTCACGGCCCGACTGGATGTATCTCCTGCGCGATCTCTACGAGTTCTACCGGACGATCCCGGCCGGTGGCAGCAAGACGATCCGCAACCATCAGCGCCTGGTGCGGGAACGGATTTCGCGCGCCCTCTCCTCCAATGCCGAACTGCGGGAACGGGTGCCGATGCAAAAGCCCGTGACGGCGCATCTGTCGCGCGCCTTCGCCCGCGGGCGGCTGGAGCGTCACGCGCCCTTCATGTCGACATTGGAGACGATCAGCCCCGAGCTGGAGTGGCTCTATGGCTACGAGAAGGTGCCGCGCGGCCTGGAGAAGAAATTCGCCTTCGCCGAACTGGCGGGACCCTTTGGCCCGGTGGTGGTGGACGACGTGATCCTCGGGCTGGTCCTGTTTGCCCCCGGCTGCACCTATCCCGCCCATTCCCATGACGGGATCACGGAAAGCTACATCTGCCTCACGGGTGCCGTGTCCGAGAACGACGCGGGCGTCTATGCGCCCGGTTCGCTCATCTTCAACCCGCCCGGGCACCTGCACCGGATCACCACGGCCGATCAGCAGCCCTCGCTGCTTGCCTATGCATGGGTCGGCGCGCCGGAGGTTCTGGCCAGTCAGAAGATGAGCTTCACGCGGCGGAGGGCGTAGGGCCCGGTTGTGCGGTCAACCCGTTGCGGCGGGACAAGTCCCGCCCTACACACATGCCCATGGCCAGCATCAGATCCCTTTTCGTCACCCGCCTCTACCACGCACGCCTTGCGGAGCTCGGCCCCCCCGTCGATGCGGAGGAGCTTCCCGCCTCCTGCTTTTCCATCGCCGAGGATGACGAGGCCGGGCAGGCCTGGTGCGAGGAAAACGGCTATCCCGGATACACCTCCTACGCTTCGCTCACGGACCTGCCCTGGCGCTTTCCGATCTTCGACGCGCTTGTGAAGGCGCTGGATGCCCATGTCGCGGCCTTCGCCGAGGATCTGGAGTTCGACCTCGAGGGGCGCAAGCTGGTGCTGGAGGATATCTGGATCAACATCCTTCCAGAGGGCGGCATCCACACCAGCCACATACATCCCCATTCGGTGATCTCGGGCACGACCTATGTGCAGGTCCCGCCCGGCGCGCGGTCGATCAAGCTGGAGGACCCGCGCCACGCGATGATGATGGCCGCGCCGAACCGCAGAAAGGAGTGCCGCGAGGAGTTGCGGGCCTTCGTCTATCCCGGTCCGGCGGAGGGTGACGTTCTCCTGTGGGAATCCTGGCTCCGCCACGAGGTGCCGATGAACATGGACGAGGACGACCGGGTGAGTGTGAGTTTCAACTACCGGTGGGGCGACTAGAGCGGCCGCGTCTGTCCCGTCAGCCAGTCGGCAAAGGTGGCCTCCTCCACGTCCCCTGCGGCCAGATCCTCCATCATCCGTACGCCTTCCAACGGATCTGGGCGCATCTGCAACCCGTTGAGTCGCAGGAAGGTGAGCGTCGTCACGAAGGCTGTCCGCTTGTTCCCGTCGATGAAGGCATGGGCCTTGGAAATGCCGAAGGCGTAGGCGGCGCCGAGGACATGCAGATCGGTCTCGCCATAGGCGGCGCGGTTCGCGGGCCGCGCGCAGGCGGCTTCCAGAAGTCCGATATCCCGCAAGCCCGGGGCGCCGCCGTGGCGGGTGATCTGGCGGTCATGGAAGGTCAGAACGGCGCGGAGCGGAACCCAGACTGGCGCGCTCACGCCAGCGCCTGAAGCAGGTCGCGGTTCTCGTCCATGACTGCCTCGCCCGCTTCCAGCGCCGCGGCAAGCGCCGGGTCGTTCGCCATGATCCTGAGCGATCCGTCATCGCCCCGAACGACATGGAGCGTGTCGCCCTCCTTGGCGTCGAGAATGGCCAGCATCTCGGCGGTGAGGGTCATGACGGCAGAGTTGCCGACCTTGCGGATTTTGGACGTGATCATGCTTCACCCTCTGAATATACGTATGTATATACCTCGGGCCATAACCATGCAAGGATTATGGGGTTGCGGCAATGCTGCTTTGCCCCTATACGCGCCGTCTATTCACCGAACTCCACGGGAATCGGCGTGACCCTGCGTGCAGGGGCGTCCCCGTGATGTGGAAAGGACAAAGGCGATGAACGCCAGCGAACTTCGCGAGAAGACGCCGGACCAGCTGCGTGATCAGCTCGTCCAGCTCAAGAAGGAGGCCTTCAACCTCCGCTTCCAGCAGGCCACCGGCCAGCTTGAGAACACCGCGCGCATGCGTGTCGTCAAGCGTGACGCCGCGCGCGTGCTGACGATCCTGAACGAAAAAGCGACCGCCGCAGCCGGTTCTGACAAGCGCGCCGCTGGCGCGACGGAGGCCAACTGATGCCCAAACGTATCCTGCAGGGCACCGTCACATCGGACGCCAACGCCCAGACCGTGACCATCTCGGTCGAGCGTCGCTTCAAGCACCCGGTCCTCGCCAAGACGATCCGGAAGTCCAAGAAGTACCGCGCGCACGACGAGAACAACGAATACAAGGTCGGCGAGACCGTCCGTATTCAGGAATGCGCGCCGAAGTCGAAAACCAAGCGCTGGGAGGTGGTCGCGCGCGTCTGACGTGTTCGTCCATACCCCGGTTTGATCGAAACCCCCGGACCAATGTGCTGCAACGCCGGTCCGGGACGTCGGGAGAAACCAAATGATCCAGATGCAGACCAATCTGGATGTCGCTGACAATTCCGGAGCCCGGAAAGTTCAGTGCATCAAGGTCCTGGGTGGCTCCAAGCGGAAATACGCCTCCGTCGGCGACATCATCGTGGTGTCGGTGAAAGAGGCCATTCCGCGTGGCCGCGTCAAGAAGGGCGATGTCCGCAAGGCCGTCGTCGTGCGCACCGCCAAGGAAGTGCGCCGCGAGGATGGCACCGCCATCCGCTTCGACCGCAACGCCGCCGTCATCCTCAACAACAACAACGAGCCCATCGGCACCCGGATCTTCGGGCCCGTGGTTCGTGAGCTGCGCGCGAAGAACTTCATGAAGATCATCTCGCTCGCGCCGGAGGTGCTCTGATGGCCGCGAAACTCAAGAAGGGCGATCGCGTCGTCGTGCTCGCCGGCAAGGACAAGGGCAAGGAGGGAGAGATCTCCCGCGTTGACCCCAAGGCCGGCAAGGCCGTCGTGGACGGCATCAACATCGCCATCCGCCACACCAAGCAGAGCCAGAATTCGCAAGGCGGCCGCATCCCGCAGGCGATGCCGATCGACCTGTCGAACCTTGCGCTGCTGGACACCAACGGCAAACCCACCCGCGTCGGCTTCCGCATGGAAGACGGCAAGAAGGTGCGCTTCGCCAAGACCACGGGGGACGTGATCGATGCTTGATACGGCAACCTATACCCCGCGGCTGAAGGCCCTCTATCGCGCGGAGATCAAGCCCGCGATGAAAGAGGAGTTCGGCTATTCCAACGACATGCAGATCCCGCGGCTCGAGAAGATCATTCTCAACATCGGCTGCGGCGCGGAAAGCGTCCGGGACTCCAAGAAGGCCAAATCGGCCGCCGAGGACCTGACCGCGATCGCCGGCCAGCAGGCCGTTCCCACGTTGGCCAAGAAGTCGATCGCCGGTTTCCGTGTCCGCGAGGGCATGACGCTGGGTGCGAAGGTCACGCTGCGCGGCGACCGGATGTACGACTTCCTCGACCGGCTGATCACCATCGCCATGCCCCGCATCCGCGACTTCCGCGGCGTGAAGCCGTCCTTCGACGGGCGCGGCAACTTCGCGATGGGGATCAAGGAACACATCGTGTTCCCCGAGATCAACTTCGACAAGGTCGACGAGGTCTGGGGCATCGACGTCATCATGGTGACCACCGCGGCGACGGACGCAGAGGCGAAGTCGCTTCTGAAGCACTTCAACATGCCGTTCAACGCCTGACGCGGAAGGACAAGACACATGGCAAAGAAAGCAATGGTCGAACGCGAACTGAAGCGTCAGAAGCTGGTGGCCCAATACGCCGCCAAGCGCGCGGCGCTTAAGGAAATCGCGAAAGACGAAGACAAGCCCATGGAAGAGCGGTTCAAGGCGCGCCTCAAGCTGGCGAAACTGCCCCGCAACTCCTCTCCCACGCGGCTCCACAATCGCTGCCAGCTGACGGGGCGTCCGCACGCCTATTACCGCAAGCTGCGCGTCTCGCGGATCATGCTCCGGGAACTGGCCTCCAACGGTCAGATCCCCGGCATGGTCAAGTCGAGCTGGTAAGGAGATCGGACGATGAATGATCCTATCGGCGATATGCTGACCCGCATCCGCAACGCGCAGATGCGTGGCAAGTCGGTGGTGGAAACCCCGGCCTCCAAGCAGCGCGGCCGCGTTCTCGACGTGCTGGCCGACGAAGGCTATATCCGCGGCTACGAGGCGGTGACCGGCAAGAACGGTCACCCGGCCTACGAGATCAGCCTGAAATACTACGAGGGCACCCCGGTCATCCGGGAACTCACGCGTGTCTCCAAGCCCGGCCGCCGCGTCTATCTCGGCGTGTCCGACATCCCGCAGGTCCGTCAGGGTCTGGGTGTCTCCATCGTTTCCACGTCAAAAGGCGTGATGACCGATGCGAGCGCACGCCAGGCCAATGTGGGCGGTGAAGTGCTTTGCACGATTTTCTGAGGAGATCACGACATGTCTCGTATTGGTAAACGACCGGTCGAGCTGCCGTCGGGGGTGTCCGCCTCCGTCTCCGGCCAGACCATCGAGGTGAAGGGCCCCAAGGGCGCCCGGAGCTTCACCGCAACCGACGATGTCACGCTGAACGTGGCGGACAACGCCATCACCGTCGAGCCGCGTGGCAAGTCCAAGCGCGCCCGGCAGCAGTGGGGCATGTCCCGCACCATGGTCCAGAACCTGGTGACGGGCGTGACAGACGGCTTCAAGAAGGAGCTCGAGATCCAGGGCGTCGGCTACCGCGCGCAGATGCAGGGCAACACCCTGAAGCTGTCGCTTGGCTACTCCCACGATGTGGATTTCGAGGTTCCCGCCGGCGTCACCGTCTCGACCCCGAAGAACACCGAGGTCATCGTCGAAGGCGCCGACCAGCAGCTGGTCGGTCAGGTTGCCGCGAACATCCGCGAGTGGCGCGCGCCCGAGCCCTACAAGGGCAAGGGCATCCGCTACAAGGGCGAGTACATCTTCCGCAAGGAAGGCAAGAAGAAGTAAGGGCTGGCGATATGGCACTATCGAAAAGAGAGCTGTTCCAGAAGCGCCGCCTGCGCAACCGGAACAAGATCAAGGCGATGGCAAACGGGCGTCCGCGCCTGTCGGTTCACCGCTCCAACAAGAACATCAGCGTGCAGCTGATCGACGACGTGGACGGCAAGACGCTCGCCTCCGCCTCGTCGCTCGAGAGCGCGCTGGGCATTGTCGGCAAGAACAACGTGGAGGCTGCCGCGAAGGTGGGCGCCGCGATTGCCGAGCGTGCGAAGAAGGCCGGTGTCGAGGAAGTCTTCTTCGACCGCGGCGGTTTTCTGTTCCACGGCCGCGTCAAGGCGCTGGCCGATGCCGCCCGCGAGGGTGGTCTGAAGTTCTGAGGACAGGGCAAGGCGCGGGAGGATTTCCGCGCCTTCGATGATCGGGGAACCGTGGGGTTCACCGCGATCGAGACAACCGGCGCTTCGCGGCGTCACCAATTCGAAGGACATGCCACATGGCAGAACGTGAACAGAGAGGCCGGGGACGCCGCCGCGAGGAGCGCGAGGAAACCCCGGAATTCGCAGACCGCCTGGTCGCGATCAACCGGGTCTCCAAGACCGTCAAGGGCGGCAAACGCTTCGGCTTCGCGGCTCTCGTGGTCGTGGGCGACCAGCGGGGCCGCGTCGGCTTCGGCAAGGGCAAGGCCAAGGAAGTGCCGGAGGGTATCCGCAAGGCGACCGAACAGGCCAAGCGCGGCCTGCTGCGCGTGCCGCTGAAGGAAGGCCGGACGCTGCATCATGACGTCGAGGGGCGTCATGGCGCGGGCAAGGTCGTCATGCGGACCGCGCCGGAAGGCACCGGCATCATCGCCGGCGGTCCGATGCGCGCCGTGTTCGAGATGCTGGGCATCAAGGACATCGTCGCCAAGTCGACGGGCACGCAGAACCCCTACAACATGATCCGCGCCACGATGGACGGTCTCGGCAAGCTGCAGAGCCCGCGTCAGGTCGCGTCGCGTCGCGGCAAGAAGGTCGCCGACATCCTGCCCAAGCGCGACGAGGCCCCGGCCGAGTCCAGCCAGGTTGCAGAGGAGGCCTGAGACCCATGGCAAAAACCGTCGTCGTCAAGCAGATCGGATCGCCGATCCGCCGCCCCGAGATCCAGCGCCAGACGCTGATCGGCCTGGGGCTGAACAAGATGCACAAGACCCGTGAACTGGAGGATACCCCCTCGGTCCGCGGCATGATCGCCAAGATCCCGCATCTGGTCGAGATCGTGGAAGAGCGCGGCTGAACCCCCGCTTTAACCGACCGTTAATGTTATGCTATTGCCCCGGCCCCATGGCCGGGGCAATATGCGTTCAAGGGACGCGCAATCCGCGTGGGCTTGGCACCGACGGCAATCGGCCCGCCCATCGCAATCAAGCTGCGGTGCGGATATCATGCCCATCGAATTCTGGACGTCGCTCGAACTCGACCTGCTCCTGACGAGGTGCTGGGGCGCGATTCGGATGGATGATTTCCGCCAGACCCTCGCACGACTGCAGACGGACGCGCATTACCGCCCCGGCCGCACCGAATTGACCGATCTGTCCGAAGCCTGTCATATCGATGCAAGTTTCGGCAGCCTCTGGTCCGTCCTGAATGCCGTGAACAACCAGATCCCCGGTCAGCGCGTCAGGACTCGCACGGTTCTGATCGCGCCGGACGACGTCATGTTCGGCGTCGGGAGGATGTACCAGACCCTGGCCCAGAACAGCGGTGGCATCGAGGTCGAACTCTACCGCTCCGAGGGCGATGCCCTGAAGGCGCTCGGGCTGAAGGTCACCTCCATTCAAGCGCTGCGCGGGATCGGCGGATTCCGTCCCCATACCTGTGCCGGGCATACCCAGAAGGAGGCTTGATCCCGTTCGCGCAGGGGTCTATACGCCCGCGGTGGCCCATCAGGGCCCATCCTGAAAATCGAGATATGCCGCGTCCCTCCCGCATCGCTTCGGGGAGGTGTTCCGGCCAAGGAGAAGCGACATGAAACTCAATGAACTGCGCGACAATCCCGGCGCGACGAAAAAAGCCAAGCGCGTGGGCCGTGGCCCCGGCTCGGGCAAGGGCAAGACCGCCGGGCGCGGCATCAAGGGCCAGAAATCCCGCTCGGGCGTGGCGATCAACGCCTATGAGGGCGGCCAGATGCCGCTTTACCAGCGTCTGCCCAAGCGCGGCTTCAACAAGCCCAATCGCAAGAAATTCGCCGTGGTCAATCTCGGCCTGATCGAGAAATTCATCGAAGCCGGCAAGCTCGACGCCGCATCCGAGATCACCGAGGACGCTCTGGTCGCCTCCGGTCTCGTGCGGCGCAAGCTCGACGGTGTGCGCGTTCTCGCCAAGGGCGACGTGACCTCCAGGCTGAACCTGTCCGTGACGGGTGCCTCCAAGGCGGCGGTCGAGGCGGTCGAAAAAGCCGGTGGCAGCCTCAAGACCACGGCGGCGGCTGCGGCGGAATAACCCCATGACGCCCAAAAGGGCGTCATGACGGTTGTGGGCGGCCCGCGGGCCGCCTAAATCGAACTGGACCTGTATCGCGCCGCCCGATCCGTTTCGGCCTTGCGGCGCGCCGTTCATCAAGAGAGGCGGCATGGCATCAGCAGCGGAGCAAATGGCCGCGAACATGAGCTGGCGGGCCTTTGGCAAGGCCACCGAACTGCGTCAGCGGATCTGGTTCACGCTCGGCCTTCTGATCATCTACAGGATCGGCACCTACATTCCCGTCCCCGGCATCGACGGCGTGGAACTGCGCGCCTTCTTCGATCAGGCCGCGGCCGGTCTGGGCGGCGTTCTGAACATGTTCACCGGCGGCGCGCTGTCCCGGATGGGGGTCTTCGCGCTGGGCATCATGCCCTATATCTCTGCCTCGATCATCGTGCAGCTCATGGCGGCCATGGTGCCGGCAATGGAGCAGCTGAAGAAAGAGGGCGAACAGGGGCGCAAGAAGCTCAACCAGTACACGCGCTACGGCACGGTGGCGCTGGCGACCGCGCAGGCCTACGGGCTTGCCGTCAGCATGGAATCGGGCGGCCTGGTGACCGACCCCGGCTGGTTTTTCCGCGCGGCCTGCGTCATCACGCTGGTCGGTGGCACGATGTTCCTGATGTGGCTGGGCGAGCAGATCACCCAGCGCGGCATCGGCAACGGCATCTCGCTGATCATCTTCGTGGGCATCATCGCCGAGATCCCGGCGGCACTGGCCCAGTTCTTCGAGTCCGGCCGGTCCGGCGCGCTGTCGACGCCGGCCATTCTGGGCGTGATTTTCATGCTGATCGCGACGCTGTTCTTCGTCGTGTTCATGGAACGAAGTCTGCGCAAGATCCACATCCAGTACCCGCGCCGGCAGGTGGGGATGAAGGTCTATGACGGCGGGTCGAGCCACCTGCCGGTCAAGGTGAACCCTGCCGGGGTGATCCCGGCGATCTTCGCCTCGTCGCTGCTGCTGCTGCCGACCACGCTGACGACCTTCGGTGGCGGTCAGGCCAGCGGCCCGGTCATGGGGTGGGTTCTCGCGAATTTCGGCCCCGGCCAGCCGCTATACTTGCTGTTCTTCGCGTCCATGATCGTCTTCTTCACGTATTTCTATACGCTGAACGTGTCCTTCAAGACGGATGACGTCGCCGACAACCTGAAGAACCAGAACGGCTTCATCCCCGGTATCCGCCCCGGTAAACGGACCTCGGAATACCTCGAATACGTCGTCAACCGCATCCTCGTGCTCGGCTCGGCCTATCTGGCATTCGTCTGCCTGATGCCCGAGATGGTGCGCACGCAGCTGGCGATCACGGCCTATTTCGGCGGCACGTCGATCCTGATCATCGTGTCCGTGGGGATGGACACGGTGCAGCAGATCCAGTCACATCTGCTGGCACATCAATACGAGGGACTGCTGGAGAAAAGCCAGCTCCGGGGGAGGAAAGGCGGCGCGAAACCGCGGAAAGGGCCAGCACGGCGATGAATATCATACTTCTGGGCCCGCCAGGCGCGGGGAAGGGGACCCAGGCACGACGTCTCGTGGAGGAGCGGGGCATGGTGCAACTCTCGACCGGCGACATGCTGCGGGAGGCCAAGGAAAGCGGCACCGAGATGGGCAAACGCGTGGCCGAGGTCATGGCCCGCGGTGAGCTGGTCACCGACGAGATCGTCATCGGCCTGATCCGCGAGAAGCTGGAAGGCGACAATGGCGGCGGCTTCATCTTCGACGGCTTTCCGCGCACGCTGGCACAGGCCGATGCACTGGGGGCACTTCTCGAGGAGGAAGGCCAAGACCTCTCGGCCGTGATCCAGATGAAGGTGGACGACGACGTGCTCGTCGAGCGCATCACCGCCCGCTCCACCTGCGGCAGCTGCGGCGAGGTCTACAACGACATCACAAAGCCGATTCCGGCCGATGGCAGGTGCTCCACCTGCGGTGGCACCGAGTTCAAGCGTCGCCCCGACGACAACGAGGAAAGCCTGCGCACGCGGCTCATGGCCTACTACAAGCAGACTTCGCCCCTGATCGGCTACTACCACGCCAAGGGCCTTTTGCGGAATGTCGATGGCCTGGGCGAAATCGAGGACGTGGCGGCCGAGATCGCGGCGGTTCTCGATTGATCGAAACTTAGGCGAAAAAGGCTTGACACCGCGCCCCGGCGGCCTTGACGCTCTGGTCAAAACCCCCTATGTCGCGGCTTCCCTCCGGGAAACAATGATAGTGTGCAGATTCGCATCTGCCGCAATCGACCTGAAATCAGGGTCCGGTCGCTCCGTCGGCCAGGGCCCCTCGTTGTGAAAAAAGGGCCTGGCGTTACGGGCTCGCAACTCGAAGGAAGATACTTCTTGGCACGTATCGCAGGGGTCAACATCCCCACCGCCAAGCGCGTTCCCATCGCGCTGACCTATATCACCGGCATCGGCCCCTCCTCCGCGCGCGAGATCTGCGATGCCGTCGGCATCGACCAGTCTCGCCGCGTGAACGAGCTTTCCGATTCCGAGGTGCTCCAGATCCGCGAGCATATCGACGCCAACTTCACCGTCGAGGGCGACCTGCGCCGCGAGGTGCAGATGAACATCAAGCGTCTGATGGATCTCGGCTGCTACCGTGGCCTGCGTCACCGCCGCAACCTGCCGGTGCGCGGTCAGCGGACCCACACCAACGCACGCACGCGCAAGGGCCCCGCAAAGGCCATCGCCGGCAAGAAGAAATAAGGGAGGGCATCAGACATGGCACGCGATCGTCGTCCCGCAAAGCGCAAGGTCTCGAAGAACATCGCCGCCGGTGTGGCGCATGTGAACTCGTCCTTCAACAACACCAAGATCCTGATCTCCGACGTGCAGGGCAACGCGATCGCATGGTCGTCCGCCGGCACGATGGGCTTCAAGGGGTCGCGGAAATCCACGCCCTATGCCGCGCAGATGGCCGCCGAGGATGCCGGCCGCAAGGCGCAGGAGCATGGCGTCAAGACCATCGAGGTCGAGGTGCAGGGCCCGGGTTCGGGTCGTGAAAGCGCACTGCGCGCCCTGGCCGCCGTCGGCTTCCAGATCACGTCGATCCGCGACGTCACCCCGATTGCCCATAACGGTTGTCGCCCGCCGAAGCGCCGCCGCGTCTGAGGCCTGATTAGTTTTGGACGGGCCACGCGTGCCGTGTGGCCCGTATCCGTCATTTTGATCCTCGAGAGTGACGCGGACGGATCCCCGTGTCACAAGAATGGAGGCGACGCATGATCCACAAGAACTGGCAAGAGCTGATAAAGCCCACGCAGCTTGTCGTGAGCCCGGGGAACGACCCCGCGCGCAAGGCGACCGTGATTGCCGAACCGCTCGAGCGTGGCTTCGGCCTGACGCTCGGGAACGCGCTGCGCCGGGTGCTCATGAGCTCGCTTCAGGGCGCGGCCATCACCTCGGTGCAGATCGACGGCGTTCTGCACGAGTTTTCCTCGGTCCCCGGCGTGCGGGAGGATGTCACCGACATCGTCCTGAACCTCAAGGGTGTGGCACTCCGCATGGAAACAGACGGGCCCAAGCGCCTGTCGATCTCGGCGCGTGGTCCCAAGGTCGTGACCGCGGGCGACATCTCGGAAAGCGCGGGCATCGAGATCCTGAACAAGGATCACGTGATCTGCCATCTCGACGATGGCGCGGACCTCTACATCGAACTGACCGTCAACACCGGCAAGGGTTACGTGTCGGCCGATAAGAACCGTCCCGAGGATGCGCCCATCGGCCTGATGCCGATCGACGCGATCTATTCGCCGGTCAAGAAGGTCTCCTACGACGTGCAGCCCACCCGAGAGGGCCAGGTGCTCGACTACGACAAGCTGACGCTCAAGCTCGAGACGGACGGATCTCTCACGCCTGACGACGCCGTGGCCTATGCCGCGCGCATCCTTCAGGACCAGCTGTCGATCTTCGTCAACTTCGACGAACCCGAAGCGGCTGGCCGTGCCGACGACGAGGACGATCTGGAGTTCAACCCGCTCCTGCTGAAGAAGGTGGACGAGCTGGAACTGTCCGTGCGGTCGGCCAACTGCCTGAAGAACGACAACATCGTCTATATCGGCGATCTCATCCAGAAAACCGAGGCGGAGATGCTGCGCACGCCGAACTTCGGTCGCAAGTCGCTGAACGAGATCAAGGAAGTGCTGTCCGGCATGGGCCTGCACCTCGGTATGGATATCGTCGACTGGCCGCCGGACAACATCGAGGAACTGGCGAAGAAATACGAAGACAACTTCTGAAGGCTGGGGGCTTCGGCCCCCGGTCATCCGCCCCTCTCGCGCGCCCTTCGGGCAGGCTGACGGGACATCGCGCCGCCTCCGGCGACGCTTGGGCAATTCGGCCCCAACAAGGAGGGTTCCGCAACGCACGGGACCCGGACAAAGCATTGAAACGGAGTTAGAAACATGCGTCACGCTCGCGGATACCGCCGCCTGAACCGGACTGCCGAACATCGCAAGGCGATGTTCTCCAACATGGCCGGCTCGCTCATCGAACACGAACAGATCAAGACCACCCTGCCGAAGGCGAAAGAACTCCGGGCTGTCATCGAAAAGCTCGTCACGCTGGCCAAGCGGGGCGACCTGCACGCGCGCCGTCAGGCGGCCGCGCAGCTCAAGCAGGACGCCCACGTCGCCAAGCTCTTCGAGATTCTGGGGCCGCGTTATGCCGAGCGTCAGGGCGGTTATGTTCGCGTTCTGAAGGCAGGCTTTCGCTATGGCGACATGGCGCCCATGGCGATCATCGAGTTCGTCGACCGCGATCCCGACGCGAAAGGCGCAGGGGACCGCGCTCGCATGGACTCACAGGACGCTTTCGAAGCCGAAGAGTGATCCGTCGGGGCCGCCGTAGGCGTCGCCGAACAGCTTGAACGAAAATGCCCGGCGGCCTGCCGGGCATTTTTCGTTACGGCCCACCGTTCCGACGGGCAGGGGCGCACGCGCGCCTAGGTGCGGATCGCGCGGGCACGGATCGGGCGAAGATCGGCCTGCTCGCCGAACTCCTCGGCCAGCCGCCCTGAAACCCCCGAGGCATCGGGGTCGACAGGCGATTGCCCGAGAAACTCTAGAATGTCTGTCCGTTCCCGCGCCGGCATGCGCATGAGGCCGGCAAAAAGATCCCGGTCGATCCTTTTGGTCAACGCACTCACCATACATTTTTGAATGCAACGATTTCTTATATTGACCGGTGGAATGGCAACCTGCCTAAAAAGTACATATCCTTTCGAACATGTACTTTTGGGTAGGTTATGTCGAAGGCTCCGGTACTCGACCTGCTTCTGCACGAGCTCGCGCTTGCCGCGCCGGCGGGGTACGCCGTGGGCCTGCACATCCGCTACGTCTCTCCGCTGATCATGGTCAACACCTACCCGGACGCCTGGATGGAGGTATACACGGCCAAGCTTTACGGGCTGCGCGATCCCTCGCTGGCCTGGGGCCTGAGCCACACCGGCACGCGACGCTGGAGCGAGATCGGCCTGCCCGATCCCTTCGGCATCCTGCCCGAAGCGGCAAGCTACGGACTTGTCTACGGTATGATTGCCTCGATTGGCCCCATGTCGTCGCGCACGATCACCGGGGCGAGCCGGTCGGACCGGGAGTTCACCGACGACGAAATGGAACATATCCACAGAATCGTGCAGCGCATGCACGACCTGTCGGAGCCTCCGGAGCGTCTTTCCAAGGCGCAGGCCGAGGCGTTGAGATGCATCGCGGAAGGGGACCGCCATGCCGCTGCCGCAGCCAAGCTCGGTATCTCCGAAAGCGCGTTCAAGGCGCGCCTGATGACAGCCAGGCAGAAGCTGATGGCCCGAACCACCGCCGAGGCGGTGCAGCGGGCCAAGGAATTCGGGTTCATCTGAACCCGGACGACAATCGAGGTGGTGGGGGTCTCCTCCCGCGGTGTGACGCAGGACGATGCGACCACCGACAGGAGAGACTGACCCATGGAAACCACCACGCTGTCCTATGCCAACATGCATGAACACGGGGCGCTGTTCCCCAACATGCTGCGCGCCCGCCACCGGACCTTCATCGAGATGAAGAACTGGGAGCTGCCCGAGGAATCGGGCATGGAGTTCGACCAGTACGACACCGCGCAAAGCCGCTGGTGTTGCGTCCACGAGAACGGTCGCGTCATGGCCGGGGTCCGCCTGACGCCGACCACCGCCGAATGCGGCGTCTATTCCTACATGGTGCGCGATGCGCAGCGCGGGCTTCTGGACACGATCCCGGGCAACCTCTTGTGGGACAACGCGCCCGTGGCGCCGCATATCTGGGACGCCAACCGTCTGTTCGTCGTCTCGGATGTCGACCAGTCGATCCGCCGCCGGGTGCAGATGTCGATCATGGGCGAGATGATCCGCTCGGCCCGCGGCCTCGGCGCCACGATCCTGTTGGGGCTTCTGCCGACCTCGATCCCGCGGCTGGCAAGGTGGCTCGGCATCGACATGGCCGAGGCGGGCCCCGAGATGGAGTTCGACGGCGTCGCCCACCGCTGCTACTTCGTGTCGATGGCCAGCAAGATGCATTGATGCCGGATGGCGGCTGGCGCTAGTCTGTCCGCCTGATGGCTGATCTCTTCGACACCGCCCCGCCTGCGGCCCGACGCGAGAGCGCGGGTCCGCGCCCGCTGGCCGATCGTCTGCGCCCGACGACGCTGTCCGAGGTCATCGGGCAGGCCCATCTGCTCGGGCCGGAGGGCAGCCTGCGCGTGATGCTGGATGCGGGGTCGCTGCCGTCGCTGATCTTCTGGGGGCCACCGGGGGTGGGCAAGACCACCATCGCCCGGCTTCTCGCCTCCGAGACGGATCTGCACTTCGTCCAGATCAGCGCGATCTTCACCGGCGTGCCCGAGCTTCGGAAAGTGTTCGAGGCGGCCCGGCACCGACATGCGAATGGCCAGGGGACGCTGCTGTTCGTCGACGAGATCCACCGCTTCAACAAGGCGCAGCAGGACGGGTTCCTGCCGCATATGGAGGACGGGACGATCCTGCTGGTGGGCGCGACCACCGAAAACCCGTCCTTCGAGTTGAACGCGGCACTTCTGTCGCGGGCGCAGGTTCTGGTGCTCGAACGCCTTTCGGAGGATGAACTGGCGGCACTTCTGGACCGGGCCGAGGATGTCGTTGGGCGAAAGCTGCCGCTGACGCCCGAGGCACGGCACAGCCTGCTGTCCATGGCGGACGGGGATGGCCGCGCGCTTCTGAACCTCGTGGAACAGGTCGCGGCATGGCAGACGCCCGCCGATCTGGACGCCGGCGCGCTCGCCCATCGCCTGCAGCGGCGGGCGGCGCAATACGACAAGTCGGGCGAGGCGCATTACAACCTGATCTCGGCGCTGCACAAATCGGTGCGCGGGTCGGACCCGGATGCCGCGCTCTACTGGTTCGCCCGGATGCTGGAGGGCGGCGAGGATCCCCGGTTTCTCGCCCGGCGGATCACGCGCATGGCCGTCGAGGATATCGGCCTTGCCGATCCGGCGGCGCAGCGCCAATGTCTCGACGCCTGGGCCACCTATGAGCGGCTCGGCAGCCCCGAGGGCGAACTCGCGCTCGCGCAGGCCGTCCTCTACCTCGCGCTCGCGCCGAAATCGAACGCCACCTACGTGGCCTACAAGGATGCGCGGGCCAGCGCGAAATCGACCGGCTCCCTGCCGCCGCCCAAGCATATCCTGAACGCGCCCACGTCTTTGATGAAGGAACAGGGCTACGGTGCGGGCTACGCCTACGACCACGACGCCGAGGACGGGTTTTCGGGACAGTCCTATTTCCCCGAACGCATGAGCCGGGCGCAGTTCTACGACCCCGTCGAACGCGGCTTCGAGCGCGACCTGAAGAAGCGGCTGGAATGGTTCGAGGCACTGAGAAAGAAACGCGGCCAGGGGTGAGGGGGCCGTTTTCCTCCCGGAAAACGGGACGGAAAACGCGCGTTTTCCGCCCGACCGTGGGCCGGGCTGGCCATTGACTTCGCCGCGGCGGGCACTCATCACGCCTTCCATGATCGCCCCCGTTCTCCAGGTCGCCGTGGGCGGCGCCATCGGCGCCGTGATGCGATACCTCACCGGTATCGGAATGGTCCGGCTGTTCGGGCATACCGCCTTTCCCCTCGGCGCCCTGACGGTCAATGTCGCGGGCTCCTTCGCCATGGGCCTCTTCGTGGGTCTCGCCGCCCATCGCGGCCTGACGCACCTGTCGCCCTTCGTGGCGACCGGCATCCTCGGCGGCTTCACCACCTTCTCCGCCTTCTCGCTTGAGGCCGTCACGCTATACGAACGCGGCGCGGTGGGCCTTGCCGCGGCCTATGTGCTGGCCAACGTGGTGCTGTCCATCACGGCACTTTTCGCGGGTCTCGCCTTGGCCCGGAGCTTTGCGGCATGAGTGGCGTGCAGACCGTCACCGTCGCCGAGGGGGAGGGCGACCAGCGGCTCGACCGGTGGCTGAAGCGGCGCTTTCCGCAGCTGACGCAGGGCCGGATCGAAAAGGGCTGCCGCAAGGGCGAGATCCGCATCGACGGCGCCCGCGCCAAGCCCGCGACCCGCGTCGAGGCGGGCCAGTCCGTTCGCATCCCCCCGCTGCCGGACGAGACAGCCCCGCCGCCCACGCATCCGCGCGTGTCCGAGGCGGATGCGGACATGATGCGCGCCGCCGTGCTTTACCGCGACGATCACCTGATCGCGCTGAACAAGCCGCCCGGCCTGCCGACGCAGGGCGGCAGCGGCCAGTTGCGGCATGTCGACGGACTGGCCGAGGCGCTGCGCTTCGGCTTCGACGACAAGCCCCGCCTCGTGCACAGGCTCGACAAGGACACGTCCGGTGTTCTGCTGCTGGCACGCACCCGCGCCGGCGCAGCGGCGCTGACCGAGGCCTTCCGGTCCCGCGAGACGCGCAAGATCTACTGGGCCGCCGTCGCCGGCGTGCCGCAGCCGCGCATGGGCACCATCCGCTACGGGCTGGTGAAGGCCCCCGGCCATGGCAAGGGCGGCGAGGGCGAAAAGATGCACTGCGTCCACCCCGAAGACGTCGACACCACGCCAGGCGCCAAGCGCACGGTCACCGATTACGCCGTGCTCTCTGCGCTGGGACAGCGCGTCAGCTGGTGCGCACTGGTGCCGGTGACGGGACGGACCCACCAGCTCCGCGCGCACATGGCGGCGCTGGGCCATCCCGTCGTCGGCGATGGCAAATACGGCGGGTCGGGGCAGGAAAATCTTGGCGACGGCTGGGGCGCGCAGCTGGGCGGCGAGATCAGCCGAAAGCTTCATCTGCATGCCCGGTCGCTTACCCTGACCCATCCGATGACGGGCGCGCGTCTGCACCTGACCGCGCCCCTGCCCGAGCATATGGCCCGCACATGGGCGGCGCTGGAATGGCGCGAAGCCGACGTGCCGGAGGATCCGTTCGAGGATCTCGAATGAGCGGTCTTCGCCTCGTGGTCTTCGATGTCGATGGCACGCTGGTGGACAGCCAGGCGCATATCCTGGCGGCCATGGCCCGCGCCTTTGCCGCCACGGGCCGTCCGTCACCGCCGCGCGAGGCGGTTCTCGACATCGTCGGCCTGTCGCTGCCGGTCGCCATGGCGCGGCTGAGCCCTGCGGCGCTTTCGGAGGTGCCGGTGCTCGTCGATGCCTACAGGGAGGCCTTCGCCGACCTTCGCCTGTCCGGGGGCGACGCCGCGCTGTCGCCGCTCTATCCCGGGGCGCGGGATTGCCTGAGCGCGCTGGCGTCCGAGCCCTGGACGCTTCTGGGTGTCGCCACCGGCAAATCCCGGCGCGGACTGACACATCTGTTCGAACTGCACGACCTCGGATCGACCTTCCAGACGGTGCAGGTCGCCGACGATCATCCGTCCAAGCCGCACCCCGCCATGCTCGAGGCCTGCCTGTCGGAGACCGGCGCCGATGCCGCGCGCAGCGTCATGATCGGCGACACGACTTATGACATCGAAATGGGCCGGGCGGCGGGTTTCAGGACCATCGGCGTTTCCTGGGGGTATCACCCGGCCGAGGCCTTGCACGCGGCCGGCGCCCATGCGGTCATCGACGATTTTGCCGCCTTGCTCACGGTTCTCGCGGAGGGTCTGGAGACGTCATGACCGGGTGGAGGGCGAAACGGTTCTGGACCGAGGCCACCGTGATGCGGGACGCATCGGGCTGGCATGTCCTGCTCGACGACCGGCCCGTCCGCACCCCGGCCAAGGCGCCGATGCACCTGCCGACCGAGGCCATGGCGCAGGCCATCGCGCGGGAATGGGCGGCGCAGGGGGAAGAACTCGACCCCCTGTCCATGCCCGTCACGCGCTCGGCCAACTCGGCCATCGACCGGGTGGCCACCCAGCATCGCGAGGTGGCCGAGATGCTGGCGGCCTATGCCGAGACCGATCTGCTGTGTCACCGCGCCGACGGCCCCGAACGGTTGCGGCAGCGGCAGGACGCGGGGTGGGACCCTCTGCTCGACTGGGCGGAGGAACGCTTCGGCGCGCGGCTTGTGCCGGTCACGGGCATCCTGCCGACCAAGCAGCCGCGCACCGCACTCGACCGCCTGTCGGAGGCGGTGCATGGCTGCGATCCCTTCCGTCTGACCGCGCTGCATGATCTGGTCGGCCTATCGGGCTCCCTCGTCCTCGGTCTGGCGGTGGCCCACGGGCGGCTGGCCCCGTCGGACGGCTGGTCGCTCAGCCGGATCGATGAAGACTGGCAGATCGAGCAATGGGGCGAGGACGAGCAAGCCACCGAGGTGGCCGCGCGCAAGTACGGGGAATTCGCGCACGCGATGCGATTCTGGACATTGTCCTCTGCCGACTGACCCGAGAGCAGCCAATTTCGTTGCGAATGCGCACAAAATACGGGCAGCTGCGCACGTTTAGTGCAAAATCGCCCTTAACGCAGGGTCAATCCTATGGCCTGCGCTCTTGACCTCGCCCCCTGTCACTGCACAAATTTCCGGCAGTGGGGGTGAAACTCCCTCACCTACTTAAGCCGGGATCCGGCGGCCAAGCGAAAAGAAGCCGTCAGGGTGGCACAACAGGAAGAGGAAAACATGAAGAAATCCGTATTTTTCGGCGCGCTGGCTATTGCCGGCTTGACTGCCGGGGTGGCGACGGCGCAGTCGACACTCGAGCAGGTGCAGGAGCGTGGCACGCTCCAGTGCGGCTCGAACGAAGGCCTGGCCGGCTTCGCCGCGCCGGATGCGAACGGCAACTGGGAGGGCTTCGACGTCGCGCTGTGCCGCGCCATCGCGACCGCCGTTCTGGGCGATCCGCAGGCCGTTGAATTCGTGCCATTGACCAGCCAGACCCGCTTCACCGCGCTGGCCGCAGGCGAAGTGGACGTGCTGGTGCGGAACTCCACCTGGACATTCTCGCGCGACACCGACCTGGGCCTCGATTTCAAAGGCGTCAACTACTACGACGGTCAGGCCTTCATGGTGCGCAGCGATCTGGGCGTGTCCTCGGCTTTGGAACTGGACGGCGCGACCGTCTGCATCCAGACCGGCACCACGACCGAGCTCAACCTGGCCGACTTCTTCCGCGTCAACAACATGAGCTATGAGCCCGTTCCGGTCGCCACCAACGCCGAAGGTCAGCAGCAGTATCTGGCCGGCGCCTGCGATGTCTACACGACCGACATGTCGGCGCTTGCCGCGACCCGCGCCACCTTCGAGAATGTCGACGAGCATGTGATCCTGCCCGAAATCGTCTCCAAGGAGCCGCTCGGCCCGGTTGTGCGTCACGGCGACAACGAGTGGGGCGACATCGTCGGCTGGACCCTCATGGGCCTCGTCGCCGCCGAGGAATTCGGCGTGACCTCGGCCAATGTGCGCGAACTGGCCGAGGCCCCGACCGACAACCCGCAGCTGAACCGGATGCTCGGCACCTCGGGCGATTTCGGCCCGATGATCGGCCTGTCCAATGACTGGCTGGTGAACGTGATCGCGGCCGTCGGCAACTACGGCGAGATCTTCGAGGAAAACATCGGAGAGAACACGCCTGTGGGTCTGGCTCGCGGCCTGAACGCCCTGTGGACCGAAGGCGGTCTGCAGTACGCGATGCCCTTCAACTGATCGGCTGATTTTCGGAGGGCCGGGCCCATGCCCGGCCCTCCGGGTCCGACTCTGACGTCTTTCCAAAGGTCTTGGCATTCGTCCCATCGGCTATCGCCCGACGGGAAGTCGCTCCGTTTACCCAGGGGTCCGCATGGCTGATATCACAGATGCTCCGCGCGATGGTTTCCGGCTGAGCCAGCTGCTGTACGACGCTCGCTACCGGTCGATGACGATCCAGGTGATTGCGGCGATACTGCTGATGCTCATGCTGGTCGAGTTGGTCGACAACGCGGTCACCAACCTTGCGGCGCTCGGCAAGGACATCAGGTTCTCCTTCCTGTGGTCCACCTCCGGCTACGACATCAACCAGCGGCTGATCCCCTATACCTCGCAGGACACCCACGCCCGCGCGGCGCTGGTGGGCATACTCAACACGCTTCTCGTCGCATTCCTCGGCTGTATCCTCGCCACCGTGATCGGCGTTCTCGCCGGGGTGATGCGCTTGTCCAAGAACTGGCTCGTGGCGCGCATCATGACCTTCTATGTCGAGGCGATGCGCAACACGCCGCTGTTGATCTGGATCCTGATCGTTTTCGCGGTGATGACCGAGGCCACCCCCCAGCCGCGCGAATTCCGCGAAGGCGGCGGGGCCTCGATGATCCTGTGGGACAGCGTCGCCATCTCGAACCGCGGCGTCTTCATCCCCAAACCCGTTTGGGCCGAAGGCTCGGGGCTGGTCGTGGCGGTGTTCCTGTTGTCGATCGCGGGCATTTTCGTGCTGCGCCGCTTTGCCCGCAAACAGCAGGAACAGACCGGCAAGCAGCTGCCCGTTTTCTGGATTTCCCTCGGCCTGTTCTTCGTGCCGGCGCTCCTGACCTTCTTCGTGATGGGCCGCCCCATCAGCCTCGAGATGCCCGAGCTGGGCGGCTTCAACTTCACCGGCGGGGTGCAGATCCGGAATTCCTTCATCGCTCTGTGGCTCGCGCTGGCGCTCTACACTTCGGCCTTCATCGCAGAGATCGTGCGCTCGGGCATCCTGGCGGTGTCGAAGGGTCAGACCGAAGCGGCCTTCGCGCTCGGCATCCAGCCCAACCGGACGATGCAACTCATCATCCTGCCCCAGGCGCTGCGGGTGATCGTCCCGCCCCTGATCTCGCAATACCTGAACCTGACCAAAAACTCCTCGCTGGCCATTGCCGTGGGCTACATGGATGTCCGCTCGACCCTTGGCGGGATCACCATCAACCAGACCGGGCGCGAACTGGAGGGGATGCTGTTGCTGGGCATCTTCTACCTGATAACCAGCCTGATCATCTCGGCTTTCATGAACCTCTACAACTCCAGCGTCAAACTGAAGGAGCGCTGAGATGAGCGACACTCACGCCCAAAGCGCCGCCTTCGTCCGTCGCGAAATGGTCCCCCCGGCAGCGCCGCCGCCGGGCGAGGTCGGACCGCTCAGATGGGTGCGCGAGAACCTTATGTCGTCGTGGTTCAACGCGATCCTCACGGTGGTCTCGCTCTACCTGATCTTCATGATCCTGTCGGATATCCTGCCCTGGACGCTCAACGGCATCTGGAACGCCGGCAGCCTCAGCGAGTGCCGCGAGATCCGCAACGCGCGTGAGCTGGAAAGCGCCGCCTGCTGGGCGGTGATCAACGAGCGGTGGCTGCAATTGCTCTTCGGCTTCTACCCCACCGACGACCGCCTCCTGGCGAGCTGGTTCTATGCGGAGGAACTGGCCGCCGCGGGCGGGATGGAGGCGGTGTTCGGGCTGGCCGCCGACTCCACCGCGCGGATCGAGTTCGTGGGCGAGATGAAACGGTCCTTGGGCAACCTGACCCTGTTCTTCTTTGGCTACTGGCGTCCGCTACTGGCGCTGGTCCTGCTGGTGGTGGCCGTGGCGCCCGTCCTCTACGGCAGCCTGCCGCGCAAGATGTTGCTGTTTTCGCTGGCCTATCCCTTCATCGCGGTGTTCCTGCTCTGGGGCGGCTCGGTCTGGGGGCCGGTGACGGTTGCAGCGGGTCTCGTGGCCGCCATCCTGGTCGGACGCGTCGTGGGCGGCCTGTGGGGGATGCTCATCGGGCTGCTGTCGGCGATCGCGGCGTTTCTCTTCATCTTCTTCAACCCGCTCGGCATCATCGGCGTACAGGGACTGTTCCCGATCCTGCCCCATGTGGTGGGTATGCTGGATCAGATCATGCCCATCGGCCTGCCCGCAATCGACTCGGACGATTTCGGCGGGTTCATGCTGGCCATCATCATCGGCACCTCGGGGATCGTTCTGTCCCTGCCGCTCGGGATCGTTCTGGCCCTTGGGCGGCAATCCGACATGCCGCTGATCCGCTGGATCTGCGTCTCCTTCATCGAAGTGATCCGGGGTGTGCCGCTGATCGTGTGGCTTTTCACCGCCTCGCTGCTGCTGAACTACTTCCTGCCGCCGGGCACGGATTTCGACCTGCTCCTGCGGGTGATCATCATGGTGACGCTGTTCGCCTCGGCCTACCTGGCCGAAGTGATCCGTGGCGGGTTGGCGGCCCTGCCCAAGGGGCAGTACGAGGCCGCCGACAGCCTGGGCCTCGATTACTGGAAATCCATGCAGCTGGTGATCCTGCCCCAGGCGCTGAAGATCTCGATCCCGGGCATCGTCAACACCTTCATCGGGCTGTTCAAGGACACCACGCTGGTGGTCTTCATCGGCCTGCGCGACCCGCTTGGCCTGACCAATGCGATCCGCGCCACCGGAGAGTGGAACGGGATTTACTGGGAGCTGTATATCTTCGTGGCGCTCCTGTTCTTCACCTTCTGCTTCTTCATGTCCCGCTATTCCATGTATCTCGAGCGCAAGCTCGCGACCGATCACCGCTGAGGAGACCCGACCATGAGCGACGCACAGCTGGCCCTGACGGATCGCGAGATCGACCGCTCGCAGATGAAGGTCTCCGACGAGGTGGCCATCGAAATCAGCGGCATGAACAAGTGGTTCGGCACGTTTCATGTGCTGCGCGACATCAACCTGACGGTGAACCGGGGCGAGCGGATCGTGATCTGCGGTCCCTCGGGGTCAGGCAAGTCGACGCTGATCCGGTGCATCAACGCGCTGGAAGAGCACCAGAAGGGCAGGATCGTCGTCGATGGCACGCTGTTGTCGAACGACCTGAAGAACATCGACAGGATCCGTTCCGAGGTCGGAATGTGCTTTCAGCACTTCAACCTCTTCCCGCACCTGACGATCCTCGAGAACTGCACGCTGGCGCCGATCTGGGTGCGCAAGACGCCCAAGAAGGAAGCCGAGGAAACGGCGATGTATTTCCTCGACAAGGTGAAGATCCCGGAACAGGCCCACAAGTATCCCGGCCAGCTTTCGGGCGGTCAGCAGCAGCGCGTGGCCATCGCGCGGTCCTTGTGCATGCGTCCGCGCATCATGCTGTTCGACGAGCCGACCTCGGCGCTCGATCCCGAGATGATCAAGGAGGTGCTGGACACGATGATCCAGCTTGCCGAGGAGGGGATGACGATGCTTTGCGTGACCCACGAGATGGGCTTTGCAAGGCAGGTTGCGAACCGGGTCATCTTCATGGACCAGGGGCAGATCGTCGAACAGAACGAGCCCGAGGAATTCTTCATGAATCCCAAGTCGGACCGGACCAAGCTGTTCCTCAGCCAGATCCTCGGTCACTGAACCGGTCGCACGGGCAGGGCGGGCCGCAAGGGGCATCGAACCCCTTGCGGCCCGCGGCCTTTCAGGCCGTGCGTATTTTCGGAAAGATGAAGGCGGATCAGGCCGTGTCTGGCAGGTCGCGCGGGACCACGAAGCCCGCGACCCGCCCGCGGCCCGGGGAGATGTCCGTCATGTGGTCGATATCGAAGCTGAGGATCAGCGCGGCGCCGGTCGGGTAGAGCCCGAATTTCGGGTGTTCCGGCGGTTCGGCGCAGAGCGACCAGGCGAGCGAGCCGATCCCCGGGTTATGGCCCACGACGGCCAGCCGCGCGGCATCGGAATCGCGGATCGCGTTGAGCATGTCTCCGGGCGCCGCATGGTAGAGGCCGTGGCTGAAGACCGGCTCCGGCGTGTCGGGCAGGGCCGTGGCGATGCCCTCCCAGGTCTGGCGCGTCCTGAGCGCGGTGGAGCAGAGGACGGCATCGGGCACCATCCCCTGACCGGCCAGCCATGCCCCGATGCGCGGCGCGTTGCGCTGTCCGCGCGCGTTCAGCGGACGGTCGTGATCGTCGAGCGCGGGATCGTCCCAGTCGGATTTCGCGTGGCGGATCAGGATCAGGGTGCGGGTCATGAAATCGCTCGCGGAAGGGGCCGATGGGTCACGGATGAAACCGGCGCATGTGGAAGCCCGATTGTTCGGGCAATCGTCCATAACTCCGGCTGACGGGGCAAGCCCTTCGGACGGCGCAGCCGCGATCCATGCAGTCCGCGCCGGGGGCTGTGTCGAGATAGGCGTGGCAGGCCGTGGTGTCGTAGCCCGACTGCGACAGGGCGCCGACGGGGCAGGCGGAAACGCAAGGGGCCGCGCAGGTCGCGCAGGGTGGCGCGTCGGGTGGCGCGGGCAGGTCGATCCGCGCCTTCAGCGCCAGCGCGCCGCGGTAGGACACCATCAGGCCCGCCCGGTCGTGGACGAGAAAGCCAACGGGGCTTTGCCAGGCACGGCCCGACCGTCTGGCCCAGGCGATGAAGGGCTGCCATGGCGGCCCCACGAAGGGGAAAAGCGCCTTGGCGCCTAGGTCGCAGGCCAGCCGGCCGATGACCCGGCGCGACCAGCGGTCGAGCGGGTCGGGGTTTCCGTCGCGGAATTCCGGGGCGGCGGTGACATGGGACCAGAAGCCTGGCTCGGCCGGGCCGAGGAGCAGCAGCGTCCTTGTGCCTTTCGGGGCGCCGTCGCTTTCGGTGGTGTGAAAGCCGCCGAAGATCTCCAGCCGTTCCGACGCGGCGCGGGACGCGATGCCGGCATGACTGGCGTCTGTCGCCGTCTCAGGCACGGATCATCGAGCCCGCGCCGTGATCGGTGAACAGCTCCAGCAGCACGGCGTTGGGCACGCGCCCGTCGACGATCGTGCAGGCCCGCACGCCGTTCCGCACGGCATCGAGCGCGGTTTCGGTCTTGGGGATCATGCCGCCCGCGATCACGCCACTGGCCGTCATCGCCTCGACCTCGGCGGCGCTGAGCGCGGTGACGACCTGTCCGCTGGCATCCTTCACGCCTGCGACATCGGTCAGAAGCAGGAGGCGGTCGGCCGTCAGCGCCGCGGCGATGGCGCCGGCCGCCGTGTCGCCGTTGATGTTGTAGGTCTCGCCGTTCCGGCCCGCGCCGAGGGGGGCGACGACCGGGATCATCTTCGCGGCGAAGAGGTTTCTCAGGACGTCGGGGTTGACCTCCGTGGGGTCGCCCACGAAGCCCAGTTCGGGATCGGCCGGGTCGCAGGTGATGAGCCCGGCATCCTTGCCCGAGAGACCGACGGCCTTGCCGCCCTGCCCGTTGATCGCCTGAACGATGCGCTTGTTGACGCGGCCCGACAGGACCATCTCGACCACCTCGACCGTGGCGGCGTCGGTCACGCGCTTGCCGTTCACGAAGGTCGACGTGATCCCCAGCTTGGCCAGCATCTCGTTGATCATCGGGCCGCCGCCATGGACCACGACGGGGTTTACGCCAACCTGCCTGAGCAGGACGATGTCGCGGGCGAAGCTTGCCATCGCGTCGTCGTCGCCCATGGCGTTGCCGCCGAACTTCACCACGACGATGGCGTCGTTGAACCGTTGCAGGTAGGGGAGCGCCTCGCTGAGCGTGCGGGCGGTGGCGATATAGTCGCGTGTCATGGTCTGTTTCTTCATCGGCGCGTCCGGGCTGGTGCGCCCCCAATAGGCGAGCGGCTCGCAGGTGTGAAGCGTCCGAATGCGTATTTGGGGAAAGATGAAGGGGTCGGGTCAGGCGAGACCGGCCACGATGGCGCGCAGCGTCGGGATGCCGTCGCCGGTTTCCGAGGAGGTGAGCACGATTTCCGGGAAGGCGGCGGGATGTGCGGCGAGGCGCTGACGGACCTGGGCCAGGATGCGCTCGCGGTCTGCCGTCTTGACCTTGTCGGCCTTGGTCAGAACCACCTGGAAGGTCACGGCGGCGGTGTCGAGAAGGCTCATGATCTCATCGTCAACGGGCTTGATGCCGTGGCGCGTGTCGATCAGGACGAAGGCCCTGCGCAAGGTGGCGCGTCCGGCGAGATAGGCCTTCAGGAGCGCCTGCCATTTCCTGACCACGTCGACCGGCGCCTCGGCATAGCCATAACCGGGCAGGTCGACGAGGTAGTGGCTCTCGCCGAGGGTGAAGAAGTTGATCTCCTGCGTGCGGCCCGGCGTGTTGGAGGCGCGGGCCAGCGCCTTGCGGCCGGTAAGCGCGTTGATCAGTGTCGACTTGCCGACATTGGAGCGCCCGGCGAAGCAGACCTCGGCGCGGTCGGCGGGCGGCATGCCGTCCATTGCCACGACACCCTTGAGGAAGTCCGCCCCGCGGGCGAAAAGGAGGCGGCCCTGTTCCGCCGTCTGGTCGTCGGGCGTTTCCGCGAGAGGGAAGGGAAGCGCGGTCATGTCAGTGCCGCCGCGTCGCCTGTCGCGACCCGGCCGCCCTTTCGCACCATGGCGTAGACGCCGAATTCCGTGTGGCCCCAGCCATCCTCGAGCGCGGCAAGCGTGGCCGCATCGCGCCTACCGGTCTCGGGGTTGGCCTCGGTCGCGCGGCAGCGGCCGATGGGCTCCACGATGTCGAACTCCGCATCTCCGATCCTCAGCCGCTTGCCCACGAGGTCGAATTCCTCCCACGGGGCGAGGCCGTCGAGCCAGAGGTTGCCGCGGAACCGGCGGGGGTCGAGCGGCTGGCCGATCTTCTGCGACAGCGCCCTGAGCGAGGCCTCGTTCAGGATCGAGACAGAGGCGAAGGGCGCGTCGCTCATCCCCATGTCGGGCGCCCTGACAAGCGCGGCGGCGGGGCGGCGGTCTTCGGGATAGATTGGCCTGAGCCACGCGAGCAGCGCCCCGGCGGCGCCCTCGGTGCCGGGCTCGATCGCGATATCGGGGCGGTCGGGATGCGCGAGGTGGATTGTGTCGCCCTCCACGCGCGCCGTGATGGCCATGAGAGACGGGCCCTTGGCGCCGCGGATGAAGTTCCGGCAGGGGCGCCAGCCCTCGCCGGCCTCGCCGCCTTCCTCCAGCACGGCCCAGGCGCGGTCCATGGGCAGGGGGCGGTCGACCTTGAGACCCACGTGATCCAGCCGCTCTGCCCCGATACCCTTGATCGGGTGGCGCCAGATCTGCGTCAGCCGCCAGCTCACTTCGCGTCGGGCTTCTTGCGCTGGAAGGTCGAACGGATGTTCCCGAACAGGTCGGGCGTGTATCCGTGGCGCTTCATGATGATGTATTGCTGCGCGAAGGTGATCATGTTGTTGGCGATCCAGTAGACCAGCAGGCCGGAGGCGAAGCCGCCCAGCATGAACATGAACACCCAGGGCAGCCACGCGAAGATCGCGGCCTGCGTCGGGTCGGTGGGCTGCGGGTTCAGCTTCTGCTGCAGCCACATGGAGATGCCGAGCAGGATCGGCAGGATGCCGATGAAGATCAGCGACAGGATGCTCTGCGGGTCTGGTGCCGCGTAGGGCAGGAGCCCGAAGAGGTTGATGATCGAGGAAGGGTCGGGAGTGGACAGGTCCTGCAACCAGCCGAAGAACGGCGCGTGGCGCAGTTCCAGCGTGACGAAGATCACCTTGTAGAGCGAGAAGAAGATCGGGATCTGCAGGAGGATCGGCAGGCAGCCCGAGGCGGGGTTCACCTTTTCCTTCTTGTAGAGCTCCATCATGAGCTGCTGCATCTTCTGGCGGTCGTCGCCGGCGCGCTCCTTGATCTTCTCCATCTCGGGCTGCAGCTCGCGCATGCGCGCCATGGAGGCGTAGGACTTGTAGGCCAGAGGGAACAGCGCCGCCTTGACGATGAGCGTCAGCGCGATGATCGCCAGACCCATGTTGCCGATCGCCACGTTCAGGCTGTGCAGGAGCCAGAACATCGGCTTTGTCAGGAAATAGAACCAGCCCCAGTCGATGGAATCGACGAACCGGTCGATGCCGGCTTCGTCCTGGTAGTCGCGGATCGTCTCCCATTCCTTGGCGCCGGCGAAGAGCCGGGTCGTCACCTCGCTTGTGCCGCCGGGGGCCACGGACATGACGGGCAGGCGCGCCTCGGTCTGGTAGATGTCGGCCGAGGCCACGTAGCGCGCGACCGAGGTGAAGGGCTGCCCGTCGCCGGGGATCAGCGTGGTCATCCAGTACTTGTCGGTGAAGCCGATCCAGCCGTTCTGCTCGACCGAGGCGACCTCGGCCTGGGCGCGTTCCCGTTCCACGAAATCGAGGTCGGTGACGTTGTCGTAGCTGATCTCGTCGAGCTGTCCGTCGACCTTGCGGACCACGCCTTCATGCAGGATGAAGAAATTCTGCAGATCGTCGGGAAGACCGTGGCGCGCCACGATGCCGTAGGGCGCCAGCCGCACGTCGGCGCCGGAAGTGTTCTCGACGTTCTGGGTGACGCTGAACATGAAGTTCTCGTCGACCGATATGGTGCGGCGGAAGACAAGGCCGTTGCCGTTGTCCCAGACGAGGGTGACGGGGCTGCCGACCCCGAGGGTTTCGCCGCTTTCCAGCTGCCACGGCGTGTCGGCGCCGGGCACGTCGTCGAAGCTCAGATCGCCTGCTGGCGCCCAGCCGTAGAGCGCATAATACGGCTCCGTGCCGCCGGTGGGGGCGAGGAGGCGCACGATCGGGGAGTCGTCCTCGAGCGTTTCGTTGTATTCACGAAGCGACAGGTCATCGATGCGCCCGCCCCGAAGCGAGATTGACCCGATGAGTTCCGGTGTCTCGATGTCGATCCGCTCGGCCTCGTCCAGCGCCACCTCGGTCATTTCCATTTCGGTCAGCGCCGTGGTGGCGGCGTCCGTTCCGGCGGCGGGCGGCGTCAGGGCGATATCCTCGCCGTTGCCCGTATCGGCGGACTCGGTGGCTTGGGGGGGGACGGCGTTGGGATCCTCGGGAACCTCGGGCGGGGGGAACAACACGAACCAGATGAGAATGACCACCATGCTGAGCGCGGTGGCCAGGATCAGATTGCGATTCTGGTCGTCCATGATGGCCCCGTGTCCTCGTGTCCGAAGTCAGGAGGGTTCAACAGAAGGGGGGGGTAAAGGTCAAGGGGCGTTTTGGCGTCGTCGGGACCTTGCCGGCAGGGTCGGGCACAGCCAGCCGGCATCCCTCGCGATGGCGGTGCGGGGGGTCATTCCGCCGGCCGGAGATGCCGTCCGGCCCCGCTGCGAGGCATCCCGGCGCCCTGTGTCTCGAGCCAGGCGAACGTATCGGACAGCGCCATGGGCCGGGCGAGCCCGAAGCCCTGCACGTAGGTGCATCCCAGTTCGACCAGCGTCGCCTGTTCCTCGGGTGTCTCGACGCCCTCGGCGAGTGCGTCGAGACCCATCTTCCGGCCCAGCGAGACGATCCCGCCGACCATCGCCTGCTGTTCCGCGTCGCGGTCGATGCCGATCACGAAGGACCGGTCGATCTTGATGCGACTTACGCCGAAGCGCCGGATCGACAGGAGCGAGGCCTGCCCGACGCCGAAATCGTCGAGATCGAGACCGATGCCCTGGCTGCGGAGCGCGGCGAGCGTCGCCATCACCGCGTCGTCGCGCGCGTCGGCGGCCACCGATTCCAGCACCTCGACGATCAGCCGCTCGGGCGCGATATCGGCCGCGTCCAGGTCCCAGGCGACCTGTTCGGCATAGCCGGGGCTGCGCAGCTCCGACCCGCAGGCGTTCACCGACAGGGTCAGGTCCATGTGCCCCCGACGATCCCAGGCCTTCAGCGCATCGAGCGCCTGTTGCCTTATCCGCGTTCCGAGGTCTTCCATGCGGCCCGCGTTTTCCACGGCCGGCAGAAACTGCCCCGGGGTCATGACGCCCAGCGTCGGGTGCTGCCAGCGCGCCAGCGCCTCGAACCCCGCGACCCGGCCGGTGCGCATGTCGAGCTGCGGCTGGAACCAGGGCAGGATGGCGCCCGAGGCCAGCGCCCCCGCAACTTCGTTGGACAACTGGGACTGCGTGCGTTGCCGCCCCGGCGATCCCGGCACGAAGGACCGGACGGAGTCGGGACCCGCCCCGCGGGCCTCCTCCAGCGCCTGAAAGGCGCCGGCAAGCACGGCATCGGCGTCCGGAGCGTCCTTGCCGGAGGGCCCCGGGTTCCGCAACGCGGCGTGCCCGACGCAGGCGGTGAGCCGCACGGAGGTCGCGCCCACGGCGACCGGCGTGGCGAGACCGGCACGCAGCCGGTCCGCGATCGCATCGCGGATCCTCAGCCGTGCCGCCGCGATCGGATGCAGGACGACACCGAAGGTCGCCGGGCCCAGCGACGCCACCAGATCGTCCCCGCGAAGCGCGGCGCACAGCCGAGCATGACATTCGTCGAGCAGATCGCGCGCGGCCTCCGCGCCGAGGCGGCGTTCGAGCCTGTCCCAATCGTCGATCCGCAGCACGAAGCAGGCGCTTTCCAGTCCCGGCATGGCCGATATCCGGCCCAGCATGGCCAGCACCGTGGCGCGATCGGCGGATCGCGTCGGGCCTTGTGTCACCGGGGCGGGGGCGAATACTCCGGGCCGCACGGGTCGGCCCAGGTTCTGGACGACCAGCAGAGCGGGCAGCACCATGGCTGCCGCCACCACGAGCGTCGGGCCGCCTGCGGCGTAGGCGCAAAGGACAAGGATCGGGAAGAGCGCCAGGACCTCCACTCGGCTGAGCACCGAACGCGAGCCGCGTTGCCAGCGTTCCAACGCGTCTTTCACCGCCCTGCTCATGCCCGGACCTCGCCCCTGACGTATCCACCGGGGCCGTACTAGGGGCAAATGCCTGACGCGGGCTTAATCGCCTGCGGGCAAATCCGGCGAATTGTGCTCTTGTCGGCTCAGACCTGCGAAATCGAACAGCGCCGGGTCGAGCAGGTGCGAGGGGCGCGCGTTCATCAGCGCCGAAAACAGCTTCTGCCGCCGGCCGGGGGCCTTGTCCTCCCACTCGTCGAGCATGCGTTTGATGACCTGCCGTTGTAGCCCGTCCTGACTGCCGCAGAGGTCGCAGGGAATGATGGGATAGTCCATCGCGCGGGAGAAGCGCTCGCAATCGGCCTCCGCCACATGGGCCAGCGGGCGCAGCACGAAGAGATCGCCCTCGTCGTTGAGAAGCTTCGGCGGCATCGTCGCCAGCTTCCCGCCATGGAAGAGGTTGAGGAAGAAGGTCTCGAGAATGTCGTCGCGGTGATGGCCGAGAACCACGGCGGAACACCCTTCCTCCCGCGCGATTCGGTAGAGGTTCCCGCGCCTGAGCCGCGAGCAGAGCGCGCAGTAGGTGCGCCCCTGCGGGACCTTGTCGACGACGATGGAATAGGTGTCGGCGTATTCGATCCGGTGCGGCACGCCCATCTTGGTCAGGAACTCGGGCAGGACGGTGGCCGGAAAGCCCGGCTGGCCCTGGTCGAGATTGCAGGCGAGAATGTCCACCGGCAGCAGCCCGCGCCACTGAAGCTCGGTCAGCGCGGCAAGCAGCGTGTAGCTGTCCTTGCCGCCCGACAGGCACACCAGCCATTTCTCGCGCGGCGCGTCGGGCGCGCGGCGTTCGACCATGCCGTAACGGTCGATGGTCTCCCGCGTGTCGCGGATGATCCGCTTGCGGAGCTTGCGGAACTCCGTCGTTTTCGGCGCACCGTGAAAGAGGGCGTGGATGTCGTCGCCCGCTTCCGTCCCGGTGTCGTCTTCGCGATCCAGCATGCCGGCCATCCCCTTGCGTGGTTCCTGTCGCATAGGCCCGCTGCCGCGATGCCGTCAAGGCGCCCTTGCCGCGGGGCGCGGGCGCAATAGCTCCAAGGGATGGTCATGGTGCGCCTCGTCCTCCTCACTGCCGTTCTGACGCTTGCCGCCTGCGCGGGCCGGCCGTCGCTCGACGCGCCGCCGCTGTCCGACCGGCAGCTGAACCTCGAGGAGTTCTTCGCGGGCGACCTGGTGGCCTACGGGCAGTTCCAGGATGTTCTCGGCAATGTCAGCCGGCGTTTCACGGTCGATATCGAAGGCACATGGGACGGCGAGACGCTCCGCCTTGTGGAGGATTTCGTCTACGAGGATGGCTCGACTGAGCAACGCATCTGGACGCTGCGCAAGACCGGGCCCGACACGTGGGAAGGCACGGCGCCGGGCGTCATCGGCACCGCCACCGGGCGCGAGGCCGGCGACATGTTCAACTGGCAATACACGATCGACCTGCCGGTCCCGGGCGACGAGATACTGCGCGTCAGTTTCGATGACTGGATGTGGCTCCTGTCCGAGGACAGGCTGCTGAACCGAGCCTATATGCGCCGCTTCGGCGTGCCGATCGGCGAGGTCATCCTCTTCTTCGAACGTCGCTGATCGGGCCGATCAATCCGGAACGTTGTCGATGCCGCTGCCGCCCCACGGGTGGCAGAGCGCGATCCGGCGCAGCGCCAGCCACGACCCCTTGACGCCACCATGCTTTTCCAGCGCCTCCATCGCGTAGGCCGAACAGGTCGGCTGATACCGGCAGGAATGGCCAAGCCACGGGGACAGCACCGCGCGGTAGAAGCGCACGGGGAGCGAGACGACATAGGCCAGCGGGGTCATGCGTGAACCTTCCTCAGGGCGCGGACGAGATCCTGTTGCATCGCCGCGAAATCGCGCGATGCGGTCTCGTCCTTCCGACCGATCAGAACGTAATCCCAGCCGGGCCGTCCTTCCAGAGGCAGCACGAGGCGCGCGATTTCCCGCAGGCGTCGCTTGGCCCGGTTGCGCGCCACCGCGTTGCCGACTTTCTTGGAACAGGTGAAGCCCACGCGGATGCCTTGGGCGGCCTCGTCGCTGGCACGTTCCCGCGCCTGCAGCAGGAAGGCGGGCGCATGGACGCGCCGCGCGCGCGCGGCCTTCAGGAAATCGGCGCGGTTTCGCAGGATGGAAACAGAAAAAGCCCCCGGCGACGTTTCGGTCGGCGGAGGCGTGTCGGGCGCCATGGCACCGGAGCGCTCGGAAAGGATCAGGCGCTCAGCGACTTGCGGCCGCGGGCGCGGCGGGCGTTGAGGATCTTGCGCCCGGCTTTGGTCGCCATGCGCGCACGGAAACCGTGACGGCGCTTGCGCACGAGGTTCGAGGGCTGGAATGTCCGCTTCGACATTGGTTCGCTCCGTAGCTCACGGGGGCGGCGCGCGTGCTGCGCGGGTGCCGATCCCGGGGAATCTTCGATGAAGCCCGCGATCTACGGGCTTGGGCAGGGCATGTCAACAAAGCTGTCGGGCTCAATCGGGGGAATCGACCCGGTCGATGTCGTGCGGGGCGAAAACCGTGGGCAGGCTTGCCGCGACCTCCGGGCAGCACCAGCCGCCCCTTGGCCCGCCACCGCTCGAGACGCATGTCCGCGCGCGTCCTTGCCGATCCGTCGTAGCGGACGGGCCGCCTCATCACGCGGGCGCCAAGCAGAATTCGTTTCATTCCTGCCATCCACACCGGGTCTTTCGGCCCCTTTGTTACGGCAAGGCCCAGGCGCCGTCACGAAAACCGCGGCCTGCGTCACGTCCCATCACAGCCCCGAGAGACCCCTGTCGCAAATCCGCCCCATGGCGCATGTAATTGCCAACCCAATCGTAAAAGTGCAGCCATGACCGACGCCGTGACACGTTCCGACAAGACACCGAGATCGCCGATTGCGCGATACCTGCCGATCCTCGCCATCGCCACCGGTGCGGGCCTCGGCTGGTGGCTGTTCCGCGATTACCTGAGTTTTTCGGCGCTGGCCGAGAACCGCGAGGCGCTGCTCGCGTTCCGGGACGCCAACTATATCGGCACGGTGCTGGCCTTCGTCGCCGTCTACGCGCTGATCGTGGCCTTCTCATTGCCGGGCGCAACGATCGCCACTCTCACGGGCGGCTTTCTCTTCGCCACCTTTCCCGGAGCGCTCTTCAACATCGCGGCCGCAACGGTCGGGGCCACGGCCATCTTCCTTGCCGCCAAGACGAGCTTCGGCGCGCGTCTCGGTGCGCGGCTGGAAGGCTCCGAGGGGACGGTGAAGAAGATCAAGGAGGGGATCGACGACAACCAGTGGTCGATGCTGTTTCTCATCCGCCTCGTGCCGGTCGTGCCGTTCTTCGTGGCCAATCTCGTTCCCGCCTTCCTCGAGGTGCCGCTGCGCCGCTTCGTGATTTCCACCTTCTTCGGCATCATGCCCGGCGCCGTCGTCTACACCTCCGTGGGCGCGGGGCTGGGCGAGGTCTTCGCCAGAGGCGAGACCCCGAATCTCGGCATCATCTTCGAGCCGCATATCCTGCTGCCGATCCTCGGCCTCGCCGCGCTGGCCCTTCTGCCTGTCCTCATCAAGGCCGTCCATGGCAAGCGCGGTCTGTGATACCAATGTCCCGCATCGACACCGCCATCCTGCCCGAAAGGCCCGTCGCCATGACCCGCATCGAGACCGATATCTGCATCATCGGCGCAGGCTCCGGCGGCCTCTCCGTCGCGGCGGGCGCGGTCCAGATGGGGGCGAAGGTCGTCCTGATCGAAGGGCACAAGATGGGCGGCGATTGCCTGAACTACGGTTGCGTCCCGTCCAAGGCGCTTCTGGCGGCGGGTCACAAGGCGCATGACACCGCGCAAGCCGCCTTCGGCATTGCAGGCCATCCGCCGGAGCCGGATTTCGCCGCCGCCAAGGACCATGTCGACACTGTCATCGAGACCATCGCCCCGGTCGACAGCGAGGAGCGTTTCGAGGGTCTCGGTGTTCACGTCATCCGCGAATTCGCGCGCTTCATCTCCGAGACCGAGGTCAAGGCCGGCGCCCATGTCATCAAGGCGCGCCGTTTCGTGATCGCGACGGGGTCCCGCCCCTTCGTGCCGCCGATCCCGGGCCTGTCCGACACGCCCCATCACACCAACGAGACGATCTTCGACCTGCGCGAGCGGCCCGATCACCTGATCATCGTCGGCGGCGGCCCCATCGGCATGGAAATGGCCCAGGCGCACCGCAGGCTGGGGTCGAAGGTGACCGTGCTGGAAGGCGCAAAGGCGCTGGGCCGGGACGACCCCGAGGCCGCGGCCCTCCTGCTGGACAAGCTGCGCGGCGAAGGCATCGAGATCGTCGAGGACGCCACGGTCTCCGCCGTATCGGGGCGCGAGGGCGCCATTTCTATCGAGACCGGGGATGGGCGCAGCTTTGCCGGGTCTCATCTGCTGGTCGCGGTCGGCCGCCGGGTGAATGTCGACCGGCTCGACCTCGAAAAGGCCGGCGTCGACCACGACCGGCGCGGCGTGACCGTGGACAAGGGCCTGCGGTCGACCAACAAGCGGGTCTATGCCGTGGGCGATGCGGCGGGGGGCCTGCAATTCACCCATGTCGCGGGCTACCACGCGGGCGTGATCATCCGGCCCATGCTCTTCGGTCTGCCTGGCAAGGCGCGCGCCGATCACATCCCGTGGGTCACCTATACCGACCCCGAGCTTGCGCAGGTCGGTCTGACCGAGGCCGAGGCGCGCGAGAAGCACGGCGACAGACTTTTCGTCGCGAAGGCGGATTTCCGCCATAACGACCGCGCCATCGCCACCGGACAGGCCGAGGGGTTCGCCAAGGTCATGGTGGTGAAAGGCACGCCCGTCGGCGCCACCATCGTTGGCCCGCAGGCGGGCGAGCTGATCCAGCTCTGGGCGCTTGCCATCGCCAACGGTCTCAAGATGTCGGCCGTCGCGGGCATGGTTGCGCCCTACCCCACGCTGGGGGAGATTAACAAACGCGCGGCGGGTGCCTATTTCTCGCCCAAGCTGTTCGACAGCCCGCTGGTGAAACGGATCGTACGGCTGGTGCAACGCATGATCCCCTGACGCCTCAGGAAAGGCCGAAACGACGTGGTGAACTCCCTCTCAGGGCGCTTTCTGATCCTGACGGTCATCTTCGTGATGCTGGCCGAGGTGTTCATTTTCGTCCCTTCCGTCGCGCGTTTCCGCGAGGATTATCTGCTGGCGCGTCTGGAACGCGCGCAGATCGCCTCGCTCGCGCTGCTGGCCTCGGACGGGATGATCGACGAAGAGCTCGAATACGAACTTCTGCGCAACGCCGAGGTGCTGAACGTCGTTCTTCTGCGTGACGCCACGCGGCAGCTGATCCTGTCCAGCGGCGGAATGACCCCGGTCGCCCATAGTTTCGACCTGCGCGACGCGAGCGCATTGAGCCTGATCCGCGATGCGCTGCGACGGCTCGCGACGCCTGAGAACGAGACGATCCGCGTCATCGGCCAGCCGGTGAACGAGGCGGGGCTGCTGATCGAGATCACCATGCCGTCGGAACCCTTGCGCATGGCGCTGATCGACTACGGGCTGCGCATCCTCGCGCTCTCGGCCTTCATCTCGATCATGACCGCGGCGCTTCTTTTCATCTCCGTCCGTTACCTGCTGGTGGTGCCCATCAAGCGTGTCGTGGGGCACATGACGTCCTACGCCGAAGCGCCGGAAGACGCCTCGCGCATCATCGTGCCGCAGGGCCGCGTGCGCGAGTTGCGCGATGCCGAGAATGCCCTGCAATCCATGCAGACCCAGCTGACCAATGCGCTCCGCCAGCGCGAGCGCCTCGCCCAGCTGGGCGAGGCCGTGGCCAAGATCAGCCACGACCTGCGCAACATCCTGTCGGTCACGACGCTGATGGCCGACCGGCTCGAAGGCTCTGCCGACCCGGCCGTGCAGCGCGCGACGCCCAAGATCCTCGCCTCCCTCACCCGGGCCGTGAACCTGACCGAGGCCACGCTCGCCTTCGGTCGCGCCGAGGAGCCGCCGCCCAAGCTCGAACGCGTGCGCCTGGCCGACATCGCCGAGGATGTCGTCGAAAACGAACGCCTGACCTCGGACGGGGAGCCCGACGACGCCTGCATCACCTATACATGCGATGTTCCCGGCGACCTCGTGCTGCGCGCCGATCCCGAGCAGCTGCACCGCGTCCTGTCGAACCTCGTGCGCAACGCGCGGCAGGCCATCGCGGCCACGGGCAAGCCCGGCAAGATCCGGATCGAGGGACGGGAAAAGGAAACCGGGTGGCGGATCGAGGTGTTCGATACCGGGCCCGGTCTTCCGAAAAAGGCGCTCGATCACCTCTTCCAGCCGTTCCACGGCGGCGCGCGCAAGGGAGGCTCCGGCCTCGGCCTCGCGATCGCGGCGGAGATCGTGCGGGGGCATGGCGGCACGCTCGAACTGGTGCGGACCGGGGCGGAGGGCACGACCTTCGCCATCTGCCTGCCGGCAGGTCTCGCCGTCTGAGACGCCTGCGGCACCCGGTTTCCCCTTGCACGGCATGCCCACCGGCGCTAAACCCCGCCCTCACGCACCGGTAGCTCAGTTGGATAGAGTACTTGACTACGAATCAAGGGGTCGGGGGTTCGAATCCTCCCCGGTGCGCCACTTCCCCTGATCTGCGCTATCGCTTCGCTGCTTGAGCGGGTGTCTTTTGCGCTATCGCCTTCGGCTACTTGAGCGCTGCGTGCGGTGTTACGGCAGCGCGCCCGCATTGCGGCTGAAGCGCTCCAGCAAGCTGTCTGCCCGATCCGTTCGAGAACACTCGCCTCAATATCGTCCAAATCGTTCGCCATAGCGAAACGAACCAGGCGTTTCCGGCTCGGACAGGGCGCGGGGCGTGCGTCGGATAGATAAGGTGGGACAGATGGTTACGGCAACTCTTGGTCAGGTCCACGAGCGGATCGTGTTCAATCGCCGCGTTTCGGTTCTGGGCGAGGCGCTGGGCGCGCTTGTCGAACCGGGCGGCGACATTCTCGACGTGGGCACGGGCGACGGGCAGATCGCCAAGCTGATCGCGGCGCAGGCGCCGGATACCAGTGTCCGCGGCATCGACATCATGGCGCGCCCGACCTCGCATATCCCGGTCGACATCTTCGACGGCGACATCATCCCGCACCCCGACAAGAGCTTCGATGTCGTCAGCTTCGTCGATGTGCTGCATCACACGGACGATCCGCGCATCCTTCTGAAGGAGGCGGCGCGCGTGGCGCGCAAGGCCGTCATCCTCAAGGACCATTTCTCGCAGAACGCCGTCGATCACATGACCTTGCGGTTCATGGACTGGGTCGGAAACGCGCCCCATGGCGTCGTGCTGCCCTACAATTACGGCTCCCGCGCGGATTGGGAAAACTGGTATGCCGAAGCCGGTCTCGGGATCGAGACGCTCTCGACCGACGTGCCGCTTTACCCGGCGCCCTTTAGCCTGCTGTTCGGGCGCGGCCTGCACTTCGTGGCCCGTCTCACGCCTCCGGCCTGACCGCCTCAGGCCTTTGGGCCGAACGCGAGCCTGTCGTTCACCGCGTAGCTGACCAGTGCCGCCGTTCCGGCCGTGGCGAGGAACAACAACGTGTCGAGCACGAAAACCTGCGTCACGAAGCGCGTCGTCACGGAGGCGACGAGCGCGAGGCTGACCACCTGCATCGCAGCATAGACGAGGAAGCCGCCCCGGCGCGCCTTCTGGCCGGTGAAGGTGAACCTTGCCTGCACGAAGAAGGCGGCCGGAATGCAGGCCACGTAAAGCAGGACCGAGGTCGCGAAGGCCGGAAGGCCCGCGGGTCCGACCAGCAGCGCCGTCGCGACCGAGTAGCCGAGCGCAAACGCCCCGCCCACCAGGAGAAAACGCAGCGGCTTGCCCAGGCGCGTCGACAGGCGGCCCTCGTCGATCATCGTACCACCTCCAGAACGATGATCTCGGGGCCGAAGCCGTCCACGGGCCGCAAGCCCTCGAGGGTCTCGCCCCGTGCGAAGCCGTTCACGAAGGCCGCGCCGTTGCCATAGTTTCCGTCGGCGCACATCACCACGTAGTCCGGGCGCGACCGGTCGACCGCTGCAAGCAAGGCGTCGGCATCCTCGTTCACGAAGGGCAGGATCGCATTGCCGAGCGCCTCCGCGCTGCGATGGTAGGGGACCGAGACCATGGTGTGATGCGTCCCGTGGAGGATCGGGGGGGCAAGGCCGGTCGGGGCGAGGATCCGTCCCTCGGGGAGGCTATCGAGGCTCGTGATGATGTCGCCGCGCCGGCAGCTGTCGCGCTGTCGGTCGGCGGTACTCGACGCATGCGCCGACGAGATGATCGCGTACGCAAGGTGCAGCTGCCCGGGGACGACCGCGCAGGCGACGAAACTCACCACCAGAAGCGACCCGATGGGCTGCCGCGCCATGTGCCGGCGCATGTCGAGAAGACTGGCGACGGTGTAGCCCATGAGAACCGGAATGACCGGCGCCGCCAGGACGGCCATCCGCACCTGTGCGAAGCTTCCCAGTGTCCCGATCCATGCGAAGACGAGTAGGATCGCGGCGGCGCGGGTCTCGTTGACGCCGGCGGCACCCGTTCTCCAGCGCCACAGCGCGACGGCGGTCGCCGCGAATGTCGTGGCGAAGGCGGGCAAGATGTGGCTGAACGCGACGCGGTTGGCGGTGAAGATGAAGGTCTGCGCCGGGCGTGCCTCGACGATCCAGACGCCGATCATTTCCCGGATCGGATCCGGGAGGTTGCTGTAGGGAAAATTCGGACAGGCCTGCATGATCCAGACCGCGCCCGCGGCTGCGATGATCGCGACGCCGGCCGACGCGCCGATGCGGACGCCCGGACCGGGCACGCGCGCCGCAACGATGCCGATCGCCATGGCGGCGAGTGCCGCGAGACCGACCAGCCCGAGGATCGGCGGCCCAAGCTCGTCGCACCGGGCGAGCGTCCACTCGCCGGGGGAGGTCTGCCCGAGGTGGAGGGGCAAGGCGATGGCGAAAAGCGAAAGCCCGAAGGCCTGAAGCTGCAGCCGCGCAGGGCGGTCTGCCGCGATCACCGCCAGCAAGGCCAGCACCACGCCGGCCATGGCGATCGGCAGGAGGTTCTCGAGCCCCACGGCAAGCGACAGCGCCGCCGCCGCCCCGCCCGTGATCCCGCGCCGAAGCGCGTCCCCGTCGATCACGAGCGTGAAGACCACGATGGCGAGCAGAAGGATCTGCAGCCCGTGATGATCGATCTGCATGGGCCCGAAATAATTCGACCCGGTCAGTCGCCAGAGAACGACGCCGATGATCGCGACCGCCGCGGCTTGCGGCCCGAACAGCCGGCGCGTCATCACCATGGTAAGTGCCAGGAAACATACCATCAGCAGGCCGGGCCACATGATCAGCGACAACGCCTCGGCCTTGTCGTGGCTCATGAAAAGCGACAGGCCGCCGATCACGCCGGCGATGCCGAGGTCGACGTAGCGCGACCAGTGCAGCGACAGGCCCTCGGGCGGCAGGACGCGATCGTTGGACATGTCGAACCAGCCCTGACCGTTCAGCCAGTCGCGGACCGACAAGAGCCGCATGATGCTGTCATTGTCGCTCGTGGTCATGCGTTCGGCCACGTCGGGGGCGACCAGCGCGCTGCGCAGGAACACCAGCGCCAGCGCAGCGATCAGTGTCAGCGCCATGACGCGTGTCGCGCCACGCGGCGCTTCTGCCCGGGATTGCATCAGCGGTTGCCTCGCCTTGTTCGCTTCGTGTTTTGCCCCGAACACCATGCCAGCGCGACAAAAGCGCGGCGCAATCGCGAAGAAACGGCGGCATCCGGTCCACGGCGCGACCGTTTCGGCGAATTGCACCGGGAACGCCCGCTGATTTCCCAATTTCCGCCGCCTTTACCCGGTTCTCTCGCGGCCAACCGGCCCTAGCGCCCGGGCAGAGAACGCGCGACAGGAGACTTCCGCGATGACCGAGCTGACCATCCTCATGCCTTGCCTCAACGAGGCGGAGACGATCGAGACCTGCATCCGGAAGGCCCGCGGCTACCTGGAACGGAGCGGCATCAGCGGCGAGATCGTGATCGCCGACAACGGCTCCACCGATGGCAGCCAGGCGATGGCCGAGGCGCTGGGTGCGCGTGTGGTCGACGTGCCCGTCAAGGGCTATGGCGCGGCGCTCGGCGCCGGGATCGAGGCGGCGCGCGGCCGCTATGTCATCATGGGCGACAGCGACGACAGCTACGATTTCTCGCGACTCGACGCCTTCGTCGAGAAGCTGCGCGGCGGTGCCGACCTCGTGATGGGCAACCGCTTCAGGGGCGGCATCGCCCCCAGCGCCATGCCGCCGCTGCACCGCTATCTCGGCAACCCCGTGCTTTCGACCATCGGGCGTGTCTTGTTCCGCGCGCCGGTCGGGGATTTCCACTGCGGCCTGCGCGGGTTCTCGCGCCAGGCGATCCTTGGTCTGAAGCTGAACACGCCGGGCATGGAGTTCGCCTCGGAGATGGTGATCAAGGCCACGATCATGGGGCTGAAGGTCACCGAGGTGCCCACCACGCTCAGCCCCGATGGCCGTTCCCGCCCGCCGCACCTGCGCAGTTGGCGCGACGGGTGGCTACACCTGAAGCTGCTTCTGACCTTCGCGCCGAACTGGCTCTTCTACTATCCCGGGATGGCGCTTCTTGCCGTGGGGACGGCGGTGTTCCTCGCCCTTCTGGGCGGGCCCGTCGCGATTGCCGGCGTGACCTTCGACATCGCGTCGCTGATCCTCGCCTCGGCACTCGTGCTGATCGGGTTTCAGCTTGTCTGCTTCTACGCGCTCGCGCGGCTTCATACGGTGCAGGCGGGTCTCCTGCCCGTCTCGCCGCGGTTCGAGCGAGTGTCGCAACAGATCACGGTCGACCGCGCCTGCCAGGTCGGCGGCATTCTCGTGTTCGCGGGCATCGCGGCCGCCGTCGGGGCCGTCGTGGTCTGGGGGCAGGCGGGATGGGGTGATCTGAACCCAAGCGTCATCGCACGCCCGGCGGCCTTTGCCGTGGTCACCGCCGCCCTGGGGGTTCAGGCCATCATGGCCGGGTTCCTCTGGGGCCTGATCGGTCAGCGCGTGGACGAGCCCGGGCCGCGGATCGCCGGTGCGCGGCCGGCGCCAGCCCGGGCATGAGCCGCATCGGGCACGCCGGCCTCCTCCGCGCGCTTCGCGCCTGACATCCTGCCGCAGCGGCCCGGCGCGACTGCCGCCTGCGTGCAGTGTCCAGTTGAATTGACACTCCGGGTCATCCGCGCACGGCGCATCATGCGGCGAATCGGAAATTCGATTCGGCGTGTGGCCCGGTCGAATTCCGACCAGGCAAGGAAGAAACTCTTCTGCTCTTCCCCCTGCTTTTGCTGACTTAATCGGCGCCACTGAAAAAAAGCAGTTGTCAATCTTGATTGACACTCCGTTCGGTATACAGTGCCATACACAACAAGCCAGCGTCAGCGTTGGGTACGCCCCCCGCCGACACACGACGGAAGGCGAGCGCCCGTGACCATGAACGACGAAACCCCCAGGATACAACGCGGGGTGGTCCATCACCTCGATGCACATGGCCCCACCGCAACGCCGCTTACGTCTCGTGGCTTGTCGGACCTCGCGGCACAGGCCATGGCGCGGGTGATCCACGCATCCCGCGCGCGGGAGCTCTCCGAGGAGGCGAAGGCCTGCTGCAAGCAATCCCCGATGGCCACCGCCCTTGCCACGGCGCTTTGCGACGACACGACCGACACCGCCGACCTGATGGTCGAGGACCTGATCGACGCGGGCCTCTCGGTCGAGGATGTCTGTCTCGAACACCTCGCCCCGGCCGCGCGTTGCCTCGGCGAATGGTGGGAAACGGACCGGCTGCCCTTCACCGAGGTGGCGATGGCGACCGCGCGCATCCAGTCGATGCTCCGGCGGATGCCTTCGGGCCGGATGGCGCCGCGCTCCACGCTGCAGAACGGGGCCGTTTTCTGCGCGGTTCCCGGTGAGCAGCATACCCTCGGCGTGATGATGGCCGCCGACCTCTTTCGCCGCAACGGATGGGATGTCGGCCTGCTGATCGGGGTCGACCATGCCGAGATCGTCGAACGGCTGGAGCGGGACGACCGGGGCGTCATCGGCCTGAGTTGCTCGGGCGATCACTCGGTCGATGCGCTGGAGCGTCTGATGATCGCGCTGCGCAAGTGCCGGGGCGACGCAAGGATCATCCTGTCCGGCCAGATCGCGACGGATACCGCGGCCCTCGAGCGCCTGCCGAAAGCCGACGCCGTGGTGACCAGCATGCAGGAGGCCGAGGATTGCATGGCCCGCCTGACGGCTGGCTTTTCAGCAACCCACGAACGGGAAGTCTCGATCGCCTGAGCGGTCGCGCGAACCACCGACGTCGCGGCGACGGACCGTCGCGGGACGCTTCCCGTCCGGTCCTTTCAGACACCCAGTTCCGCCACCGGGATGATCGGGAAGAAGGTTCCGTTCGACCAGACGCCAAACCAGTCCGTCCCGTCGACGTCATGCGCCTCACCCAGATCCACGAGCCGGTAGAAGCTTTTCCTGTCGATCAGCGCGTCGAGACCCGCGCGCACATGGACGTAGGGCGAGGGCTCGCCCGTCTCGTCGCGGTGAACGCGGATTCGGTGCTCGGGGCCCGCAACCACCACGTCGCCCACATTCGTCGAAAAGCTGATGACCTGTTTCCGACCGTCACCCGCGACGTCGAAATCCACCGCCACGAAGGGCGCGTCCTCCACGCGGATGCCGACCTTCTCGACCGGCGTGACGAGGAAATACTTGCCGTCCTCGCGTTTCAGGATCGTCGAAAAAAGCCGCACCAGCGGTTTTCGGCCGATGGGTGTGCCTTCGTGGAACCACGTGCCGTCGCGCCGGATCTCCATGTCCAGATCGCCGCAGAACGGCGGGTCCCAAAGGTGCAATGGCGGGAGCTTTCCGGCCTTCTCGGCGGCGCGGGCGGCGGCGATCAGGCTGTCGGGGCTGGGCTTGGCAGAGCTGTCCGTCACGATGATGTGTCCCTCATTTTCGCCAAACGATCTTTTGCAATTTGTGGTCGGAGGAATAGGTCTGTTACCTGATACCAGATAAGCATGATGCGGAGCGATGCCATGTCCGAGACCACGCAGGGGACCGAGACCGACCCCGAAGCCCTCGTCGCTGAGATCGAAGCGTTGGGCCACCGGCTGGCGGAGGCACGCACCGCCATCGCCTCGCGCATCATCGGTCAGGAGGAGGTCGTCGGCCTGACGCTGGCGGCGATGCTGTCGGGTGGGCATGCGCTTTTGATGGGGCTGCCGGGGCTGGGCAAGACGCTTCTGGTCGACACGCTCTCGACCGTCATGGGGCTCAGCGCCAACCGCATCCAGTTCACTCCCGACCTGATGCCGGCGGATATTCTCGGCTCGGAGGTGCTGGAGACCGGCGGCGACGGCGCCCGCAGCTTCCGCTTCATCGAGGGCCCCATCTTCTGCCGGCTGCTGATGGCCGACGAGATCAACCGGGCAAGCCCCCGGACGCAGTCGGCGCTTTTGCAGGCGATGCAGGAGCGCGAGGTCACGATCGCAGGCAAACATCGCCCGCTGCCCAAGCCGTTCCACGTTCTCGCCACCCAGAACCCGATCGAGCAGGAGGGCACCTATCCCCTTCCCGAGGCCCAGCTCGACCGTTTTCTGGTGCAGATCGACGTGCCCTACCCGGACCGAGAGACCGAGCGTGGGATCCTCGTCGCCACCACGGGTCTGGAACAGGGTGAGGCGCGGCAGGTCTTCGACCCCGACGCGCTGATCGCGGCGCAGCGGGTCGTGCGCCAGATGCCGGTCGGCGAGGCGGTGGTCGAATCCATCCTCGATCTTGTCCGCGCCTGCCGCCCGGACGGTGAAGAAGCCCCCGATATCGTGAAACGCGCGGTCGCCTGGGGCCCGGGGCCACGGGCCGCGCAGGCTCTCATGCTGACGGTTCGCGCGCGCGCATTGCTCGACGGGCGCCTCGCGCCCTCCGTCGACGATGTGGCCGCGCTGGCGCGTCCGGTCCTGACGCACCGCATGGCGCTGAGCTTCGGCGCGCGGGCCGAGGGGGCGGAATTGTCGCAGGTGATCGACGAGGTGACGGCGCGCGTGACGCGGATCGAGGCCGCCGCTTGAGCCTGTCCGCCCTTCATACATCCGACACGCTCCGCTCCCGGTCCGAGGCGCTTGCCGCCGCGTTCCCGGCGCTGATGGCCGATGCGCAGCATCTGGCGTCGACCGTGCTTCTGGGGGTTCATGGGCGGAAGCGGGCCGGGACGGGGGACGAGTTCTGGCAATACCGTCCCGCCGAGGCGGGCGACGCGCTGCGCACGATCGACTGGCGACGCTCCGCCCGCTCGGATGGGCATTTCGTGCGGCAAACCGAATGGCAGGCCGCGCAATCGGTGATGATCGGCGTCGACGACGCGGCCTCCATGACCTTCACTGGTGCAAAGTCCCGGCCGTCGAAACTGCGTCGCGCCCAGACCCTGGCCATGGCGCTCTCGATCCTCGCCGTGCATGGCGGCGAGCGCGTCGGCCTCACGCATCTGGCCGAGCCCCCCCGTGGCGGACGGGCCCAGTTGGTGCGCATGGCGCAGGCATTGATGGACGGCCATGAGGCGGGCGATTACGGCACGCCGCGGCCCCAGTCTATGCCGCTGGGCAGCCGCGCGGTGTTCTTCTCGGATTTCCTCGGCGATCCCGCCGCGATCGAGCAGGTGATGGGCCGCGCCGCGGATCGCGGCGTCAAGGGCGCGCTGGTCCAGATCCTCGACCCGGACGAGGAAGCATTTCCCTATGATGGACGCACGGTGTTCATGTCCATGTCGGGCAGCCTTCGGTTCGAGACGCTCAAGGCGAAGTCCCTGCGTGAGGAGTATCTGCAGCGTCTCGCCGCCCGGAAGGACCGGCTGTTGCAGGCGACGCGGCGCACCGGCTGGCAGTTCCATGTGCATCACACGGACCAGCCGGGCGATCCGACCCTGCTGTGGCTCTATCGCGCGCTCGAGAAGGTGCGGGCATGAGAAGGGCGGGCAGAACGCATGTTTTCCATATGGAAAACAGCCCGGTTTCCGGCCGCCCCGCTGAGGTTCGGACATGATCGCGAACCTCGCCTTCACCACGCCGCTCCTGCTGCTGGCGCTCGTGGCGCTGCCGATCCTGTGGTGGCTTCTGCGCGCGGTGCCCCCGGCCCCGATCCGCAGGCGGTTTCCGGGTGTCGCCCTTCTGCTGGGGCTTCAGGACGACGAGAGCCAGACCGACAAGACGCCATGGTGGCTGCTGCTGTTGCGCATGCTTGCCATTGCCGCCGCGATCGTCGGCTTCGCGGGCCCCGTGCTGAACCCCCAGACCGAGCGGGCGGGCGATGGACCGTTGCTGATCGTGATGGATGCGTCCTGGGCCTCGGCGCGGGACTGGGACGACCGGACCGAGCGGGTCAGCGTCCTGCTGGACGAGGCTGGCCGGTCGGGCCGGCCCGTGGCCATCGTCGCATTGACCGACCTGCCGGCCGGGCCTCCGGAATTCCAGTCTGCAAATGCCTGGGCGGCGCGTCTGCCATCGGTATCCCCGGCGCCCTACGCGCCGGACTATGCGGCGGCGGCGGACTGGACAGGGAGCCTCGACGCGGAGGCGGACGTCTTCTGGGTCTCCGACGGACTGGCCCATGACGGGCGGGATGATCTTCTGGCGGCCCTGTCGGATATCGGGCCGGTCTCGGCCTTCCAGGGCGCGCGGGATGTCATCGCGCTGGCTCCGCCACGCTTCGCAGATGGCATGATCGAGACCGACGTGCAGCGTCACCTTGCCGCCGCGCCGCGCGAATTGACAGTGGTGGCGCACGGGCTCGACCCCGCCGGGATCCCTCGCGATCTTGCGCGCGAGACGGTGCGCCTCGATACCGGAGAGCTGCGCGGCACGGCGGTGTTCGACCTGCCGCCCGAGCTTCGCAACCGGATCACGCGGTTCGAGGTCGCCGGCGAACGCTCCGCCGGGGCGGTCACGCTGACGGACGACACGCTGCAACGGCGCGAGGTGGCGCTGATCGACGCGCAGGGCGAGGACGAGGGCCAAGCGCTCCTGTCGCCGCTGCATTACCTGCGGCAGGCGCTCGCGCCCACCGCCGACCTGATGGAAGGCGGTCTGTCGGACATGCTGCTGGCCAGTCCCGATGCGCTGATCCTTGCCGATGTCGCGACGATCTCGCCGGACGAGGAAGAGGCGCTGATCGACTGGGTCGAGCGTGGCGGCCTACTGCTGCGTTTCGCCGGGCCCCGGCTTGCCGCCTCGGACGTGGCACGCGACACGGCCGGCCCGCTGATGCCCGTGCGGCTGCGCGCGGGCGGTCGGAGCGTCGGCGGCGCCATGTCCTGGGGTGAGCCCAAGGCGCTCAGCCCGTTTCCCGAAACCTCGCCCTTCTTCGGCCTCGACATCCCCGGCGACGTCACGGTCGAAAGCCAGGTCATGGCGCAGCCCGATCCGCAGCTGTCGGAGCGCACGATCGCGTCGCTGACCGACGGCACGCCTCTGGTGACCCGTGCGCCGCTGGGGCAGGGGAGCGTCGTTCTGTTCCATGTGACCGCGAATGCCGACTGGTCGAGCCTGCCGCTCTCGGGGCTCTTCGTGCAGATGCTGGAGCGTCTGGCGGTCTCGACACGGCCCGCCATCCCCGACGCAGAGGATGTGGCCGGGATCACCTGGGTGCCGGAGCAGGTGATGGACGGGTTCGGTACCCTGCGCGACGCGGGGATTCGCCCCGGTATTCCGGGCGAGACCATGGTCGAGGCGCCGCTTTCGGCGGACCTGTTGCCGGGGCTCTATACCGGAGGAGAGCAGCGCATCGCGCGCAACGTGGTGACGCCAGAGACCGAGCTTGCGCCCGCAAGCTGGCCCGCGAGCCTGCCTGTCGAGGGGATGGACGTGGTTCCGGCGACCGACCTGATGGCGGCGTTCCTCGCCGCGGCCCTCGGTCTCCTGCTGATCGATGCTCTGGCCGCGCTCTGGCTGGCCGGGCGGCTCAGCGGGCCGATCTCGCGCGGGGCCGCGGGCCTGGTGGTCGCCCTGATCCTGATGGGGCAGATGCCGTCCGGTGCCATCGCGCAGACCGGAAGAAGCGGCGATGGCCTGACGCCGGAGGATGAGCTTGCGCTGCTGGCCACCTCCGAGGTGACACTTGCCTACGTGATCACCGGCGATCCGGAGCTTGACCGCGTCTCGCAGGCGGGGATGCAGGGGCTGACCAACACGCTCTGGTCGCGCACCTCGGTCGAGCCGGCCACGCCCATCGGCGTGAACCTCGAGACCGATGAACTGGCGTTTTTCCCGATGCTTTACTGGCCCGTCTCGGCCGCGCAGGAAATGCCGTCGGCGGCGGCCTACCGTCGCCTCAACGACTACCTGCGGTCGGGCGGCATGATCGTGTTCGACACGCGCGACGCCCATATCGGCGGCTTCGGGTCGGGCACGCCAGAGGGGCGGCGCCTGCGCACGCTGGCAGCCCCGCTCGACATTCCGCCGCTGGAGCCGATCCCGCCGGACCATGTCCTGACGCGAACCTTCTACCTGTTGCAGGATTTCCCCGGCCGCCACGTCAGCCGCGACGTCTGGGTCGAGGCCGCGCCGCCGGATGCCGAGCAGATCGAGGGCATGCCCTTCCGCAACCTCAACGACGGGGTGACGCCGGTGCTGGTCGGCGGCAATGACTGGGCCTCGGCCTGGGCGGTGGACAGTACCGGCCGCGCGCTTCTGCCCGTGGGCCGTGGCATGACCGGAGAGCGTCAGCGCGAGATCGCGCTGCGCTTCGGCGTGAACCTCGTGATGCACGTGCTGTCGGGCAACTACAAATCCGACCAGGTGCATGTTCCGGCCCTGCTCGACCGGTTGGGACAATAGACATGGCACAACAGATCCTCCTCGACCCGCTTCTGTCGATGCCCACGATCTACGTGCTGGGCGCGCTGACGCTGCTGATCGTCGGTGTGTCGATCTGGCGCGGTCTGAAGGGCTGGCCCTATCGCCTTGCGGCCGGCGCGGTGTTGCTGGCCGCGCTCCTGAACCCGTCCTTGCAGGACGAGGACCGGGAGCCGCTGTCGGATATCGTGTTGGTCGTGACGGACGCCAGCGCGAGCCAGGACCTTTCCGACCGGCCGACCCAGACCGACGAGGCGCTTTCGGCGCTGGAGGCCGAGATCGCCGCGCTGGGCATGGAAATACGCCTTGCGACGGTGGGCGACGCGCCTGACAACGCCGGAACGCTCCTGATGGGAGAGCTGACGCGCATGCTGGCCGAGGTGCCGCGCGCCCGCGTCGCCGGCGCGATCCTGCTGACCGACGGTCAGTTGCACGACGCGGGTCTCGTGCCCGACATGCCCGCGCCGATCCACGCCCTCTTGACGGGCCGCGAGGACGACTGGGACCGGCGGCTGGTGATCGAGACCGCGCCGGCCTTCGCCATAATCGGAGAGGAGTTCGAGCTGCAGCTTCGCCTCGAGGATCAGGGCGCGATCCCGGCGGATCTCGCCGGTCAGTCCGAGATCCAGATCGCCATCGATGGCGAGGAGCCGCGCAGCTTCACCGTGCCTGTGGGCGAGACGCTGAACCTGCCGCTGACGCTGGAACATGCGGGGCAGAACGTCATCCAGTTCATCGTGCCCGAGGCCGAGGGTGAGCTGACCGACCGCAACAACGCCGCCGTCGTGCAGATCAACGGCATCCGCGACCGGCTGCGCGTGCTGCTGGTCTCCGGCGAGCCGCACCCGGGTCAGCGCACATGGCGCAACCTGCTGAAATCCGACCCGTCCGTGGACCTCGTGCATTTCACGATCCTGAGGCCGCCCGACAAGCAGGACGGCGTGCCGGTCTCCGAGCTGTCGCTGATCGCGTTTCCCACGCGGGAGCTGTTCATGGAGGCGGTGGACGAGTTCGACCTCATCATCTTCGACCGCTACCAGCGGCGCGGCATCCTGCCGATGCTCTATATCGACAACATCCGGCAATACGTGACCGATGGCGGTGCGCTGCTGCTGGCGGCGGGGCCCGACTTTGCCTCGGCCGCATCGCTCTATCGCACGCCGCTCGCCGATATCCTGCCCGGGCGCCCGACGGCCCGCGTGATCGATCAGCCGTACCTGCCGGAGATCACCGACCTCGGCAATCGCCACCCGGTGACGGCGGGCCTCGAGGACGATCATGCTGCACCGCCGGAGGCCGAGGCGCCATGGGGCCGCTGGTTCCGGCAGATCGAACTGACCGAGCAGGCCGGCCAGACCGTGATGTCCGGGGCCAATGACGCGCCGCTCCTGATGCTGGACCGCGTGGGCGAGGGGCGCGTCGCGCTTCTGGCCTCCGATCACGCATGGCTCTGGGATCGCGGCTACGAGGGTGGTGGCCCGCAACTCGAGATGCTGCGCCGCCTCGCGCATTGGATGATGGGTGAGCCCGACCTCGAGGAAGAGGCGCTGGTGGCGTCGGCGGACGGGCAGACCCTGACCGTCACGCGCCGGACGCTGGCCGAGGAGGCGGCGGATGTCACCGTCACCTATCCCGACGGCACGGAGGAGACCCTTGCGCTGAACGAGACCGCGCCGGGCCGCTACACCGCGGAGATCGAAGGCGCGGAGCAGGGGCTGTACCGGCTGACGGACGGCACGCTCGACACCGTGATCGCGCTTGGCCCGGCCGCCCCGCGCGAGTTCGAGGAAACCATCGCGAGCGCCGACCGTCTCATGCCCGTGGCCGAGCCCGTGGGTGGCGCGGTCATGCGGCTGGAGGATGGCATGCCCGATCTCCGGCGCGTGGCCGAGGGGCGGAACGCCTCGGGTCGCGGCTGGATCGGCCTGACCGCGCGCGAGGCGTACCTGACCGCCGATGTCACCGTCACGCCGCTGGTCTCGGCCTGGCTGTTCCTGCTGATCGCCGCGGGCCTGATGCTGGGTGCGTGGCTGCGGGAAGGCCGGAACTGAATGTGTCCGCGGGCGCTTCGGGGAGAGGCGCTCCCGCGACCGGGCCCTTGCCCGCGATGCGTGAGGGTTTCGCCACCGTCACCGAAGCGGGCGCGACCCGCGCTGTACGCCACAACTTGAACCGGGAGGTTCCATGAGCCGCATGCGCACCCTGTCCATCCTGCTGCTGTCGCTTGGCTTCGCGCCGCTTCCCGTGGCGGCCGGCCACGAGATGGAGGACCGCAACCTGCTGCGCGGGGCGGAGCTTTATCAGAACAATTGCGCCGCCTGTCACGGTGTGAACCTCGAGGGACAGCCCGACTGGCAGGTCGCGGGACCCGACGGGGTCCTTCCCGCGCCGCCCCATGACGAAACCGGCCATACATGGCACCACGACAACGGCCTTTTGTTCGACTACACGCGGCTGGGCGGGCAGGCGGCGCTCGCGATGCGCGGGATCACGGGCTTCCGCAGCGGCATGCCGGCCTTCGAGGGCACGTTGAGCGATGACGAGATCTGGGACGTGTTGGCCTATATCCGATCCACGTGGCCGGACCGGGTCCAGACCGTACAGGCGGCCCGAAATCCACCCCATGAGGACTGAGCGCAGGCGCTAGACGAACCGCTCACCGCCGCAAGTCGCACAGCGCACCGTCTTGCGCCCGAAACACCCGTCGCAACGGTCGAAGACAGTGTGCCCATGGGAATCGCAGCCCTTCGGAAGCTTGCCTGAGCCGCCACAGACCCCGCAGGGCGCATCACCCGTGCCGCGGCAACGGCTACAGCGTTGCTTTTCGTAGTGATCGGGTTTTCCCCGGCTGGTGCGGAACGTCTGGTGCATGGCGACGGGCTCGGGCGAGAATCATTCACAATCCCGTGAGCCTAGACGACAAACTTGGCGGTGATGCGGCGTTAGTGCGTCCGGTCAGCCGCCCCACGGTACCGGCACGGGGAAGCTCGCGTCGTCGGCCCAACCCGTGACGTTCGTGCGCGACCGCACCACGATCTCACTCACCCCGTCCGGCATCGACAGACCGTCGAGGGACCGGGTGAAGGGCTGTTCTTCCACATGCGGGTGATGCAGCACGCGCGTTCCGAGGATCTCGCCGTCGGGCGTCTCGACGCGCCAGCCGTCGGCGTAATCGTCCCAGCCGGTGTCGTCATGGGAGATCGTGACCGACACGCTCCACGAATCCCCATTGCGTGTCAGGGTCACGCGCTCGACCTGCGCCGGATCTGCGAGGGCCGGTCCGGTCGCGGTCATGAGCGCGGCGAACAGTAGGACGTAGCCTTTCATAGAGTTGACTTTAGCACGGGCCGCCGGGTCTTGCACATCAAAACGGCTTGAACACCACGAGGATCAAAACGCCGATGGCGCCGAGAACGCTGATTTCGTTGAAAACACGCAGCCAGAAATCGCTTTCGTCGAAAATTCCACGCCTGGCACGGAGGATCAGCCGCCCGGTCCAACCGTAATGGAGTGCCAGAAGACCCACGAGCCCCAGCTTCGTCCAGGCCCAGAGCGGGAAGCCCCACCACCAGAAAAGCCAGAGCCCGGAGAGAATCGCCACCACGCCGAGACCCAGCGAAAAGCGGTAGACCCGGACCGTCAGGTCGCCCGCCGGGCCGAATTCGCCGGTGGCCGCGTATTCGCGTTTCCAGAAGATCAGCCCGCGCGGGGCCACGAAGATCCCCGTCATCCAGCCCAGAACGGCTAGCAAATGCAGCACCTTGACCCATTCCATAGGTGCTTGACTGACGGCAAACTGCGCGGACCGCAATGGGCGATTTCGTCCCGTGGCCCCGCCCCGGGACGAGTTTTTGTTGTCAGGCGGCGATATTGGTTATATTTCTTTACCAATCTCGCGGGCTGAGAGGCCCGGATCAGTGGAGGAGGACCACGATGGAAATGCCGGCACCCGACAGCGCCGTTCTGTCCCGAAAACCGCGCATCGTGGCGCGCCTCCAGGAGGTTCTGGGCAAGACCGGCGTCATCCATGACGAGGCCGAGACGCGCGCCTATGAATGCGACGCGCTGACAGCCTACAAATGTCCGCCGCTCGCCGTGGTGCTGCCCTCCAGCACGGCGGAGGTCGCGGCGATCATGAAGGTCTGTCACCAGGAAGGCGTTCCCGTCGTGCCGCGCGGGTCGGGCACGTCGCTGGCCGGGGGCGCGCTTCCCACCGCCGACAGCGTGATCCTTGGCGTGTCGCGGCTTACCCGAGTGCTCGAAATCGACTACGACAACCGCTTCATCCGCGTGCAGTCGGGGCGCACGAACCTGAGCGTCACCGGCGCGGTGGAGGAGGAGGATTTCTTCTACGCCCCCGACCCGTCGAGCCAGCTTGCCTGCGCCATCGCGGGCAACGTGGCGATGAATTCCGGCGGCGCGCATTGCCTGAAATACGGCGTGACCACGAACAACCTCATGGGCGTGACCATGGTCACGATGGACGGCCAGGTGCTGGAGATCGGCGGCGCGCATCTGGACGCGGCGGGCTATGACCTGCTGGGTGTGATCTGCGGATCGGAAGGGCAGCTTGGCGTGGTGACCGAGGCGACGCTGCGCATCCTGCGCAAGCCCGAGGGCGCGCGGCCCGTGCTGATGGGGTTCGATTCGAACGAGGTGGCCGGTGCCTGCGTGTCCGACATCATCAAGGCGGGCGTCCTGCCCGTTGCGATCGAGTTCATGGACCGCCCCTGCATCGAGGCGACGGAGGCCTTCGCCAAGGCGGGCTACCCAATGTGCGAGGCGCTGCTTATCGTGGAGGTCGAAGGCTCCGACGCCGAGATCGACGAACAGCTGGGCGTCATCATGCAGATCGCGCGCCGCCACAACCCGGTGGAGCTGCGCGAGGCGCAGTCCGAGGACGAGGCCAAGCGCATCTGGCTGGGCCGCAAATCGGCCTTCGGCGCCATGGGGCAGATCAACGATTACATGTGTCTCGACGGGACCATCCCGGTCAGCGCGCTGCCGGAGGTCCTGCGCCGGATCGCCGAGATGTCGGACGAATACGGGCTGAAGGTCGCCAACGTGTTCCATGCGGGCGACGGCAACATGCATCCCCTGATCCTGTTCGACGCCAACAAGCCGGGCGACCTGGAGCTGTGCGAGGCGTTCGGCGCCGATATCCTTAAGCTCTGCGTCGAGGTAGGCGGTTGCCTGACGGGAGAGCATGGCGTGGGGATCGAGAAGCGCGACCTGATGACGACGCAGTTCGAGCCGCAGGACCTCGAGATCCAGATGAAGGTGAAGGACGTGTTCGATCCCGGCTGGCTTCTGAACCCGGCCAAGGTGTTCCCGCTGGCCGCCTCCGAGGCGCGGCGCAAGCGCCGTCTCGCCGCCTGACGGCGCCGACCCGTGCGAGGGGGCGAGCCCCCTCGCGCTCCCCCGTGCGTATTTTTGGAAAGATGAAGGAGCGCGGGCCCGTGCTGACCCCAACGAGTGAAGCGGAACTGAGCGCGGCCATCGCTTCGGCCGATGGACCCTTGCGCATTCTGGGCGGCGGGACACGGCCGATCGGGCGGCCCGTGACGGGGCAAGCCCTGTCGCTGGGCGCACTGAGCGGTGTCGAGTTGTACGAACCCGGCGCCCTGACGATTGTCGTGAAGGCGGGGACCCCGCTCGCGGAGGTCGAGGCGTTGCTGGCGAAGGAAAATCAGCGCCTGCCCTTCGAGCCGATGGATCACCGCACGCTTCTGGGAACGGAGGGTGAGCCGACGATCGGCGGTGTCGTGGCGGCCAATGTCTCGGGCCCGCGCCGTATCCAGGCGGGCGCCTGCCGCGACAGCCTGATCGGCGTGCGCTTCGTGGATGGCAGCGGCACGATCCTGAAGAATGGCGGGCGGGTGATGAAGAACGTCACCGGCTACGATCTGGTGAAGCTCATGGCGGGGTCATGGGGCACGCTGGGCGTTCTGACGGAGGTCGCCTTCAAGGTTCTGCCCGAGACCGAGACGCAGGCGAACGTGCTGATCGATGGCCTGAGCCCGCATCAGGCGGTGGAGGCGATGTCCACTGCGCTGGGCTCGCCCTTCGAGATCACGGGGGCGGCGCATCTGCCGGGGGACAGCCCGTTGACGATGCTGCGGCTCGAGGGGTTCGCGGCGAGCGTGGCCTACCGGACGGAGCGGCTGAGCGCGCTTCTGGCGCCCTTCGGTTCGGTTCGGGCCGACAGCGATGCGGCGTCGGTGCGCGCGGCCTGGCGGGACCTGCGCGATGTCGCGGCCTTCAGCGGCGCGCCGGGGGATGTCTGGCGCATCTCGGTCAAGCCCTCCGACGCGCCGGATATCGCCGCGCTTGCGGGGGGGCGCGCGATGTTCGACTGGGGCGGCGGCCTGATCTGGGTGCTCGCTCCGGAGGCGACCGATCTGCGTGCGCGCCTCGGCGCCTTCGCCGGACACGCGACGCTTGTGCGCGCCTCCGAGGAGACGCGTGCGCGCATCGCGCCGTTCCAGCCTGCGGCGGCGCCGATCGCCGCGCTTTCGGAGGGGCTGCGCCGGCAATTCGACCCGAGGGGCATTCTGAACCCCGGCCTGATGGCGGCCTGAGGAGACGGGGAAGATGATCGCAGAAGCACTCCCCGTCGCACTTGTCTCGGCCGCCGTGTTCGGCGGGCTGGCGCTCATGTCGGACCGTCCGCGCGGGGCGTTTATCGCCCAAGGCATCCTTGTCGCGGGCGCAATCATCGTGTTCATCGCCATCCTGCGCACCGATGGCGTCGCGGGACTGCCGCCCGAGCGCATCGCGGCCTTCGGCGTCGGGCTGATGGCGGCGGCGGTGGCGGGCATGCTCTACCACCTCTATCTCGGCCGGTTCGAGCGGGTCTGGGCCGCGCGGGGCGTCTTCCTGCTGGTCTACCTGTTCGTCTCGGCGCTCTTTGGCCTGATATTCCTTTCCCTGATCTGAAAGCGCGGACATGCAAACCACATTCACGCCCGAGCAGCTGAAGGACCCGGCGATCCGGAGGTCGAACGAGGTTCTCAGGACCTGCGTGCATTGCGGGTTTTGCACTGCCACCTGCCCGACCTACCAGGTGCTCGGGGACGAGCTCGACAGTCCGCGTGGGCGGATATATCTTATAAAAGATATGCTGGAGAACGGGCGCCCGGCCGACGAGAAGACGGTCAAGCATATCGACCGCTGCCTGAGCTGCCTCGCCTGCATGACGACCTGCCCTTCGGGCGTGCACTACATGCATCTCGTGGACCACGCGCGGGAGTATATCGAGCAGACCTATCGCCGCCCGCTTTTCGAGCGGCTGCTGCGCTGGACGCTGGCGCGGATCCTGCCCTATCCGATGCGCTTCCGGGTCGCGCTACTGGGCGCCAAGATCGGCCGGCCCTTCGCCTTTCTGATGCCGGATGCGCGGCTGAAGGCGATGCTGGCCATGGCCCCGAAGCAGATCCCGCCGGTCAGCCGCAACGACGACCCGCAGGTCTTTCCGGCCGAGGGCGAACGCAAGATGCGCGTGGCGCTGATGACGGGTTGCGCGCAGCGGGCGCTGAACACCGACATCAACGATGCCACGATCCGGCTGCTGACGCGGCTGGGTTGCGATGTGGTGATCGCCGAGGGGCAGGGCTGCTGCGGGGCGCTGACCCATCACATGGGCAAGACGGCCGAAAGCCATGCCACGGCGGCGAGGAACATCCGCGCCTGGCACCGCGAGATGACGGGCGAGGGGCTGGATGCGGTGGTCATCAACACCTCCGGTTGCGGCACGACGGTGAAGGATTACGGCCACATGTTCCGCAACGAGGCGCTGGCCACCGAGGCGCAGGCGGTCAGCGAGATCGCCATGGACGTCTCGGAGGTGCTGATGAGACTCGACCTGCCCGAAGGCGCGCCCAAGGGGCTGAAGATCGCCTATCACGCGGCCTGTTCGCTGCAGCACGGCCAGCAGATCAAGACATTCCCTAAGGACCTGCTGAAGCGTGCCGGCTTCAAGGTGAGCGAACCTGCGGACAGTCACCTCTGCTGTGGCTCGGCGGGGACCTACAACCTCATGCAACCCGAGATTTCCGGGCAGCTGAAGGCACGCAAGGTCGAGACGCTCGAGATGACGAAGCCCGACATCATCGCCGCCGGCAATATCGGCTGCATGATGCAGATCGGGTCGGGCACGGACATTCCCATCGTACATACGGTCGAGCTGCTGGACTGGGCCACGGGCGGTCCGCGGCCATCCGCGCTCGACGCGCCGGGCAAGCGTGAGGTGCCGGTGCCGATCCTGCGCTGAGGCGCGCGGGCCGGATTCCGGATCGGGCACATTGGAGTCCAAATTCGGCCATCTGCGCCGTCTAGGCCGGACGGGTACCTGCGGACCGGAGGCCCCATGCGATTGTTCCCCTTTGCGCTTTTGCTGAGCGCCCTGGCCGGGCCGTTGATGGCGCAGAGCCTGCCAAGCGAACAGCGGGCCGTTGCACTGGGGGGTCTGCGCCCTCTGGCCAGCGCCGATGCCGCCGAGGCATGGACCGGGGTGGGGCGTCTGGACACGGGGCATTCCTTCTGTTCGGCGACGCTGATCTCCGAGCGTCTGGTCCTGACCGCCGCCCATTGCCTGTTCCACGCCGAGACTGCCGCGCGCTTTCCCGATGATGCGCTGACCTTCCAGTCGGGCCTGCGCAATGGCCGCCCCGAGGCCCTGCGGGGTGTTCGCAGATCCTTCGTGCCCGAGGCCTACACCTTCGACCTGTCGCCCGCTTTCGACGGGATCTCGCATGACATGGCGCTTCTCGAGCTGGAGCTTCCGATCCGGTCGAACGGCATCGCACCCATCGGCACCGGGCGCCGGGCCGGGCGGGGCGATGCCGTCACGGTCGTCTCCTACGGCGCGGACCGTGAAGCGGTCGCCTCGATCGAGGAGGGCTGTCTCGTCCTCGAAAGCCATGCCGCCGTGCGGATGCTGTCGTGCAACGTGAACCAGGGCAGTTCGGGCGCGCCGGTGATGCGTATGACGCCGGACGGCCCCGAGATCGTTGCGGTGATCTCGGCCACGGCGACGGACCGGACCGGGCGCGACGTGTCCATGGCCGTGGCGCTCGATGGCCCTTTCGCGGGGCTTCTCGACCAGATGGATCGCGGCGCGCGGCCCGGCGCGATGTCGGGATCCGGGACCGGCCTCCTGTCGCCGCGCGCCGCGGATGGCGGACGCTCGCGGCTGGGCGCACGGTTCCTGAGGCCCTGATATCCCGGCGTTCAGGGGCTCTTGAAACCCGGTTTTCCGTAACCCACCTGATTTCTGCGCCGATGCCAGCAAGGGTCGGCGCATCCGACTGGACGGCGCCCGGCGATCGGGGCCGCTCCGCACATCGTTATCGCTCAATGGAGGATGACCCATGCGAACCTACGATCTTTCACCGCTCTACCGTGCCACCGTCGGTTTCGACCGGATGGCCGACCTTCTGGACCGCGTCATGACGCAGGACAGCGCGCCCAGCACCTACCCCCCCTACAACATCGAGAAGACGGCCGAGGATGCCTATCGCATCTCGATCGCCGTTGCGGGCTTCACCGACGCCGAGCTGTCGGTCGAGCAGCGCGAGACGGAGCTTGTCGTCACCGCCCGCAAGGAACGGGACGAGGCGGATCGCACCTACCTGCATCGCGGCATCGCCACGCGCGCCTTCGAGAAGCGTTTCCAGCTGGCCGACCATGTCCGCGTGACCGGTGCCTCCCACGAAAACGGCATGCTGCATGTCGATCTCGTGCGCGAGGTGCCCGAGGCGCTGAAGCCGCGGCAGATCGAGATCTCGCGCGCCGGCACCAAGGCGATCGAGGCGGAAACCGCCTGATCCGGCTTCAGGTCGATGCAAATCGGGGGCGGTCCTGCGGGGCCGCCCTTTCTTCATGCGGGCAGGCGCCTGAGAAGCGCGGCACCGGCCAGCGGCGCCGCCGCGCAGAGGACGAGAACGGCGCCGTAGCCGGCGGCATCGGCCAGCACCGCGCCAAGGCCGGGCGCCGCGGCGAAGGCGAAGAGCGACAGGCGCGCCACCGCCCCGGCGCTTTCGCCGAAGCCGGCCTCGCCCATCACCTCGCGGATGACGACCGGGCGCAGGATCGAGATGACGCCGTTGCCCACGCCGAGGGCCACCGCGAAGACCAGCACCAGCGCGGGAAGCGTGGCCGCCGCGCCCATGGCAAGTGCGGCGCCGGAGACGAACAGAAACGCAGCCAGCGTCACGGCGCGCGCCGCGGCGCGGGCGCCCGCCAGCGTTAGGATGATGCGGCCCACGACCTGTGCCGGGCCGATCACCGAGGCCGCGAGGATGGCCAGATCGTCCGGCACGCCGAGCGCTTTCATCAGCGGCAACAGGTTGGTCAGCAGGATCGCCGCGCCCAGCGCCGTCAGCGCGAAGCCCAGCCCGACCGGCCAGAACCCGGGCCGCCCCATCGCGCGCGTCCCGGGCGGCGGTGCCGCGGAGGCGGGGTCGCGGTTCAGCGCCTCGGCCTCGAGCCGCGCGGAGGCGAGCCGGTGGAGCGGCAGGACGAGGATCAGGACCATCCCGGCCAGCACCCAGATCGCCGCGCGCCAGCCGCCCGTTGCCGTGACCGCCGCCGTCAGCGGATAGGCCAGCGTCGAGGCGAAGCCCGCCGCCAGCGTGATCGCGGTGATGGCCGATCGCGCGCGCGGACCCCGGGCGCGGGTGACGATGGAAAACGTCGCGTCATAGAGCGTCGCGGCCATCATCAGGCCAAGCCACGCCCAGACCGCGTAGAACTGCCAGAGCGTCGTGATCCGGGTCAGCGCCAAGAGGCCCAGAAGCGCCCCGACCGTGCCGAGCGTCATCGCGAACGGCGCCCCGCCACGGTCGATGATGCGGCCGATGTGGGGGGCCGCCAGCCCCTGCACGGCGAGTGCGAGGCTGAAGGCGCCCATGGTGGGCGCCGCGGACCAGCCGAACTCGGCCTGCCAATGCAGAACGAGGGCGGGAAAGCTGTAGAAGATCGCGGCCCATATCACCGTCTCGGACAGCATCAGCGCGAGGATCGGCGGATCGCGCCAGGCGGGCGTCGGTGTCACGGGATCAGAACCATTGCCCCGGCTCCATCAGGCCCAGCTCCATCAGCTGGAACGACGACCAGTTGAACCGCTCGGACTTGTGCCAGCGGAAATCCGCGATGTCGTGGCGCGAGCCCGGATTGGTCCTGAGCGCCTTGGCCACGCGGAAGGAACAGATCGCCCCGGTCAGCGAATGGTGCCACGGGCAGGCATAGGTGTTCATTTCCTCGTCGTTGAGCGTGTGGTCCGGCCTCAGCCGCAAGCCCGGCCGCGCCTGGAACAGGCCGATTCGGTCGATCCTGCGCTTGGATGTCGCCACATGCTCCTCGAACCGCCAGCGCAGCCCGCCGTAGAAATCCAACTGACGGTCCCGCACGGTGTCTTCGTCGCGTTTGCGGGTCTCGGCGTAGTAGCCGGACGAATCGAACAGCGCCGTCTTCACGGACACCGCGTCGGGAAAGCGGTTGAGGTCCCCGGCGTAGAGATCGATCACGAAGGTCAGGACGGCATGGCGGCGTTCTTCCATGACCCATGTGGTCATCTCGCCAACGGTGCGGTCCTCGCAGAACGGGTAGAACAGGTATTCGCCGTTGTAACAGTAATGCAGCCACTGGCCCGGCGCCTTGTCGATCAGCGCGTTCACGACGTCCTGCGCGATATCGGGGCGGCGTGCGGGTTCCCGGACCCAGTGGATCGGTGCGTCGCCGCGTTCGGCCACAACCGCGTCGCCGATATCCGGCGGGGCGACCATGAACACGGCGCGGAACCCCAGGCCGAGGACGTGGTCGATCGTGCTGCCGATCTCGGTCCGGTCCTCGCAGATCACGACGGCGAACGGGCCCTTTCCGATATCGGTCCGGTCGGCCCGGAATGCGGCGAGGCTGTCGTACTGCATCTTCTGTTTTCTGCCCGTATGCTCTCAGATTGGCCTTGTCCCGACCGATTTGCAATCGCCGCCTGACGGGACGCGCACATTGAACCGGTGCCGTGCCTGCTATACATGGCCCGGATCGATACTCCCTTAAGCGGATTTCCAGCAACCACGCGGGCGCGCCATGACCGGGACGAAGAAGCTCTACGTCAAGACCTACGGCTGTCAGATGAATGTCTACGACAGCGAGCGCATGGCCGAGGCGCTGGGCGCGGAGGGGTATGAGCAGGTCGACACGCCCGAGGGCGCGGACATGATCCTGCTCAACACCTGCCATATCCGCGAAAAGGCGGCCGAGAAGGTCTATTCCGAGCTTGGCCGCTTCAAGCCGCTGCGCGAGGCCAATCCCGATCTCAAGATCGGCGTGGCTGGCTGCGTCGCGCAGGCCGAGGGCGAAGAGATCATGCGCCGCCAGCCCATGGTCGACCTTGTCGTGGGGCCGCAGACCTACCACCGTCTGCCCAAGATGATGGAGGCGCTGGGCCGGGGCGAGAAGGCGCTGGATACGGACTTTCCCGAGGAGGACAAGTTCGTCCACCTGCCCGGGGATCGAAAGGTGCGGCGCGGCCCGACGGCGTTCCTGACCGTGCAGGAAGGCTGCGACAAGTTCTGTTCCTTCTGCGTGGTGCCCTACACGCGCGGCGCCGAGGTGTCGCGCCCGGTCGACCGCCTCATGCGCGAAGCGCGCGACCTGGTGGAGCGCGGCGTGCGCGAGATCACGCTTCTGGGCCAGAACGTGAATGCCTATCACGGCGCGGGCGAGGACGGCGGCGAATGGGGTCTGGCACGCCTGATCCGCGCGATGGCCGAAATCGACGGGCTGGAGCGCATCCGCTTCACCACCTCGCACCCCAACGACATGGAGGACGACCTGATCGCCGCCCATGGTGATTGCGAAAAGCTGATGCCCTACCTGCATCTTCCGGTGCAGGCCGGGTCGGATCGCGTGCTCAAGGCGATGAACCGCAAGCACACCGCCGAAAGTTACATCCGCCTGATCGAGCGTATCCGCGCCGCGCGCCCCGACCTCGCGCTGTCGGGCGATTTCATCGTGGGCTTCCCCGGCGAGACGGAGGAGGATTTCCAGGCGACGCTGAACCTGGTCGAGGAAGTGGGCTACGCCAGCGCCTATTCCTTCAAGTATTCGCCCCGTCCCGGCACGCCAGCCGCCGAACGCGCGCCGGTCGACCCCTCCGCGGCCGACGACCGGCTGCAACGGCTCCAGGCGCTTCTGACGTCGCAACAGCGCGCGGCACAGAACGCCATGGTCGGCCGCACCGTCTCGGTCCTGTTCGAGAAACCGGGGCGGATGGACGGCCAGATGGTTGGAAAATCCGAATATCTGCACGCGGTCCACGTTCAGGGACCGTCCGACCTGTCGGGACGGATCGCGCCGGTCGAGATCGTGGAGAGCGGGCCGAACTCGCTTGCCGGCGTCTTGAAATGACGCGTGTCGCGACGGCCGGTCACCACAGCATCAAGAATTATTCGTGACATCCAACACAATTTGTTGCGTTGCGCCTGCGGGCTTGCCAACATCGGCCTGACGCAAGCGCCTAACCCGGGAGCCCATCTTGGCGATCACCACTCTGCCGGAAACCACCGCCGAGACTCCGTCCGATCTGCCGTTGGAATTGCTGCTCCAATTTCCCGACAACCGACTCCTGATCGAGCTTTGCGGAGAGTTCGACCGCAACCTTGCGCAGATCGAGCATCTGCTTTCGGTGCATATCCTGCGCCGGGGCAATGAGCTGGCGCTCTTGGGCGAGGCGAGGGCCGAGGCCGCCGAGGTGGTCAAGGCGCTCTATGCGCGTCTGGAGGCCGGCAAAAGCATCGAGCCCGGCGATATCGACGCGGCCGTCCGCATGGGCGTCAGCACCCGGGATACCGGCGCGCGGCAGAGCGACCAGATGGAGATGTTCGGCTCGGGCGCGCTGGAGATCGGCACGCGGAAAAAGACGGTGGAGCCGCGCACGCCCGCGCAGGCCGACTACGTGCGCAACCTCTTCAGGCACGAACTGGCCTTCGGCATCGGCCCCGCCGGGACGGGCAAGACCTACCTCGCCGTGGCGGTGGCCGTGAACCAGATGATCAACGGCCATGTGGACAAGATCATTCTCAGCCGCCCGGCGGTGGAGGCGGGCGAACGGCTCGGCTTTCTGCCCGGAGACATGAAGGAAAAGGTCGATCCCTACATGCAGCCGCTTTACGACGCGCTGCACGATTTCCTGCCGGGCAAGACGCTGGCCAAGCTGATCGAGGAAAAGACGATCGAGATCGCGCCACTCGCCTTCATGCGCGGCCGGACCCTGTCGAACGCCTACGTGGTGCTGGACGAGGCGCAGAACGCGACGTCGATGCAGATGAAGATGTTCCTCACGCGCCTCGGGCAGGGCAGCCGCATGGTCATCACCGGCGACCGGTCACAGGTGGACCTGCCGCGCGGCCAGCCCTCGGGCCTGATCGAGGCAGAGCGCATCCTCGATGGCATCGGCGGGATCAGCTTCAACTATTTCACGTCCAAGGACGTGGTCCGCCACCCGATGGTCGCCAAGGTGATCGAGGCCTATGACGCGGATGCGGGATCTTGATGCCGCGCGGCGCGATCGCCTGAAGCCGGATCGTTCGGCGCATGGAGATTGATGTCCTGATAGAAGGCGGAGACTGGCCGGGGGACTCGCTCGAAGACCTGGCCGAGCGCGCCGTCGCCGCCGCGCTGGATGAGCTCGGCCTCGAGCCCGACCAGTTCGCGGTCAGCCTTTTGGCCTGCGACGACGCGCGGATCGCGGGCCTGAACGCCGAGTTCCGGGGCAAGCCCGCGCCCACCAACGTCCTGTCCTGGCCGTCGGAGGAGCGCGCCGCAACGACACCCGGCGAGATGCCGCATCTGCCCGCGCCGCACCCGGTGGGACCACCGCTTGAGCTGGGCGATATCGCGCTGGCCTACGAGACCTGTGCGCGTGAGGCCGCCGAGGCGGGCAAGGCCTTCGACGATCACGTGACCCATCTTCTGGTCCACGGGCTGCTCCATCTGTTGGGTTTCGATCACGAAACCGGCCCGGATGCGGACCTAATGGAGGGTCTGGAGACGCGCATCCTTGCAAGACTGGGGGTCTCTGACCCATATTGACCGCAACGGGAGCATTGAGCCCGGTTTTTCGTGTTGGAAAGGAGCGATGAGCTCGAACCCCGATCCCTCATCTGGCGCGGCGCAGAGCGCGCACGACGACGAGGAAGAAAGTCCAGGCCAGAGGCCCGGTTTTTTCACCCGCTTATTCTGGTCCCCCCCGAAGGACAGCCCAGACAGCCTGAACGGCACGGCCTATCCTCAGGAAGGGTCGAACGGCAATGGCGCGCGACCTGTCGGCCTGTCGAACCTTCGGCGGTTGCGCGTGGAGGATGTCGCCATCCCCCGCGCCGAGATCGTCTCCGTCTCCTGCGATATCAGCCTGCCGGAACTGCTGGAGACCTTCCGCAGCAGTGGGCTGACGCGCCTGCCGGTGTATGACGGTACGCTCGACGTGCCCGTCGGGCTGGTGCATCTCAAGGACATCGCCCTGCGCTACGGCTTTCAGGAGGCGCCGGCCGGCTTCACGCTGCGCACGACGTTGCGGCCCCTGCTCTATGCGCCGCCATCCATGCCGATCGGGGTGCTTCTGACCAAGATGCAGACGGACCGCACCCACATGGCGCTGGTGATCGACGAATATGGCGGCGTCGACGGGCTCGTGACCATCGAGGACCTGATCGAACAGGTCATCGGCGAGATCGAGGACGAACACGACGTCGAGGAGGTCAGCCCGTTTCAGCGCGAGAGCGAGGGGTCTTGGCTCGCGCTGGCGCGCACGCCGCTCGATGAATTCGAGGCGGATATCGGCATCGACCTGTCGGGCGTCGACGACGAGGAAGAGGTCGACACGCTCGGCGGTCTCGTCTTCCTGCTGACGGGCCGCGTTCCCGCGCGCGGCGAGGTCGTGCCCCACCCCTCCGGCGTCGAGTTCGAGGTGATCGACGCCGATCCCCGACGCATCAAGCGGCTGCGGGTGCGCGCGCCGAAATCCGCGGGCCGTGCATGACCGACACGCGCGGTCCAGCCATGGCGCTGGCCGGCCCGAGCGGATGGCGCGCCCCGGCGCTGGCTGCACTGGCGGGAGCTGGCGCGGGCCTTGGGCAGGCACCCTTCGACCTTTGGCTGGCGACGCCGTTGGGCCTTGCCGCCGTCACGGCGCTTGTGGCTCTCGCGCCCGACCCGCGCGGCGCATCGTTGCGCGCCTTCGCGGGCGGCTTCGGGTATTTTGCCCTGACGCTGCACTGGATCGTGGAGCCGTTCCTCGTCGATGTCGCGCGCCATGGCTGGATGGCGCCCTTCGCGCTGGTGCTGTTTGCCGCGGGGCTCGCCCTGTTCTGGGCGGCGGCCGGTTGGGTCAGCGCGCGGATGTTGCGCGCGCCCCTTGCGAGAGCGGCCGCCTTCGCGCCCCTGCTGACGCTGGCGGAGGCTGCGCGCGGCACGGTCTTCACCGGGTTTCCGTGGGCATTTCCCGGCCATGCCCTGATCGACACGCCGTGGCTTTTCCTGTCCGGGGTCACCGGGGCGCATGGAATGACGCTGCTGGTGACGGCGGTCGCGGCGCTCTGGGCGCGCTGTATCATCCTGCCCCGTGCATGGCCCGTCGCCGCGGGGTCGCTTGCACTCCTCGTCCTGCCGTATGTCTTTCCGGCCGCGCCCGCGCCAGTCGCGGATACAGAGGCCCCGGTCGTCCGCCTGATCCAGCCCAACGCGCCGCAGCACCTGAAATGGCGGCAGGACATGATCCCGGTTTTCTGGCAGCGCGGCCGTGACCTGACCGCTCGCGCGCCCGATCCCGACCTCGGCGCTCCCGACCTGATCGTCTGGCCCGAGACCAGCCTGCCGGTCCTGCTGGAGCGTTCCGACGCCGCGCGGGTGCAGCTGTCTGTCGCCGCCGGTGGAGCGCCCGTCCTGATCGGCGCCCAGCGGGTGGAAGGCTTTGCCGCGCGCAACAGCCTTGCGCTTGTCGATGGCGGCGGGGCGCTCGCCTCCGTCTACGACAAGCATCACCTTGTGCCATTCGGAGAATACCTGCCCTTCGAGGGTCTCGCGAACCGGATGGGCATCGCCGCGCTGGCTGCGGTGTTGCCCGGTGGCTATGGCCCGGGGGAGGGGCCGAGTGGGCTGGATCTCGGCCCGGTTCTGGGCCGCGCGTTCCCGATGATCTGCTACGAGGCGATCTTTCCCGGCTATATCCGCGCGCTCGATGCCCGCCCCGACTGGATGGTGCATGTCACCAACGACGCGTGGTTCGGCACCTTCTCGGGGCCGTGGCAGCATCTGGCGCTGGCAAGACTGCGCGCCGCCGAGCAGGGCTTGCCGGTGTTGCGCGCCGCCAACACGGGCGTGTCGGCCGTCATCGACGCGCGCGGCCGGGTTCTCGACGCCCTGCCGCTGGGCGAGGCCGGTGCGCTCGATACGCGTCTGCCGCCGCCGATGCCGCCGACACTCTATGCAGGGACGGGCGATCTTCCGGTCCTGTTTCTGGCCTTGATCCTGGTCGGCGGTATCGCGCTTCGGGACCGTTTCAAAAAGGGCCATTGAACCCGGCCTCGCCACAGCGTAAGTCGTCGCGACCCTACAACGGCTTCCTGGCGTGGGGACACACACATAATGGAGCATTCCCCATGGCGCGAGAAAACTATCTCTTCACCTCCGAGTCCGTTTCGGAAGGTCACCCCGACAAGGTCTGCGACCGCATTTCCGATGCTGTTCTCGATGCGTTTCTCGCGGAAGAACCGGAGGCGCGCGTTGCCTGCGAAACCTTCGCCACGTCCGGGCTTGTCGTGATAGGGGGCGAAGTCGGCCTGCGCGATCAGGAACAGCTGAAGAACTACATGGGCCGGATCGGCCAGATCGCTCGCGACTGCATCAAGGACATCGGCTACGAGCAGGAGAAGTTCCACTGGAACACCTGCCACGTGCTGAACTTCCTGCACGAGCAGTCCGCGCACATCGCGCAGGGTGTCAACGCCGCCGACAACAAGGACGAAGGCGCGGGCGACCAGGGGATCATGTTCGGCTATGCCGTCGACGAGACGCCCGAACTCATGCCCGCCCCGATCCAGTATTCCCACGCGATCCTGCGCCGTCTGGCCGAGGTGCGCAAATCTGGCGCCGAGCCGACGCTGGGCCCCGACGCGAAAAGCCAGCTGACCGTGCGCTACGAGGGCGGCAAGCCCGTGGACGTCACGTCGATCGTGTTGTCGACGCAGCATCTCGACGAGGACATGACCTCGGACGATGTGCGCGCCGTGGTGGAGCCCTACATCCGCGAGGTTCTGCCTTCGGGCTGGATCACCGAGGCGACGAAATGGTGGGTCAACCCGACCGGCAAGTTCGTCATCGGCGGCCCGGACGGGGATGCGGGCCTGACGGGGCGCAAGATCATCGTCGACACCTATGGCGGTGCCGCGCCCCATGGCGGCGGCGCGTTCTCGGGCAAGGACCCGACCAAGGTGGACCGTTCGGCCGCCTATGCCGCGCGCTACCTGGCGAAGAACGTGGTGGCCGCGGGTCTCGCGAAACGCTGCACGATCCAGCTGTCCTACGCCATCGGCGTGGCCGAGCCGCTGTCGATCTATGCCGACACCCATGGCACGGCCGTCGTCCCGGAAGAGGCGATCGAGGCGGCCATCGGCAAGGCCATGGACCTGACGCCGCGCGGTATCCGCACGCATCTGCAGTTGAACCGCCCGATCTACCAGCGCACGGCTGCCTACGGCCATTTCGGCCGGGAGCCGGAGGCCGATGGCGGTTTCTCGTGGGAACGCACGGACCTCGCCGCCGCGCTCAAGGCCGAGGTCTGAGAAACCGGATCGCGCCGGTCCTCAGGCCGGCGCGACCTTTGCCCAGACCGGCAGGTGGTCGGAGGCGTGCCGTGCCGCACCCTCGTTGATGACACCGGTTTCGGTCAGCTTCAGGCCCCTGCCATGGGCGAACCGGTCGAGCGACGCCACGGGATAGGACGCGTGAAAGCTCCGCCCCGGCGCGATCACGTCGAAATCCGGGCCGAGCGGTTCGAAACCCGACCGCACCGACCATTCGTTGAAATCCCCGGCGATCAGGGTCCGGTGGCGTTCTGCCTTTTCGAGATGCTCGCAAAGCGCATGCATCTGGCGCCGGCGCCATTTCCGCAAAAGCCCAAGATGCGCGCCGATGACGGTGACGACGCCGAATTCCCCCTCGATATCGACCCGGATGGCGCCGCGCGGCTCCAGCCCCGGCAGGGGCAGGCGCGCCGTGGCGCGGATGTCGAGATCGTGGCGCACCAGAACCGCGTTGCCGTGCCAGCCGAGGCTGACATCGGTGACGGCCACATCGGCCACGCGATAGGGCGTCTCGGCCTCGAGGATCGTCTTGGGCAACGCCGAGCGACGCGGCGGCATGCGCCGGTCGGCCTCTTGCAGCACCAGCACGTCGGCCTTGGTGGCCATCAGCACCTTCTGCACCCGTTCCGGGTCGCGCCGACCGTCAAGGCCCACGGCCTTGCGGATGTTGTAGCTGACGATCCTCATGGTCCGCTCACAATACAGGCGCCATCAGCCGCGCGACAGGGGCGGCGATGCGCAGCCAAAGCGGTTGCTCGGCGAGCGTCTTGTCCAGCTTTACCGAACGGGCGAAATCGGCCTGCAGCACGCGCTCCAGCTCGATGCAGGGGCCGCGGTCGAAGAGATAGGCCGTCGTCTCGAAATTGAGCTGCAAGGACCGCTGGTCAAGGTTATGCGTCCCGATCGCCGCGATCCGGTCGTCGACCAGGAAGGCCTTCTGATGCAGAAAGCCCTCGCGGTAGCGCCAGATCTCGACGCCGGCCTCCATCAGCTCGTCGAAATAGGCGAAGGCCGCGAGCCATGGCAGGTAGTGATCGATGCTGTCGGGGATGAGGATGCGCACCTCCTTGCCCTGCGACGCGGCGTGTTTCAGCGCCGTAAGCGATGGCAGGTCCGGCACGAGATAGGGGGTCGAGATCCAGATCCGTTCGTGCGCCGCTGCGAGCGTCGCATAGATCATCGTGCTGCCCGTATCCTCCGCGTCGACGGGACCCGTGGCGACGATCAGCCCGTCCAGATCGCCCGCCTCCGATGCCGATGTCCATTCCAGCGTGTCGCGCAGTGCCTCGCCGGTGACCCAGTGCCAGTCCTCGGCGAAGATGAGCTGCAGTTGCGTGACCATGGGGCCCTCGACCCGCAGGAAGGTGTCGCGCCACGGCCCGAAGGTGGGGCTGCGGCCCATGTATTCGTCGCCCACGTTGTGCCCGCCCAGAAAGCCCACGCGCCCGTCGGCGATCAGCGCCTTGCGGTGATTGCGGAAATTGAACTGGAACCGGCGGACGATGGGACCGCCGCTGCGGGCATGGGCGATCCGGATACCGGCATCTGCCATCTCGCGCAGAAGGCGGGGACGCAGGCTGACCGGGCGGAACACGTCATAGGCCAGCCAGACCTTCACGCCACGCCGTGCCGCCGCCATCAGCCGCGCCGCCACCTCGCGGCCGAGATCGTCGTCGCGGTAGATGTAGAACTGCACCAGCAGGTAAGACTCGGCCGCGTCGATCACCTCGAAGAGCGCCTCGAACGTTTCCTTTCCGTCGATCAGGATCCGCGCGCTGTTGCCGCACACCACCGGCAGGCCCGCGACGGATTCGAAGGGGCGCAGGTTCACGGCCAGCGGATCGTTATGGGCGGCCTCGGGCCAGTCGCTTCGGTGATCCTTGAACAGCGCCCGGCTTTTCCGGCGTGCCCGCGCGCGGGAGGCGTAGCGATGCGGCCCGAGAAATGCGTAGACCACGACGGCCAGATAGGGCGCGGCCAGAAGGAACACGACCCAGCCCACGGCCGCCTGTGGCGTGCGTGAGGTCTTGGCCGCGTGCCACGCAGCCCAGAGCGTGACGACCACGAGAACCGTGGACAGGATGGCGAGGATCACTTGCATCATCGGTTCCCATCCTTGCCCGAATTCGGCGCAGTCCGCCACGTTGCTAACATGCGTCCCGCGCAGTAGGTACCGCCGCCATGACGCAGACGAAAGACCACCCGCCTGGCCGCCCGCACCGCAACTTCTACGGCCGTCGCAAGGGCAAGCACCTGCGCGACAGCCAGGAGGTCTATCTGGAGGAGGACCTCGCCGGCCTGTCTCCGGGCCCGGTCACGTGGGACGACAACCCCGAGCGGCGTCCGCTCGACCTTGGCGCGCTTTTCGGTGGGCGCGCGCTGTGGCTGGAGATCGGCTTTGGCGGTGGCGAGCACATGGTGCATCAGGCCGTGCGCAACCCCGACAAGGGGCTGATCGGCTGCGAGCCCTATATCAACGGCGTCGCCATGCTTCTGGGCAAGATACGGACCTCGGGGGTCGGCAACCTGCGCGTTCACCCGGGCGATGTGCGCGACCTCTTCGACGTGTTGCCGGACGCCTCGGTGGCGAAGGTCTTTCTGCTTTACCCCGACCCGTGGCCCAAGACGCGGCACCATCGCCGCCGCTTCGTCACGCCGGAGCATCTGGAGCCGCTGGCCCGCGTGACGAAACCGGGGGCCGAGTTCCGCGTGGCGACCGACATCCCCGACTATGTGCGCCAGACGCTGCAGGAGGTGCCGCGCCACGGCTTCGAATGGCTGGCCGAGGGGCCGGTGGACTGGCGCGAGCCGTGGGACGACTGGGTCTCGACCCGCTACGAGCAGAAGGCGCTGCGCGAGGGGCGCGTGCCGCACTACCTGACCTTCCGGCGCAGGTAGGACGCCCATGGGGAGTGGACGCCATCTGCGTCCGCGACTATCACGCCAGCGAACGAAAAAGGCGTCCGCAGCAGGCGACGCGAAGAAGGAGGGCGGCCCATGTCCGGCCATGGCGATCCGGTACCGATGACCGCCCGCAGGGGGCCGCCGCTGAAGGGCACGGCCCGTATCCCCGGCGACAAGTCGATCTCGCACCGCAGCCTGATCCTCGGCGCGCTGTCGGTGGGCGAGACCCGCATCACCGGGCTGCTGGAAGGGCAGGACGTTCTGGATACCGCCAGCGCCATGGCGGCCTTCGGGGCCGAGGTGACGCAGCACGGTCCGGGCGAGTGGTCCGTCCATGGCGTCGGCGTCGGCGGATTCGGCGAACCCGATGACGTGATCGACTGCGGCAATTCCGGCACCGGCGTGCGCCTGATCATGGGCGCGATGGCCACGACGCCGATCACCGTGACCTTCACCGGCGACGCCAGCCTGCGTGGCCGTCCGATGGCGCGCGTGACGGACCCGCTTGCGCTTTTCGGGACGCGGTCGGTGGGCCGTGCTGGCGGGCGCCTTCCGATGACGCTGGTTGGCGCGGCCGAGCCGTTGCCGGTGCGCTACACGCTTCCCGTGCCGTCGGCGCAGGTGAAGTCGGCGGTTCTGCTGGCGGGCCTAAACGCCCCCGGCGAGACGGTCGTCATCGAGGCCGAGGCCACGCGCGACCATACCGAGCGGATGCTGGCGGGCTTCGGCGCCGAAATCTCGACCCAGGTGACGGCGGAGGGCCGGGTCATCACCCTCGTCGGCCGCCCGGAGCTGCGCCCGCAGGCCATCGCCGTCCCCCGTGACCCGTCGTCGGCCGCCTTCCCGGTCTGTGCCGCGCTCATCACCGAGGGCTCGGACGTGCTGGTGCCCAATATCGGCCTCAACCCCACGCGCGCCGGGCTGTTCCAGACCCTCCGCGAGATGGGTGCCAACCTGACCTACGAGAACGAGCGCGAGGAAGGCGGGGAGCCCGTGGCCGACCTGCGCGCGCGGTTTTCGCCCGAGATGAAGGGCATCGAGGTGCCACCGGAGCGTGCCGCGTCCATGATCGACGAATACCCCATCCTGTCGTTGGTCGCGGCCTGTGCGGAGGGCCGCACGGAGATGCGCGGCGTCAGGGAGCTGCGCGTGAAGGAAAGCGACCGGATCGCGGCGATGGCCGACGGGCTGCGCGCCTGCGGCGTGACGGTCGAGGACGGTCCCGACTGGTGGAGCGTCGAGGGGCGGGGCCCCGGCGGCGTCCCGGGCGGTGCGACCTGCGCCACCCATCTCGACCACCGGATCGCGATGTCCTTCCTCTGCCTCGGTCTCGCGTCGAAAAAGCCTGTCAGCGTGGACGATGCCGGGCCGATCGCCACGTCCTTCCCGGTCTTCGAGCCGTTGATGCGCGCGCTTGGCGCCCATCTCGACCGGACGAACCGGGGGTGAGAACGCGCATGACGGATCGCCCGGCCCGCGCCCCTTGCCGCCCGGGGCCAGCTCTGGTTCAACGGGCCGCATGAGTTTCACGGTCGCCATAGACGGACCCGCCGCCAGCGGGAAGGGCACGATCAGCCGCGCGGTCGCGGCGCATTTCGGGCTGGCGCATCTCGATACCGGGCTCCTTTATCGCGCGGTGGGCAAGCGGATGCTGGAGGGTGAGGCACCCGAAGTCGCCGCGTCCGCGCTGACGTCCGAGAACCTGAAGGACCCCGATGCGTTGCGCGGGGCCGACGTGGCGCAGGCCGCCTCGAAGGTCGCCGCGATCCCCGAGGTGCGCGCGGCGCTGGTCGATTTCCAGCGCGCCTTCGCCAGCCGCGCGGGTGGCGCGGTTCTGGACGGCCGCGACATCGGCACGGTGATCTGCCCCGACGCGGCGGCGAAGCTTTTCGTCACCGCAACCGCGGAGGTCCGTGCCCGCCGGCGCCATGCCGAGCTGCGCGCAAGAGGGGTCGAGACCAGCTATGAGGCGGTGCTGGCCGACGTGCACGAGCGTGACGAACGCGATGCCGGGCGCAGCACCGCGCCGATGATCGTCGCGCCCGATGCGGTGCTGCTCGACACCAGCGTGCTCAGCATCGATGAGGCGGTCGCGGCGGCCATCGGCGCGGTGCGGGCCCGTCTCGGCGACTGACCGCCCGTCCGCGCGGCCCATCCTGGCAGGATCTTGCCGGGTTCTTTGCGGACTGGGCCATGGATGCCTAGTATCCCGCATGCGCCCGCGTCCCGAGTTTCAAGGGCCGGGGCGACGAACCAAAACCTACATACTCCCAAAAGGAGACTACATGACCTTTCGCAAAACCGCCGCTGCCGCCACATCCGCCCTTGCGCTTACGCTGGCCGCCGCGCCGGCCCTTGTGCTGAGCAGCGGCACGGCCTCGGCGCAAGTGGCCGCCGATGAGTATTCCGCCGCGGACATCGACGCCTTTGTCGAGGCTTTCGTCGAGGTCAACGATGTGCGCACGGCCTACGCTCAGCAACTTCAGGAGACCGAGGATGAAGCCGAGCAGCGCGTGATCATCCAGGATGGCAACGCCGCGATCGTCGATGCGATCGATGGTGTCGACGGAATGGACGTGGAGCTGTATACGGCGATCCTCGAAGCCGCGGGCTCGGACGAGGATTTGAGCCAACGCATCAACCGCAGGGTGGACGACGCAATCCAGGGCTGACGCCCGCCGCTCTTGCCAATGCGGCGCGCCTTGACTATAGGCGCGTCGTCAACACGGTGAACGAAGCCGGGACAACGAGGATCGGGCAGGGTCGGACCTTTCCGGCCCTCTTTGTTTTTCCGGGTATCCGGAACGACGCGAAGTCCGCCGCTGGCGGACGCCAACCAAGACCGGCGGAACCAACCGCCCGGCCAGTGAAATCGAACGCCCAAGCCCGCATGAACCGAAGGGGCAGGGCACAAAAAGGAACCGATACGCATATGTGCGCCAAAGCCACCATGGAGGAATTCGAAGCCCTCCTCAACGAAAGCTTCGATATCGACACGCCCGACGAGGGGTCTGTCGTCAAGGGCAAGGTCATCGCCATCGAGGCGGGACAAGCCATCATCGATGTCGGCTACAAGATGGAAGGCCGCATCGATCTCAAGGAATTCGCAAACCCGGGCGAGGCGCCCAGGATCGATGTCGGCGACGAGGTCGACGTCTTTCTGCGCAGCGTCGAGAACGCCCGCGGCGAGGCTGTCATCAGCCACGAGATGGCCAAGCGCGAAGCCGCCTGGGACCGTCTGGAAAAGGCCTACGCCAACGAGGAGCGCGTCGACGGCGCCATCTTCGGCCGCGTGAAGGGCGGCTTCACCGTCGATCTCGGCGGTGCCGTCGCCTTCCTGCCGGGCTCGCAGGTCGATGTGCGCCCCGTGCGTGACGCGGGCCCGCTCATGGGTCTCAAGCAGCCGTTCCAGATCCTCAAGATGGACCGCCGCCGCGGCAACATCGTGGTGTCGCGCCGCGCGATCCTCGAGGAATCCCGCGCCGAGCAGCGCGCCGAGGTCATCGGCAAGCTGTCGGAAGGCGACGTCGTGGACGGCGTGGTCAAGAACATCACCGAATACGGTGCCTTCGTGGACCTCGGCGGTGTCGACGGCCTGCTGCACGTCACCGACATGGCCTGGCGCCGCGTCAACGACCCCAAGGAGATCCTGTCGATCGGCGAGACCGTCAAGGTGCAGGTCATCAAGGTCAACAAGGACACCCACCGCATCAGCCTCGGCATGAAGCAGCTGCAGGACGATCCGTGGGATGCCGTCGAGGCGCGCTACCCGCTCGATTCGGTGCACACCGGCCGCGTGACCAACATCACCGACTACGGCGCCTTCGTGGAGCTGGAGCCGGGTGTCGAGGGTCTGGTGCACGTCTCCGAGATGTCCTGGACCAAGAAGAACGTCCATCCCGGCAAGATCGTCTCCACCTCTCAGGAGGTCGAGGTCATGGTGCTGGAGATCGACACCGCCAAGCGTCGAGTGTCGCTGGGTCTCAAGCAGACCATGCGCAATCCGTGGGAGGTCTTCGAAGAGACCCACCCCGTCGGCACGCAGGTCGAGGGCGAGGTCAAGAACATCACCGAGTTCGGCCTCTTCGTGGGTCTCGACAACGACATCGACGGCATGGTGCACCTCAGCGACCTGACTTGGGAAGGCCGGGGCGAGGACGTGATCCAGAACTTCCGCAAGGGCGACATGGTCAAGGCCGTGGTCACCGAGGTCGACACCGACAAAGAGCGTATCTCGCTCTCGATCAAGGCGGTCGACGGAGACCCGTTTGCCGACGCGATCGATGGCGTCAAGCGCGGCTCGGTCATCACCGTCGAGGTCACCGCGATCGAGGATGGCGGCATCGAGGTGGAGTACAACGGCATGAAGTCGTTCATCCGCCGCTCCGACCTCAGCCGCGACCGGGCCGAACAGCGCCCCGAGCGCTTCCAGATCGGCGACAAGGTGGATGTCCGCGTGACCAATGTCGATGCGCGCTCCCGCCGTCTTGGCCTGTCGATCAAGGCCCGCGAGATCGCCGAGGAAAAGGAAGCCGTGGAACAGTACGGGTCTTCCGACAGCGGCGCGTCGCTGGGCGATATCCTGGGCGCCGCGCTCAAGAAGGACGACGACTGAGCCTCGGCACAGCCGTCCGGAAATCAGCGAAGGCCCCGCCGGATCGGCGGGGCCTTTGTCGTTCGGGCGGGGGCGGGATGGTGGAAGAAGCTGTGGATAAAATCGCCGCGCCATGATCTTGCAATACATCCGTTACAACTCGTGGCCATGGTGGCATCGTCGGGCGGACCCGTCCCCAAAAACGTCCCGCCCGCTCGCGAAAGTCCCCCATGGGCCCCGCGTCGATAGCGCGGGGCCCTATGCGTGACGCGCCTTGGTTTGACAGCCGTTGACCCGCGATGCATCGCTCTGTCGACCCGTTGAAACCCAGGGGACACCCGACAGGCGACGTTCGAGCTCATCGAAGACCAGCGTATCCTGCGGATCAACGGCGCCGACATGCCCGTGGGCGCGCGCGCCTTCGATGTTCTGGCCTGTCTCCACGCCAATGCCGACCGCGTCGTGCCCAAGGCGGACCTGCTCGACGCCATCCGGTGTCTCCGACGCGCGATGCGGCTGAGCCCGCTGCATCCGCAGATCGGGATGATCACGTCGGGCATTGGCAATGCCCTGATACAGATGGGCCGGGTCGAGGAGGCCGCAGCGGCCCATGAGCAGAGCCTGACGGAGTATCCCGAATTCGCGACATCCATGATGGGCCTGATGGCGGCCTACTGGCGGCTTGGCCGGATGGAGGATTGCGCGCGCATCGCCGGGCCTTACCGCGCCAAGGCGCCGGATTTCCCGGTCAGCGACTTCCGCAAGCACCGGCCCCAGGATGCGACGTCCTGCAGCGATGCGGTCATCGGCGCGCTCAGGGCCAAGGGGTTTCGGGAGTAGCCCCCGAGGCGGGTCCGAGGCCGGGCCAACCTGTCGCACCTTGCAGCGCTTGCTCCGCGAGACCAGTGTTTTATCTTCATTTCAGGAATTTCTGAAATCTCTGCGCGAACAGGATATCGGAACCATGAAACTGACACCCCTCCAGCAGGAGTTTGTCCTGCATTTCGGAGAGATGGGCAGCCGGTGGGGCATCAATCGCACCGTGGGGCAGATCTATGCTCTGCTGTTCCTTTCCTCTGAACCGCTCAACGCGGACAGCATCACCGGGGCTCTCGGGGTCAGCCGATCGAACACCTCGATGGGCCTGAAAGAGTTGCAAAGCTGGAACCTCGTTCGGCTCAAGCATTTCCAGGGCGACCGGCGGGACTATTTCACGACACCCGAAGACCTCTGGGAGATCGTGCGCATCCTCGTCGCCGAACGGAAGAAGCGCGAGATCGATCCGACGCTGACCAAGCTGCGGGAACTGGAGATGTCCGGTCCCGCCGGTGACGACTATGCCGAGGCGCGCATCGCGGAACTGCGCGAGTTGATCGAGATGATGACCGGCTTCTACGCCGAGATGGAAAAGCTCGAGACCGAGCGCCTCGTGAAACTGATGACGATGGGCCAACGCATCGCGGGCCTGATCGACAAGGCCGGTGGCGTGCTGCCGGCCCTTACGAAACGCAAGTAGAGAGGACGACACTCCATGGAAGCCCTCGACACCCTTCTTCTCAGCCGCATCCAGTTCGCGGCCAATATCTCGTTCCACATCCTGTTCCCGACGATCACCATCGCATTGGGCTGGGTGCTGTTCTTCTTCCGCATCCGCTTCGCCCAGACGCAGGACGACAAGTGGATGGCGGCCTATCGCTTCTGGGTGAAGGTTTTCGCTCTTTCCTTCGCCATGGGTGTCGTGTCGGGCATCACCATGTCGTTCCAGTTCGGCACCAACTGGCCGGGCTTCATGGAAACCGTGGGCAACATCGCCGGGCCACTTCTGGCCTACGAGGTGCTGACGGCCTTCTTCCTCGAGGCGGTCTTCATCGGCATCATGCTGTTCGGGTTCTCCCGCGTGCCGGGCTGGCTGCACATGCTGGCCACGGGGCTCGTGGCCTTCGGCACGACCATGTCGGCCTTCTGGATCATCGTGCTGAACTCCTGGATGCACACGCCGCAAGGCTTCGAGATGGTCGATGGCGTGGCCTTCGCCACCAGCTGGTGGGAGATCGTCTTCAACCCCTCCATGCCCTATCGCTTCGCCCACATGATGCTGGCGAGCTTCCTGACGGTGGCCTTCCTCGTCGCCGGCGTCTCGGCCTTCCGCTGGCTCATCGGCGACCGCGCGCGCGAGGTGCCGGCGATGCTGAAGACCGGCGTCGCGCTGGGCGCGCTCCTGATCCCGCTGCAGATCTACCTGGGCGACCTGCACGGGCTCAACACGAAGGAATACCAGCCCGCAAAGGTCGCGGCCATGGAAGGGCTCTGGGAGACCGACACCAACGTGCCGCTCCTGCTGTTCGCGCTGCCGGACGAGGAGACGCGGTTGAACGACCTTGAGATCGGCATCCCGGGTCTCGCCTCGCTCATCCTGACGCATGAGTGGGATGGAGAGCTGACTGGCCTCAACGAGTTCGTCACCGAGGACGGCGAGGTCCTGCACCCGCCGGTGGCGCCCGTCTTCTGGTCCTTCCGCACCATGGTGGGTACGGGCGTGGCCATGCTGCTCCTCAGCTGGGCCTCGCTCTGGTTCATGTGGCGCCGCCGTGACCGGCACCAGGGCCGCGACCCGGGCCAATGGTTCGCGGTCGAGGGCCTGCCCAAGCCGATCCTCTGGGCGCTGGTGCCGATGGCGTTCTCCGGCTGGGTGGCCACCCTCGCGGGCTGGTACACGACCGAGATCGGCCGCCAGCCCTGGCTCGTGCAGGGCGTGATGACGACCGAAATGGCCGTGGCCGACGTGCCGGCGCCGATGGTGATGGGCACGCTTGTGACCTACCTCGCGATCTACGCGGCGCTCCTGCTGGCCTATATCAGTGTGGTGATCTACCTCGCCCGCAAGGCCGCGAAGGGCGATGACGCGCCCGCAGACGACATGACCCATTCCGGCAAGGCGGAAGTCGAAGCCATCAGTCCAGCGGAGTGAACCCATGCTGCCCGATTTCACCAACCCCGCCGACTGGCTGCCCTGGGCCTTCGCCTCGCTCATGGGCCTGTCGATCCTGATCTACGTGATCCTCGACGGGTTCGACCTTGGCGTCGGCATCCTGTTCCCGCTGGCCGAGCCGGAGGAGCGGGACCGCATGATCGGCTCCATCGGGCCGTTCTGGGACGCCAACGAGACCTGGCTGGTGCTGGCCGTGGGCCTTCTGCTGGTGGCCTTCCCGGTTGCGCACGGGATGATCCTGTCCACGCTCTACCTGCCGGTCTTCATCATGCTGGTGGGCCTGATCCTGCGCGGCGTCGCCTTCGAATTCCGGGCCAAGGCGCGCGACCAGCACAAGCGGCTTTGGAACCGCCTGTTCTTCGTGGGCTCGCTCGGGACCGCGCTGGCGCAGGGCTGGATGCTCGGCATGTACGTCATGGGGCTCGAGACGACCCTCGCCACCTACGCCTTTGCCGCGCTAACGGCGGTGTTCCTCGCCGTGGGCTACAGCTTCATCGGCTCGACCTGGCTGATCCACAAGACCGAAGGCGCCCTGCAACTGAAGGCGGTACAATGGGGCAAGGAAAGCCTCTGGGGCGTCGTGCTCGGCATCGGGGCGGTATCCCTCGCGACACCCTTCGTGAGCGCGCGCATCTTCGAGAAATGGTTCACCTTTCCCGAGGTGCTCTACCTCGCGCCGCTCCCGGTCCTGGCGGGCGCGCTGGTGGTCGCGCTCTGGGTCATGCTCCGGCGCATGCCCTATGCGGAGGATCGCCGCTCATGGCTGCCCTTCGCGGTCGCCTCGACGCTTTTCGCGCTCGCCTATCTGGGGATGGCCTACAGCTTCTACCCCTATGTCGTGCCCGAGCGGCTGACGATCTACGAGGCCGCGGCCGCGCCCGAAAGCCTGCTGATCATCCTGATCGGCGCCTGCTTCGTGGTGCCGGTGATCCTCGGGTATTCGGTGCTGGCCTATGTCATATTCCGCGGCAAGGCGACGGCGTTGCGCTACGACTGAGGTCCCGATTGCGTATTTGGAGAAAGATGAAGGGCCCGATGCATGTCCTTCTCCTTCATCTTTCCAAAAATACGCATGCGACCTTGCCCCCATGCGGCCGGCCGGTTGTCAGAAATCCACCGCCACCCCCGGCAGGTTCAGCGCCTTCATCAGGTCGCGCAACTCCTGCCGCGCGGCGAGGTTGGAGATGTTCAACCGATCGACGCCCAGTTCCTTCAGGTCCAGAAGCGTCATGCCGGTGGGAAACATCTCGCGGAAGATCACGCGCTCGGAAAAGCCGGGCGCGACGCGGAAGCCGATGCGCCGCGACAGGTCTTCCAGCGCCTGGCCGACCTTTCGCTTGTTGTGCATCTGCTGCGCACCGAGACGGTTGCGCACGACGATCCAGTCCATCGCCCTGAGGCCCGCACGCGCGCGCAATTGCCGGGCGTGCCAGACCATCTCGGAATAGACGCTGGGTCCGCGGATCTCGTAGGTCTCGGGATCGATCCGCGCCAGGAGGTCGAAATCGACGAAACTGTCGTTCATCGGCGTGATCAGCGTGTCGGCGAGGCTGTGCGCCACCTGCGACAGCCGCGTGTGGCTGCCGGGACAGTCGATCACGATGAGATCGCAGCGCGCCTCGTGCTCGGCCACGGCGGCCGACAGGCGCCGGTCGTAGATGTTCTCGCCCTCCGACAGCGTCGCGGGGTCGATGGGCGGAAGCTCCATCAGGATTGGACAGGGCAGGTCGAGCCGGCGCTTGGCGATCGTGTTCTGCCGGTTCTCGATATAGCGCCCGAAGCTGCGCTGGCGCAGGTCGAGGTCGAGGCCGCCCACGGTCTTGCCGAGCCGCGCCAGCGCCGTAGCCACGTGCATGGCGGTCGTGGATTTGCCCGACCCGCCCTTTTCGTTGCCTAGAACGATGATGTGTGCCACTGCCCGACACCTCTATATCTTGGCGCTCTTGTTCAAGGAGGCGCGAATTGTGGGTAGTATAGGCGAGCTCTGGCCGAAGGTTAAGCGGGAATGCGTCGCATGGAGACCGGTGCGGCGAGGGATTTGGCACGACCCGTTGCCAACGGTATCGCCGACGACGCATCCCATGATGCCCTTGGGGGGCGTCCGGGCACCGGATCGATGCGCAGCGCCACGGTCGACATCGCCGGAAGGCCGGCAACGAATCCTCTTGTCGGAAACCCGTGTCTCACCGAAACTCCCTGCATGTTCAGGCCCATGGACAAGATCCTGCCGGGAATACCCGCGCGTCCTGCCGTCATGGCGGCCTTGTCGGTGACCGCGTCTGTGGTGCTGACGGGCGGTGCTGCCGCGCAGGCCGGTTCCGGCGACCCGGTCTTCACCGTCAGGGCCGACCGGCTTGCCTGCGTGATCGAACACGCGGCGCAGTATTTCCCCAGCAACGGGCGCAGCGCCTTCATTTCGCTCGAGGATTGTCCCGAGACGGGCAATCCATTCCTGTCGTCGGTCACCAACTCCGGCCCCGACATCGAGTTCGGCGAGGCGGAGGTCGACCGCTTCCTGCTGCTGCGGGTGGAGGATTTCGCCTGTCTGGAAGCGCTCGACCTGCCCGATGGCGCCGAGATCGTCCGCTTCTACCCCACGCGTTGCGAGGCCGTGGCGGGTGAGTGAGCCGTCCGGGAAGTCCGAACCCCCGGCGCGGCGCATAAGATTCGGACGCCGGGGCCTCGACACCACGGCGAAGGTCGTCACCATGGTGGCGGCGCTGGCCGGGGTCGCGGCATATTTCGGCGATCGCTGGTTCGAGCGGCGCAATGCGGCCCAGACGGCGTCGCTGTCCTATATCGAACGCTACGCCGCCGACCCGGTGCTCGAGGCGCGCATGGCGCTTTACGCGTTCTGGCTGGAACAGGAGGATTTCCTCGCCTTCGCCGCCGATAACACGATCCCGCCGGGCCAGTACCGGTATTTCGTCGACACGCGGTTCGACGAGTATTCCCGGCCTGACGACATCCGGCGCGCGCTCATCGCGCTCGACAGTTTCTTCGACGAGCTGCAGTTCTGCCGGGGGGCCGCCGTCTGCCAGACCGCGACGCTCGACGCGTATTTCTGTACCGAGGTGACGCGGCACAACGCGATCTATGCTGCGTTTTACGATGTCATGCGCGCCGATCTGGGGGAAAGCGGGTTCGGTCGGGGGGTGGAGGCGTATGCCACGACCTGCGCTGCCCCTTGAAACCGAAACGCCGCCCGGTCGGGGCGGCGTCGGATCTTCGCAGCGGAAGGCCGGTTCAGAACCCGAGGCCCTCGTACTTCTTCTTGAACTTCGACACGCGGCCGCCCTGGTCCATCAGGCGCGTGCTACCGCCGGTCCAGGCGGGGTGCACCGACGGATCGATGTCGAGCGAGAGCGTGTCGCCCTCCGCGCCCCAGGTGGAGCGCATCTGAACCACGTCGCCATTGGTCATCTTGACGTCGATGACGTGGTAGTCGGGATGGATATCCTTTTTCATCTCGGAGGCTCCCTTACGCTTCGGCGCCGGATTTCGGCTTGTAGGTGGCGTCTTCGGCGATCCGGGCCGATTTGCCGCGACGCGCGCGCAGGTAGTAGAGCTTCGCACGACGCACGCGGCCACGACGGACGACCTCGATCGAGTCGATGTTCGTGGAATGGAGAGGGAATACGCGCTCCACGCCTTCGCCGAAGGAGATCTTTCGCACCGTGAAGGACCCGGCGATGCCGGCGCCGCCCTTGCGGGCGATGCAAACGCCCTCGTAGTTCTGCACACGGGTACGGGTGCCTTCGGTCACCTTGTAGCCGACGCGGATCGTGTCGCCGGCCTTGAAGTCGGGAATTGCCTTCCCGAGGGAGGCGATCTGTTCCGCCTCCAGTTCTGCGATCAGGTTCATCTGTCGCGCTCCTATCGTTCTGCGCGGTTTGCCCGCGGATGAGTTCTTCTTTGCCGCAGGACACGTTCCCGCAAACGACCGGCGGCCCGAGTCACCCCAGGCCGCGATGGGGTGCGTATATGCCCCGGCGCCCAGTCTGGCAAGGATATCTTCCGTTCATCTTTCCGCCTTGGCGGGCGCCCGTCCCGGTCGAGGCGGACCGGTCCCTAGCTCCCGGACCGGTCCCGAAACCGCGCCCAGAGATCCGGGCGCCTCTCCCGCGTCAGGCGCTCGGCCTCGGCCCGGCGCCATTTCGCGATCTCGCCGTGGTTCCCGGACAGCAGCACGTCGGGGATGGCGTGGCCGCGCCAGTCGCGGGGCTGGGTGTACTGGGGATGCTCCAGCAGCCCGTCCGAGAAGCTCTCCTCCTCGGTCGAGCTCGCGTTGCCGAGCACGCCGGGGATCAGGCGGACCGTGGCGTCGAGCATCGCCTGCGCCGCGATCTCGCCGCCGGTCAGGACGAAGTCGCCGAGGCTGATCTCCTCGAGCGCGAAATGGTCGATCACGCGCTGGTCTACGCCTTCGAAACGTCCGCAGAGCAGCGTGACCCCCTCGGCCGCGGCAAGCCTCTTGGCGTGGGCCTGTGTGAAGGGCGCGCCGCGCGGGCTGAGGTAGATGCGCGGCCAGCGCGACGGGTCCTCGGGCGTGCCGCTTGCCGCCATGTCGAGCGCCCGGCCCAGCACGTCGGGCCGCATCACCAGCCCCGCGCCACCGCCCGCGGGCGTGTCGTCGACCTGCCGGTGCTTTCCGTGGCCGAAGGCGCGCAGGTCGATCGTCTCCAGCGCCCAAAGGCCCTGCTGCAACGCCTTTCCGGTCAGAGACGCGCCGAGCACGCCGGGAAATGTCTCGGGGAAGAGCGTCAGCACCTTGGCGCACCAAGCACCCTTGAGCCGCGGCGTCCCCTCCATCAGTGAGCGGGGCGTGAGGCTCGGTGAGATGGAAAGCCGCGCATGGGAACGGGCCGGTTTGCTGTCGGTCGGGTCTGACATGGGCGGAGCCTTAGCGGCGGGCGCGATGGCTGGCAATGGTGCGGGGGGAAGCGCCGCCGCGGGGCCGAAAGCCCCCCGGCGGCGCTGTCACCTCCGGCGGGAGTTTTTCGCCAGGATGAAGGGTGGGGTTGTGCCTTGCGTTTTCGGGGTTATCTCTGCGTGTTCCGGAGAGACGACAGCACATGGCCCGCACCATCCTCGAAATCCGCGACCTGGAGAAGGTCTATGACGGCGGCTTCACCGCCCTGCACGCGGTGTCGCTGGACATCCGGGAGGGTGAGATCTTCGCGCTTCTGGGACCGAACGGCGCGGGCAAGACCACCCTGATCGGCACGATCTGCGGTCTCGTGCAACCCAGCGGCGGCCGGGTGACGGTGGCGGGGCATGACACGGCGACCGAGTATCGCGCCGCGCGCAGCCTGATCGGGCTCGTGCCTCAGGAGGTCAATCTCGAACCCTTCGAGAAGGTCATCAACACGGTGCGGTTCTCGCGCGGCCTCTTCGGCAAGCCGCGTAACGAGGCCCTGATCGAGCACGTGTTGCGGCAGCTGTCGCTCTGGGACAAGCGCGACAGCCAGATCCGGGCGCTGTCGGGGGGCATGAAGCGGCGCGTGCTGATCGCCAAGGCGCTGGCCCATGAGCCGCGGATCCTGTTCCTTGACGAGCCGACCGCGGGCGTGGACGTGGAACTGCGCCGCGACATGTGGGAGGTCGTGCGCGGCCTGAAGGAAGACGGCGTCACGATCATCCTGACGACCCATTACATCGAAGAGGCCGAGGCCATGGCCGACCGGGTCGGCGTCATCACCAGGGGGCGGCTCCTGTTGGTGGAGGACAAGGACGCGCTGATGAGCCGTCTGGGACGCAAAGAGCTGGTGATCGAGCTGCGCGAGCCGCTGAAGGCTGTGCCGGACGAACTGGCGGGCCATGGTCTGGAGGTGCTCGGGGACGGACGCTTGCTGTTCACCTATGACACGCAGGCCGAGCGCACGGGGATCACGCGGCTTCTGGCCGCCGTGCAGGCGTCGGGGCTTCACCTGCGCGACGTGGAGACGCGGACCTCGTCGCTGGAGGAGATCTTCGTCGGACTCGTCACCGAGGAAAACGGGGCTGACCAAAGCGGGGAGGCCGCGCCATGAACCTGCGCGCCATCGCCGCCATCTTCCGCTTCGAAATGAGCCGGACCTTCCGCACGCTGGGTCAGTCTGTCGTCTCGCCGGTGCTGACCACGTCGCTGTATTTCGTGGTCTTCGGCGCGGCCATCGGCAGCCGCATCCAGGAGGTGGAGGGCGTGAGCTACGGTGCCTTCATCGTGCCGGGGCTGATCATGCTGACGGTGCTGCAGCAGGCGATCAGCAATGCGTCCTTCGGGATCTACTTCCCGAAATTCGTGGGGACGATCTACGAGCTTCTTTCGGCGCCCGTGTCCTTTCTCGAGGTGACGGCGGGCTATGTGCTGGCGGCGGCGACCAAGGCGCTGATGATCGGCCTGATCATCCTTGCGACCTCTTTCTTCTTCGTGGACCTGAATATCGCGCATCCGGTCTGGATGGTGGCGTTTCTCGTCCTGACCTGCCTCAGCTTCGCGCTGTTCGGGTTCATCATCGGGATCTGGGCGCAGAATTTCGAGCAGTTGCAGATGGTGCCGCTACTGGCGGTGACGCCGCTGGTGTTCCTGGGCGGCGCGTTCTACTCGATCTCGATGCTTCCGCCGGCATGGCAGACCGTCAGTCTGTTCAACCCGGTGGTCTACCTGATCTCGGGATTCCGCTGGTCGTTCTTGGGGCTGGCCGATGTGCCGGTGGGCTGGTCGCTCCTTGCGATCACGGCGTTCCTGATCGCCTGCCTCGCGACGGTGGCGTGGATCTTCCGCAGCGGCTGGCGGCTCAGACCCTGAGCGGCCGCCCCTTCATCTTTCCAAAAAAATACGCATGGCGCCGTCAGTCGCCGAAGAGACCGTCGGGCGGGTCGATGACGATCCGTCCGGCCTCGAGGTCGACGGTGGGGACGATCTCGGTCGTGAACGGCACCAGAGTGGTGTGGCTCTGACCGGGGGCGCGGATCTCCAGCAGGTCCGACGCCCCGTGGTTCAGCACAGCGGACACGCGGCCCAGCGGCTTGCCGCCGGTGTCGCAGACCTCGAGCCCGACAAGATCGGCATGGTAGTATTCGTCGTCGGGAAGGGCGGGCAGCGCCTCGCGCGGCGCATAGAGGCGCCTGCCGCGGAGCGCGTCGGCGGCCTCCTTCGTGGCGATGCCCTCCAGCCGCGCCGCGAAACCGCCCTTCACGGAGGCGGTGAGTTTCACGGTGAAACTGCAGCTGCCATCCTCGAGCGTCAGCGGACCGTAGGAGGCGATGTCCTCGGGCACGGCGCAGAAGCTTTTCAGGCGCACCTCGCCCCGCACGCCGAAGGCGCCCGCGATGGCGCCGACACAGACCCGCTCAGCCATGGGCATACTCCACGAGGGTGGGGACCTGCGCGGCGGCGGGCCTTTCGACCCGGACCGCCACCCAGAGCAGGAACGCAAAAAGACAGGCCAGCGCGATGAGCGCCAGCCCGACCAGTCGCGCCGGACCGTCGCCGGCGATCAGGAACCACAGGCCGATGCCGCCAAGCCCGAGCACCGCAAGGATCATCGCGGGGCTCCGGCGCGGCTTGGCGTTTGCCGGTGGTGATATGCGTGCGGTGTCGCGCCCATCCGGTCGCCGGCCGGGACAGGGGCACGCCGCATGGCGGCGCACACAAGTCCCGGGACCACCTTACTCGGACTTTTCTTCGGCGGCCGCATCCTCCGCGGGGGCCTCGTCGCGGGGCGCTTCTTCAACGGGCGCGTCTTCAGCCGGGGCGGCTTCGGCTTCCGCGGCTGCAGCGGCCTTGGCGGCCTTCTCCTCGGCGCGCTCCTTGGCCTTGGCGCCGGGCTCGGCTTTCTTCGGGTTGTTGCGCTCCTGCTTCTCGACGACGCCGGCGGCTTCGAGGAAACGGCTCACGCGGTCCGTGGGCTTCGCGCCCTGGTCGAGCCAGTGCTTGACGCGATCGAGGTCAATCTTGATCCGGTCCTCGCTGTCCTTGGGCAGGAGCGGGTTGTAGGTGCCGAGCTTTTCGATGAAGCGGCCGTCGCGGGGCATGCGGCTGTCGGCGGCCACGATGCGGTAGAAGGGGCGTTTCTTCGAGCCGCCGCGGGCCAGTCGGATTTTCATTGCCATGGTGTATCTCCTTGATATGGCGAGGGTTTGGCGGGACTGATCCCGCCCTACGATTGGTGTTTCTCGTGGTGACGAATGACCTCGTCGATCACGAAACGCAGGAACTTCTTGGCGAATTCCGGGTCCAGATCGGCCCGCTGCGCCAGGTCTTCGAGCCGCGCGATCTGCGCCGTTTCGCGGGCGGGATCGGACGGGGGCAGGTCGTGTTCGGCCTTGAGCCTGCCGACGGCCTGGGTGTGCTTGAAGCGCTCGCCCAAGGTGTAGACGAGGATCGCATCGAGCCTGTCGATCGACTCGCGGTGGCCCTTCAAAAGCTCGGCGGCGCGGGTGGCGGCGTCGGTCATGGTGGCGCTCATGGGCGGGCCTCCTGAAGGCGGAGCAGGGCAAGCGGGATATATGCGGGAGCGGGCATCATGCGGCGATCTCCTCCGGTGCGGGGTGGCGCCACACGTCGATCTCGTTGTCGCGCACGGGTTTCGCGGCTTCCGGGTCGATCCGGCAGCCAAGACGTTCGGCCAGCGCGCGGGATCGGGCGTTGGCCGGGTCGATATAACTGACCGCGGTGGACCAGCCGAGCGCCCCGTAGGCGTGGCGGCGAAGTGCCGTGACCGCCTCGAAGGCATAGCCCTTGCCCTCGGCCGCCTCGGTCCAGATCGTCCAGCCGAGTTCCCGCTCCGGCCAGTCGCCGGGGAACCACGGCCCCATGGAGCCGATGGGCTGGCCGCTCGCCTTTTCCTCGGCCACGAAACTGCCGAAGCCGCGCAGGTGCCAGTGCCCGGTGATGATGGCGAGGACGCGCCACGCGTGCCCGATATCCTTGTCCGCGCCGCCGCCGATGTAGCGGGCGCGGTCGGACATGACGAAGGGCGCGAAGACCTCGAAATCGGAGGCCAGCGGCGCGCGCAGGATCAGGCGCTCGGTCTCCAGCACCGGCGTGTCGGTCAGGCGTGCGGTCATGGGCACGCCTCCGGGCCGGGGGCGGGGTGGCGCCAGACCTGCAGGGTGCCATAGCGCTCATGGGTGAAGTCGCCGTCGCGCACCGCGCCCAGCCGCTCGGCCAGCGCGCGGGAGCGGGCGTTTTCCGGCGCGATGAGGCTGATCGCCGTGGTCCAGCCCAGCGTGTCGTAGGCGTGGGCGCGCGCGGCCAAAGCCGTCTCGAATGCCACGCCGCGCCCCTCGGCGCCCTCGAAAAGCGTCCAGCCGATCTCGGGCTCGGGCCAGCCGTCGGGATACCACAGGCCCACATTGCCCAGCGTCGCGCCGGTGGCCTTTTCCTCGACCATCCAGCGGCCGTAGCCCCTGACGTGCCAGTGCCCGGCATAGGTCATGAAGGCGCGGCAGGCGAGTTCCGCCGTCATCGGGCCGCCCACGTAGCGCGAGCGGGGGCTGGCGTAGAAGGCGGTGAAGGTCGCGAGATCGCCGGGCCGATAGCCGCGCAGGAGAAAGCGCTCGGTCTCGATCACCGGGATGGCGGCGAAAAGCGCCTCGGCGGGCGTCGGGCGCGCGTGAAGGGTCATGCCGGCCCCCAATGGCGGTAGACGAGCACGGGTTCGCCGGCCGCTGCATCGGGGCGCGCCGCATCGTCGTCGCGACGGGCGCCAAGGCGTTCCGCGACCGCGACCGAGCGCGCGTTGCTGCTGTGGGTGTAGCTGACAAGCGATGCGAGGCGGTCGCGGGCCCAGTCGCGCGCGGCCCGTGCAGCCTCGGTCGCGTAACCGTGGCCTTCGTAGCCGTCATAAAGCGCCCAGCCCATTTCCGGCTCGGGATAGTAGGAGGGGTGGCTTATGCCGGTCACGCCTATGGCCGTGCCGTCCTTCCGTTCGATGATCCAATGGCCCGCCCCTTCGAGGCACCAGCCGAAGAACTCGGTGGCGAAGAGGTGCCAGACCTTGCGTGGCGTGGCATCGGCCAGATGGCTGCGCGGCGAGAGCATGAAAGCCTCATAGGCTTCGAAATCCGCGCGGGTGGGTGCGCGAAGGCGAAGGCGCCCGGTCTCGAGCGTGGGGATATGGAGGGTGGCCGCGGTCAAGTGTCGTCGCTCACTTCTTCTTGCCGAAACCGGACAGGCCCGGGGGCAGCGCGCCGCCGCCGAGGCCGGGCAGGCCGCCCTGGCCCAGTTGCCGCGCGGCGGCCTCCATCGCCTTGGGGTCCATCGAGGCAGGGTCCATGTCCTTGAGCGCCTGCGGCGTCCCCTTGCCCATCAGCGCGCCGAGGCCGCCGCGGAGCATCCCCTTCTTGCCCATCTTGCCCAGCTTCTTCATCGCGTCGGCCATCTGGCGGTGCATCTTCAGAAGCTTGTTGAGGTCGCTGACGTCCTGCCCCGCACCCGCCGCGATCCGCTTCTTCCGGCTCGCCTGCAGAAGCTCGGGGCGCGCGCGCTCTTTCTTGGTCATCGAGTTGATCAGCGCGATCTGGCGCTTGATCACGGTGTCGTCGAAGCCCGCATCGTCGAGCTGCTTCTGCATCTTGGCCATGCCGGGCATCATGCCCATCATGCCCTGCATCCCGCCCATCTTCATCATCTGTTCCAGCTGCCCCTTCAGGTCGTTCATGTTGAACTGACCCTTCTGGAAGCGCTTCATCATGCGCTCGGCCTGTTCGGCCTCCAGCGTTTCCTGCGCGCGCTCGACCAGCGCCACGATGTCGCCCATGCCGAGGATGCGGCCGGCGATGCGCTCGGGCTCGAAGGTTTCGAGCGCGTCCAGTTTCTCGCCCAGGCCGACGAAGCGGATCGGCTTGCCGGTGACCGCCCGCATCGACAGCGCCGCACCGCCGCGCCCGTCGCCGTCCATCCGGGTCAGGACGACGCCGGTGATGCCGATGCGTTCGTCGAAATTCTCGGCGGTGTGCACGGCGTCCTGACCGGTCAGGCCGTCGACCACCAGAAGCGTCTCGCGCGGGTTGGCGACATCGCGCACCGCCGCGACCTGCGCCATCAGCTCGTCGTCGATGGACAGGCGGCCCGCGGTGTCGAGCATGTAGACGTCGTAGCCGCCGAGGCTGGCCTGCGTCTTGGCGCGTTTCGCGATCGCGACCGGGTCCTCACCCTTCACGATCGGCAGCGTGTCGACGCCGATCTGGGTGCCGAGGATCGCCAGTTGTTCCATGGCCGCCGGACGGTTCACGTCGAGCGAGGCCATCAGCACCTTCTTGCCCTCGCGCTCCTTCAGGCGCTTGGCGATCTTGGCGGTGGTGGTGGTCTTGCCGCCGCCCTGCAGGCCGACCATCAGGACGGGGGCGGGCGGGTTGTCGATCTTGAGACGGCCCGGGTCCTCGTCGCCGGTCAGGACATGCTTGAGCTCGTCATGGACGATCTTGATGACCTGCTGGCCGGGCGTGACCGATTTCGTGACCGCGGCACCGGTCGCCTTCTTCTCGACCGCCTTGATGAACTGGCGCGCCACCGGCAGCGACACGTCCGCCTCCAGCAGGGCGACGCGCACCTCGCGCATGGCGGTGCGCACGTCATCCTCGCTGAGCGCACCCTGCTTGGTGAGCCGGTCGAAAACGCCACCAAGGCGTTCTGAGAGGTTTTCGAACATGGGCGCGGGCCCCCTTTGTCGTCTCGGTTGCCCCCTGAAGGTAAGGAGCCATCCGGAAATGCGCCATAACCCCCGTGGGCGAAACCTCGCTGACGGGGGGCGATCTTGAACGGATCAAGACCGGAAAGCTGACGCTGTCCGGATGTTTGTACGCTCTTTAGGGGCGAGAGCGTGCGGGAGTCAAGCTCTGCCGGCGCACCGGACGGACGGAACGGCGGTGCTCAGTTGCACGCGACCCCGAGCCCCGTCACGTCGCCCGCCACGCGGTCGTAGCCCTGTGCGTGAAGCGCGAAGCGGCGGCTGAGGTCCATCGCGTCCCACGCGGCCTGCGCGGTGGGCACGTCAGTGCCGGGCAGACTGCCCGGGTGGGCGTAGAGCGTGATCGTCATCGGTCCCGCGTAGCGAAGCCCCGCGACGGTGAAGCCCTCGACGTTTCGGGCGTGCACGGCGAGCAGGTCGGCCACCGGGTTGCCCGAGGTGGTGACAATGGCCCAGATATCACCGCGGATGCCGGTGTCGATCGTCATGTCGCCCGTGGCGAGGTGGACGGTGATCCCGGCTTCGCCACGGAAGTCTTGCCCTGACGTCCGGAACGTTGCCTGACCCGAGAGGATCCGACCTGGCCGGATGTCGCCCGCGCCTTGCGTCACCTCGACCGTGAAGTCGAGGCGGCACTCCTGCGCGTCTGCGGGCGCCGCGGGCAGCGCCAGTGCCATGAGCAGGGGGGCGAATCTTCGCATGACCGGAAGGATAGCAGCGCGGACCACTTCGGGAAGGGTGCGGCCCGCGCACGGCTTTCGGTTCAGGCAACGAGGTCAAGGGCCGCGACCTGTGCGGCGGCCGACGCGAGCGACGCCTCGGCGTCCAGCATCAGCCGGTCGGCGGTGACGAATTCCACCTCGGTGATGCCGATGAAGGCCAGCATGTGGCGGATATAGCCGGTGGCGAAGTCGATCTCTGACCCGGCCTCGGTCCCGCCGGAGGCGACGGCGACGATGGCGCGCTTGCCTTGCAGAAGGCCCTCCGGGCCATGCTCGGTATAGCGGAAGGTGACGCCGGCGCGCGCCACCTGATCGACCCAGGCCTTGAGCGTTGCGGGCACGCCGAAATTGTAGATCGGCAGGCCGATCACCAGCGTGTCGGCAGCCCTCAGTTCGGCGATGAGCGTGTCCGACAGGGCAAGGGTGGCGCGCTGGTCATCGGTGCGGTCATGGGCGGGGGTGAAATTGGCGCCCACCCATGCCTCGTCGATCAACGGCAGGCCGTGGGCCAGATCGCGGGTGGTCACGATGGCGGTGGGCGCGATGCGGTCGATGATCCGGTCCACCAGATCGCGCGAGACGGAGCCCGCGCGGCGGGCGGAGGCGTCGATGCGGAGAATGTGATTGGTCATGAGAGGGTCCTGTCGGTTCGGGGGATGTCCTTGCACCGAGGATATGCGATGTGCGAAAATTCGATCAATTTCCGTAATCGCAGGCAAATATCTGCGTTTACGCACGTATTTGCCTGTTGCGGCCCGCGAATGCTTCGACCTTGCATCGGTGAACATGACGCGCGAGGTTTGGCCTAGGACTGTGAGCTGGCGCACGAATGCGAGAACGGTGCGCAAAGGAGGGGTGATGGACAACTGGGACGAAATCCGCACGGCCTATCAGGTCGCGCGGCTCGGCACCGTGTCGGGCGCGGCGGAGGTGCTCGGCGTGCATCATGCCACCGTCATCCGCCATATCGACGCGCTGGAGCAGGCGTTGGGCGCGAAGCTGTTCCAGCGCCATGCGCGCGGCTACACGGCGACCGAGGCCGGGCAGGACCTGCTGTCGGTCGCCGGTGTCGCCGACGATCAGTTCACGCAACTCGCCGGGCGCATCCGGGGGCGCGGCGACGAGGTCACGGGCGATCTGATCGTCACCTCGCTGGACGCGCTGTCGCCGCTGCTGGTTCCCACAATTGCGGCCTTTCAGGAGCGGCACCCGGACCTGCGGGTGCGTCTGATCTCCGACGCGCGGCTGTTCCGGCTGGAATATGGCGAGGCGCATGTGGCGATCCGGGCCGGAAAGCTGCCCGACCAGCCCGACAACGTGGTGCAGCCCTTCTTCACCCAGACCCTGCGTCTGGTGGCGAGCCCCGACTATGTCGAGAAACACGGCCCCTTGACCGATGAGACGCTCGAGACCCACCGTTTCATCGGTTCCAACGAGGACACGCCCCGCGCGCCCTATTATCGCTGGCTGACCGACACGGTTCCGAGCGGCAGCATCGTCTTCCGCGCCTCGGACATGCGGGCGGTGAAGGAGGCGGTGATCGCGGGCATCGGCATCGGGTTCATTGCCGGATGGGACCGCAACAGAACCGACGACCTCGTGGACATGCTGCCCCCGCTTGAGGAGTGGTCGGCCAAGATCTGGCTGGTCACCCATATGGACCTGCACCGTACGGCCAAGGTGCAAAGCTTCGTCCGGCACCTGAAATCCGAGGTCATGAGCTGGCCCGTGGACGAGCCGGGGGGCAAGTGAGCCCAAAGGCCGCCACCGGGCGTGTCACGGGGCCCGCCACGGGCGCCGTGCGCGGCCATCTGGCCCTGCTGGCGTTCTCGGCCCTGATCGCCGGAAGCTATTCGCTCGGCGGGCAGATCGCCAACGACATCGACCCGGTGGCCCTGAATGCGGTTCGTTTCGTGATCGCCGCCGTCGCCGTCTACGCAGTGGTCCGCGCGAGGGGCGGGATCCCGCCCATGGCCTTCGCGGCGCCGTGGCGCTACCTCGTGCTGGGCGGGCTTTTCGCGATCTACTTTGTGACCATGTTCGAGGGGCTGAAGACCGCCGCGCCCGTCTCGGCGGCGGCGGTGTTCACCCTGACCCCGGTGATGAGCGCGGGTTTCGGCTGGGTCCTGCTGCGGCAGGGCGTGACGCCGCGCATCGCGCTGGCGCTGGCCATCGGGGCAGCGGGCGCGGTCTGGGTGATCTTCCGCGCCGATGTTGCCGCGATCCGCGCCTTCGAGATCGGCCCCGGCGAGGCGGTTTTTTTCTGGGGCTGCGTGGCGCATGCCGCCTATACGCCGTTGGTGCGCCTGCTGAACCGGGGCGAGCCGATCCTCGCCTTCACCTTCCTGACGCTGGCCGCCTGCGCGGGCGTGCTGCTGATCTGGGGCGCTGGCGCGATCATCGAGACGGACTGGACAGGCCTGCGCCCGCTTGTATGGATCACGCTGGGTTATATCGCGCTCATCGCCAGTTCGACCACGGTCTTCCTGGTGCAATACGCCGCCATGCATCTGCCCGCGTCCAAGGTGATGGCCTACACCTACCTGACGCCCACATGGGTCCTGGCCTGGGAGCTCGCCCTCGGACAGCCGGTGCCGCCGCTAATGGTGCTGGCGGGTGTGGGGCTTACGGTTCTGGCGCTGCTCTTGCTGCTGAAGGAGTGACGGGGACCATCAGGCCATGTCCCCCGCGTCACCGTCGCGGCCCAACTCACGCTCGAGGAAGGCCTCGAACGCGTCGAGGTTGACCGGCTCGAACTGGCCGAAGCCCTGCATCCAGACCGAGGCGGACTTGAGCGCGTCGGGTTCAAGCTTGCACCACTTCACCCGGCCACGCTTTTCCTGCGTGATGAGGCCGGCGCCCGCAAGGATGGTCAGGTGCTTCGAGATCGCCGCGAGCGACATCTCGAACGGCTCGGCCACGTCGGTGACGGCCATGTCGTCTTCCAGAAGCATCGTCAGGATGGCACGACGGGTCGGGTCCGCCAGCGCGGCGAAGACGGTGTCGAGGGGCGCTGTTCGCGGATCGGTCATGGCCCCGCTTTGCCGTCTGGCCGCGCAATGGTCAACCGATCGGTTGAATAAGACATTCGCCGCGGTCCGGCGCAATCGCGGGGTGCGGCGGTCGTCGCGCTTGCCGCACCTTTGGAAAATGAATATATTTCAAGAATTTGCGCTCACGCTGCCATGCGGCGAAGCGCGTTGACTCCGCCACTTCCCGCGCCTAGCTTCCGCCCGACTTCGATGGGGGACCCTTTTCCGGTGTCCGAAAAGCCTCAGAGTGAGCGCCTCAAGGCGCTGGAGGCGCGGCTGAACGCGGTGCGCGCGCGCACCGAGCCGGAAAAACCCCACATGGGGGAACATTATTCGCAGGCGCAACTGGCGTGGCGGATGGTGGTCGAACTGGTGGCGGGCCTCGGTATCGGCTTCGCGATCGGATACGGGCTCGACAGCCTGTTGGGGACGCGGCCGTGGCTTATGGTCGTGTTCACGGTCCTCGGCTTCATCGCCGGGGTGAAGACGATGATCCGCTCCGCGGCCGAGATGCAGCGGAAAACCGATGCGGCCGGAATGGCCGAGCAGACGCCCGGGGGCGGGCCGGTGGACGAGAACGAGAAGGGGACCTGAGTTTTGGCGACGGAAAGCACGAACTCCTCCAACACGACGAAATCCGGCAATGGCCGCATGATCGCCTTCGGGCTCATTGCGCTTGCCGTTGTGCTCTACATCCTCGGCCTGACGGACAGCTACGAGAGCGGTCTGTCGATCAAGCCGATGGACCAGTTCGCCGTCTATCCGCTGTTCGGGGACGGGCCGGTGCGCTGGTACACGCCCACCAACGCGACGCTCTGGATGGGGCTGGCGGTCCTGTCGATCGCCGTGCTGATGGTGATGGGCACCGGCGGGCGCGCCGTGATCCCCAGCCGCAGCCAGTCGATGGCGGAACTGGCCTACGGGTTCATCCGCAAGATGGTGGAGGACGTGGCCGGCAAGGACGCGCTGCCCTATTTCCCCTACATCTTCACGGCGTTCCTCTTCATCCTCTTCGCCAATTTCCTTGCGCTGATCCCCACAAGCTTCAGCCCCACCTCGCATATCGCGGTCACGGTGATCCTGGCGCTGACGGTCTTCATCTCGGTGACGGTGATCGGCTTCGTGAAGAACGGCGCGACGTTCCTGAGCCTCTTCTGGGTCACGTCGGCGCCACTGGTCCTGCGCCCGATCCTCGCGGTGATCGAGCTGATCTCGTATTTCGTGCGGCCCGTCAGCCACTCGGTTCGTTTGGCCGGCGCGGTCATGGCGGGTCACGCCGTTCTCAAGGTCTTCGCGGGCTTCGCCGGCGTCATGGGCGCGGCCAGCGTGGCCCCGATCATCGGGGTGATCGCGATCTACGGTCTGGAGGTCCTCGTGGCCGCCATCCAGGCCTACGTGTTCACCATCCTCACCTGCGTCTACCTCAAGGACGCGCTTCATCCGCATCACTAGGCGGGGCATCGGGACAGGTCCCGCCCCACGCTCGTGTCACAAGACTTCTCGAACTTCCAACGTAAGGAGATAGGACTATGGAAGGCGATATCGCACAAATGGGTCAGTTCATCGGCGCAGGCATTGCCGGTCTGGGCGCCGGTCTCGCGGCGCTCGGTGTCGGCAACGTGGCCGGCAACTTCCTCGCCGGCGCGCTGCGCAACCCTTCGGCCGCGGCCAGCCAGACCGCGACGCTCTTCATCGGCATCGCATTCGCCGAAGCGCTCGGCATCTTTGCCTTCCTGACCGCGCTTCTGCTGATGTTCGCCGTCTGAGCCGGACCTCGAGAGACCATCCTTACGCCCGGGGTCCGTGCAAGTCCGATGACTTTGCGCGGCCCCCGGTGTAACCGGGTTCCAGGAGGACGCTAAATTGGCAGACGACGCCACCATAGAGGCCGCCAACGGTGCCGGACCGGGCATGCCTCAGCTCGATTTTTCGACGTTCCCGAACCAGATCTTCTGGCTGGTCGTCACGCTGATCGCGATCTATTTCATCCTCAGCAAGATCGCCTTGCCGAGGATCGCCTCGGTGCTTGCCGAACGGCAGGGCACGCTCACCAACGATCTTGCCGCCGCCGAAGACCTCAAGCGTCAGGCCGCGGAGGCCGAGGAGGCCTACAACAAGGCGCTCGCCGATGCCCGCGCCGAGGCGCAGCGCATCGCCGAGGAAACCCGCGCCGAGATCCAGGCGGTCCTGGCCGAGGCCACTGCCAAGGCCGATGAACAGATCGCCGCCAAGGCCACCGAAAGCGAGGCTCGCATCGCCGAGATTCAGGCCAATGCGACGCAGTCCGTGGAGGACGTCGCGCGCGACGTGGCGGGCGACGTCGTCGCGGCCGTCATGCCGGGTCAGACCGTGGATGCGGATACCGTCGCCAGCGCCGTCACGGCGCGGATGAAAGGATAAGCCGATGTATCGTGTCATCCTTCCGATCCTCGTTGCCGCTCTGTTCGCCCTGCCGTCACTGGCAGCGGAACCGGGCTACACGCCGGGCTACGATTTCACGTCGCTTTTCAACACCGATTTCGTGGTGCTGATCGGCTTCGTGCTGTTCCTCGCGATCCTGTTCTACTTCAACGTGCCGAGCCTTCTGGGCGGCATGCTGGACAAGCGCGCCCAGGGCATCAAGTCGGACCTCGACGAGGCCCGCGCCCTGCGTGAGGAGGCGCAGACGCTTCTGGCCTCCTACGAGCGCAAGCAGCGGGAGATGGCCGAGCAGTCCGAACGGATCGTGACGCAGGCGCGTGCCGATGCCGAGGCCGCCGCCGAAACCGCCAAGGCGGACCTGGCGCGATCTATCGAACGCCGTCTGGCCGCCGCCGAGGACCAGATCGCCAGCGCCGAGGCGAAGGCCGTGCGCGCGGTGCGTGACCGCGCCGTCGAGGTCGCCATCGCCGCCGCCGGCGAGATCATCGCGGGCCGCATGGCCGCCGCCGACGCCAACAGCCTGATCGATGCCTCCATCGACGAGGTCGCGACGCGGCTCAACTGAGCACATCCCGCCGACGAAAAAACGCCCCGGTCCCTGCTGGCCGGGGCGTTTTTCTTTGCGCGACTTGCTCTAGCCGCCCAGTTCGGCGAGGGCTTCGAAATCCACCTGCTTCAGATGCTCGGCCATGACCTCGACCGGCGCGCCGCTCGCCTGGATCAGGACGCGACCATCGATGAGGCCTGACAGTTCGTTGTCGGCATTGAGAAAACTCTCGCCATTGATGCGCTCGATCCGGCCCATCGTGGCCATGATCGTGGCATTGCCCAGAAGCCCGGCCATCGCGCCCACCATGGGGTTGTCGGCAACCATCACGATCGTGAAGCGCCCATCGGGTCCGGTATAGTCTGCCTCCGCCGAGCTGCCGCCGCCCATGAAGCCGAGGCCCTGCGCGGCTTCCTCGGACACCTCGCGCGTCCAGCCGGGCAGCGGCTCGGGAAGGAAGGCTTCCAGCCCTTCGGACTTGAGATCGTTCAGAAGCTGCGTGGCATAGGCGGTTTCCTCCAGCGCGTCCTGGATGTCGCCGGCCTCGTAGGCCGCGATGGCGGCGTTCAATGCGTCGGTGATGTCGTCGGCAAGGGCGGGTGCTGGCATGAGGCAGGCCGCGAGCGCGGCGGCTGGGATGATACGGGGCATGGGTGTCTGTCCTCCTTCACGAACCGGCAGCAGGATAGTGGCAAGGCCGAGTTCGAGAAAGGCCGGCTTTCCGGACCCCTCGTGGCGCCTCAGCCGAAGCGCGCGCGCCAGGCGGGCTTCACGTCCCCCGGCGCTGGCGTGGCGTGGTAGATGCCGCGCGCCATGGCCCGCGCGAGGCAGAGGGCCGCCAGATGCCCAAGCCACATGAGGTCGACCGAGGCCGCGTGCCCGGATCCGATGGGTCGCGCCCCGGTCGCGACCGCAAAGACGATGTCCCCGTCCATCGGCGCGTGCGAGGGCCGGACCGCGCGGGCGATCCCGTCATGGGCCATGGTGGCCATCCGCGCGGCCTGCGCCTTGGTCAGCGCCGCGTCGGTCGCGACAATGGCGATCGCCGTGGCCTCCCGTTCGGACGCGGTGAGTTTGGTGGGCGGCAGGCGGGCCGGGTCGAAGGACGGCGCGGGGCCGAGGCCGCCGAATTCGTCCCCGAATTCGCAGGGCGCGACGTGGAAATGCGGACCGTCGCCCACCGTCACCTGCCCCACGGGGTTCGCGGCGACCAGTGCGCCGACGGTATACCCGTTCCACACCGCCGAGGCCGAGCCGAGCCCACCCTTGAGGTCCGCGATCAACGCGCCCGTGCCCGCGCCTTCGCTGCCGATGGCGAAGGTCTCGGACGCCGCCTCGAACGCGGTGCGGCCGAGGGCGGGATAGGGCGAGCTGGTCCAGTCCTTGGCTCCGCCATTGGCGAGATCGAAGATGATCGCGGCCGGCACGATGGGCACGGTCATGCCATGGACGGCAAAGCCGCGTCCCTGCGCGCGCAAGCCCTCCGTCACCCCTTGCGCCGCGTCGAGCCCGAAGGCGGAGCCGCCGGAAAGCACGATGGCGTCCACGCGTTCGACCGTCCTGTCGGGGGCGAGAAGCTCCGTCTCCCGCGTGCCGGGCGCGCCGCCCATGACATGGACCGAGGCGGTGAAGGGCGCCTCCGCCGTCAGAACGGTGACACCGGTCCGGATCGTCTGATCCTTCGCGTTGCCGACGCGCAGGCCGGAGACGTCGGTGATCAGGTTGCGCGGCCCCGGCGCGATCACGTCGGCACCATGCGCGGCACGGTGCCCCGGAAGGCCCCCAGCGCCGTCAGGTGGGAGGTGGGGCCAAGGGGGCAGGTCCGCCCCTCCCACGCCGCTGGCAGGACGAGGATGAGAGTGTCGCGGTCGCCCGCTCCGGTCCGGATGGCGGTGATGGTGGCGCCGTCGAAATAGGTGCCGAGCCGGGCGTCGGGCGGTGCCTCGCGGATCACCTCCACATGGGTCAGGTCGAGCGCGGGCGCGGCGTCCAGCAGATGCGCGAAGGCCAGAGGCTGGCTGGCGAAATCGCCGGCGAAGACGTCGATATCGGCCGGCAGGTCGCGGCGGACGAAAGCCGTCATATGCAGCGCCCGCCATCGACCTCGAGCGCGACCCCGGTGATCATCGAAGCGGCGTCGGAGCACAGGAACGCCGCGGCCTCCCCCATGTCCTGCGGGGTGGAGAAGCGCCCGAGCGGGATGGTGGACAGGAACTTCGCCCGGATTTCCGGCGTGTCCTCGCCCATGAAGCTTTTCAGAAGCGGCGTCTCGCCCGCCACGGGGCAAAGCGCGTTGACGCGGATGCCTTCGGGGGCAAGCTCCACCGCCATGGTCTTGGTCGCGGTGATCATCCAGCCCTTGGAGGCGTTGTACCAGTTCAGCCGGGGCCGGGGGCTGAGCCCGGCCGTGGACGCGATATTGAGGATCGCGCCGCGGCCCGCGGCCTTCATGCGCGGCACGATCTCGCGCGCGGTGAGGTAGACGGATTTCACGTTCACGGCGAGCACGCGGTCGAAATCGGCCTCGGTGACGTCTTCCATGGGCGCGGGAAGGTGGGTGATCCCGGCATTGTTCACGAGGATGTCGATCCCGCCCCACGCATCGAGCGCGGCCTGCGTCATGGCGGCGACGGAGGCGCCTTCGGAGACGTCCGTCTGCTGCGCGATGCCGCCGATCTCTCCGGCCACCTGCGCCGCCGCGTCGGCGTCGATATCGCCCACCATGACCCGCGCCCCCTCCCGCGTGAAGATGCGCGCGATACCGGCGCCGAAGCCTGAGCCCGCGCCGGTGACGATCGCCGTCTTGTTCTCAAGCCGCATCTGCCGACTCCTTGCCTGCGCGTGCCATGTCGATCCGCCGGGCCCTGCGCATTGGCCAGAAAGCGACAAGGAGCCCCAACGCGCCCGCCACATAGGACGCATCATGCATGAAGCCCGCGCGGTAGAAATCGGCGCGCGTCGGGCCCGCGGGCGGGGTGAGATAGGTGTCGAGGACGCCTGTCGCCTCCGCCGCGATCCCGCCGACCAGCCCGGCGAGTGCGGCCATCGTGGCCAGCACGACCACAAGGCCGATCGCGCCGATGCCGGCGGCGAAATAGGTCTCGGTCCGCGGCACGGCGACGAAGCCGTAAAGAAACGCCGGCAGCGCCACCAGCGGCCCCATCCACCACGCCGCCTGCACGCCCACCAGTGCCGCACCGACACGCGGCGCCGTTCCGGGATCGATACCGAACTGGTCGAACTTGAGCGCCGTGAAGTAGCTCGGGCCCACGGAATAGCTGAGCTGGTTGTGGAGCGCGGCGAAGACCGAAGCGGCAAGCGCCGCGATCGCCAGAAGCAGGACGAGGATGGGGAGTTTTCCGAAGCGTGTCACTTGGTGTGGCGGTTCGTTGGTGCGGACTTGCGACAGCCTAGCGGCGCGGCGCGCCATGCGAAAGCCCGGATGGCGGCCGCGCGCGGCCCCCCTTCATCTTTCTCCAAATACGCAAATCCACCGATCGCCCCGTCGCGCCCCGTCAGCCGTGATGCGCCGCCACCGTCTTGAGACTGGAAAACCCGTAGAGCGCCTCGAACCCCTTTTCCCGGCCATGGCCCGAAAGCCCGGTCCCGCCGAAAGGAAGCTCCACGCCACCCGCTGCGCCGTAATTGTTCAGAAACACCTGCCCCGCGCGGAGGCGTTTCGCCAGCCGCATCTGCCGCCCGCCGTCGGCGGACCAGACGCTGGCGACAAGCCCGTAGGGCGTGCCGTTGGCGATGGAGGCGGCGTGGTCTTCGTCGTCGAAGGGGATCAGGACCTGCACGGGGCCAAAGATCTCCTCCTGCGCCAGACGGTCCTCGGGTGCGACACCTGCCAGCAGGACGGGGGCGACGTAATGGCCGCCTTCGGGGGCGTCCGGGGCGATCTGGCCCTCGGCGATCCGCTGGCCCTGCCCGGCGAGGTCGAGATAGCCCTCGACGATCTCCTTCTGCCGGGCCGAGATCAGGGGGCCGAGGTCGCGGTCGGCCATGGCGGGGGCGGCCACCTTTGCGCGGTAGGCCGCGGCCATGCGGTCGGCGATCTCCTCGAAGCGCGGACGCTCGACCAGGATCCGGGAGGAGGCCGAACAGGTCTGGCCCGCGTTCTGGAGGCCTGTGTTCACGAGAAAGGGAAGGGCGGCGTCGAGATCGGCATCGGCGAAGAAGAGCTGCGGGGACTTGCCGCCAAGCTCCAGCGTCACCGGCACGACGTTCTGCGCCGCGGCGGCCTGCACCAGACGGCCGGTGGCGACCGAGCCGGTGAACGAGATATGGCCGATGCCGGGATGGGCGGTCAGCGCCGCCCCGGCCTCTGCGCCCAGCCCCGGCACCACATTCACCGCGCCCTCGGGAAAGCCCGCCTGCCGCGCAAGATCGGCGAAGGCGAGCGCGGTCAGGCACGCCTCCTCCGCCGGTTTCAGGACGCAGGCATTGCCCATGGCGAGTGCGGCACCCAGCGAGCGGCCGATGATCTGCATCGGGTAGTTCCACGGCACGATATGGCCGGTCACGCCGATGGGTTCGCGCAGCGTGTAGACCGTGAAGCCCTGCTGGAACGGTATGGTCTGGCCCATGACCTTGTCGGCGGCGCCGGCGTAGAACTCGCAGTAGCGGGCAAGTGCGGTGACGTCCGCGCGCGCCTGGGTCAGCGGCTTGCCGACGTCGGTGGCCTCCATCTCGGCCAGCGCGTCGGCGTTTTCGGTCACGAGTGCGCCCAGGCGGGCGAGAAGGCGGCCACGTTCCGCGGCCGTGAGCTTGCCCCATGGCCCGTCGAGTGCTGCGCGCGCGGCCGTGACGGCGGCGTCGATGTCATCGGGTCCTCCGCGGGCGATGCGCCCGATCTCCTGTCCCGTGGACGGGTCCATCATCGGCAGGGTCTCGCCGCCCGAAGGCGGCTGCCAGCGCCCGCCGATAAAGACCTTGTCGGTGTCGAACCAGGGTGTCATCGCGTCGCCCTTTCCTTTTCGTTCAGGAGGCCAGGTCCAGCCGCGGCGCGGCGCGGAGCAGGGCCTGCGTGTATTCGTGTTGGGGCTGCCCGAACACGGTTTCGGTATCGCCGGTTTCCACGAAGCGCCCCGCCTGCATCACGATCACCCGATCCGTGATCGCGCGCACCACCGTCAGGTCATGGGAGACGAAGAGGTAGGAAAGACCAAACTCGCCCTGCAACTCCGCCAGCAGGTCGAGGATGCGTGCCCGGACCGAGACATCGAGGGCCGAGACGGCCTCGTCCAGCACGATGATCCGGGGCCGCGTGATCAGCGCGCGGGCGATGGCGATGCGCTGGCGCTGCCCACCGGAAAACTCGTGCGGGTATTTCTCCATGTCGTCGGGGGAGAGATGGACGGCGGAAAGCGCCTCGGCCACGCGGTCGCGGCGGTCGGAGCCAGTGGGGGGCTTGGCGAGCAGGTGGAAGGGTTCGGCCACCAGCCGGTCGACCCGCCAGCGGGGATTGAAGCTGCCATAGGGGTCCTGGAACACGACCTGGATCCCTGCTCGGAGCGCGCGGGGCATTTGCGGGACGATGGACTGTCCGAAAAGCCTGATATCGCCCGCCTGCACCGGGTCGAGGCCAAGGATCGCGCGGGTAAGCGTGGACTTGCCGCAGCCGCTCTCGCCGACGAGGCCGAGGCTTTCGCCCTCGCTCAGGGTGAAGGACACGCCGTCGACGGCGTGCACCGGCGGGCCGCGCCGGAAACCCGCGCGCCGGCCGGGATAGGTCCGCTCGACCTTTTCCACCTCCAGCAGGACCTCGGGCCGGGGCGCGGCCGCGCGGTCGGGCGCGTGGGCGGAGGCCGCCAGCAGCGCGCGGGTGTAGGCGTGCCGCCGTTCGGTCAGAACCTCGGCCGTCGGCCCGGTCTCCACGATCTCGCCCTTGCGCATGACGGCGATACGGTCGGCCATGCCCGAGACCACGGCAAGGTCATGGGTGATCAGCAGCAGCCCCATGTTCTCCTCGGCCACGAGATCGCGCAGAAGGTCGAGGATCTGCGCCTGCGTCGTGACGTCGAGCGCGGTCGTGGGCTCGTCCGCGATCAGCAGGCGCGGGTGCAGCGCGATGGCGGCGGCGATGCAGACGCGCTGGCGCTGGCCGCCGGACAGCTCGTGGGGATAGGCGTCGAGCCCGATATGCGACAGGCCCACGCGGTCCAGCCGGTCGCGCGCGATCTTCAGCGCGGCGCGCCTGTCGGTGGCACCGTGGATCGTGAGCGTTTCGACCACCTGCGCGCCGATGGTCTGCACCGGGTTGAGCGCTGTCATCGGCTCCTGAAAGATCATCGCGATGTCGTTGCCGCGCATGGCGCACCAGCCGGCTTCGGATTTCTCGAGCAGGTTCGCCCCGTCGAGCCGGACCGCGCCGCGCGCCGTGGCGCCGTCGGGCAAAAGCCCCATCAGCGCCAGCGCGGTCATCGACTTGCCCGAGCCGCTTTCGCCGACAAGGCCGAACACCTCGCCCTGCACGATCCGGAGCGAGACGTCATGCAGGATGGGCGCGCCGTGGATATCGACGGCGAGGGACTCGATCTCGATCATGCCAGCCGCCTCCGCAGGCGCGGGTCGAGCGCGTCGCGCAGCCCGTCGCCCAGAAGGTTCAGCCCCAGCACCATCACGACGATGGCCAGCCCCGGCAGGACCGCGAGCATCGGGTTCGTGTAGATCATCGTCTGCGCCTCGGCCAGCATGCGCCCCCAGGAAGGCGTTGGCGGCTGTGCGCCAAGGCCCACGTAGCTCAGCGCCGCCTCGGCGAGGATGCCGAGGGAGAACTGGATCGTGGCCTGCACGATCAGCAGGTTCATGATGTTGGGCAGGATATGCTCGACCGAGATGCGTGCCCGGCCCTTGCCGGCGGTACGCGCCGCGAGAATGTAGTCCAGCGTCCAGAGCGGCAGGGCCCCGCCCCGCGCCACCCGTGCGAAGACGGGGATGTTGAAGATGCCGATGGCAAGGATGGCGTTGGTCGCCGAAGGCCCGTAGCGCGCGGTGATGAGGATGGCGATCACGAGGCTGGGGAAGGCGAAGATCAGATCGTTGCCCCGCATGATGATCTCGTCCAGCAGGCTGCCCCGGTTGGCGGCGGCGGCAAGCCCCAGCGGCACCCCGAGACCGATCCCGATCCCCACCGCGATCAGCGCCACGGCGATGGAGGTCTGCGCCCCGATCATCAGCATGGAGGCGAGGTCGCGGCCCAGCTGGTCGGTGCCGAGCACGTAGGCCGCGCTGGGCGGCTGCAGGCGTTCGGAAATCGACACGCCGGTGACGGGATGGGGCGTCCAGACGAGGCTGACGAGCGCGATGGCGAGAAAGGTGGCCGAGATGACCGCGCCGATCACGAGGGCTTTCGGAAGGCGTCTCATCTGCGGCGCAGCCTCGGGTCGACGAGCGCATAGGCGATGTCCACGAGGAAGGTCACCACGATCACGGCAAAGACCAGCAGCATCGTCACCGACTCCACCACGACGAGGTCGCGCTGCGTGATGCCCTGGAAGATCAGCCGCCCGAGGCCGGGCAGGAAGAACACGTTCTCGATGATGATCGCGCCCGCCAGAAGGAACGAGAATTGCAGACCGATGATCGTCAGCACCGGGATCAGCGCGTTCTTCAGCGCGTGGCGCAGCACGGCCTGCCGCCGCGAGAGGCCCTTGGCCCGCGCGGTGCGGATGTAGTCCTGGCCGAGCGTCTCCAGAAGCGCCGACCGCATCACGCGGGCGAGGATCGAGGCCTGAGGCAAGGCCAGCGCGATGGCCGGCAGGGTCAGGGACTTGATGGCGGCGCCCGGCTGGTCCCAGCCGGGAAAGCCGCCGGCAGAGAACCACTGCAGCGTGACCGCGAAAAGCAGCACCAGGAGCATCGCGAACCAGAAATTCGGGATCGCGATGCCCAGCTGCGTGCCCCCCATGACGCCGTAATCCAGCGCCCCGCCCCGGTTGGCGGCCGCGAGGATGCCCACGGGGAAAGCGATCAGCGTGGACAGGGTCAGCGCGTAGATCGCCAGCGGCAGCGACAGCCAGATGCGGTCGAGCACAAGTTCCGACACCGGAACGCGGTAGGTGTATGAGGTGCCGAAATCGCCCGTCAGCATGCCGCCGATCCACGTGAAGTAGCGTTCCAGTTTGGACCCGTCCAAGCCAAGTTCGGCGCGCAACGCGGCGCGCGTTTCCTCCGTCGCGTTCAGGCCCAGCATGAAGCTGGCGGGATCGCCGGGAATGACTTCGATCAGCGCGAAGATCACCACGCTTGCCACCACGAGGCTGAGGCTGAGGGACAGGGCCCGGATGGCGATATAGCGCAGCATGGGCGGAGGTTAGACGGGGGGCTTGCGGCTGACCAGAGGGCACGGGAGCCGTCACATCCGCCCGTTGGGGCGCGGCACCCCCGCCCGGCCGACACCCGCGGTGTGAACGATCCGCGGCGAAGGGTTTCTCCACAGATTCGGGGCATGGGGTCATATACCTTTCGTGCAAGCGTGGTGGGTCACTCCTGACGGGCAGTTCACATGCCGCATGCCCGTTGCCGAACCACGGCTGACCTGACAGGAGACACCCAAGATGATCCGTCCGACGCTTTCGCTGACCTCGATCCTCGCGCTTTGCGCTGGATCGGCTGTCGCGCAGGACATGAACTTCAACCGCATCGCGTCCTTCATGGTGGCGGCAAACACGCCGGACGCCGAGGAGACCTCGGCCGAGATCATTTCCGCGACCGAAGATGGCATGACGCTTGTCTACAGCGACAGCCCCGCCGGCGTGATCGGCTTCATCGACATCACCGACCCGGCCAACCCCGTCGCTGCCGGTGTCTTTGCCATGCCCGAAGGCGAGCCGACCGCAGTCGCGGTGCACGGCATGACCGCCTATGCCGGCGAGAACACGTCGGCAAGCTTTGTCGAGCCCTCCGGCGTGCTGCACGCCATCGACGTGCCATCACGGGGGGGTCTGGCGTCCTGCGATCTGGGCGGGCAGCCCGACAGCATCGCCGTGTCGCCGGATGGCGGCTTTGTCGCGGTGGCGATCGAGAACGAGCGCGACGAGGATCTGGGCGACGGCCGCGTGCCGCAGCTGCCGCAGGCTTCGTGGCCATCGTGCCCACCGCCGAGGGCGGCCTGGACTGTGACGGGATGATCGCTGTCGATCTGACCGGCCTCGCCGATGTGGCCCCGGAAGATCCCGAGCCCGAATTCGTGGCGATCAACGGCGAGAACGAGATCGTCGTGACGTTGCAGGAAAACAATCACATGGTGGTGCTGTCGGCCGATGGCACGGTGCTGAGCCATTTTTCCGCCGGCGAGGTCACGCTTGAGGGCGTCGACACCGAGGAGGAGGGCGCGCTGGTCTTCGACCAGACGATCACCGTCCCGCGTGAGCCGGATTCGGTCGCGTGGATCGACGACACCCATTTCGCCACCGCCAACGAGGGCGACATGGACGGCGGTTCGCGTGGCTGGACGATCTTCAGCCAGGACGGCGACGTGATCCATGAAAGCGGCGTGTCCTTCGAACACGCCATCATCCAGATCGGCCACTACCCCGAGAACCGGTCCGGCAACAAGGGCGTGGAGCCCGAGAGCGCGACGTTCGACGTGTTCGGCGGCACGCCCTTCCTGTTCATCGGGTCCGAGCGCGGCTCGGTCGTGGGCGTCTACGACGTCACCGATCCGGCGACCCCTGTGCTGGAGCAGCTTCTGCCCTCGGGCATCGGGCCGGAGGGATACGTCACGATCCCCGCGCGCAACCTGCTGGTGTCGGCCAACGAGACCGACGATGCGGGTCCGCGCGCGCATGTCATGATCTTCGAGTATCAGGACGCGCCGGCGGTCTATCCGCATCTCACCTCGGCCGGCATGGACGAACTGACCGGCTGGGGCGCGATCTCGGGGCAGGTGATGGCCGAAGACGGCACGATCTTCGCCGTGTCCGACAGCTTCTACGGGATGCAGCCCACGATCTTCCACATCGACGTGAGCGAGACGCCCGCGCGCATCGTGGATGCGATCCGGGTGACGCGTGAGGGCCAGCCCGCGCAGCTGATGGACATGGAAGGCATCGCGCGCGACGGCGAGGACGGGTTCTGGATCGCCTCCGAGGGCCGCTCCGACCGCCTGATCCCGCACGCGATCTTCCACGTGGGCGGCGACGGCGCGATCGAGGATTACATCGCGCTGCCCAACGACCTGCTCGCCGTCGAGATCCGCTTCGGCTTCGAGGGGATCGCCCGTGTGGACGACATGCTCTACGTCGCGGTCCAGCGCGAGTGGCGCGACGACCCGGAGAATCACGCGAAGGTTCTGGGCTACAACCTCGAAACCGAGGAATGGTCGGTCATCCATTACCCCCTGACGCCCGCCGAAACCGGCTGGGTCGGCCTGAGCGAGATCGTCGCCCATGACGGCCACCTCTACTTCATCGAGCGGGACAACCAGTTCGAGAACGCGGCGACCAAGCAGATCACCCGCGTTGCGCTGGACCAGATGGAGATGGTCGCCCTCGGCGAGACGCCGAACGTTCTGGCGCCGGACGTGGTGGTGGACCTGCTGCCCTATCTCGCCTCCACCGGTGGCTATGTCCTGGACAAGGTCGAAGGTCTGGCCATCGCGGCGGACGGGACGATGTGGGTGTCGACGGACAATGACGGGGTGGACGATCACTCGGGCGAAACGATGTTCTTCGCCATCGCGCCGATGTGAGTCCGCTGACGGCATTTCAGCCAGCCAATTGATTTCGGTCTCGACCCCCGCGGGTTTCGCTCGCGGGGGTCTATTCGTTCGCCGGAGGGGGCACGCGGGCAAGGCCCTCGGCGATCCGGTCGAACACCAGCCTGATGCGGCGCGAGGTGTGGAGGTCCCTGTGCGCCACAAGCCAGACCGGGAAGCGGACCAGCGGCGGCGCGTCTGGCTGGGCGCGGACAAGGACCGGGTCGGCATCGCCGCACCAGAGCGGCAGGGCTACGACACCAAGGCCCGCGCGTGCCATGGCGCGCTGGGCGTGGCTGTCCTCCGCCATCACGGCAATGTTCTCGGGTGGGATGATCAGTCCCTTCTGGTGCAGCATGCCGACATAGGTGTCGGCGAGGTCGTAGCCGATGAAGGGCAGCGTCTCGAGCGGCCCGCGGGCGAGCAGGTCGGGCGTGGCATAGAGCGCGGCACCCTGTTCGGTCACCAGCTTCGCGGTGAGGTCGGGCTGGTCGGGCCGGGCGTGGCGGACGGCGATATCGGCCTCGCGCCGCATCAGGTCGCTCATTGCCAACGATACGATGACCCGGATACGCAGCGCCGGCGCCTCCTCCCGGATCCGGGCGAGGATCGGGGGCAGAAGCTCGGTCGCGTAGAGATGGGCGGCGGTGATCGTGACGACGCCGGCGATCTCCTGGCTCTGGCCGGTGGCGGCCAGGGCGGCGGCATGGGCGGCCTCGGCCATCGTGCGGAAATGATCCACGAGCGTCAGACCCGCCTCGGTCAACTCCATGCGCTTGCCGGCGCGGGTAAAGAGGCTGACGCCGAGTTCTTCCTCCAGCGCGGCGACCTGCCGTCCGAGCGTCGGCTGGGTGAGGCCCAGCGTCCGCGCGGCGGCTGAAAGCGACCCCGTCTCGGCCGTCACGACGGCGGCGCGGGCGCGGTTCCAGTCGAAATTCGCAGCCTTCCAATCCATGCGAAAACGTATGGTTATTCTGCTATTTTGGTCAATTCATAACGGCAATGTGCATGGATATATCGGCCCAATCGAATGTGAAAGCGGATGGAGGTCGAGATGAAAGCGGCGGTTTACAAGCAATACGGCGGGCCCGAGGTGGTGCAGATGGAAGAGATCGCCCGCCCCGTGCCGGGCAAGGGCGAGATCCTCGTGCGGATCGGGGCCGCCGGCGTCACGACAGCGGACTGGCGTTTGCGCGCCGCGGCGTTTCCGGGGCTGATCAGCACGGTGGCGGGGCGGCTGATGTTCGGCGTCCTCCGGCCGCGCAAGCGCGTGCTGGGCAGCGATTTCGCCGGCACCGTCGCCGAGGTTGGCGAGGGCGTGACGGAGTTCGCCGTGGGCGACCGGGTTTTCGGGTTCCAGTTCGGCGGGGCGCATGCGGAATACGCCGTGGTGAAGGCCGATGGAGCGGTCCTGAAAACGCCCGAAATCCTCGGCGATGTCGAGGCGGCGGCGCTGCCCTTCGGTGCACTGTGCGCGCTGGAGTTCCTCGACCGGTTCGCGGGTGTGAAGCCGGGCGAGAAGGTGCTGATCGTCGGCGCCTCGGGCGGTGTCGGGGCCTACGCGGTGCAGGTCGCGAACGCGCTGGGCGCTGAAGTGACGGGCGTCGCCTCGGGGGAACGGGCGGAGCTTGTGACGGCACTTGGCGCGAACCGTTTCGTCGACTATCGCGCCACCCCTCCCGAGGCGCTGAGCGGCCCGTTTGACGTGGTATTCGACACGGTGGGCGCGCTGTCCTATCCGCAGGCGGCGCATATGCTGGCCGCGGGCGGGCGTTTCGTGCCGCTGAACTTCGGCGTCGCGGACATGGGAAAGTCCCGGCAGGCGCGCCGGAACGGGCACGAGATCATCCTGAAGGTCAATGGTGACAGCAAGGAGGGGTTGCGGCAGCTGACGGCGATGATCGCAGAGGGCAGGCTGCACCCCGTGATCGACCGGATCTATCCCTTCGCGGCGATCCGCGAGGCCTATGCCCACGTGGAAAGCCGCAGCCGGAAGGGCGCGGTGGTGCTGGATCTGGCCCCCGCCCGGACCTGCCGGGCGGGGCCGATGCCGTGCTACTGCGTCCAGCGCACGTCCGTCAGGTCATTGGCCTGCGTCGGCGAGTTCTCCCACAGGCCCTCGATGGCCGCGTTTGCGACCCCGGTCTTGGCCAGCTGGAACAGGAAGCCGTTGACGTAATCCTCGGCGATCATCGTCTGCATCCGGGCCAGAAGCTCCGACCGTGCGGCGGGGTCCGAGGTGACCTCGAGCTCGGCGTTCAGTGCCTGGAAGTCCGGGTTGTCGTACTGGAAGTAATACTCCGGATTGGCGTAGATGTTGATGTCGAAAGGCTCGGTGTGGCTGATGACGGTCAGGTCGAAATCCTTGCCGCGGAACACGCGCTCCAGCCAGTCAGCCCATTCCATGTTGGTGATCTCGGTCTCGATGCCCACGTCGCGCAACTGGGCCGCGATGATCTCGCCGCCGCGGCGGGCGTAGGAGGGCGGCGGCAGCATCAGGCGCAGCGTCAGCCCCTCGACCCCCGCCTCGGCCAGAAGCGCGCGGGCGGCGTCCGGGTCGTAGGCGGAGTTGCCGGTCAGGTCGACATAATCGGGATTGTGCGGCGCGAAATGCGTCCCGATGGGCGTGCCGTAGCCGAACATGGCGCCGTCGATGATGTCCTGCCGGTTGATCGCGTGGGTGATCGCCTGCCGGATGCGGATATCGTCGAGCGGCTCGCCCGCGTTGTTCATGGCGAGGATCGTCTCACCCTCGGTTGATCCGACGACCACGTTGAACTGCGGGTTGGCCTCGAACTGGCCCAGCGTTTCCGGCGCGGGAAAGTTCGGGAAGGCGTCCACATCGCCCGACATCAGCGCGGCGAAGGCGGCGTTGGGGTCCGAGATGAACTGGAAGGTCGCGGCCTCCAGCGCCACGGGCTCGCCCCAGTAGTCGTCGTTGCGCACGATCTCGACCCGGTCGCCCTGCGCCCATTCGGCGAAGCGGAAGGGCCCGGAGCCCACGGGGGTCGTCGCGTTGGTCTCGGCGCTTTCGGGTGCGACGATCACTGCATCGCCCCAGGCCATCTTGAAGGGAAACGCCCCGTCCGGCGCACCGAGCGTGACGACGACGGTGGTGTCGTCCACGGCCTCGACGCTTTCGATCCCGGCGAAAAGCGGCTTTTGTGCGTTGGTGCTGTCCTCGGCCCGCGCGCGGTCGAGGGTGAACACCACGTCCTCGGCGGTCATGGCGGTCCCGTCATGGAAGGTGACGCCCTCGCGCAGGGTGAAGGTATAGGTCAGCCCGTCCTCGGAGATCTCCCAGCTTTCGGCCAGCCCCGGTACGACGGAGCCATCGGGCGCGAAACGCGTCAGGCCCTCGAAGATGTTGGCGTAGACCACTTCGTCGATGGCGGCCGCGGCCCCGGCCGTCGGGTCGAGATTCGGCGGCTCGAGCACCATGCCGATGGTGATGTCGGTCTGCTGCGCCAGCGCCGCGCCCGAACCCAGTATGACCGCAAGCGCGGTGGACCGGGCCAAACCGGCCCCGGCTGCAACGATGCGAATCCCCATTGTACGTTTCTCCCCGTCTGCACGTTTGCCGCCATACTGGCGCGTCCCGTCGGAAAAATCGCCTGAAAAACGCGTCTTGGTAGCGGAAACGATCGGGCGCCGTCGGGGGCTTTTCCACCAACGGTAAGCAGTGAAAATAATCACGACGCATAAGGATTGGGCAGATTGTCGCGCGAACGTCATGCGAGCCTTCCCGCCAGGCGCGAATCGCGCGATTGTCCTTCGCGGATTGTATCGTGTCATATCCGCCGCCCGAGCGTCGCTGCCGCGGTCGTTGTCCGGGCATTTCGAAAAAAAACGCGTGGGGGACAACGCATGGATCGTATCGAGCCTGAGGACATCCTTGCCATGTCCACAGACAACGTCGCATCCTTCATCCGGGAACAGGCCAGCGCGCGCAATCTCAGCCCGCTGATGCGCAAGCTCAATAAAGACCTCATGGGTGGCGATCCCTCGGCCAGCGAACTGGCCGCCCGCGCGCTCCGTCATCTGGGCTTCGTCGACAGGCCTTAGGACTTCGACCTAACGCTTGACCAGTAGCTCGCTCAGCGTCAGCGCCATGACCTTGGCGCTGTCCTCCATGTCGTCGATTCCCACCCATTCGTCCGGTTGATGCGCAAGGTCGAGGATGCCGGGCCCGTAGGCGATGCAGTTCTTCAGCCGCCCGATACGGTCGATATGCTTCTGGTCGTATGTCCCGGGCGAGACGACGAATTCCGCATGCCGGTTGAGCACCCGTTCGATGGCGGCCTGAACCGTGCGGACCACGGGCGCGTCCCGGTCGGTCATGGTGGGCATCACCTCGAAGAGATCGCGGATCTCGTAGTCGAAGCCGGGCCGCGCGGCGCGGACCTTTTCCATAAGCGCGGCGATCTCGGCCTTTACCTCGGCGATGTCCTCTTCGATCAGGAAGCGGCGGTCGATGGTGATGCGACAGCGGTCCGGCACGCAAGGCGCCGGCAGGCCGGTGTAATCGGCGTCCTGCTCCGGCTCCCCGCCGTGGATCGCGTTGATGTTGAGCGTCGAGGATCGCGCGCCTTCGGGGACCACGGGCATCTCGGTGCGCTTGCCGGCCAGAAGCGGAAACAGGCTCGCCTCCATCTCGGCCAGGACGGCGCCCATGTGGCGCACGGCGCAATCGCCCAGAAACGGCATGGAGCCATGGGCGATCCGGCCCTTGGTCTCGATCTCGGCCCACCAGACGCCGCGATGGCCGAGGCAGATGCGGTCCTTGTTCAGCGGCTCGGGGATGATGACGTGCTGCACCCGCGCCGGGTCGAAATATCCCTTCTCGGCGAGGTAGGCGACGCCGCCATAGCCGCCCGATTCCTCGTCGGCCGTGGCGCTGATCTCGATCGCGCCGGAGAAATCGGGATGGGTGTCGATGAAAGCCTCGGCGGCGATGATGGCCGACGCGATGCCGCCTTTCATGTCGCAGGTGCCGCGGCCATAGACGCGGCCGTCCCGGACCTCACCGCCGAAGGGATCGGTGGTCCAGCCATGTCCGGTTTCGACCACGTCGTGATGGCCGTTGAAATGCACGCAGTCGCCGGGGGCGGCCCCCTCGATTCGCGCGACCATGTTCCAGCGGGGATAGCGGTCGCTGTCGGCGGGCGCGCCATGGGCGCGGATCATCTCGACGGAAAAGCCCCGTTTTTCCAGCCGCGCGCCGAGGTAATCGCAGATCTCGCGGTAGTTCCGGCCCGGCGGGTTCAGCGTGGGAATACGCACGAGGTCCTGTGTCAGCGTCACGAGGTCGTCCGTCCGCGCGGCGACGGCTTGGGTAAGTGCCTGATCCTGTTCCATGGCCGCCACACTGCGCGCGGTTGCCACCCCCGGCAAGCCCTGCCATTCCGCGGCCAAGTGCCATATAGAGAAGGGCGTGGAGCGCGGGTGGCCCGTGTGATCGCTTCGACGGGAGCGCAGGAATGATGCTGAACCTCGGCCGTATGGCCTTCTTTCTGCTGATCGGGCTGACCGTGGTCTATGTCAGCCTGTATTTCTACTGGCGCTCGGGCATCCGCATGCGGCTGGAGGAGGACTGGGTCATGGAAGGCCGCCCCGGTGACCGCGACGCGTGGGTCGAGGACCGTCTGGCCCCGCAGGCGCGGCGCATCCGGCGCTGGCTGGTTTTCCTCGTCTATGTCTTACCGCTGGCCGCTTTGTCGGTATATGTTTACGCGACCAACTAGGATTGCCCACCATGCGCTGGCCACGGATCATCTTTCTCAGTCTCGTCATCCTGCTGATCGGGGCCTTCCTGCATTACACGTTGCCGCAGCGCGACGTGGTGCGGATCGTGAACGCCGAGTCGATCCTGACCGAACTCGACGGCTGGAACCGGATCTTCTACGCCAGCGCCGATGCGGGAGCCTCGGGCAGAGCCACCAGCCGCGATGTGCGTTTCATCAACACGGTGGAAGAAAACGGCAATACCCGCGTCTACCGCAACGAGGACACCTCGGTTCTGTGGCCGCCCTATTTCAAGTTCGACAGCCAGGACCTTCAGACCGAGGCGCAAAACCTCATCTCGAGCGCGGACGACCCCCAATGGGTGTCGATCACCCATTACGGCTGGCGGCTGAATGTCTTCTCGATCTATCCCAATGCGGTCGCCATCACCCCGGTCTCCGGTCCGGACGTGACGTCGTTTCCCTGGATCAATATCGTGATCCTCCTGGGGATGGTGCTGGTCATCTTCATGGCCTGGCGGATCTGGGAACGGTTCGAGGACCGCGTCATCGAGCCTTTCGTTGACAGCGTCGCCGTGCGCTGGGCCAAGATGAAGGACTGGGCCGCGGGACGGCGGTAACGGGGCCGGAAAACGCGCGTTTTCCGTGTGGAAAAACTCGAGTTTTTCCTTTCGTTTTCCGCGAGGAAAACGCCTGCCCTCACTCGCCGTAGGGCACCCAGATCGTCTTGACCTCGGTCGCGGCGTCGAGGAACCGTCGACCTCCTCCCGCCGGAGACGCCCAGTCCGGGTTGCCGCCGTGGTTCATCCAGACGCGCTTGAGATTGCCCGCCGAGGCGGCCTCGATCTCGCCGGGGTCCACCCGCGGCGAAAAGCACCAGAGCGCGTCCACATCCAGATGGGAGGCGAGCGTGCCGCCAAGCTCGCCCGGATCGCCGGTGACGATATTGACCACGCCCCCCGGCACGTCCGAGGTGTCGAGCACCTGGTAGAGGTCCGTCGCGGCCAGCGGGGCGGGCCAGGACGGCACCAGAACCACGCGGTTGCCCATGGCGATGGCGGGGGCGAGCAGGGACACGGCGCCAAGGAGTGGCGCATCATCCGGGGCCAGAAGGCCGATCACGCCCAGCGGTTCCCGCATGGCGAGCGCGACGCCCCGGATCGGCACCGATTTCGCCACGCCGTCGAACTTGTCGGCCCATGCCGCGTAGGTGAAGAGCCGGTCGACAGACGCCGCGACCTCGGCTTCGGCCTTGCCTGCGGAGACCGATGTGAGATCCCGGATGCGCGTCGCGAACTCGTCGGCGCGGGCCGAGAGGTTCTCGGCGATGTAGTAGAGGATCTGCGCGCGCAGATGGCCGGTGGCCTTCGACCAGCCGGTGGCACCTCGGGCGGCTTCGACCGCGTTGCGGATGTCCTTGCGGTTGCCGATACCCGCATGACCCAGCAGCTTGCCGCGCCGCGTGTAGACGGGCTGCGAATAGCCGCCGTCGGGCCGGGCCTGCTTGCCGCCGACATACATCTTCGCGGTGCGGTCGAGGCCAGGCGCGTCGACGGTGTCCGGCTGCGGCGCGGGGTCAACGGCGCGGGCAGGTTTCAGCGCGATTTCGGGCTTGAGATAGGCCTGCATCCCCTCCCATCCGCCCTCGCGGCCGAAGCCGCTTTCGCGCAAACCGCCGAAGGGGGCGGCGGCGTCGAAGAGGTTGGTGGCGTTGACCCAGACGACACCGGCCGCGAGTTTCGGCGCGATGTCGAGGGCGAGGTTCAGGGTCTCGGTCCAGACGGTCGCCGCCAGCCCGTAGCGCGTGTTGTTGGCCAGTTGCACGGCCTCCGCCGGCGTTCGGAACGTGCCCGAGACGAGGACGGGGCCAAAGATCTCCTCCTGCATCAGGGGCGCGGCGGGGGAGAGGCCGGTGATCAGCGTCGGCGGGTAGAAGCAGCCCGTGTCGGGCATGTCCACGGAGGCGCGGTAGACCTCGCCTTCGGTGTTGGCATCCACCATCCGCGTGATCGCCGCGTGCTGGACCGGGTCGACCACCGCGCCCACGTCGATGCATTTGTCGAGCGGGTCGCCCACGCGGAGCTTGTCCATCCGGGCCTTGAGGCGGGCGTGGAAATCCTCGGCGATGCCTTCCTGTACGAAAAGCCGCGAACCCGCGCAGCAGACCTGCCCCTGGTTGAACCAGATGGCGTCGACGACGCCCTCGATGGCGCTGTCGATATCGGCGTCGTCGAAGACGATGTAAGGCGACTTGCCGCCAAGCTCGAGCGTCAGCGCCTTGCCCGTCCCCGCCGTGGTCTCGCGGATGCGGCGACCCACGGCGGTGGAACCGGTAAAGGCGATCTTGGCGATGCCGGGATGCTCGACGATGGCCTGCCCCGTGGCGCCGTCGCCGGTGACGATGTTGACGACGCCCTCGGGCAGCCCGGCCTCGCGGCAGATATCGGCGAACAGGAGGGCTGTCAGCGAGGTATACTCGGCAGGTTTCAGCACCACCGTGTTCCCGGCGGCCAGCGCGGGCGCGATCTTCCACGCCAGCATCAGGAGGGGGAAGTTCCACGGGATGATCTGGCCGCAGACGCCGAGGGGCGCGTGGCCGGGTAGTTCTTCTGCAAGAAGCTGGGCGAGGCCCGCGTGGTAGTAGAAATGCCGCTGCGCCAGCGGCACGTCGATGTCGCGGCTTTCGCGGATTGGCTTGCCGTTGTCGAGGCTTTCCAGAACCGCGAAGAGGCGGGCGTGTTTCTGGAGCAGCCGCGCAAGCGCGTAGAGGTATTTCGCACGTGCGTGGCCCGACAGCTTCGCCCATTTCGGGAAGGCACGCGTGGCGGCGGCCACGGCGGCGTCGACGTCCCCGGCGCTGCCCTGCGTGACCTCGGCCAGCGTCTTCCCGCTGGCCGGGTTCTTCGTGGCGAAAGTCTCCCCCGGCGCCGTGAACTGTCCGTCGATGAAATGCCCGAAGGCGGGGCCCTTGGCGGCGATCCAGGCGCGCACCTCGGCATCGCTCTCGGGGGCGGGGCCGTACTCCATCGTGTCGAAGATCTCGCGGGTGGTCATGGTGTTCTTTTTCCTGCGGGTGCGCTCATCCAACCGGATGCCGGTAGCTGGCGGAATAGGCGCCGGTCGCGTGATGCTCCAGCTGCCGCTCGATATCGCCCAGAAGCGAGGACGCGCCGAAACGGAAGAGGTCGGGGCGCAGCCAGCGGTCGCCCAGTTCCTCCTTCATCATCGCCATGTAGACCAGCGCGTCCTTGGCCTTGGAGATGCCGCCCGCGGGCTTGTAGCCGATCTTGAACCCGGTCGCGGCCTCGTAGGCGCGGATGGCGCGCACCATGGTCAGTGTCACGGGCAGCGTGGCGTTGACGCTTTCCTTTCCGGTGGAGGTCTTGATGAAATCGGCGCCGGCCATCATGCAGACGAGACTGGCGCGGGCGACGTTCCTCAGTGTCCCGAGCTCTCCCGTTGCGAGGATCGCCTTGACATGCGCCTCGCCGCAGGCGGCGCGAAATTCCGCCATTTCGTCGTAAAGCGCCTGCCAGTCGCCGGTCAGCACGTGGCGGCGCGAGATGACGATGTCGATCTCCTTCGCACCCGCCGCGACGCTTTCGCCGATCTCCTTCACGCGCAGGTGGTAGGGGGAAAGCCCCGCCGGAAACCCGGTCGAGACCGCGGCGACGGGGATGCCCGAGCCCTCCAGCGCGTCGACGGCCGCAGGCACCATCTCGTGGTAGACGCAAACGGCGCCTGTGGTGAGTGGCGGCAGGCCGAGCGCCTCGAGGATATCGGCGCGGACCGGCTGGCGCGCCTTGGCGCAGAGACGCCGCACCCGGCCCTCTGTGTCGTCGCCCGACAGCGTCGTGAGGTCGATCAGCGTGATGGCACGGGCGAGCCACGCGGCCTGGTGGGCCTTTTTCACAGTGCGCCGCCCCGGCAGCGTTGCCGCGCGCCGTTCGATGGCGGACGTGTTCGCCTGCACCCGCGCAACCCAGTCGAGGTCGAGCGGCATGCCCGCGTTGCGCGCCTCGTGAAGCTGCGGCAACTGGCTTGCGGTCGCGGTATGGAGCGGATGCGTCGCGGTCTGCGGCTGGGTCATGGGGTGGCCCTGTTGGGGGGGAATCCTGCAAGAAAGCGTCTCACGCGGGGGCGTCCGTGGCAAGCTTGACCAAGTGGTCAAATTTTTCAGAGTCGGGAGAGGACGAGGCCCGCGCCGACCAGCGCCACGGCCGCAAGGCGGGTCGGGCTGACCTCCCGCACGGCGACGCCGAAGGCTCCGGTCGCATCGATGAGAAGCGCGGCGGCGAGCTGCCCGAAGACGAGCCCCGCGATCATTGTCACCACGCCGAGCGTGCCCACCGTCCAGGCCGCGGCCCAGACATAGGCCGCGCCGAGCACCCCGCCCGCCCATGCCCACCAGGGCGCTGCCGCGGCCTGATCGAGCGAAGGCAGGCGTCCGCCGAGCGTTGTCAGCGCACCGAGGACGAGGAAGCCCACGAGAAACGAGATCGCGGCGGCGGGCAGCGTGTCGCCCATGTGCGACCCGAGCCGCGCATTGACCGGCGCCTGCATTGCCGCGCAGGCTCCGCCCAGCGCGATGACGCCGAGCGCGAGAAGAACGTTGGGGGTCATCTGGGTCTCCTGTCTCGTGGCAGGCGCAAGCTTGCGCCGGGCGGCTTCGGGCGGCAAGGGGCGTGACACCCGCGCCGGCCCGCGCTAAGGGGCGCGGACATCAGACCCGGGGGGATGTCATGGCAGCGCAAACACACATCAGGATCGCACCTTCCATCCTCTCGGCCGATTTCGCCGATTTCGGGCGCGAGATCCGCGCGATCGAGGATCAGGGCGCGGACTGGGTGCATGTGGACGTGATGGACGGGCATTTCGTGCCCAACCTCACCTTCGGCCCGCCCGCGGTAAAGGCGTTCCGCAAGCATGTGACGACGGTGATGGATGTCCACCTGATGATCGCGCCCGTCGATCCCTATATCGACGCCTTCGCCGAGGCCGGGGCCGACATCCTCACCGCCCATGTGGAGGCAGGGCCGCATATCCACCGCACGCTTCAGGCGATCCGGGGCGCGGGCATGAAGGCGGGTGTGGCGCTCAATCCCGGCACCCCGGCCGAGGCGGTGGAGCATGTGCTGGACCTCTGCGACCTCGTCTGCGTGATGACCGTGAACCCGGGCTTCGGCGGGCAAAGTTTCATCGACATGACGCCCAAGATTCGCCGCCTGCGCGAAATGATCGGCGACCGGCCCGTGATGATCGAGATCGACGGCGGCGTGGACGCACGGACCGCGCCGCTGGTGGTGCGGGCGGGCGCCGATGTTCTGGTGGCGGGCTCGGCCGTGTTTCGGGGCGGATCGGTCGAGCAGCCTTCGGTCTACGGGGACAACATCCGGTCCATCCGCGCGGCCGCCGACACGGCCTGGTCCTAGAGCTTCAGGCCGCAGGTCTCGAAGGCCGCCCGCGTGGCGCGCTTTTCCTCCTCCGTTAGTTGCAGGAGCGGTGCGCGGACGGCGCCGCCGACCTGGCCGAGAAGCTCCTGCCAGTATTTCCCGTGGGCCTGCGGTTTCCCGCCGGGCCTGGTGGCGCGGATCGCCTCGCGCACGGGCTCCAGACTGTCGCGCACGCGGCGGGCCTCGTCGAAGCGCCCCTCGAAGGCAAGGCGGGTGTAGTCGTTCATCCGCTGGTCGGCCTTGGTCTGAAGTTGGTAGGGCGGGGAGGAACAGAGATAGAGGGTCCAGCCAAGTTCCTCGATATTGTCGAGCCATTCGGCCTCGGACGCCGTCGAGACCTGGATCCTGTCACCCGCCAGTTCCGTCAGCCGCACATACATCTCGCGCGGGACGGAATACTTGATCGCGACGATGTTCGGCAACTCGGCGACGCGGGCGCAAAGCTCGGGGCTCATCAGGTAGCCACTGTCGGGATGGGACCACATGGCGATGCCGATATCGACCTCGTCGCAGAGCAGCTTGTAGTAGTTGTAGACCGTGTCGTCGGGGTCGGTCACGAAATGCAGCATCGGCGCGTGGACGACGACGTAATCGGCGCCGATGTCCTGCGCGTGGCGAGCAAGCTCGACCACGGTCGCGAAATTCTGGTCCGAGGCGGACATGATCGTGCCCGCCTTCCCGTCGCATTCCTCGACCGCGATCTCGAAATTGCGTTTGCGTTCCTCCAGCGTCATCGAGAAGAACTCGCCCTGTTTGCCGGCGATGAACAGTCCCGCAATGCCCAGATCGTCGATCCAGTGGCGGATGTTGGCGCGCAGCCCCTCCTCGTCGAACGACCCGTCCACATGGAACGGGTTGAGGGCCGCGGCCCAGATCCCGCGCATATGCTCCTTGGCATAATCCTTGGCGTCAGATTTTCGATACTTCACGGCGGGTTACCTTTTCTGGCCTCCTGCATCGCCCGCCACAGCCGGGCCGGCGTCAGGGGCATTTGCAGGTGCGACACGCCCAAGGGGCGCAACGCGTCATGGGCGGCGTTGAGGATGGCGATGGGCGCGCCGATGGTGCCGGCCTCCCCCACGCCCTTGGCGCCGAGACTGTTCATCGGGCTTGGCGTCGTCATCTTCTCGAGGCTGAGCGGCGGGATATCGGCGGCGCGCGGCATGGCGTAGTCCATGAAACTCCCGGTCAGAAGCTGGCCGTCGGCGTCGATCACGACACGCTCCATCACCGCCTCGCCCAGCCCTTGCGCGAAGCCGCCGATCAACTGGCCCTCGACCAGCATCGGGTTCACGATCTGTCCGGAATCGCTCGTTGCATGGGCCTTGAGGACCGTCATCGCGCCGGTTTCCGCGTCGATTTCCACCAGCGCGAGATAGGCGCCGTATCCCCAGGCCATGCCGAGATTCTCGTAGCGCGTCTCGACAATGATCGGCAGGGTCTCTCCCGCATCGCGGCGCGCGGCGGCCTCGCGGCAGGCCTCCAGAACCGCGCTGCCGCCGATGGCGGTCGACCGACTGGCGAGCGCGCCGATCCCCTCGGGGCAGGTGCCGGTGTCACCAGCCAGCACTGTGATCCGCTCGGGTGTCATCCCCAGCGCATCTGCCGCGATCTGCGTGTAGTCCGTCCGACGCCCCTGTCCCTGCGAGGACGACCCGCTTGCCACAAGCGCGCTGCCGTCCTCGTGCAGCGTCACGCGCGCGCTTTCCCAGCCGGCGCCGGAAGGCTCGAGGCAGAAGGCAAGCCCAAGCCCCGAGATCCGGCCCGCCCCGCGCAGGGCATCGCGTTCGGCGCGCAGCGCGCCATACCAAGGCTCGGCGGCGGTCAGAAGGCCGGGATAATCTCCGGAATCCAGCACGTCGCCTGTCAGCGTCTCATGGGGAAGGGCTGCGGGGGGCAGCATGTTCTGCCGCCGCAACTCCAGCGGGTCGCGCCCGGTCACGGCTGCGGCCTCGTCGATCAGCCGCTCGATCAGCGTATTGGCCTCGGGCCGCCCGGCGCCGCGGTAGATCCCCACCGGCGGCAGGGGATGGGACCGGACCTCGGTCGCGAGATCCACATTCGGGATGTCGTAGCCCGAGGGCAGGATGCGCGCGGCGTTCAACGCCGGGACCAACGCCGAGTTGGGCAGCCAGGGGCCCACCGGGGCCACCACCTGCGCCTCGAGCGCGGTGAAAGAGCCATCGGCGTCGAGCGCCAGCCGACCGCGCGTCGTCAGCGCCCGGCCATGGGTGGCGGACAGGAACTCTTCCGACCGGGTGGCGGTCCACCTGACATCGCAGCGATGGTGCAGCGCGGCCCAGACGGCGAAGACCTCCTCGGGGTAGACCGAGGCCTTCATGCCGAAGGCGCCGCCCACGGCCGGGGCCACGACGCGCAGGCGATCCGGGTCGACCTGCAGGATCCTGGCGAATTCCGACCGGCTGCGATGCGGGGTCTGGGTGGACTGGTAGATCGTCGCCGTGTCGGTCCCACGGTCATAGCGGATGGCGATGGCGCGCGGCTCCATCGGGCTGGGGGCGAGGCGGGGATGGCGGATCTCGACCTGCACCACCGTTTCAGCATCGTGCAGTGCTCCGGTCGCATCGCCCCTGCTCCAGGAGCGTCCGGCGATGCGTTCCGGGTCGGGCAGGGGCCGGTCCTCGACATCGAGGCCGATCGCCTCGACGCCGTCCTGCGCTGCTGCTGCGCTTTCGGCGAGCACAGCGGCGACCGGCTGGCCGATGCAGTCGAGCGTATCCCTGGCTAGGATGGGAAAGGGCAGCGCCCGCTCCAGCGGCAGAACCGTGTTGACCGACAGGGCGGAGGTCGCGCCGAGATCCTCGGCCCGGTGCGCCGCGTGGACACCGGGCGATGCGGCGGCGGCCTCCAGATCGAGGCTCAGGATACGCGCGGCGGCGACCGGGCTTCTGAGGAAAGCCACGTAGAGCGGCGCGTCAAGCGCCACGTCATCGGTGAAACAGGCACGGCCCGACACCAGCGCCGCATCCTCCTGCCGCCGCTCGGCCCTGCCGATCATCTTCTCGCGCGTTCCGGTCATTGTGAGGCAGAGCCAAGCACCGCCACGGGCGTGCGGTAAACGGCAAACTGCGAATTCTGCTATCCACTCTGCGAATATCCAGCCATCATGGATGCCGGAAATCTTATGGCAGGGAGGCGATGCGTGTGACGATGACCGGAGCGGGGGCAATCGGCTTTCGGGCGATGGGCAGCGCGGCGGAGGTCCTGCGCCGCGCCCTGCCGGTATCGATCTGATGGCCGTGGGCCGGAACGCCGAGCGGCTCTTGCGGCGGCTGAAGCTGCGGCAGTTGCGGCTCCTGATCGCGGTGGGCGAGCATGGCAATATCCAGGGTGCCGCCCGCGAGCTTGGTGTCAGCCAGCCGGCCGCCACCAAGATGATCCAGGATCTCGAGATCGACTTCGAAACACAACTTTTCCTGCGGACCAATCGCGGCGTGGTGCCCACGAAGGCCGGAGACGTCCTGATCCGCCACTGCAAGCTTCTGTTCGTGCAGATGTCCAACGCCGTGCAGGAACTGGACGACCTGTCGGAGGGCAACAGCGGGCGCGTGACCGTCGGCACGCTCTTGACCGCGTCCTCCCGGCTTTTGCCCAAGGCGATCATGGCGCTGACGCGCAGCCGTCCCGACGTGGCGGTGCATGTGGTCGAGGGCACGAACGAGGTGCTCATGCCGGCCCTGCGCACGGGCGAGATCGACATGGTGGTGGGGCGGCTGTCTTCCCGGCGCCATCGCGCGGAACTGAGGCAGGAGGCTCTATACGAGGAACGCATCCTCGCCGTCGCGGGCCGCCATCATCCGCTCGCCGGGCGGGAAGCCCTGTCGCTTGAGGACCTGCTTGGGCACGGCTGGATCCTGCCGCCTGTCGAGACCACGCTCAGGCGGCAGATCGACGAGGTCTTCGTCGAGGCGGGCCTCGGCGCGCCACCGGTCTGTGTCGAGAGCGTGTCCTACCTGACCAACCGCAAGCTTCTGCAGGATAACGCGCTGATCGCTCTCATGCCCGCGCAGGTCGTCGAGGAGGACGTGACGCTCGGCCGGATCGCGGCGCTGGACTGGGTCGTGCCGGTGGGCCGTGGTCCGGTCGGCGTGACCCTGCGCGCGGGCGGCGCCCTGTCTCCGGCCGCGAACGCGTTTCTCGAGCTTCTGCGAACCGAGGCTGGCGCGATCCGGGCGGAAAGAAACGGAGATCGGGAGCGGCAGCTATAACCAAAGCGGATAGCTGAATTCTGATTGCGGGATTGATGCGATCGGTTCCCAGCGGGCAGAGTTTCCGGCAACGGGCCCGCAACAGGCCCGACCGCCAACCGGAGAACAGCCATGGCACGCCTTGCCGCCTTCAATTTCCAGGAGTGGATCGAGGATCACAAGCATCTGCTAAAGCCGCCGGTCGGGAACCAGAAGGTGTTCGAGGAGTCCGACATGGTGGTGATGGTGGTGGGCGGTCCCAACAAGCGCACCGATTACCACGACGACCCGGTCGAGGAATTCTTCTACCAGCTCAAGGGGGACATGCTTCTCAAGATCCATGACGGCGAGGAATTCTATGACGTGCCCATCCGGGAGGGCGAGGTGTTCCTGCTGCCGCCCCATGTCCGCCACTCCCCGCAGCGCCCGCAGGAGGGGTCCATCGGTCTCGTCGTGGAGCCAAAGCGGCAGGAGGGGCAGCTCGACGCGATCGAATGGTACTGTTTCGAGTGCGGCACGCGCGTTCATCGCGCCGAGATGCAGCTGAAGTCCATCGTCAAGGATCTGCCGCCGGTCTACGAGGCCTTCTACACCAGCGAGGAGGCGCGCACCTGCCCGAATTGCGGTGCGGTGCACCCGGGCAAGGAGCCGCCCGAAGGCTGGGTGACATTGTAGCCGCCTGCTGACAGGATGGCGCGGAACGACCGCGATAACGCGGCGAGTGACTGGAACAGGGAGTTCGAAGGATGACGAAAAATCTTTTGCGTGGCTTCGGCGGGGCCCTTGCGGTCTCGGCCCTGGCGCTTTCGGCGCTGCCGGCTGTGGCGGAGAGCTTCCGCCTCGGCCTCATCACGCCGCCGCCCCATGTCTGGACGCAGGCGGCCGAAGCCTTCGGCGAGGAACTGGCCGAACGCTCGGGCGGCGCGCACAGCCTGCAGGTCTTTCCGGCCCAGCAGCTCGGCAACGAGGCCGAGATGCTGCAGCAGCTGCAATCCGGCGCGCTCGACATGGCCTTCATGACCGTGGCCGAGGTGTCGAACCGTGCGCCCAGTTTCGGGGCCTTCTACGCCCCGTTCCTGGCCGATGACCTGGGCCATGCCGCGCGCATCCTGCGCTCGGACGTGGCGCAGGGGATGCTGGACGAGTTGCCCGAACAGATCGGCGTCGTGGGCCTTGGCTACGGGATGGCGGGCCTGCGCCAGATCGTGAGCCGCGGCGAGGTGGACGAGGCCGCCGACCTCGCGGGCCTCAAGATCCGGATCACGCCGTTTACGCCGATCCTCGACTTCTACAACGCGCTGGACACCGCGCCCACGCCCATGCCGCTGCCGGATGTCTACGACGCGCTGGCCAACGGGCAGGTGGACGCCATCGACATGGACGCCGAACTGATCTGGGGCCTGCGCTACTATGAGCATGCCGATACGATCATCGAGTCGAACCACATGATGTTCCCGATGGTGGCGCTTGTCTCGGGCCGCGTCTGGGCGCTTCTGTCGGACGAGGACAAGGACCTGATCGCCGAGTTGATGGGCGCGGCCGTGGACGGCACGATCGACGTCTACGTGGCCGAGGAACCCGGCTGGCTGGAGCAGATCCAGGGCACCGACCGCACCTATGTGCAGGTTGGCCCAGAGTTCTTCGGCGACGTGCCGGCGGAGTGGGACGCGATCTGGTCGGTGCGCTCGGACATGCTGGACGATCTGCGGGCCGTGGCCGACGCCACGCGCGAATGAGCGCCTGAACCCTCTTTACCGCGACGCGCCCACCAGCTTTCTTGGTGGGCGCGTTTTCATTGGGGCAACCGGACCGTCATGCTTCACAAGGCATCCGCCCTCTGGGCCCGGATCGAGCTTTTCGTGGCCGCGTTCCTCGCCGCTTCGATCACGCTTCTGATCCTGCTCAACGTCGTCACCCGCGCCTTCGGTCAGGCGATCTACTGGGTGGACGAGGCCGCGATCTACGCGATGGCATGGATGACCTTTCTCGCGGGGTCGGCTGCCGTGCATTACGGCAACTCGGTCGCGGTGACCTTGCTTGAAACGTCGCTCGGACCGTCGATGGCGCGCGTCCTGCGCGTCTTCAAGGACCTCTGCGTTCTGGTCTTCGCCCTGCTCATGGTCTGGTTCGTCTGGCGCTGGTACCTGCCGCTGGAATTGGTGCAGGCTGACTTCGACGTGCGCGCGTTCCAGGGCAGCACGTTCAATTTCATCTATTCCGAACCCACCACCACCCTGCCCTTCAGGAAATGGATCGTCTGGCTGGTGATGTGGAGTTTCGCCTTCGGTCTCTTGCTGCACAGCCTCTCGATCCTGTTCGGCGGTGGTGAGCATGCCGAACGGGCCGAGGCGACCTGAGATGACCGCGCCGATCTTCGCCATCCTGCTCTTCGGCGGCGTGCCTATCGCCTTCGTGCTGGGCCTCGTCGCCGTCGCCTATATCGTCGAGAGCGACAATACCGTGCTGTTCGACAGTTTCGCGCTGCAGATGTTCGGCGGGCTCGAGAACTACGGGCTTCTGGCCATCCCGCTCTTCATGCTGACGGGCGAGCTGATGAACGAGGGCGGCGTGACGAAGCGCCTGATCGCGGCGGCGCGCGTCTTCGTTGGCGGGTTCCGCGGCGGGCTTGCCTGGATCAACCTTGTCGCCAACATGTTCATGGCTGCCATCGTGGGATCGGCGGCAAGCCAGATCGCCATCATGTCCCGCGCCATGGTTCCCGCGATGGAGGCCGAGGGCTATGACCGTGGCTTCGCGGCGGCCTCCACGGCTGCGGGCGGGCTCCTGGCGCCGGTCATCCCGCCCTCGATGCTGTTCGTCATCTTCGCGGTGCTGGCGCAGATCCCGGTTAGCGACATGTTCCTTGCGGGCATCTTGCCGGGACTGCTGATGTTCGGCAGCTTCGCCATCGTGATCGCGGCCATCGGCTTCGTCGCACCCTTTCCCGGGGGACGCTGGATGACGCGGGCCGAGGCGCTGCGTGCGCTGGCCGAGGCGCTGCCGGCCGTCGCCATCCCGGGCGCGATCATCGGCGGCATTCTCTTCGGCTTCGCCACGCCCACGGAATCGGCGGCCGTGGCCTCGGTCGTGGCCTTCGTGCTGGGGATGCTGGTCTATCGCGAGCTGCGGATCTCGGACCTCTGGCCCGCGTTCCGGCGCACCGCGCAGAACGCCGCGCTGGTGATCCTGATGATCGCGGCGGCCAATGTCTTCGGCTGGGTGGTGATCTACGAGGCGATCCCGCAAAAGCTTGCCGCGCTTCTGACCACCATCACTCAGGACCCTTTCCTGTTCCTGCTGATCGTGAACCTGTGCCTTCTGATCGTGGGCATGCTGATCGACGGGATCGCGGCCGTCATCCTGATCACGCCGATCCTGCTGCCCATCGCGATGAACGACTATGACATCTCGCCCTACCAGTTCGGGGTGGTCATCTCGATCAACCTGATCCTCGGGCTTCTGACGCCGCCCGTGGGTATCGGGCTTTATATCGCGAGCGCCATGAGCGGGGTGAAGCCCGTCGCGATCTTCCGCGCGCTCTGGCCGTTCCTTCTGGCGACGCTGGTGGTGCTGATCCTGCTCAGCCGGTTTCCGTGGCTGTCCACGGCCCTGATCGGCTAGGCGCGCGGGGCATCGGTGGTCAAACCGTTGTGACGTAGCTGCCCAGCTCCAGCATCGCCTTTTCGAAGTCCATGATGCGCCTTGGCGCGTCCTCACTCGCCGCGACCATCTCGGCGACGATGCCCTCGACCAGCGCGAAGCCCGCGCCGTGGGAGGGCAGGGGCTGCGGGCCCGCCATGGGCAGGCAGAACACCAGTTCCGCCTGACGCGCGATGGGGGAGACATAACTGTCGGTGATCGCGATCACGTCGAGGCCCTTGGCGACGGCCGCCTCATGGGCGCGCACGACCTCCGCCGAATAGAGCGAAAAGGTGATGAGGATCACCACGTCGCCGGGCTCGGCCTGCGCCACCGTGTCGGCGATGCTGCCGGGTTCGACCAGCGGCCGCTCGAAATGGGGGAAGGCCATGCGGCCGGTGTAGGACAGGTAATGGGCGAGCGAGAAACAACTGCGCACGCCTATGCAGTAGATGCGCCGCGCCGTCAGCAGACGCTGCGCGGCCTGCCTGATCCTTGAGACATTGCCGTCTGAGAAAGCCTCGTCGAGATTGGACCGCGCGGCCGCACGAAGCTCGTCGAGGCGCGCGCCCTCGCCGCGCTGCGACAGCCGCATGGCGCGCGCGCCGTAAAGCCCGCCGGTCTGCCGCATCGCCTCCTGAAAGGCGCGACGGCAGTCGTCATAGCCCGAGAACCCCAGCGCAAGTGCCAGCCGGTAGGCCGTGTTGACGTTGACGCCGGCGGCTTCGGCGAGACCGCGAACCGAGTGGAAGGCCAGTTCCTGCGGTTGCGCCAGCACCCACTGCGCGAGGCTGGAGATCGCGGGAGAACCCTTGCGCGTCAGTTCCGCGAGCGCGCTCATCAGGGCATCGCGTGTGGGTGTTTCGGGTGGTGTCGCGGGGGTCGTTTCGTTCTCCATATGAAACACTTGATTCCAGTCCTTGACCAATTTCAATGATTTGTTTCATGCTCGTCGCCATCCGACAACCAACAGTCAGGGAGCGTATTATGAAACAGCATGTGATTGCCGCATTGGTCGCGGGAACCACTGCCTTTGCGGGCGGTGCCGCTTCGGCACAGGACCAGACCTTCATCGCGATCGGCACCGGTGGCGTGACCGGCGTCTACTACCCCGCGGGCGGCGCCATCTGCCGTCTGGTCAACCGCGACCGGGCCGAGCATGGCATCCGCTGCGGCGTGGAATCGACCGGCGGGTCGGTGTTCAACATCAACGCCATCCGCGGCGGTGAGCTGGAATTCGGCGTGGCGCAGTCCGACTGGCAATACCACGCCTATAACGGTTCCTCGCAGTTCGAGGAGCAGGGCGCCTTCGAGGACCTGCGCGCGGTGTTCTCGGTCCACCCCGAGCCCTTCACCGTGGTCGCGCGCGCCGATGCCGGCATCGAGACCTTCGAGGACCTGCAGGGCAAGCGCGTGAACGTCGGCAACCCCGGTTCGGGCCAGCGCGGCACGATGGAAGTGCTGATGGACGCCATGGGCTGGACGATGGACGATTTCGCGGTGGCCTCCGAGCTTCAGGCGGCCGAGCAGTCCCAGGCGCTCTGCGACAACAACATCGACGCGATGATCTACACCGTCGGCCACCCCTCCGGTTCGATCCAGGAGGCGACGACTGCCTGTGACAGCGTTCTGGTCAATGTCGACAACGACGCCACGCAGATGCTGGTGGAGGAAAACCCGTTCTACCGCGTGGCGACGATCCCCGGCGGCATGTATCGCGGCAACCCCGACGACGTGACGACCTTCGGCGTGGGCGCGACCTTCGTGACCTCGGCCGACGTGCCCGAGGAAGTTGTCTACACGGTCGTCTCCGCGGTCTTCGAGAATATCGACCAGTTCCGCGGCCTGCACCCGGCCTTCGCCAATCTCGACCCGGCGGAAATGGCCAGCGACGGGCTCTCCGCGCCGCTCCATGCCGGCGCCGAGCGTTACTTCCGTGAGGCCGGCCTGATCGAATGATCGGCTGACCAAGCCTTTTCAAGCAAAGTCCGGGCGGCACTGTCGCCCGGACCACCGGGCAACACCGGCCGCGTTCGGCCGAACAGGGGGACGGCCCTATGGCGGCGGACAACGACAGGCGCGAGGGGCGCCAGTTTTCCGACGAGGAACTGCAGGACCTCGTCGCCAGCGCCGACAGCGGTGCGCGCAATCCGAAGAAGCGGAACATCGCGCTTCTGATCGCGGGCCTCGCACTGGCGTGGTCGCTGTTCCAGCTCTGGATCGCGCAGCCGATGCTGTGGTTCGGGGAGTGGTTCTCGGTGATGAACTCCTCGCAGACGCGGCCCTTGCACCTGTTCTTCGCCATCGTGCTGGCCTTCCTCGCCTATCCGGCGTTCAAAAGCTCGCCCCGTGACCGCATCCCCGTCACCGACTGGATCCTGCTTGCGGTGGGCGGGTTCTGCGCCTTCTACGTCTTCTGGTTCACCGACACGCTGGCGATGACCGCCCGCTCCGGCCTGCCGACGCAGTTCCAGGTGATCGTGGGCGCCGTGGGCATCCTCGTGCTTCTGGAGGCCAGCCGCCGCGCGCTTGGTCCGGCGTTGACCATCGTGGGCGCGCTCTTCCTGCTTTACGCCTACATGGGGCAAGGCTGGCTGATCCCGGACCTGATCGAGCACGAGGGGCTGAGCTTTCGCGCGCTGATCAACGCGCAATGGCTGGATACGGGCGGGGTCTTCGGCATCCCTCTGGGCGTTTCGACGGCCTTCGTCTTTCTCTTCGTGCTGTTCGGCTCGCTCTTGGACAAGGCCGGCGCGGGCAACTACTTCATCAAGCTGGCCTTCGCGGGGTTGGGCCACCTGCGCGGCGGACCGGCGAAGGCGGCGGTCGTCGGCTCGGCCATGACCGGCCTCATCTCGGGCTCCTCCATCGCGAACGTCGTGACGACCGGCACCTTCACCATCCCGCTGATGAAGCGCGTCGGCTTCACCAACGAACAGGCCGGTTCGGTCGAAGTCGCGTCCTCGGTCAACGGCCAGATCATGCCTCCCGTCATGGGCGCGGCGGCCTTCCTGATGGTGGAGTTCATCGGGATCTCCTACGTCGAGGTCATCAAGCACGCCTTCATCCCGGCGGTGATCTCCTACATTGCGCTGGTCTACATCGTGCATCTGGAGGCCCTGAAAAAGGACATGCCCGCGTTGGGCGAGGCCAAGTCCTTCGTCGGGATGATCGGGAAATTCTTCCTGGGCTTCGCCGTGGCGGGCGCGGGCTTCACCGCGCTGATCTACGGCGTGGGCGCGCTGGAGGCGACCGTGCCAGACCTGAGCGCGCCGATCATGATGGCGCTTCTTGCAGCGGTCTACATCTGGCTGGTGGCCATCGCCGCGCGCAAGCCGGATCTCGAGGTCGACGATCCCAAGGCCGAGAAGATCGTGCTGCCGCAGGTCAAGGACATCTATTCCACCGGGCTGCATTACGTGCTGCCGATCGTGGTGCTGGTCTGGTTCCTGATGGTCGAACGACAGAGCCCCGCGCGATCGGCCTTCTTCGCCACGTCGCTGATGATCGGGATCATCGCCACGCAGCGGCCGCTGAAGGCGCTGTTCCGGGGGCAGGCGGCGCAGATGTGGTCCGAGTTCATGGGCGGGCTGGTCGACCTTCGCGAAGGGCTGATCGCGGGGGCGCGCAACATGATCGGCATCGGCGTGGCCACGGCGGCCGCCGGCATCATCGTGGCCACCGTCACCCGCACACCCATCGGCACGGAACTGGCCGGTCTGGTGGAGCAGCTGTCGGGCGGTATCCTTTTCGTGATGCTGGTGCTGATCGGGCTGTTCTCGCTGATCCTCGGCATGGGCCTGCCGACGACGGCCAACTACATCGTGGTCTCGTCGCTGATGGCGTCGGTCGTGGTCAGCCTCGGCGCGCAGGAGGGGCTGATCGTGCCGCTGATCGCCGCGCATCTCTTCGTGTTCTATTTCGGGATCATGGCGGATGTGACGCCCCCCGTGGGGCTGGCGAGTTTCGCCGCCGCTGCGGTCTCGGGGGGTGATCCGATCAAGACCGGGTTCACCGCGTTCTTCTACTCGCTGAGGACGGTCGCGCTGCCCTTCCTTTTCATCTACAATCCCACGCTGATCCTTTACGGCGTGGACCTCGGGACATGGCAGGGGATCGCGCAGGCTGTGTTCGTCTTCGTCATCGCCACCTTCGCGATGCTGCTGTTCGCGGCGGCGACGCAGGGCTATTTCCTCGCCCGGTCCCGCATCCACGAAAGCGCGGCACTGCTTCTGGTGGCCTTCACGCTGTTCGTTCCGAACGTGTGGCTCGACATGGTGCAGGACCGGTTCCGCACCGTGGACGGCAGCCAGTTCGAGACCGTTCTGGAGGAGGTGGAGGAAGGCGAGCGGATCAGGATTCTGATTCGGGGCCCCGACTTCAACACCGGCGAGACGGCGGAAACCACGCTTGTCGTCGACGCCACGGGCGCGAGCGCGGCGGAGCGGCTGGCCAATACCGGCCTTCTGCTCATGCCCGAGGGCGACACCATGCGGCTTGACGAGCCCATGTTCGGAAGCGACACCGCTGAGGCGCTTGTCGATTTCGATTTCTACGCCGATGACCCTGTCACGCTCACGTCTGTGCAGGTTGAGCAGGACCGGCTGCCGGAACAGATATTCTACATTCCGGCGCTCTTGCTTCTGGGACTGGTGATCCTGATGCAGCGCCGGCGCCAGACGAAACCGGCCTTCTGAGGCCCGAAGAGGGGATATCCCATGTTCAAGACTGTGCTTCTGCCGATCGACCTGTCGGCGCCCAGCAGTTGGGAACACGCGCTTCCGGCGGCGCTGCGGCTGTGCCAGCCCGAGGAGGGCGGCGTGCTGCATGTCCTGACGGTGGTGCCGGATTTCGGCATGTCCGTGGTCGGCACCTATTTCGCGACCGATTTCGAGGAACAGGCCATGCACAAGGTGGGCGAGGCGCTGACGGTCTGGGTTGCCGACAACGTACCCGACGGGACCGAGGTGCACCCTCATGTCACCCATGGGCGGGTCTATGACCAGATCATCAACGCCGCCGACAAGCTTGGGGTGGATGCGATCGTGATGGCGTCTCACAGGCCGGAACTGACCGACTACCTCCTGGGTCCCAACGCCGCGCGCGTCGTGCGGCATGCCAATCAGTCCGTTTTCGTGGTCCGGGGGGACTGACGGCGATGAGCCATGTTTTCGGGCGCGGTCCCGGGCGACTTCCATTCGCCGTGCGTGGCGAGGGGTGCTACATCCACGACGCCGATGGGCGCATCTATCTGGACGGATCGGGCGGTGCGGCGGTGTCCTGCCTCGGGCATTCCGACGCCGGGGTGCGCGAAGCGATCCATGCGCAACTGGACCGCATAGCCTTTGCGCATACGGGGTTCTTCACGTCGGAGCCGGCCGAGGAGCTTGCCGCGCTTCTGGCCGGGCACGCGCCCGAGGGGATCGACAAGGTTTATCTCCTGTCCGGCGGTTCCGAGGCCGTGGAGGCCGCGATCAAGCTGGCGCGGCAGTACCACCTCGAGCGTGGTGAACCTGACCGGCACAAGCTGATCGCGCGGCGGCAGAGCTATCACGGCAACACCCTGGGCGCGCTTGCGGCGGGCGGCAATGCGTGGCGGCGCGAGAAATACGCGCCGCTTCTGGTCGAGACGCACCACATCGCGCCCTGTTTCGAATACCGCGAGCGGCGTGAGGACGAGAGCCCGGAGGATTACGGTCTGCGCGCCGCCGATGAGCTGGAGGCGGAGATCCTGCGCCTTGGCCCCGAGACGGTCATGGCCTTCATCGCCGAGCCCGTGGTGGGCGCGACCGCCGGTGCGGTGCCGCCGGTCCCGGGCTATTTCAGGCGCATCCGCGAGATCTGCGACCGCTACGGGGTTCTCCTGATCCTCGACGAGGTGATGTGCGGAATGGGGCGCACCGGGACGCTGTTCGCCTGCGAGCAGGACGGCGTGGCGCCCGATATCGTGACCGTCGCCAAGGGGCTTGGCGCGGGCTACGTGCCCATTGGCGCGATGCTGTGCTCGGGTGCGGTTTACGACGCCATTGCCTCGGGCTCGGGCAGTTTCCAGCACGGACACACCTATCACGGCCACCCTCTGTCGGCGGCGGGGGCGCTGGCCGTGCTGCGAGCGATCATCGACCGCGGCCTGATCGAACGTGTGCAGCGGCAGGGAGAAAAGCTCGACACCGCGCTTCATGCCGCCTTCGGGCAGCACGCCCATGTGGGCGACATCCGCGGGCGTGGCCTCTTTCGCGGCGTCGAGCTGGTGGAGGATCGCGCGACGAAGCTGCCCTTCGATCCGGCGCGCAAGCTTCACGCGCGGGTCAAGGCGGCGGCGATGGAGGAGGGGCTGATCGTCTACCCCGCCGGGGGCACGGTGAACGGGCGCGACGGCGACCATATCCTGATCGCGCCGCCCTTCATCATCGAGGACGCCCAGATCGACGAACTGGTCGGCAAGCTGTCCCGCGCGCTGGAGGCTGCGCTGGCGCAGTGACCGGCGCCGGGCTCATCCAGCCGTCGGCCCGGCCTCCAGCACGTCCTCGAGCGTCCTGAGCCCCGTGCGCGGGGCCTGCACGAGCACAGCCATGTTGCCCGGCTTGTGCTCGTTGCGGCGCATCTTCATGTGCGCCTGCGGCAGTTCCTCCCACGGGAAGACCTCGGACATGCAGGGGTCGAGGCGGCGGTCGAGCATCAGCTTGTTGGCCGCCGCCGCCTGCTTGAGATGCGCGAAGTGGGAGCCCTGCAGCCGCTTCTGGTGGGACCACATGTGCCGCACGTCGAAGGTGCAGTTGTAGCCGGAGGTGCCGGCGCAGATCACCACCATGCCGCCGCGCTTCACCACGAAGGTGGAGACGGGGAATGTCGCCTCGCCGGGGTGTTCGAAGACCATGTCGACGTTCACGCCCTTGCCGGTGATGTCCCAGATCGCCTTGCCGAACTTGCGGACCTCGGCGAACCAGTCCTTGTATTCCTCGGTGCCCACCTCGGGCAGGCGGCCCCAGCAGTTGAAGTCCTTGCGGTTGATGACGCCCTTGGCGCCGAGATCCATGACGAAGTCGCGCTTGTCCTCGTCCGAGATCACGCCGATGGCGTTGGCGCCGGCGGTGTTGATCAGCTGGATCGCGAAGGAGCCGAGGCCACCCGACGCACCCCAGACCAGCACGTTCTGACCGGGCTTCAGGTCATGGGGTTCATGGCCGAACAGCATCCGGTAGGCGGTGGCGAGCGTCAGCGTGTAGCACGCGCTTTCCTCCCAGGTCAGGTGCTTGGGGCGCGGCATCAGTTGCTGCGACTGTACGCGGGTGAACTGCGCGAAGGAGCCGTCCGCCGTCTCGTAGCCCCAGATGCGTTGGGACGGGGACAGCATCGGGTCGCCGCCGTTGCATTCCTCGTCGTCGCCGTCGTCCTGGTTGCAATGGACCACGACCTCGTCACCCACCTTCCAGCGTTTGACCTTGTCGCCCACGGCCCAGACGATCCCGGCGGCGTCCGAGCCGATGACGGCATAGGGCGCCTTGTGCTGCAGGAAGACCGACACGGGCTGCCCGAGGCAGGCCCAGACGCCGTTGTAGTTCACGCCCGCGGCCATCACGAGGACGAGGACATCGTGGCTGTCGAGTGTCGGCGTATCGACCACTTCGACCTTCAGCGCCTCGGTCGGCTCGCCGTGACGCTCCTGGCGGAGAATCCAGCCATACATCTGCGCGGGCACATGGCCGAGCGGCGGGATCTCCCCCATCTCGTAGAGGTCTTTCTTGGGCGCGTCGTAATCCGCGATCGCCGGGTTCTGGTCGAGTGCCATGGCGAGGCTCCCCTCATTGTCTGGTCGATGCCGCATTGCGGAATCGGGATGTGCTTTTGCAGCGAGACATAGGCAGGCGTGCGCAATAAAGCAAACGGGAATTTGCCAAGATTGAAATATTATGTCGCAGCGCTGCGTGTTGTTTGGGTTTCGTCGACGCCGCTTTCTCCGGTTTGTGGACTGGTCTCGTCCAGAAGATGCGCGACCGATGCGGCGTAGAAGGCGGCCATGCGCAGGCCGGGCTCCGTGATGTGCAATCCGCCGGTGTCGTCGATCGACAGAAGCCTGCGCTCGGTCAGCGCGCGCAGCCCCGCCTCGATCGTGTAGCCGATATCGTCGCGCGGGATGTGGATGGTCGCACCGCGCGACCTGGCCGCTGCGATCCGGTCGGTCACCGTCGCTTCGAGATCGGCCCGCGTCCTCGCCCCGTTGACCAGCGCATGGCACACCAGCGGCACCGGTGTGATCGGCATCGCCTGCGCGATCCGGGCCATGAGTTCCTGGCCAAGCGCGAGGGCGGGGTCGGTGTGGGGCTTTGCGTAGAAATCGGTCAGGCCGAGCGGGTCGCCGAAGCAGACCGCGGCATAGCCGTAGCGATGGAACCTGCCGGTCATCCGGAGCCAGGTCTGCCGCCGCAGGTAGCGCCAGATCGGCCGGATCGAGAAGCGGAACGCGCGGGTGCCGTTGGCCTGCGCCTCGATCAGGTTGCGGTCCTCCATCACCCGGTCGTAGTTCAGCGCGACCGGCACGAAGACCACGTCGCGGGACTGGCCCGGTCTGAACCCGTCGAGGATGTAGGAGATCAGGCCGACCTTGGGCTTGCCGAGCGCGCCGGTGCGGCTGAGCCCGCCCTCGGGGAAGACGGCCTGCGTCACGCCCGCCTCCGTCGCCATCTGGACATAGCGGGCCAGCACCTTGCGATAGAGCGCGTTGTTGTAGCGGCGGCGGATGAAATAGCCGCCCATGGCGCGGACCAGTTGCCGCAATGGCCAGACCCGCGCCCATTCGCCGACAGCATAGGCCAGCGCCGATCGTTCGGCGGCCAGCCATGTGACCAGAACGTAATCCATGTTCGAGCGGTGGTTCATCACGAAGATGACGGTCGCGTCCTCCGGGATCGCGGCCAGCGCGTCGTCATTGGGCTGCACGAGGCGCACGCGGTAGAGCGACTGGCTCAGGAACCGCGCGGCGCGGATGGCGAAGGAGAAATAAGTGAAGGCGGAGAAGCCGGGGACGATCTCGCGCGCGTAGCGTTCGGCGGTCTGGAAGGCCACGTCCTCGCGCGTGCCCTTCTCGCGCGCATGCTCGGCGATGGCCTTGGCGACCTCCGGGTCGTAGATGAGGCGCCGCACGGTATCCATGCGCCGGGCCAGCTTGAAGGGCTGGATCGGGCGGTCGAGCTTGTCGTTGAGCTTCGCCACGGCGTTTTCGAGCCGCCGTCGCAGATACCAGCGCACCGAGGGGAACAGGAAATGCGACGCGAAGGTCACCGCCGCGAACAGCAGGATCAGCAGGAACAGCCAGATCGGTAGCGTGACGGTGCTTGTCATGGCCCGGAACGGTGGCAGGAAAGCCGCCCACCGGCAATGGGTGCCAGCGCGGGCCCGGGCCGGCACGGTGCCGCTTCGGAAATGGCTGCTGCATTGCAGCGAATTGACAGGGACATATTATTCTCAATATACCGCCCAAAGCGCAACGATATTGCAAGAACGCGATTCTGGAGACTGCCCGTGACCGCCCAGCAAAAAGACAAGCCCTGGCTTATCCGGACCTATGCCGGCCATTCGACGGCCAAGGCATCGAACGCGCTTTATCGCGGGAATCTCGCCAAGGGGCAGACGGGCCTTTCCGTTGCCTTCGATCTGCCGACGCAGACGGGCTATGACAGCGACCATGAACTGGCGCGGGGCGAGGTCGGAAAGGTCGGCGTTCCGATCAGCCACCTGGGCGACATGCGCACGCTCTTCGACGAAATCCCGCTTGAGCAGATGAACACGTCGATGACGATCAACGCGACGGCGCCGTGGCTTCTCGCGCTTTATATCGCCGTGGCGGAGGAGCAGGGGGCGGATGTCGCAGGGCTCCAGGGCACGGTCCAGAACGATTTGATGAAGGAGTACCTTAGCCGGGGCACCTATATCTGCCCGCCCAAGCCCAGCCTGAAGATGATCGCGGACGTGGCGGAGTACTGCTATACCAACGTGCCGAAATGGAACCCGATGAACGTGTGTTCCTACCACCTGCAGGAGGCAGGTGCCACGCCCGAGCAGGAACTGGCCTTTGCGCTGGCGACGGCCATCGCGGTGCTCGACGAATTGCGGCCCCGTGTGCCCGAGGAGGATTTCCCGGTCCTCGTGGGGCGTATCTCGTTCTTCGTGAATGCGGGCATCCGGTTCGTCACCGAGATGTGCAAGATGCGCGCCTTCGTCGACCTGTGGGACGAGATCTGCGGAACGCGCTATGGCGTGACCGATCCGAAATACCGCCGCTTCCGCTATGGCGTGCAGGTCAATTCGCTTGGCCTGACCGAACAGCAGCCGGAAAACAACGTCTATCGCATCCTGATCGAGATGCTGGCCGTGACGCTTTCGAAAAAGGCGCGGGCGCGCGCGGTGCAGCTTCCGGCGTGGAACGAGGCGCTGGGCCTGCCGCGGCCATGGGATCAGCAATGGTCGATGCGGATGCAGCAGATCATGGCCTTCGAGACGGACCTTCTTGAATACGGAGATCTTTTCGACGGCAATCCCGTCGTAGACGCCAAGGTCGAGGAACTGAAGGACGGCGCGCGGGCGGAGCTGGCCAATCTCGATGCGATGGGCGGCGCGATCGCGGCGATCGACTACATGAAGGGCCGTCTGGTGGAGGCAAACGCCGACCGTCTGGGTGGCATCGAGCGGGGCGAGACCGTCGTCGTCGGCGTCAACAAGTACACGCAGTCCGAACCCTCGCCGCTGATGGGCGAGGATGGCGGCATCATGGTCGTCGACCCGGCGGTCGAGCAGGACCAGATCGCGCGGCTTCAGGACTGGCGCGCCTCCCGCAACGAAGAGGCGGTTCGCGCGGCGCTGGCCGAGTTGCGCAAGGCCGCGCAGGAAGGGCGCAACATCATGCCCGCCTCCATCGCGGCGGCACGGGCGGGCGCCACGACCGGCGAATGGGCGGGCGAGATGCGCGCGGTTCACGGCGAATACCGTGGCCCAACCGGCGTCTCCAAGGCCGTGTCAAACAAGACCGAGGGCCTGGACGATATCCGCGCGGCCGTGGACGCGGTCTCCGATGCGCTGGGCCGGCGGCTCAAGTTCCTCGTGGGCAAGCCAGGTCTCGACGGCCATTCGAACGGCGCCGAGCAGATCGCTTTCCGCGCGCGCGATTGCGGGATGGATATCGCCTATGAGGGCATCCGCCTGACCCCGCGCGAGATCGTCGACGCCGCCAAGGCGGAAGATGCGCATGTGGTCGGCCTGTCGATTCTCTCGGGTAGCCACGTTCCGCTGGTCGGCGAGGTGATGACCCTGATGCGCGCCGAGGGTCTTGGTGACATTCCCGTGATGGTGGGCGGGATCATCCCCGAAGAGGATGCCCGCACATTGATGGGTTATGGGGTTGCCCGGGTCTACACGCCAAAAGACTTTGAACTCAACAGGATCATGATGGATATCGTCGCGCTGGCCGACCCGGAAACGATCGCCGCTGAGTAATTGATACAATCCGCCGATCCCGGGGTTCCCGGCTTTTACCCCCTTGTACTGTCTCTCCATTTGGTGCAATTCTGTGTTGCTTCAAAATGAGCAGAGACGGCAAGGAAAGAGAATGGCAATCGATCTCGAAAAACTCACCCTCGAAGAGCTTAAAGAACTCAATAAGCAAGTCGAATTGGCAATTCGGGGTTTTGAAAAGCGTAGAAAGAAAGAGGCTCTTCATGCGGCCCAGAAGGCGGCGCAGGAGCATGGTTTTTCGCTCGACGAGATCCTCAACGAGAAATCGGGCTCCAAGGGATTGCCGAAATACGCGAACCCCGCGAATCCGGACCAGACCTGGACCGGCCGCGGCCGGCAGCCCGGCTGGGTCAAGACGGCGCTTGCGAAGGGCAAAAGCCTCGAAGATCTCGCGATCTAGTCGATGACCGTGCATATTGGCGCTTCGCCCGGCGAGATCGCCGAAACGGTGCTGATGCCGGGCGATCCGCTGCGTGCGAAATGGGCGGCGGAGACGTTCCTCGAGCGTGCCACCTGCGTGAACGAGGTGCGCGGCATGCTGGGGTTCACCGGCACATGGCGCGGGCACAGGGTCACGATCCATGGCTCGGGCATGGGCATGCCCAGCCTGTCGATCTACGCCAATGAACTGATCCGCGACTATGGCGCCCGGACGCTGATCCGCATCGGATCTGCGGGGGCCATGCAGCCCCATGTGAAGCTGCGCGACATCGTGCTGGCGATGACGTCCTCGACCATATCAACACCGTCGCGCGGCCTGTTCCGGGAGCTCAACTTCGCGCCATCGGCGGATTTCGGCCTGCTGCAGGCAGCCCATGCGGCGGCCGAGGCGCGGGGCGTGCCCGTGCATGCCGGCGGGATCTATTCGTCGGACGTGTTCTACGACGAGCGCCCCGATCTGAACGAGCAGATGACGCGCCACGGCGTGCTTGCCGTCGAGATGGAGGTGGCCGAGCTCTATACCGTCGCCGCGCGCAACGGCGCCCGTGCGTTGGCAGTCCTCACGATATCCGACCACTTGCTGACCGGAGAGGCCATGGCGTCCGAGGATCGACAGTCCAGCTTCTCGGACATGGTCGAAATCGCCCTCGCGGCGGCCTTCGCGTGAGACTGAAACGCGATCTGGCGGGGCGGAGCGTGGGTGCTGTCGGCCTTGGCTGCATGAGTTTCGGCGGGGTCTACGGCGCCACGGACGAGGAAGAGAGCTTCGCCTGCATGGCCGAGGCGCTGTCGCTTGGCGTGGATCACTGGGACGTGGCCGAGATTTACGGGCGGGGCCTGTCCGAGACGGTCATCGGCCGGTATCTCGCCCAGACCCGGGCCGAGGTGAGCATCGCCACCAAGGCGGGCATCTACAACGAACCCGAGCGCCATTTCCGGAACGATGCCGGGGCGCTGCGATGCTCTCTGGAGGGGTCTCTCTCCCGTCTGGGTCGCGACAGGGTGGAACTCTTCTATATCCACCGCCGCGAAGCCGCGCGCCCCGTCGAAGAGGTGATGGAGACGCTCGTGGGCTTCATCGAGGAGGGTCTGATCGGCGCCATCGGCCTGTCGGAGGTCGCGCCTGCGACCTTGCGCCGGGCCCACGCGGTGCATCCCGTCGCCGCCGTGCAATCGGAATATTCACTGTGGTCGCGGCAGCCGGAGATGGGCATGCTGCAGGCCTGCGCGGAGCTTGGCACGACCTTCGTCGCGTTCTCGCCCGTCGGGCGTGGCATCTTCGCCGACCGCTTTCCCGACGGCGCGGCGTTTCCGCCCGGCGAGTTCCGCGCGACGAACCCCCGTTTCACGGAGCCCAACTATTCCGCCAACAAGACCGCCATCGCGCCGTTTCTGGACTGGTGCCGCGCTCGGGGCTGGTCGACCTCGGCGGTCGCCGTGGCGTGGACGCTGCATCGGGGCGACCATGTCCTGCCGATCCCGGGCACGCGCAGCGCCGCGCATATCCGCGAGCTTGCCCAAGCCGCCGAGATCATCCTGACCCGCGACGATCTTGCCGAGATCGAAACGATCCTGCCCTTGGGCTTCGCCCATGGCGCGCGCTATTCCGACACCCAGTGGCCGGGCGTGGAACAGTACGGCTAGACGGGGCGAGCGTCCCGCGTCACCGACCTCAAAGCTGCCGCTCTACCATCATCTTCTTGATCTGGGCGATCGCCCTGGCCGGGTTCAGGCCTTTGGGGCAGGTCCGAGCGCAGTTCATGATGGTGTGACAGCGATACAGCTTGAACGGATCCTCGAGGTCATCCAGACGCTCGCCCGTGGCCTCGTCGCGGCTGTCGATGATCCAGCGATACGCGTGCAAAAGCGCCGCCGGTCCGAGAAAACGGTCGCCGTTCCACCAGTAGGACGGGCAGGCGGTGGAGCAGCAGGCGCACATGACGCATTCGTAAAGACCGTCCAGCTTGTTGCGGTCCTCGATGGACTGCCGCCACTCGTGCTCGGGCGCGGAGGTCTTGGTTTCCAGCCAGGGCATGATGCTTTCGTGCTGGGCGTAGAAATGCGTGAGGTCAGGGATCAGGTCCTTGACCACGGGCATGTGGGGCAGGGGGTAGATCTTCACGTCGCCCTTGATCTCGTCCATGCCGTAGATGCACGCGAGCGTGTTGATCCCGTCGATATTCATCGCGCAGGACCCGCAGATGCCCTCGCGGCAGGAGCGGCGGAAGGTGAGCGTCGGGTCGATCTCGTTCTTGATCTTGATCAGTGCGTCCAGAACCATCGGCCCGCATGTGTCCATGTCGACCCAATAGGTATCGACGCGCGGGTTCTCGCCGTCATCGGGGTTCCAGCGATAGATCTGGAACTTGCGGACATTGGTCGCGTCCTCGGGCTTCGGCCAGGTCTTTCCCGTCCTGATGCGGGAGTTCTTGGGCAGGGCCAGTTCAACCATGGTCGTCCATCTCCTCTTGGGTGGCGCGCGGCACGGCGCGCCTGTCTTGTCCTTCGGGGCGCGCCGCTACAGCGAGCCCTCTATCGCGAGTGTCAGGCCGGACCGACGCGGCGGGCTCCAGGTGCCAGCCATGCGGTCCTCGATGCATCGTTCCAGCGCCTCGGTCTCGGATTGCGGGTCGAGGATCGCCGATGTAACGACCAGCCGTCCCCCCGCCGAGGGGCCTTCGCTGCCTCCGCCGACGCCGATCGACCCCGAAATCCCGTCTGCCTGCCGCGCTTCGTCGGCGCAGAGCCGCGCCGCGCGTTCCCGCGTCATGGGCTGGGCGGCACAGCCCGCCGCAAGGGCGAGTGCGAGGCCTGCCATGACGAAGGAGGCTGCGCGCATCAGTAGACCCGCGCCTTGGGCTTGATCCTGTCGAGGTCGATGCCGCCCTCGTTATGGCCGATGAGCGGGTTCAGATGCACCGGTCGGAAGTCGAGATCGACCTTCGCGCCATCCACGACGGCCAGCGAGTGCTTGCGCCAGTTGACGTCGTCGCGATCCGGATAATCCTCGTGCGCATGAGCCCCGCGGCTTTCCTTGCGCGCCTCGGCCGAGACGATGGTTGCCATCGCGTTCGGCATGAGGTTGGTCAGCTCCAGCGTCTCCATCAGGTCGGAGTTCCAGATCAGCGACCGATCAGTAACGTGCAGGTCGTCCATCTTGCCGGCGACGCCCTGCATTTTCTCCACGCCTTCGGCCAGCGTCTTGTCGGTGCGGAAGACGGCGGCGTCGGCCTGCATGGTCTGCTGCATCTCGAGACGAAGCGCGGCTGTGGGCGTGCCGCCATCGGCGTGCCGGATCTTGTCGAAGCGGGTCATGGCGTAGTCCATCGACGCGCGCGGCACGTCCGGTATGGCGCTGGACGGATCGACGACTTCCGCGGCACGGATCGCGGCCGCCCGGCCGAACACCACGAGGTCGATCAGGCTGTTGGAGCCCAGCCGGTTCGCGCCATGGACCGAGGCGCACCCCGCCTCGCCCACGGCCATGAGGCCCGGAACGGTGGCGTCGGGATCGTCCTTGGTGGGGTTCAGAACCTCGCCCCAGTAATTCGTCGGGATGCCGCCCATGTTGTAATGGACCGTCGGCAGAACCGGGATCGGCTCTTTCGTGAGGTCGACACCGGCGAAGATGCGGGCGGACTCCGAGATGCCCGGCAGGCGCAGCGCCAGCGTCTCGGGCGGCAGGTGGTTGAGGTGGAGGTGGATGTGGTCCTTGTTCGGGCCCACGCCGCGCCCCTCGCGGATCTCCATGGTCATGCAGCGCGAGACCACGTCGCGGGAGGCGAGGTCCTTGTAGGTGGGCGCGTAGCGTTCCATGAAGCGCTCGCCCTCGGAATTCGTCAGATAGCCGCCTTCGCCGCGGGCGCCCTCGGTGATCAGGCAGCCCGAGCCGTAGATGCCGGTGGGGTGGAACTGCACGAATTCCATGTCCTGCAGCGGCAGACCCTGGCGCGCGACCATGCCGCCGCCGTCGCCGGTGCAGGTGTGCGCCGAGGTCGCCGAGAAATAGGCGCGTCCGTAGCCGCCGGTGGCCAGAACCACCATCTTGGCGCGGAAGACGTGGATCGTGCCGTCATCGAGTTTCCACGCCACCACGCCGACGCATTGCCCGTCCTCCGTCATCAGAAGGTCGGTGGCGAAATACTCGATGTAGAACTCGGCCTTCTGCTTGAGCGACTGACCGTAGAGCGTGTGCAGGATCGCGTGGCCGGTGCGGTCGGCGGCGGCGCAGGTGCGCTGCACCGGGGGGCCTTCGCCGAACTCGGTGGTGTGGCCGCCGAAGGGGCGCTGGTAGATCTTGCCGTCCTCGGTGCGCGAGAAGGGCACGCCGTAATGTTCAAGCTCGTAGACCGCCTTGGGTGCCTCGCGGGCGAGGTATTCCATCGCGTCGGTGTCGCCCAGCCAGTCCGAACCCTTCACCGTGTCGTACATGTGCCAGTGCCAGTGGTCCGGCCCCATGTTGCCGAGCGAGGCGGCGATGCCGCCCTGGGCCGCGACCGTGTGGGAGCGGGTCGGGAACACCTTGGACACGCAGGCCGTCTTCAGGCCCCGTTCGGCCATCCCCAGCGTCGCGCGCAGGCCCGAGCCGCCCGCGCCCACCACGACCACGTCGTAGCTGTGTTCGGTGATGTCGTAGCTTGCCGATTTGTTGAACGTATCTTTCATCGCGTGATTGTCCCTTTCACAGCGCGATTTGTGCCAGCGCGACCAGTCCCGCGGCGGCAAGGCCGTAGCTGACGATCGTCATCGCGATGATCCAGATCTTGCGGGCCAGACCGCGGACGTAATCCTCGAGCAGCGTGGTCACGCCGAGCCGGAAATGATGCAGGCCGACCACGAGATAGGCGGCCACGATGGAAGCCGGGATCGGTCGGCTGAGGCTCGCGATCACCTCCGCGTGGGAGGCGCCCAGAAGCGGCCCGATGATCGCCAGGAAAAACGGGGTCAGAACCAGAAGCGCCACGGAGGTGACCGTCATAGTCCAGAAATGGTGCGTGCCGGATTTGGCCGCCCCCAGCCCGGTCACGCGCTTTCTGTCGGTTACGAATGCCATCATGTCCTCCGTCAGATCGCGATCAGCGTCAGGAAGGTCAGCGCGACCGACCCGATCAGCATGCCCCAGCCCATGCGGTCGGAGCTTTCCAGGTCGAGCCCGTAGCCGGCGTCCCAGATCAGGTGCCGCACCCCGCCCAGGGCGTGATACCAGAGGCCAAGGACCGAAAGCGCCATCACCAGATCGCCGAGAAACGAGGTGACGATGCCGTCGACCGTGGCGAAGTAGTCGGCGCCCGTGGCCGCCGCGATCAGCCACCACACCAGCAGGAAGGCCGCGACGATCATCGCGTTCCCGGTGATCCGGACGAGGATCGAGGTCATGGAGTTCAGTTGCGGTCGGTAGATCGACAGGTGCGGGGACAGCGGTCGGTTGCCGCGGTTCACGTCGGCCATGGCGGACACCCCTTCAGGTTGGGCTTGGTCGTGTTGGTGGTCATATGAATAATACGTTTTGCCGGGCTGTCACGCGGGATGCGTCGGTTTTCGCCGTGAAACGTGGGTCTTAACGCCGCAGAGACGTGCTTTGTGATCACGGATTTCCAGACTGTGATCACATAATTCGCCTTTGTCCGACAAGGGTTGCTTGTTTCAGCGCCCGACGTGCACGAGACAGGTGATCTCCAGATTTCGAGACAGTTTTCTTCAGGAAAAACCGTCCTTTCACGTGGGCATCAACGCCCAGTAATCGAGGTCGAGAAGCACGTCCGGCCGGTATTTGCCGTCCTCTCGCTTCAGCGCGCCCACCTCGGCCCCGTCCTTCGTCGCGACCAGCCGCAGCCGGATCGCACCCACGCCCGGCGCGGGTGTCCGGGCCGTGTCGAGAACTTCGGACCAGGCGCGCACCGTGTCGGCCGCGAAGCACGGGTTGGCGTGACTTCCTGCGTTGATCGCCGCGATGCATTGCGCGTTGGCCAGCCCGTTGAAGCTGAGCGCGCGGGCCATCGACATGACGTGGCCGCCATAGATCAGGCGTTTGCGGTCCTCGCGCGGGGTGGCGTCGAAATGGGTCTTGGACGTGTTCTGCCACAGCCGCGTGGCCATCATGTGCTCGGCTTCCTCGATGGTCACGCCGTCCACGTGATCGATGATCTCGCCCACAGCGTAATCCGACAGGCGGTGCGGCTCTCCGGCCTGGGTGAAATCGTAGGCGGAGAAATCGAGGCCACCGGGGATGACCAGCATCCCGGGGTCTACCGCGGGGGCAAGATCGGGCAGCATCGTTTCGGGCGCGGGCGCATCAGTGTCGCGCTTGCGCACCATGACCCAGCGGGCGAACTCCATCACCGCCAGCCCGTGCTGGTTGCGCCCCGTGGTGCGGACATAGACGACGCCGGTCTTGCCCGAGGAGTTCTGTTTCAGCCCGATCACCTCGGAGAAGGCGCGGATCGTGTCGCCCGCGTAGACGGGGCGGAGCCATCGCGCCTCGGCATATCCCAGATTGGCGACCGCGTTCAGCGAGACATCCGGCACCGACTTGCCGAAGACGATGTGAAAGGCCGCCAGATCGTCGATCGGGCTTTCCGGCAGGCCGCAGGCGCGCGCGAACTCGTCCGAGGAATAGAGCGCATGCCGCGCGGGGTAGAGGGCATGGTACAGCGCCCGTTCCCCGCCCGACACGGTGCGCGGCACCGCGTGCTCGATCACGTCGCCGACGCGGTAATCCTCGAAGAAGCGGCCCGGATTGGTCTTGGTGGCGGGGGTCGCGTCCTTGGGCATCTCACTGCTCTCCCAGCTTGAGGTCGGGCGAATAGGCCACCTCGACCTCCTTGATGACGGCCTGCCCGCAGCGCATGACACCGCGCGCGGCATCGAAGGACATCACCGGATCGCCATGGAGCGTCCATCCGTCGGCCAGAGCGCGGCTCACCTTGTGGCAGAACGCCGAGGTATCGTCCTCGGTCAGCAGACGGTAGAGACGCGTCATCGCGGGAACGGGTAGTAGCCGAGCCATGTGTGGATCGCCGCCACCACGAGGTAGAGGACGAGGCCCACGCCGAAGGCGATCGCGTCGTTGCGGACACTGGCATTCGCCGGACGCTCCCATGTCGGTTCGGCCCGGTTGATCAGGATCACTTCGAGGACGGCCCAGCCCAGCAAACCACCGAACAGCAGGATCGACGCGAGGTCCCCGTTCACCAGCAGGTGACCCACCGCCCATGATTTCACGCCGGTCAGCTGCTTGTGGCGCACGCGCGCGGACATCGTGCCGGGAATGGCGGACAGCGCGAAGAACCAGAAACCTATCAGGATCAGCAGATTCGCGATATGGATCGTGAAGGCCGGCGGGAACCAGACCTGCGCGACCCCCGCGCTGCGGTAGCCGATGACCATCAGGACGATGGAGCCGAGCAGCAGAACCGCCACCAGCGCCTTGCCCGCATCGCCCATCGCCGCGCGCCGGTCGGGCGCCACGCGTTTGAAGATATGGGCGCCGATCCAGATCGCGATGCCCAGAATTAGAAGAATGTAACCCATCAAGCGGCCTCCACCGACGCAATTGCCTCTGCCTTGGCGAGCGTCGCGCGGGCGGTGTCGACATGCAAGTTCTCAACGATCCTTCCGTCCACCACCGCGACGCCTTGTCCTTCACGCAGGGCCTCTTCGTAGGCGGCAATCTGGCGGCGGGCGAGTTCGATCTCGTCGGGCGAAGGCGCGAAGGCCTGATTGGCGATGTCGATCTGGGCCGGATGGATCAGCGTCTTGCCGTCGAAGCCAAGGTCCCGGCCCTCGGCGCATTCGGCCGCCAGCCCCGCCTCGTCGCGGAAGGCGTTGTAGACGCCATCGACGCAGACCAGTCCATGGGCGCGGGCGGCCAGAAGGCACATCTGGAGCGAGGTCGACATCGCCGCGCGCGTGCGGCAGATCAGGTCCTTGGCAAGGTCGTTGGTGCCCATCACGAAGCCGGCCATGCGCGGCGCGGCGGCGATGCGGGCGGCGTTCAGGATGCCCAGCGGCGTTTCCATCATCGCCCAGATCGTGGTGTCAGCGGTCTCGGGCCGCGCGTCGAGCCGCATGGCGAGCGCCTCGATATCGGCGGCGTCTCCCACCTTGGGCAAAAGGATCGCCTCGGGGCCGATGGCGGCGATCGCGTCCAGATCGTCTGCGCCCCAATCGGTGCCGAACCCGTTGATGCGGACAAGCTGCGCCTTGGCGCCATAGCCCCCGGCATCCAGCGTCTCGGCCAGCAGCGCACGGGCCGCGGCTTTTTCGTCAGCAGACACGGCGTCTTCCAGATCGAAGATGATCGCGTCGGTCGGCAGCGTCCTGGCCTTGTCCAGCGCCCTTGGCTTGGAGCCGGGAATATAGAGAACCGAGCGGTAGGGGCGCGCGCGATGATCCATGGATGAACCCTCCGAATTCGGCGTCGTCCGGGCCTTGGGCGACCCGGAATCTTGGCGTGGGCCGTGTGGAACCATGTGCGGCCCGCGAAATCAAGTTCCGATTTGCCGCGCCGCAGAAGAATATTGTTGCGCGTGCGAAGGCGCCGCGCCGTTCACGTCATCTTAACTCCGTTTACGGCAGGCTGGTCTTGTCGGCGCGTCCCACAGGGCGCTGTGCGCATCCGCGCCGGCCCATCACCCCCGAGCCGGACGCAGGGATGCACCGCTCGGCCGCCCCGCCCTCCGGATCAGGCAGGCTCGCACGCGACGCCGCCGCAACAGGAAAGGCGCAGACATGAAGGTAACGATTCTGATCACGGCGCTAGCCGGATTTGCCTGTGGGACCCTCGGGCCGTCGATAGCGGCGGCACAATCACTCTGCGGCGCCCGCGAGGCGGTCGTCGACATGCTCGGCTCGCGCTACGGCGAAACCGTGCGCAGCGTGGGCCTCGCCGGGCGCGACCGGATCGTGGAGGTCTTCGCCTCCGAAGACACCGGATCATGGACGATCGTCGTCACCGACACCGCCGGGGTCACCTGTCTGGTTGCCTCGGGACAGCATTACGAACAGGTCGCGGCAGGGCCGGAAGGCGCGCCTCTCTGACGGCTTGTCCCCGCCGCTGGGGCTTTCCGCCGCGCCGTGGCACCTTGCGCGGCGCGCGGCCCGGCGCTACCCCCTTCGGCCAACAGCAATGAGGGACGAAGGACCAATTCCCATGGCCAGACCCAAGATCGCACTCATCGGCGCGGGGCAAATCGGGGGCACGCTCGCCCATCTCGCCGCGCTGAAGGAACTGGGCGATGTCATCTTGTTCGACATCGCCGAGGGCATCCCGCAGGGCAAGGCGCTCGACATCGCCGAAAGCGGCCCGTCGGAAAAGTTCGACGCCAGGCTGAAGGGCACGAACGACTACGCCGACATCGCCGGCGCGGATGTGTGCATCGTCACCGCCGGTGTCCCGCGCAAGCCGGGGATGAGCCGCGACGACCTTCTGGGCATCAACCTCAAGGTCATGAAATCCGTCGGTGAGGGCATCCGCGACAACGCGCCGAACGCCTTCGTCATCTGCATCACCAACCCGCTCGACGCCATGGTCTGGGCGCTGCGCGAATTCTCGGGCCTGCCGCATCACATGGTCTGCGGCATGGCCGGCGTTCTGGACAGCGCGCGCTTCCGCCACTTTCTGGCCGAGGAATTCGACGTATCGATGAAGGACGTCACGGCCTTCGTTCTTGGCGGTCATGGCGACACGATGGTGCCGTCGGTGCGCTATTCGACCGTCGCGGGCATCCCGCTCCCGGATCTGGTGCAGATGGGCTGGACCACGCAGGAAAAGCTCGACGCGATCGTGCAGCGCACGCGCGACGGCGGCGCCGAGATCGTGGGCCTGCTCAAGACCGGCTCGGCCTTCTATGCACCGGCCACCAGCGCCATCGAGATGGCCGAGGCCTATCTCAAGGACCAGAAGCGCCTGCTGCCCTGCGCCGCCTGGTGCGACGGGGAGTTCGGGCTCAAGGGCATGTATGTGGGCGTGCCCACGGTGATCGGCAAAGGCGGGATCGAGCGCATCGTCGACATCAAGCTGACCAAGGACGAGCAGGTGATGTTCGACAATTCCGTCGCCGCCGTGAAGGGCCTTGTCGACGCCTGCAAGGGGATTGACGAAAGCCTCGCGTGACCCCGCGCGATGGTCATTGACAGGAAACGGCGGTCCCCGGGCCGCCGTTTTTTCTTTCGGGTGATCGATACCGCGAATCGCTATCGCGCTTCGGCATACCGCCGCATACTTCGATGTGAGAAATTTTGTGATCACACATTTTTGACCTGTGATCACAAATGTCGCTTTTTTCCCGGAAAGCCCGTAACTGCGTCACAAAGCCGTTTTAATGCGCGCGTGGGTTGTGCTTTAGCGGGTTCAAACACCACTCACGACGGAATGGCGGCATGAATATCCATGAATACCAGGCGAAGGCTCTCTTGCGCGACTACGGAGCGCCTGTCAGCGACGGACGCGCCGTCCTGAAGGCCGAGGAGGCCAAGACGGCAGCGGGCGAGCTGGACGGACCGCTCTGGGTCGTGAAGGCGCAGATCCATGCCGGCGGTCGCGGCAAGGGCCATTTCAAGGAACCCGGTGCCGGCGACAAGGGCGGCGTCCGTCTTGCGAAATCCGTCGAAGAGGCGGAGGCCGAGGCCAAGAAGATGCTGGGCCGCACGCTCGTGACCCATCAGACGGGCCCCGCGGGCAAGGTCGTCAACCGCATCTATATCGAGGACGGCTCGGGCATCGAGCGCGAGCTTTACCTCGCACTTCTGGTGGACCGCCAGACCAGCCGCATTTCCTTCGTCTGCTCCACCGAGGGCGGAATGGACATCGAGGAGGTCGCCGCCTCCACCCCCGAAAAGATCCTGTCCTTCAGCGTCGATCCCGCCACGGGCTACCAACCGTTCCACGGCCGCCGCATCGCGTTCTCGCTGGGCCTCGAAGGCAAGCAGGTCAAGGAATGCGTCAACCTGATGGGCATTCTCTACAAGGCCTTCGTCGAGAAGGACATGGAGATGCTCGAGATCAACCCGCTGATCGTGACTGATACGGGCAACCTCAAGGTGCTCGACGCGAAGCTGGGTTTCGACGGGAACGCGGTCTACCGCCACCCCGATATCGCCGCGCTGCGCGACGAGACGGAGGAGGACCCCAAGGAACTCGCCGCCTCCAAGCATGACCTCAACTATATCGCGCTGGATGGCGAGATCGGCTGCATGGTCAACGGCGCGGGCCTGGCCATGGCGACGATGGACATCATCAAGCTTTACGGGGCGGAACCGGCGAACTTCCTCGACGTGGGCGGCGGCGCCACCAAGGAGAAGGTGACCGAGGCGTTCAAGATCATCACCTCGGACCCGAATGTCAAAGGCATCCTGGTCAACATCTTCGGCGGGATCATGCGCTGCGACATCATCGCGGAGGGCATCATCGCCGCGGTGAAGGAAGTGGGGCTCAAGGTGCCGCTGGTGGTGCGGCTTGAGGGCACTAACGTCGAGAAGGGCAAGGAGATCATCGCGAACTCCGGCCTCGACGTGATCGCCGCCGACGACCTGAAGGACGGCGCGCAGAAGATCGTCAAGGCGGTGAAGGGGTAACAGGATGGAGAGTCGCCCCGCGTTTCAAGGTGACGTGCTTTCCCAACACTCTTTTGGGCAAGCAATGCATGCTGCGGCGCGGCTCTTTTCTGCTTCTGACACAAAGTGGCCCGATTTCTTGGTGGGCGTGGCGAAAGAGCAATTGATCGATGACTTGATCATGTTGGCCCTACACCTTCGCCGTGTCGTTGAAGTTTCATCAAAGAAGATGACGAGCAAGATCAGCAACATGGACTTAGGTGTTCCGCGTGACTTCTCCGCCTTCGAGGTGGACCTATGGACCGCCGTTAACAGGATTGTCCACCACCACAAGCTCGAACCAATCGCGATCACGCAACCGGATTTTTATCGTGCCGACAACAAGCCTGTCGCCGGACATTTGTTGGCAGATATCGAGGTGACGAGTGATCGCGGCACCAGCAGAATCAACTTGGCAGGCTTCGCAATAGCCTGTGTTAACGAACTCGGCGTCCAAAGTGTGACGCCAAAGAGGATAATGCACTGATGGCCGTACTCGTCAACGAAAACACCCGCGTCATCTGCCAGGGGATCACCGGCAGCCAGGGCACGTTCCATTCCGAACAGGCCATCGCCTATGGCACCAAGATGGTCGGCGGCGTGACCCCCGGCAAGGGCGGGATGAGCCATCTCGACCTGCCCGTCTTCAACTCGGTTCATGAGGCGATGCACGTGACCGGCGCCAACGCCTCGGTCATTTACGTTCCGCCGCCCTTCGCCGCGGATTCGATCCTCGAGGCGATCGACGCCGAGATGCCGCTGATCTGCTGCATCACCGAAGGTATCCCGGTTCTCGACATGATGAAGGTCAAGCGCGCGCTGGAAGGGTCCAAGTCGATCCTGATCGGGCCGAACTGCCCCGGCGTCATCACGCCGGACGCTTGCAAGATCGGCATCATGCCCGGCCACATCCACAAGCGCGGGTCTGTGGGCGTCGTCTCCCGCTCGGGCACGCTGACCTATGAGGCGGTCAAGCAGACCTCGGACAGCGGCCTGGGGCAGTCGACGGCGGTCGGTATCGGCGGCGACCCGATCAAGGGGACCGAGCATATCGACGTGCTGGAGATGTTCCTCGCAGATCCCGAGACCCAGTCGATCATCATGATCGGCGAGATCGGCGGTTCTGCCGAAGAAGAGGCGGCGCAGTTCCTCGCCGACGAGAAAAAGCGCGGCCGCTGGAAGCCAACGGCTGGTTTCATCGCCGGCCGCACGGCGCCTCCGGGCCGCCGGATGGGCCATGCAGGCGCCATCGTCGCCGGCGGCAAGGGCGGCGCCGAGGACAAGATCGAGGCAATGAAGGCGGCCGGTATCGTGGTGGCCGACAGCCCCGCGACGCTGGGCGAGGCGGTGCTCAAGGCCATCGGCTGAGGCGCCGCGAACGGGAGGACAAGGGTGCACGGACACGAGCCTCTTCGGAAGCTCCTGCGGGCGGCCCACGCGCTAGGCGCGATGGGCCTGCTTGCATTGGCCGCGACGCTTTTTGTCACCCTGCCCGCCCTTGCCCGTTCCGCCCATGCCGGTGACGGCAACGCGAACGACCAGACACGAACGACCCTCTTCCCCGTCCCAATCCAGATGATCCCTTCGGAGGTCTACCGATGACCGACCAGTCCCCCAACGATCAGTTCCACGCCTCGAGCTTCATGCAGGGCGCGAACGCGGCCTATCTCGAACAGCTCTACGCGCAGTACGCGCAGAACCCCGATGCGGTCGACGAGGGCTGGCGCCGGTTCTTCGCGGAACTTGGCGATCCTGCGAACGAGGCCGTTGCCGAGGCGCAGGGGCCGTCCTGGTCACGCACCGACTGGCCGCCGCAGCCCGAGGACGACTGGACCAACGCGCTGACCGGAGAGTGGCCGGCCGCCGCGGCGGAGGTCAAGGAAGCGGGCCGCAAGATCAAGGACAAGGCGGCGGAAAAGGGCGTCCCCCTCAACGACGCGCAGATCCAGCGCGCCGTGCTCGACTCGATCCGGGCGCTCATGCTGATCCGCGCCTACCGGATCCGGGGGCACCTCGTTGCCGATCTCGACCCGCTGGGCATGCGCGACCAGACCCCGCATCCCGAGCTCGATCCGAAATCCTACGGCTTCACCGAGGCCGACATGGATCGGCCCATCTTCCTCGACAACGTGCTGGGGCTTCAGCATGGGTCGATCCGGCAGATCCTCGACATCGTGAAACGCACCTACTGCGGCACCTTCGCGCTGCAATACATGCACATTTCCGACCCCGAGCAGGCCGCGTGGCTGAAGGAGCGGATCGAAGGCTACGGCAAGGAGGTCGCGTTCACCCGGGAAGGTCGGAAGGCGATCCTGAACAAGATGGTCGAGGCCGAGGGCTTCGAGAAATTCCTGCACGTCAAGTACATGGGCACCAAGCGCTTCGGCCTCGACGGCGGCGAAAGCCTGATCCCCGCGATGGAGCAGATCATCAAGCGCGGCGGCGCGCTGGGCGTGAAGGAGATCGTGATCGGCATGCCGCACCGCGGGCGGCTTTCCGTGCTCGCCAACGTCATGCAGAAGCCCTACCGGGCGATCTTCAACGAGTTTCAGGGCGGATCGTTCAAGCCCGAGGACGTTGATGGCTCGGGGGACGTGAAATACCACCTCGGCGCGTCGTCGGACCGCGTCTTCGACGACAACACCGTGCACCTGTCGCTGACGGCCAACCCCTCGCATCTCGAGGCGGTCAACCCGGTCGTCCTCGGCAAGGTGCGCGCCAAGCAGGACCAGATGGGCGATGCCGAGCGCAAGAAAGTCGTCGGCGTCCTCCTGCACGGCGACGCCGCCTTCGCCGGGCAGGGCGTGGTGGCCGAGGGGCTCGGCCTCTCGGGTCTGCGCGGGCATCGCACGGGCGGCACGATCCACTTCATCGTGAACAACCAGATCGGGTTCACCACCGCGCCGCATTTCTCGCGCTCCTCGCCCTATCCCACGGATATCGCGCTGATGGTCGAGGCTCCGATCTTCCACGTGAACGGGGACGACCCCGAGGCCGTGGTCCACGCCGCCAAGGTGGCGATCGAGTTCCGCCAGATGTTCGGCAAGGACGTGGTCATCGACATGTTCTGCTACCGCCGGTTCGGTCACAACGAGGGCGACGAGCCCATGTTCACCAACCCGGTCATGTACAAGAAGATCAAGACGCAGAAGACCACGCTTCAGCTCTATACCGAGCGGCTGGTCAAGGACGGCCTGATCCCGGAAGGCGAGATCGAGGACATGAAGGCCGCCTTCCAGGCCCAGCTAAACGAGGAGTTCGAGGCCGGCAAGGACTACAAGCCCAACAAGGCCGACTGGCTGGACGGGCGCTGGTCCCATCTCGACCGCGAGGGGGAGGAGTACCAGCGCGGTGAAACGGCCATCAAGCCCGAGACGCTGGCCGAGATCGGCCGCGCGCTGACGACGGTTCCGGACGGCTTCAACATCCACAAGACGATCCTCCGCCAGCTCGAGACCAAGAAGGCGATGTTCGAAAGCGGCCATGGCTTCGACTGGGCCACGGCCGAGGCCGTCGCCTTCGGCTCGCTCCTGAACGAGGGCTACCCGGTGCGCCTGTCGGGGCAGGATTCCATGCGTGGAACCTTCAGCCAACGGCATTCGGCGCTGGTCGATCAGGCAACGGAGGACCGCTACTACCCGCTCAACCACATCCGCGAAGGGCAGCAGCGTTACGAGGTCATCGACTCGATGCTGTCGGAATATGCCGTGCTCGGGTTCGAATACGGCTACTCGCTGGCCGAACCCAATGCGCTGGTGATGTGGGAGGCGCAATTCGGCGATTTCGCCAACGGCGCGCAGATCATGTTCGACCAGTTCATCAGTTCGGGCGAACGCAAGTGGCTCAGGATGTCGGGTCTCGTGATGCTCCTGCCGCACGGCTTCGAGGGGCAGGGGCCGGAACACTCCTCGGCCCGGCTGGAACGCTTCCTGCAGATGTGCGCCGAGGACAACTGGATCGTCGCCAACTGCACCACGCCCGCCAACTACTTCCACATCCTGCGCCGGCAGCTGCACCGCTCGTTCCGCAAGCCTTTGGTCCTGATGACGCCGAAGTCGCTCCTGCGCCACAGGCTCGCCGTGTCGGATGCCGCGGACTTCACCACCGGGTCGAGCTTCCACCGGGTTCTCTGGGACGATGCCGAAAAGGGCCATTCGGATACGAAACTGCAGGCCGACGACAAGATCCGTCGCGTGGTCATCTCGTCCGGCAAGGTCTATTTCGATCTTCTGGAAGAACGTGACGCGCGGGGGATCGACGATGTCTATCTCCTCCGGCTGGAGCAGTTCTATCCCTTCCCGGCGCTCGCGCTGATGAAGGAACTGGAACGCTTCAAGGGCGCCGAGATCGTGTGGTGCCAGGAAGAGCCGAAGAACCAGGGCGCGTGGACCTTCGTCGAGCCCAATCTCGAATGGGTCCTGACCCGCATCGGTGCTGCACACACCCGTCCACGCTATGCCGGGCGCTCGGCCAGCGCCTCGCCCGCCACCGGTCTCGCCAGCCAGCACAAGGCACAACAATCCGCGCTCGTGAACGATGCGCTGACCATCGAAGGGTAACCGTCATGTCAATTGAAGTTCGCGTCCCCACGCTGGGCGAAAGCGTCACCGAGGCCACTGTCGCGACCTGGTTCAAGAAGCCGGGCGAGGCGGTCGCGGCCGACGAGATGCTCTGTGAACTGGAGACCGACAAGGTCACCGTCGAGGTGCCCGCGCCCGCCGCCGGCACGCTGGGCGAGATCGTCGCCGCCGAGGGCGAAACCGTCGGCGTCGACGCGTTGCTCGCCACCCTGACCGAGGGCGCCGGCACAGCGCCTGCCGCGGCGCCCGAACCGGCCAAGGCCGCGGCCCCCGCCTCGGGCGGCAGCGACGACAGCATCGACGTCATGGTGCCGACGCTGGGCGAAAGCGTCACCGAGGCCACCGTCGCCACCTGGTTCAAGAAGCCGGGCGATACCGTCACCCAGGACGAGATGCTGTGCGAACTGGAAACCGACAAGGTGTCGGTCGAGGTGCCCGCGCCCGCCTCCGGCACGCTGAGCAAGATCCTCGCCGAAGAAGGCTCGACCGTCGAAGCCGGGGGCAAGCTTGCCGTCATCGGCGGCAGCGCCGGCGCGGCTGCGTCCGCACCCGCGGCGGAGGCTCCCACCCAGTCCGCCGCCACCACGGGCGGCAAGGACGTTGCCAACGCGCCCTCGGCGGAAAAGCTGATGGCCGAAAAGGGGCTGGACGCGGCACAGGTGCAGGGCACCGGCCGCGACGGGCGCATCATGAAGGAAGACGTGCTGAAAGCGGCCACGGCGCCCGCCCCGTCGGCCCCCGCCGCGCCGGCCCAGGCACCGCGCGCGCCGGTCGCCGCCCAGGATGCCGAGCGTGAGGAACGGGTCAAGATGACCCGCCTGCGCCAGACCATCGCCAAGCGCCTGAAGGACGCTCAGAACAACGCCGCGATGCTGACCACCTATAACGAGGTGGACATGACCGAGGTCATGGCTCTGCGAAACACCTACAAGGACCAGTTCGAGAAGAAGCACGGCGTCCGGCTGGGCTTCATGTCCTTCTTCACCAAGGCCTGCGTGCACGCTCTGAAAGAGGTGCCCGAGGTCAATGCCGAGATCGACGGCACGGACATCGTCTACAAGAACTACGTCCACATGGGCATCGCCGCCGGAACGCCGCAGGGCCTCGTGGTGCCGGTGCTGCGCGACGTCGATCAGAAGAGTTTCGCGGATATCGAGAAAGAGATCGGAGAAAAGGGCCGCCGCGCGCGCGACGGCAAGCTTTCCATGGCCGAGATGCAGGGCGGGACCTTCACGATCTCCAATGGCGGGGTCTACGGCTCTCTCATGTCCTCGCCGATCCTGAACCCACCGCAATCGGGCATCCTCGGCATGCACAAGATCCAGGAACGTCCCATGGTCGTGGGCGGCGAGATCAAGATCCGCCCGATGATGTATCTCGCGCTCAGCTACGATCACCGGATCGTGGACGGCAAGGGCGCCGTGACCTTCCTCGTCCGCGTGAAGGACGCGCTGGAGGATCCGCGCAGGCTGCTGATGGATTTGTGAGGCCCGAGGCGGGACAAGTCCCGCCCTACCGGATAGCGTAGGGCGGCGGCTGCCCCTGCCGCCCTCGACGCGAGTAACGATGTCATGACCCCCGAACTCACCGCCCTTACCCTCGCAGCACTCCTGCAATGCGCGCAGATGACGCTCTATTCCGTCCTTGGCAACGCGCAGGTGGGCACGAAGGCCGCGCTGTCGTCGCGCGACCGCAGGATCGAACTCACCGGCACGGCAGGCCGTGTCCAGCGGGCGATGAACAACCATTTCGAAGGGCTGATCCTGTTCGGCATCGCCGCCACCGTCATCGCCGTCTCGGACCAGTCCACCCGCTTCACCGCTGTCTGCGCCTGGACCTATCTCGCGGCGCGACTGCTCTACGTCCCGGCCTATGCCTATGGCCTCGTGCCGTGGCGGAGCGTCGTCTGGGGCGTGGGCTGGATCGCCACTTTCCTGATGCTGATTGCCGCGCTTCTATGATCTTCATCTTTCCATAAATACCGCCGGGGGTCCGGGGGCAGAGCCCCCGGCTTCCACCCAAGACAAAAAGGACCAATCCCATGGCAAGTTACGACGTCATCGTCATCGGCTCCGGCCCGGGGGGCTATGTCTGTGCCATCCGATGCGCGCAACTGGGCCTCAAGACAGCCTGCGTGGAGGGGCGCGAGACGCTCGGCGGGACCTGCCTGAACATCGGCTGCATCCCGTCCAAGGCGCTGCTGCATGCCTCCCACCAGCTGCACGAGGCCGAGCACAACTTCGCCAAGATGGGGCTGAAGGGCAAGGCGCCGTCGGTCGACTGGAAACAGATGCAGGCCTACAAGGACGACGTCATCGGCCAGAACACCAAAGGCGTCGAATTCCTGTTCAAGAAGAACAAGATCGACTGGCTGAAGGGTTGGGGATCGATCCCCGAGGCGGGCCGCGTCAAGGTGGGCGACGAGGTGCACGAGGCCAAGGCGATCGTCGTGGCCAGCGGGTCCGAGCCCTCCGCGCTGCCGGGGATCGAGATCGACGAGAAGGTCGTCGTGACCTCGGAAGGCGCGCTGAGCCTGCCAAAGGTGCCCAAGAAGATGGTCGTCATCGGCGCAGGCGTCATCGGGCTGGAGCTTGGCTCGGTCTACGCGCGCCTCGGGTCGGAGGTGGAGGTCATCGAGTTCCTCGACCACATCACCCCCGGCATGGACGCCGAGGTCTCCCGCACCTTCCAGCGGCTGCTGCAGAAACAGGGGCTCAGCTTCACGCTGGGGGCCGCCGTGCAAAAGGTGGATGCGACCAAGACCAAGGCCAAGGTCACCTACAAGCTCCGGAAGGACGACAGCGAGGCGACGGTGGACGCCGATGTGGTCCTCGTCTCGACGGGCCGCAGACCCTATACCGATGGGCTCGGCCTCGAGGCGCTGGGCGTGAAGATGTCCGACCGCGGACAGGTCGAGACCGACGGGCACTGGGCGACCAGCGTGCCGGGCGTCTACGCCATCGGCGACTGCATCGCGGGACCGATGCTGGCCCACAAGGCCGAGGACGAGGGCATGGCCGTCGCCGAGGTCATCGCGGGCAAGCATGGCCACGTGAATTACGGCGTGATCCCGGGGGTCATCTACACCCACCCCGAGGTCGCCAATGTCGGCGAGACCGAGGAGACGCTGAAAGAGGCGGGTCGCGCCTACAAGGTCGGCAAGTTCTCGTTCATGGGCAACGGGCGCGCGAAAGCGAATTTCGCCGCCGACGGCTTCGTCAAGATCCTCGCCGACGAGCAGACCGACCGCATCCTCGGCGCCCACATCATCGGCCCGATGGCGGGCGACCTGATCCACGAGATCTGCGTGGCGATGGAGTTCGGTGCTTCGGCGCAGGACCTCGCGCTGACCTGCCACGCTCACCCGACCTATTCGGAGGCCGTCCGCGAGGCCGCGCTGGCCTGCGGCGACGGCGCGATCCACAGCTGAGCGTGCGAGCGGGTGAGCGGCGGGCGGGGCATCGAACCCCGCCCGCCGCTTGCGCCTCTGGGCGCATGCGTATTTCCTGAAAGATGAAGGGCCCGGTCAGGCCGCCAGCAGGCGCAGGCCCTGCGTGACATCGGCGCGCACGGCAAGGCGCAGGCCCGGCTCGTCCCCGGCCTTGAGCGCGGCGAGGATCAGGCGGTGGTGATGCGGCGCCTCGGTCCGGTTGAGCCGCCCGTAGAGCGCGCGCATCGTGGGTCCGAGCTGCAGCCAGACCGTTTCGGCCAGCGCCAGCATCGCCGGCGCCTGCGCGCGCAGGTAGAGCGTACGGTGGAACTCCAGGTTCGTGCGGATGTAGCCGACGGCGTCGCGCCGTGCGATGACCTGCGCGATCTGGCCGTTGATCGCCTCCATCCGTTCGATCAGCGCGGGATGGGCACGGGGCAGCGCGCGGGACGAGAGCTCCGGTTCAAGAAGCGCCCGAATGGCGGCCAGTTCTTCGATCCGCTCGTTCGACAGCTCCGGCGTGGAAACGCGGCCCGAGGCCGACAGGAACAGCGCGCCTTCGGACACCAGGCGCCGGACCGCCTCGCGCGCGGGTGTCATAGAGACGCCGAATTCCCGCCCCAGACCGCGCAGCGTCATGGCCTGACCCGGACCGACCTCGCCATGCATGATCCGGCTCCTGAGCGCGCGATAGACCCGGTCATGGGCCACGGCGGCGCCGGTGTCCGTGGGCCGCGGGTTCGTCAGCATGGGCTCAATCCTCCGACCGGGTGTCGAACCGCCATGCCAGAAGCGCCGCGCCATTGTCCCTGAGCCACCTGCGATGGGTCTCCGTCGCCGGGCAGAGCTGGCGGCACAGCGACCAGAAGGCGGGACCGTGGTTCATCTCCACCAGATGCGCGACCTCGTGTGCGGCGACATAATCCAGAACCTCCGGCGGCGTCATGATCAGTCGGAACGAGAACATCAGGTCGCCCCTGGTCGAGCAGCTTCCCCAGCGCGACCGCGGATCGCGCAGCGTGAGCCGGCCGGGCCTGCGCCCGATCTTCGCCGCGTGATCCGCCACGGCGGAGGCGAGGCGGTCGCGCGCCATGGCCGTCAGAAGCGCCTTTACGCGAGCGGCCTCCCGCGGGCCCGCCGGAACACGTATCTGGCCATCCTCGAACCGTGCCGAGCGCCTGTTGCCCTGCAGGATCGGCCTCGGGATGCCGCAGATCGGCATGGTCTCTCCGATCCGGGCAAAGCGCGGCGCCGAGGCCCGGTCGAGATGCCCGCGAACCCAGTCCGCGCGATCACGGAGGAAGGCAAGCGCCTCGTCCTCCGGCGCCCAGAGAGGAAGGCTCATCGATACGCGCCCGTCGCTGCGGGATACGCGGAGCGAAAACCGCTTGGCCCGGCGGGAACGCCGCAGGATCACCTCCACCGGCGGATCGCCGGGCAGAACATGGGTCGATGTTCCTGATCTGGACGACACGCCGCACCTCCCTGATCGTGTCCGGACCGCCCGGGCGCGCCGGTGTATCGGGTCAGCGCGGGAAAGGCTTTGACAGGCCCACGCCAGTATGGCAGATGGCCGCAGTTCTCTCGATAGCGATGATTGAAGGGGGTGTCATGCCCAAAGAGGAATGGGGCGTCAAACGTGTTTGCCCCACCACAGGCAAGCGATTCTATGATCTTGGGCGCGTGCCGATCGTCAGCCCCTACACGGGCGAGGTGGTCGAGATCGATACCGCCAAGGGCGGCCGCGCACTGGTGGCTGAAAAGCCGGTGAAAGCCGCCGCCAAGGCGGAACCGGAGACGGATGACGATCTGGTGCTCGAAGACGATATCGACATCGATGCCGATGACGATGCCGACGTGGACATCGACGATGACGATGTCCTCGACGATGACGACGATGGCGATACCGTCGCGCTGGACGATCTGGCCGACGTCGCTTCGGACGACGACGACACCTGAGGGACCGGCAGGATCGGCCCGAAGGGCACGCGGCGCGGGCCAGTCGGGCCCGCGTTCGTCTTTTGCGGGCTGCGGTATCCGTGCCGCGTGATCCGGGACGATTTTGGTCTTGCGCTCCGCCGGCCCAATCCTTATGTCCCGAGGCGCCGCAGGCCAATGTGCCGCGATGGGGCCATAGCTCAGTTGGGAGAGCGCTTGCATGGCATGCAAGAGGTCAGGGGTTCGACCCCCCTTGGCTCCACCAAACCGCACTTTGACGCCGAAAAATCGCCTAACACCCTGAAGGGAAAGGCAACTTCGGCGGTTCGATAACCCTCTGTTGGGTGATACCGAAGCGGCTCCGCAAAGGCCAGCTTCATCACCTTTCTCTTGAGGGTCAGACTTCCGTTTTCATATATATTCCAAGGACTTGCGAGAAATGCGAGCGCCGGTTCGATAACTTCCCTTAGCCGTTCCTGTGGCGGCACGATTCTCGCGGCCTGCTCAGACAGCCTGATCTTCTGGCGCTCCAGCTTCTCGACGCGGTCTTCGAAGGCGGCCAGTACGGTCGCATTACCGTTCCCTTCAACAATCCGGTCGAGCAGCTTCTCGATCTGGCCGTCGATCTCTTTGATCTGGGCGCCAAGTGTTCGCTTGCCTGACTCGGCTTCTGCGCGCCGCATCTCCCAGAGGTCTGTGATGATCGCGCGCGCGAGGGCAACGAACTGCCCCGCAGGCTGGAGGCGGCGTAGCAGGGCGCGCGCGCCGTCCTCGACGTCATCCCTCCGGATCGATTTGCGCTTCGACGAACAATCCGGCGTGTCGCACAGATAGTAGGGGTAATGCTTGTTCCGGCCCTTCGACCAGCAGGACGTCATGGGCTTGCCGCAGTCGTCGCACAGGACGAAACCGCGCAGCGGGAAGTCCGCGCTGATATCCTTGCGGGCAGGTGCGAGGGCCGTGCCCTTGAGCCGGGCCTGGATGCGCTCGTGTGTCTCAAAGCTGATCAGGGGCTCGTGATGGCCCTTTTGCAGTGTGACGCCGAAGCCTGGATCATGGATATAGCCCGTGTAGGTGACCCGCTGCAAAATGTCCTTCACCTTGGTGATCCGGACCTCGCCGCGGGCGTTGCTCTTCGGGAAATCAGGCTTGGACTCGAAGAAGCGCTTCACTTCGCTCTGCGAGGCGAAGCGCCCGCTGGCAAAACCTTCAAGGGCTTCGGCGATGATCGAGGCGACGGGCTCATCGCGCACCATGAGCTTGCCGTGCACCGGATGCTTTCCAGGCCGGTAGCCTATGGGTGGCTTATGGAGCCAGTAGCCCTTCTCGGCCCGCGCAGTCATTTTTTGGACAACCTGGCGGACATGCTGCGCGCGTTCGAGCTCACCCGTCGCTGACATGATCGTCTCGGTAAAGCGGCCTTCCGGTGTGTTCTCAAAGTGGAAGTTGAGACACTCACGGCGCGCGCCGCGCGATTCGATCTCCCGCTTGAGCTTGATGTGGAACTCGGTGTCGCGGGCAAAGCGCTTCAGATCGTCGAAGATCACGACATAAGGTTTGCCCTTTTGCGCATCGAGGTACGCCAGAAGTGCGACCATGCCCGGCCGTCTCATGAAATCACCGCCGCCCGAAACATCATCCGGAAACACAGCCTCAACGGAGTACCCACGCGCCCGAGCGTGCTGACGGCAACGGTGCTCCTGGCTGTCGAGGCCGTGGCCTTCGAGGCGCTGCTTGGTCGACGACACACGGCAGTAAATGACGGCCGCCTGCGCCTCTTCAGTCTTTATTTTCTTCAATGTATCCATGGAGTCTCCTTCGTTCCGGCGCGCCGCAAGTTCTCCGGGCGCGCCACTTTATTGAACGTATCTGTCAGTTTGGGATGCTCCGATCCTACCACAGCATCCCTAGAAAAACCGCCGTCATCTTCCGTACCCGAAAGTTTTCCACAGGGAGCGTCGTCCATCTCGACGGCAAAGCCGTCATCGAGGAAGGCAATCGCGAGACGCACCACTTCAAGGGTCAGATTTACCTTCTGCTCGTCGCTGAGCGGTGCATCCTCCAGATGGGTGAGCCAACTGTCGATGTTCATGCGCACGCAGGCCAGCGTCCCTTCGCTCAAGCCGAGGCCGAGAGCGGCGGCCAACTCGTTGATGTCATGATCGCGTCCGGCCGAAGCCATCGGGACCTCCTTGCCGCTATTGGCGGCTTTGGAGAGCGAGCGGGGGCGCATGCCTGCGCTCGCTCCAGAGCCGTTTGGCTCCATTCCCTCTATGCTGTTGACCATGTCCCTGGATTGAAAACCGGAGTCTTGAAGGCGCTCCGGCCGCGCGGTACTTGCGCTTTTTTCTGCCCTTTCTTTAATTCTACCATGATGCGAACCGGGAACGCAAAATTCGCGGCGCGTTTCCTGCAATGGCTTCCGGCGCTTTCGGGGCATGAACGCTCCTTCGACTCTCCAAGCTCATACTTTTTGAGTTAGGTGGTTCTCCCTTTTCCTACCTGCAGCGATCAGGCATTCGCCTGGCATTGAAGGCGTCTGGCCTTGGAAGATGGTTGACGGTGATCCTGAAACGCGCCGGAATTCCTTCCTCTCACCGCGGCGCTGCCGTAAGGCCGTGAACCCTTCATACGATAACCAGCCTGCGGGTCGATCACGCATTCTCAACTTGAACGCGCGCGCCCAAGAAAGCTCCTTGAAATCGTGATCTCCTGAACGAACCTTTAGGGTGGAGGCACGCAGACACGCCCATCGCCTCGACCACGTCAAAGACAGAACTTATGAGGTCTTAGCTCTGCAGAGCATCTATTTTTTAATGGTTTGCAGGCTAGCTTGAGAAGGATGTCTCATTGAACTTTCATGCTCCCAAGAAACCCGAGAAGATCCTCGTTCTGGCCGACCACCACATCGCCAATCGGCGCATCTACCGCGAACAAATCTGGCAGCCTGCGCGCGAAATGCATGAGGAGGTCGGCTCCTACGCCGCCTGGCGGCGCGTCCTCGTTGAGATCGAGGACTATGATGGACGGCTTTTCTATCCCGATAACCGTCCCTACCGGCATGAGGAAATCTGCGAAATGTTCTCCGATATTGGCAATCGTTGGATGGGACTATTTCTGGAAGCAGATGAAACCGGGGCTGCGCCAAAGCGCTACGCCATCCCCAAGACTTATGACCGGCTCCGCGTTATCGAACTCTATTGCAGGCTCTATGGTCCTGCCCGCCCAATGAACTAGGAAAATCTAAGGGCGCTCAACTAAAAGTATGAGCGCCCTTTTTCGCTGTTTTCGATTTTGTCACTTCCGCCAGATGATGAGCGGGCACTCTTGCCCCATCAGCGTCACGGGTTGCGTGACCACTGGCAGCCCAAAGTATCGGCACCAGCGCATATCGGCAGTGTACTCCACGCGCAGCATTGGCCAGCCGAGGATCAGGACGGCCGCCACCAGCGCAGCGGGAAGGACCGCACTCCGGTTCGGCACAAAGGCGGCCATACTCGCGATGATCGGCCAGAGCATCGGGCGCCGCGGTGCGTCATGGCGCCTGCGGCCGTGGCGGGTGACTCTGGCGCTATTCCCCCGCAGGATCATTTTCACGTTGCCTTGGAGGCGCGAGCCCCCATGCAGCGGGTTGCCTTCGACCTGATGGTTCCATGGGTCAATCTCATGGATGCCGGGCTTGAGGGCCTTGGCCGGATGCAGGTTGCCGATGAAGATGATTTGCTCGTCGCGCGACATGCGGCGGATTTGATCCGGGGTCATGAGCGGTGCCTTCACCTTGCCAAGACCGAGTCCCGTCAGGCCGAACAGATCAGTCCCGAGATTGACGGATTCGCGGGTCTTTTCCGTGTCGCCGAGCATGGCGCTGACCATTTGCGCCGTCTTGAGCGAGGACACGGCGAAAAACTGTTTCACGTCCGTTTGGCTCAGGATTGTATCGAGCGCCTCGCGGCCATAGACGCGGACGATCTCCTCAAGCTCCTGCACGATCATCGAGACGCGAATGCCGTAACCGGCGAGCCCTGTCAGGGCTTCCGGCAAGCCTGGCAGAGCGTAGTTTGTCAGCTCGTCGAGCAGGAGCCGCACCGGCACGGCATTGTCTTCGCGGATCAGCTCCTTAAGCGCGGCCCAGACCATGAGCTTCAGCCAGTAGCGATACTCGTCCATGCGGCTATAGTCGCAGAGCATGAAGAGCGTGATCACCGAACTTCGACACTTCGCGCCTGATTTGAGCCCTGCCGGGTGATGCCGAGCTCAATGAAATAAGGGCTTTTGATGTGCATCAGGGGGGTCTTGGCGAATTTCATGTTGTGGCACGTCATGTGACA
>Ga0208979_100093_pt1 | contig 171324 bp, 173 predicted proteins | sample HotLakConsUCCSLE_FD_184738 | JGI IMG/M metagenome (GOLD analysis project Ga0208979, IMG submission 184738) | Hypersaline microbial mat communities from Hot Lake, Washington, USA - Hot Lake Consortium UCC-SLE (SPAdes) | ecosystem: Environmental > Aquatic > Non-marine Saline and Alkaline >... | reverse complement strand
GGCGCGGCAACGATCGAAACACTGAAAGAGTATGTGCAAAGTCAGACAACGCCTGATTAGAACCGCTGCGCGGTTCCCGCTTGTATCCCCGCCCGATTGGGCGAGGGTTTACGCGGAATTTTGCTAAGAATATCATTAGGTGCAAGACCAATATTCCGGATCGCTCGTGATTTTTCATACATGAGCCTTGCAATGGGTTCCCAGTCGCTGGCATTACTCTCGGGTTGGGTTGCAATATAGGTTGCAAGCGATTCCGATAAATAGATATCGCGAAAAATAATAGATTCGACCTGTGCTCTTGAGAGCTCAAATCTCAACGCCTGCTCTGCTCTCGCATCCTCTAACAATACCGTGACATGAGCCCGATGCGCATACTCAATACCGATGATTGAGCAACCAAAACACACCAATGCAATTCCATAAGTTAAGATTCGGCGAGCCAAAGAATATTTCAATACATTGAATCCAGTTTAATACTCTCAGCGGAAAACGTACGTGACCATAGATTGGATCAACTTAACTCAGTGTCGATTTGTGAACAAAGTCATTGAGAGCATTTATTACTTTATCAGATGCACTCACCAGCTCATCCGCTAACTGCATTCTTTGTTCAGAAGTCATCGACTTCCCTTCCCTGACCAATTTTAAGCCAAGATCGTGCACTTTAGGATGAATTACGCCATGCAACTCTTGGAAGCCAGAGAGGTGGCCAATTGCAGCCTTTCCCTGATGCGAGTTAAGAAACTTGCCAAGGCGACACTGGTTACAGTCCTTCAATTCTTCTTCACGAAGCGCCTTTTCGCCAAAGAGTACCTGCCGAAGTACTTTGTCGACCCAAATGACGTGATCACTTTTTGCCACTCGCAATAACATGAAAGGATCATCAGTGGGGATACTTGCAATAAGTTCCGATTGCAGATTTCGTAAATTTGAATTCGTGCTCGCCATTAAATGATAAGTGCTTACTGCCTCACGTATCTCGCTCGCGCTGTGTTGAATGCGACTCGACATCTCTGTTGAAACCGACGATTGCTCAGATGTTGCTTGCTTAATTAAGCCACTTAGAGTCGCGCCTTCATTAGCAGCCTCGAGTGCTTTATGAAGCGTGTCTCTGACTACCTGACCGGTCTCAGAAGCTTGATCGAGCGATTGATTCGATGCTGTTACAACCTCTTGAATACGGTTTGCTCCACTTACAACATCATCTACAATTTTATTGATTTCTATCGCGGCTTGCGCACTGCGTTTAGCGAGTTCTCGAACCGAGTCAGCAACCACTGCAAAACCACGCCCCGCGTCGCCTGCGCGGGCTGCCTCGATTGCCGCGTTTAAAGAAAGCAAATTCGTTTGGTCAGCAATACCGTTAACCACCTGTGCGAGTTCACTGATTTCTCTCGTTCGTGTCATAAAGTCACCCATAAATGAGGTCACTTCATGTATAGATTCTGTGGCTCCGACAACGGCACGATTGAATTGCTGAAAATTATCAACCCCTTTACCTGCCTCTCGTAAATTAGTTTCCGCTTGCTCACCTAGAACTTCAGACTGATCCGCGACCTGACTTGCTGAGTGTGACATTTCTTCTACAGCTGTTGCCAATTGATCCAAGTCACTCTTTAGAGACTCAATCTGCTTTTCGAATGCGAGCCCCTGTTGCCCCGTGCGCGACAACGCTTTAAGAGAATCAGTCGCGCGCTCGGCAATGATCGAGAAGATGGCAGCACTCTTGGTTGCTTCCTGTTGTCTGATTTGGTCTTTCAAAGAATCGACTTTGGAGGAGGAAATCCACATAACTTCAAACTCTTATAAATTATACATGCATTTATTATTATATCGTCATCATTACCTAAAACTATATGCCTAAAGTTAGGTAGAATGCGTAGCAAAGGTAACGAATATCCTTGTTATACGCATGCATATCCGCGTATCTTTGATGCGAACGGAGGAATTATGGCAACGAAGTTAGAAGATTTTAGACAGCAGATCGATGCACTTGATCAGGCCTTAGTTGACGTTGTAAAAAAACGATTGGCGCTTACCAAACGCATTGGAGAGTTCAAGCAAGCAGAGGGGCTCGCGATCTATGACCCACGACGCGAGGCTGAGTTGATAGAGAAAAGACGCATGGAAGCCGAACAACAAGATGTAGCGCCTGATCTTGTGGAAGACCTACTTCGCCGCGTTATCCGTGAATCTTATCAAACTCAACATGCACATTATCAGTGTGTGAATTCAGCCATAAAGAAAATTGTAGTGGTTGGTGGCGGCGGTGCATTGGGTTCTCTTTTTGTCGATATGTTTGAACGAAGCCAATATCCTGTTGCCGTGCTAGAACAAAACGATTGGCCGAATGCTGAGCGTTTGCTCGCAGACGCTGATTTAGTCTTGATTGCAGTACCGATTCATTTAACGACGAAGGTGATTGAGAAGCTTCCAGCGCTCTCACCACAATGTATTCTGGCAGATCTCACGAGTACAAAAACACAGCCTCTGCACTGCATGTTAAAACAACACTCCGGCCCGGTCGTTGGTCTACACCCGATGTTTGGTCCCGACGTAGTTAACCTTATCAAGCAGGTTGTTGTGGTCTGTGAAGGGCGTCGCGCTCAAGACTATCAATGGCTTTTAGAACAATTCGAGACCTGGGGATTAAGATTAAACTCGGCAAGTGCAAAAGAACACGATGACGCAATGGCATTCGTGCAAGTTATGCGGCATTTTTCTTCCTTTGTTTACGGCGCTCACTTAGCTGAAGAAGATGTTTCACTTGCACGCCTATTAGAATTCAGTTCCCCTATTTACCGTTTAGAGTTTGCCATGGTCGGGCGATTGTTCGCACAGTCTCCAGCACTTTATGCCGACATTATTTTTGATAACGACACTGGTTTAGCGCTCATTAAACGCTTCCAAAACCGGCTTGCAAACGCCATTTCACTGCTTGAAAGTGGCGATAAAGAGGCCTTTATCGAGCACTTCAGTGAAGTGAGTCAGTGGTTCGGAGAATTTGCCACTCAATGTTTGCAAGAGAGCCGAAAACTCCTGCTCAAGGCAGGAGATGATCGGGTTTAAATCTCAAACTATCGGGGCTAAAAAGGCAAAGTGCCCCTGGGGACGTAAAGATGTCGTGTGTGTGTGACAAGTCGCTTTTCGAGCTATAAAAATAAAGCTTCAATAAGTCCACGGTAAGCAACCCTCCCCAAAAAAACGCTGAATGACGTCACTTAAACCTTGTTTAGTAAAAATAGGTGTAAATCTGATGGCAAATCTTTACAGTCAATAAGGTGTCACTAACTACTTTTTTACCCAACGATAACATATTTTCGCGATCTGAAATCAAACCCAGATCCTTGTGATAGGATAAGCCTGTCATCAATTACGGACGAAAATCCATAAGGAACATAACATGTCATATTTGGCGTATATAAGTGATGAAAATTTTGAAGAGCTCGTTGCGAACATTCTGACGATAGGTCTTGGGCGGAAGCACTCTGTTGAGCAGGATTTCGAGAGAAACGTCATAGACCCATTTGCCACCATCTTTGATGCGGCAATATCAGGCTTTCACCATGAAACTTGGAAAGAGTCTGAAATGATTCGGCAATGCCAGAAGACCCTTACAAATCACATAGGTGCTTTACATCAAAAGGTATTAGGCAGTGTTGACGGGTGGGAAGATCTATACGTTGGTGGCGAAGTTGATTTGAAATCAGATCAACATCAAGTCATCGCTGAGATTAAGAATAAGCACAACACGCTTACAGGGGGGCGATTAGCCGATGAGCACCAGTCCCTATTGAATAAAGTGAGTAAAAAGTCCAGTACATATTATGGTTATACAGCGTACTTTGTGACCATAATTCCGAAAACACCTGCGCGTTTTAATATTCCTTTCACACCCTCAGATAGAAGTACCGGCGCTAAAGTGGCAGCGCATGACCATGTTAGAGTTATTGACGGTGCAAGCTTTTATGAGCTCGTAACGGGTCGTCCACATGCATTGCAAGAGTTCTATCAAGCACTACCCGTTGTCATTGAGCACCTTATGCAAACGAGATTTGACAAGGAAAATTTCACGATTCCTGACAAGGACGCTTTCGCAGCATATTTTACGACGGCGTTTGGTCAGTCATGCACTTAGACAGGACGGCCGAATACCTATTTTGAAGTATTCGGCACGATCAACGTTTACCGATATTGAAAATAATTCAAATAACCATGATCAACGTTTGACGAAACTACTGTGTATATATATAGTAGTAACCATGATCAATGTTTACTACTACCTAAGGACTCGTTATGAAAACATCAGGTAAAGACAAGGAATTCTTCACCATCGCTCAAGTAGCTGACATTCTTGGGCTTTCTAAAGAAACGTTGAGGCGATGGGAAGCATCAGGGAAACTCATTCCAGAGCGTGACGAGGGTAACAACTATCGTCTGTATTCGCGTGAACAAATTGAAACGTTTGAGCCAGCTCAACAGTTATTCAGCAGTAATTGGGGAGAGGAGCTACAAACTACTCCACACAAGAGTTATTCAACTGTCGAGCTCTTTGCTGGAGCGGGGGGGTTGGCACTCGGGTTTGAAGAAGCAGGTCTTAACACAGTCCTTCTTAATGAGCTCGACAAGCATGCATGTGCGACTTTAAAAAAGAACAGACCGGAATGGAGTGTGGCGGAAGGTGATATCTCCAAAATCGATTTTACGCACCTACGCGATGAGATTGATGTTCTATCGGGAGGCTTCCCATGCCAAGCATTCTCCTATGCTGGTAAAAAAGCAGGCTTTGAAGATGCAAGAGGCACGTTGTTTTTTGAGTTCGCCAGAGCAGTTAAAGAAATAAATCCAAAGATTATTGTTGCTGAAAATGTTAGAGGGCTTCTTAAACACGACGATGGGAAAACTCTTGAAACGATTAAGTCAATAATCGATGAGATCGGATATGATATTCTTGGATGTCGTGTGCTGAAAGCCGTATTTTATAAGGTACCGCAAAAACGCGAGCGCTTAATAATTGTCGCGGTTCGCAAAGATTTGAACCAAGACTTAGATTTCCAATGGCCATCACCGTTTCACCGAATTTTGACCATGAAAGACGCACTTAAAGAGGGTGAACTGTATAACAGTAATGTCCCACCTTCTGAGGGGCAAAAGTATCCTGCTTACAAGCAGGACGTACTTTCAATGGTTCCTCCTGGTGGTTACTGGCGTGATTTACCAGTTGAAGTGCAAAAAGACTACATGAAAGGAAGCTTCCACTTAGGTGGTGGAAAAACAGGTATGGCTAGACGTCTCAGCTGGGATGAGCCTAGCCTAACCCTCACATGTGCTCCGGCCCAAAAGCAGACAGAGCGCTGTCATCCCGAGGAAACGAGACCTCTTACAGTTCGTGAGTACGCTCGTATTCAGACATTTCCGGATTCATGGGAGTTTGCCGGCCCTCTCACGGCCAAATACAAGCAGATTGGAAATGCGGTTCCCGTAAATCTTGCTGCTGCGGTCGGGAGATCAGTAGTTAGATTGCTGAATCAAATAGAATCAGCGGATGAACTCCCTATAGCCGTTGGTCAATAGTGCAATGACACGGGTTAGCCCTAACTGTTCAAACTTACAGTTAGGGCTTTTGTGGTGTATGCTACAGATCATTGCAAACGTGGCTCTTTGACCAACCCACTTGAACGCTTAAATGGCTTTTCGCGACCATTTTCGACTCGATCCTTTCTTTCGTCTTTTCAAGGAAAACTGTTTCCTCATAAATACGGAGACGGCTTGCCACGGAGTTGCTTTCACAAAGTTTCGTGTGCAAATCTTCAATGTGCCGTTGCAAATAAAAGATTTCTAACGCCAACTCCTCGGCAATACAAATTAACCGACTTTGTCTGATGCTTTGCCTCATAAATCACCTCGCTTTTTATGCTAAGGCGATTTTGTGGTAACTTTTGAAGTTAGTCAGGGGCCAGAAGTTGATCCACGTCTATTCTTTATATAAATCAATAACTTCTGACGGATCAAACTTATGCAGTCGGAGCTGTTTGTCATTTTGAAGGTAGGATTCATGCTCGATAAGATGCAGTCCTAGAACCAAATCAGCTATTTCATGTGCAGATTCAAGCCAGCCCCAGTCTCCAATAGCGGGCTTTACTCCCTCACTTAGCTGCCCCAACTCATCACACCAACCCTTTGATTGATGACTTTCAATGAGACCCCAGACTAAATGCAGGACGGGTCGGCCGTGTCTAAACAATCGCTTTAAGTGTCCTAATCGAACATCGGGATCGGAGAGTTTCATTCCCTTTGATTCGTAGACTGTAGCGACATGACTCAAAATTTCCGAAAACGTAATTTCTTTGTTTTCGGCTTGAGTGGTATCGTTCATTCGATATGCATGATAGGCATAAAAGCGATCTGTAAGCCTTTTCGTACCGCCTCCAAGCTTGCTGCCTTTGCCTGTGATTGCAGAGTCAATATCTCGCCAAATTAATAAGTTCTCCAGGCCAAAAAGCTCTATAAGCTTGGCTCTTTTAGCCAAGTCCCCATTTTGAAGACCATATTCCCGCGCAGCTCCGCTCAGCATAGCATTCTGAAAGCGTGTTCGGCGCTTAGCCTCAGTGGCTTTAGGGTATGCAATATATGCTATGAACTTGGCAGCACCCATTGGGCTCTGACTTATTGGAATCGACGATTTGAATCTCCCTTCTCTGCGATATTTCGCAACCAATTGGAGCGCCAAACTCACATGTTCATCATCCATGATTTATATCCCAAGGTTATCAGTATCATGGGTATCATAGCATATTTGGCATGCATGACTTTTGTTATACGGCTCTTGATGTCGTCATCAAAAATCAATTAGTCATTGGCGGCTTTCCTAATCCTATTTAATCCATATCTTACTTTCTGAATGGTGCTTCTGAATTATAGCTCACTTATAATTAAGTCTGGATTAGTTAAAGATAAACGAGATTATTTCAAGGGAGTGAGTATGAGTCTTTCTGAAGAAATTAAGCAATTAGAAAGGGTGCGTGCAACGTGGGAGTGGACGTTTAGGAATGCACTTATCAGAATCCAAGAGATAAATGCTGATATAAAAAACCTGCAAAAAGCAGCTAAAGTTGAAAAGGCAATCAAACATTACAGGAACACATGAATGGCGCGAGAACGGGGTTTTGATGCAACTTTAAGGGCAAAAGACTAGGGGGTTCAGAATAAGGTTGATAGGCGCAACTGGACTCCTACTAGAGTCAAATGGTGGATTTGGGGCAGCTTTCCTGTACGGGGGTTTGCTGCAACTTTAAGATCTAAAAATAAATGACAAGTAACATGTCCAGAAGAAAGTTGACGAATTGCAACCCTGCACACCGCAGCGCAAGAACGTGTTCCTCATGAGCCTTGAGTACGTTGCCCCATCTGAATAGCTATTTTCAGTTTCCTGGATAGATCTATGCTTCTACCCCGTGAAAAGTCTTGAGCTAAAGCAGTCGTCAGCACCCTGGTGTCACCTATCACTGTTAGGGATTTTTCAGCTCGGGTGAGCGCTGTATAAAACATGGTGCGGTCTAGGTTAGGGGCGTAGTCTAAAGGCACTATTACGTTACCAAACTGAGACCCCTGACTTTTATGGATCGTTATCGCATAGGCTAACTTCAGTGCATCAATGACCTCAACAGAGATTTCTCTTTCGATCCCGTCATCCCAGAGTATTCGACCAAAACTCGCGTACTCTGGAGCGTCTTCAGCCTCGCTTACTGGAACCATCTTCATAATCTTATAAGCTGCCACTACCTTGCCTACGGATCCGTTCATAACATTCATGTCATATAGGTTCTTACAGCACATCACTTTGTCACCGACGCGAAATTCCGTATCCAGATACCGGTCAAACTCTTCAATAAATATTCGAACCAGTGGGTTGTTATTTGATGATGCACAAATTTGGTTAACACCATCAGCCATTTTATTCGTAGGGCAGATGACCTGGGCGGTCTCGTAGGATTCATGGAAAAGCTGTGCTGCCAGTTTTTTTATCGCGGTGAAGCCTTTCATCGGCACATGCTGCACATCGTGGTGAGTAAGATTAGGCATTTGGCCACACCTGACACTGTACGCGACTCCAGGTATGTTGGAGTTTTTGCCCTGACGTCTGACTTCGGTAAGTGTTACTTTAGGCACAAAATCTAAGTCAATTAGTTCGTGAAATACTAAGCCAAAGTCTACCGGTGGTAGTTGGCCGGTATCACCCAGCATAATGATCCGAGCTCGGCTCGGTATTGATTTCAACAGTCGGTACATACTTGGCAGATCTACCATCGAAGACTCATCAACAACGATTGCCAACTCCATATTTTCGTATTTTTTTGAGTCGAAAACACGAGTGAACCTAGCGATGGTGAAGGACTCATACCCAGTAGCCTCAGTCATACGCTTAGCAGCTTTACCGGCCAAGGCGAGCTGGATAGGTACGATATTCATACTCTGGAATATACGGTACAGCACGTCCAAAACCGTTGTTTTTCCAACCCCTGCTCCACCATTGATAATAAAAAATCGGTGTTGATAAGCTTGCATAACGGCCTCACGTTGCAAAGCCGTCAACCGGAAGCCTTTTTCTAGTTCATAGTCATGAATAATTTCTGAAAGACTTTTCTCTGTTGTATTGAGCTGGACAGGAGTCTTGGTAAGCTTGGCTAAACGGGTCGCTACAAACGACTCCATAAGGTAAGCGCCATTACTTTGGTAACGATTGTCATCCAAAAGCACATAATTTTCGCAGTCTCGGTTGTGCTCAAGTGCTTTGGTGACGAGTTCATCTGTCGTGCACAAGTCATTGTCACTAGTTTTCAGTAAGCTCCTGAGAGGCTCTGTGAGCTCGAAATGACTCGCGACAGTGCTACCATTAGCCAAAACTTGATATAACGCCTCCTCGATAGCGGCAGAGAGCCGCACGTTGGCATCGATAGCGTAGCTCAGCTGGAAAGCCAACTGATCACATTGAGAAAAGGGTATTCCAAAGGCAAGAAGCCTATATGGATCTTCCTTAAGTTTCTGCACTGTTTCGCTCTGGTAAAACTCAGAAACGCGTAGGGAGGTCGATACTTTAAGTCCCAGTGTGTAGTTGCAGTAACGCATCGCATCAACATTGACATAGGTGCGCCAAGCTTCAACTGCTCGTTGCGCGATTACAGGGGTCAACTGTTGTTCTAACGCCTTTACATCTCCGTCACTCAGGAAGTCATAGAGGCTCTCACCGTAGAACTGCCAAAGCTTTTTAGCTTTGACAGGTCCAATTCCCTTAAATCGTGTACTGCCACCGAGGAGTTCGACAATCATGTGTCCCTTGGGGCGCAATATTTCAATTTGATTAGTTGTAACAATTAATCGCTCATGTTTGAGTTGTAGTTGCTTTACGATCTTGGTTTTAGGGGTGATATCGAGAAGCATTCCGCGTGCAATCGTCGAAACCAAAGCAGTTTGATCAGGCTCTTCTACCCTTACGACGTAATGCTGAAGGCGATTTATTTTACGGAGGGTATACTGATCTACTTCCACCCCCATAAACACTGCACCTCCGTGGCTATGATAAGCATTTCTAGTGACCCGTAAGGTTACAGTTGAGGTGAATGTGCCTGTCATCGGGGATAGCGTCCAAATTGGGCTAAATGGTTCTCTCTTATGTCAGCCCGATTGAGCGTAATCTTAGCGTCTTTCAACTCAGCCTTAAGTCCATCAACAGTAGCCGTTAACTCAGCTACCTTGAGTTGCAGATTTCTAATTTCTAAATTTTTTTCCTTGATTTTTTTGTCTGTAGAAGTGTAACGGCTAGTCTGTGGATCATTTGAAGTTCCAGACTTGTCCCTAACTTGATATGGGAGTTCCAAGATGATTTTCCGCTGATGTAACTGTTCCGCTTTACCAAGGACGTAACGCTTTATGTGCTTGTTTTGATATAGGCTGGAGCGAGCTATCTCCAGCTCTCTGGAAACTGCAACTAAGTCGATCGACCCATTTTCAATGTAATCCAGCCAGGATTCCTCATCGAGTGTCCCCATAAACTCAGCAACTTTTACTAAGTTGGCCTTTCCAGAAGGATGCATGTTGTCCAGGTTAAAGTCCGCTAGTTCAACCTCAACATCGAAACTGCCGGTCATTTAAGTTTCCTTCTACGACTTTCGGTCTTTATTGAGTGTGGCACAGGGCTATTGAGCTGCTCGACCGTTAGGTTGGCATTAGTTGCGTTGTACATCCATCTGACGTATTTTTGGTCGTACTCTTGCAAGGTCTTTTTCAATCGCGCACATTCAGCCTGAACCTTCACGAGTTTCGTCTCTAGTTCTTCCACGCGTTTTTCAGATGTAACTATTGTCTTCGTCGTGCTATTAACTTCCTTATAAGCCTCTGCGATCGTTTCCCTCGCAGATAATGCTTGGCGCGTGAAGCCAGTAACTTCCTCCAGCTTGCCCCAAGTTACCTTGCCGTTTTTCGAACGAGATGCCAGAAGAATTATAAGATCACATATCTCCTTCTCCCGCTCTTCATTTATGCGTGCTTGTTTCGTACTCATATCGCTTTACACTCACTAGTGCCGTCAGGGAAAATTTGAACCTTTTCGCCTGGGGAGATGGTTTCATCCTGCTCGATTGCCAAAGCTTTTTCACAGCCCTGCAACAGTTCCTTATGTGATTTCAACCAGTTGTTGGCACCGTGAAATTCCTCGGCTACAGCATTCTCAGCGGCAAGCACATGTTGGAGCTGTTGATCACGAATTCGAACTATTTCCTTAATTTCGGAAGGGTTTCCTTTCGTTCGATTATATTCAGAGCACCCTCTCAAGCAGGCGTAGTGCTTACCGCACGGAGAATCATTGAAGTCATGCTTACAGAGTCCGATAGAAGTTGTCAGCGTAGTCGTTAAGTCCCCGATGGTTTCTAAGGCTTCATCTCGATCGACCAACGTGAAGAGGATAGCTGCTTCCTTCTGCTGCTCCGCTGAAATCCCTGTCGATGCAATAATTGCATCGGCATGATTCATCACTACCTGCTCTTTATTTGTGTGGTCGTAGGTCTCGTTATCACCAATGTATTTACGACCAAAATATCGAGCTACCTCAATGTCAGATATCGTCTCGCACAACTCAAGCATAGTGCTCAGGAAATGCCTAAATTGATGAGATGTCAACCGGATAGGTTTATCGTCATGCATTAGGTTATACCGTTCAAAGACGCTTGGCACAGATAGCTCTGGACGACCTGAAAGGTAGTCGGCAAATTGGGTGTGGGTGATGAGAGTGAACTTCCAGAATTCAGTTGCCTTCAAACTATGATGACGTTGATGCTGAGTAATGAAGAGCATATCCTCAAGCCGTTCTGCCGGCGTATGTTTCTTGATTGTTTCCCAGAATGACTCGGCTGACTCACGCGCAAGTGTTGCAGTCTTGGTCTTAAGCTCTAAAGGTTCGAAGTGTAGTGTCTTGAGATTTATTTGGGAATCCTGATTTTTTGGTTTCCGCTTTTGCTGTTTAAAAAGCTTCACATTCCATTTTTTCAAATACGTAACCAAGTTAGAGTGGTTTGACCACTCCAGTATGCGAGCAGCATCAGCAACTTGTGTTGTCTCATCTGATGGCAACAAGGGGAAGAAATCGCATGTTTCGCAACGAAGCTCTCGAATGGTTTTCCTCACTGGCGCTAATTCCTCTAGCGCAGTGTTTAACCCCTTTTTAAGGATTGGTAACAAGCTTTCGGGTATCGTTTTTGAGCGATACCCACCACCTTTTTTAGCTTTGTAACGAATCTCATGAACTTTAAATATCTCTTGCCTACCAGTTAAAACATTGCGTTCTTCAAGCTCCTTTTCAGAAAGGCAATCCTTATCAAGAGTTACTACTTCATCAAATCTAAGTCCGGTTGCAAACATGATCTCAGTCATTGCCTGGAAAAGCGCGTCATCTCCCTTCAAATCCGCGTTAGATAAGGTGGCTACAGCAATCAGGCTTTCCTTTTGCGGTAACTTTTTTGCTCTTTCATCAATAGAGGCCTGGTCAATTCTTGAATCACTGTTCGTGTGAGTTTCCCCACGCTTCGCGATTTTGCGAAAGGTGATTTTATGCTTCACCAAACCTTTCTGATTGATGAATTTACTAATAGCCTCTAACTTCTGACCGATGCGATAAAAGGTTGAATCTGCAAGGCATTCTCTAGCCTCACGCTCTGCCAATTTAAACTCGTGGACTGTTAGCTCCGAGATGCTCTTGTTGGATGCTGCCAATACATTATCCAGATAACGATAGGCATTTACGAAGATCTGTAATGTTCCAACATCCTTACTTGCTTCAATCTGCAAGGAAGATACGTGGCATTTGGCCACGTCAGCCAGCCCAGAGTGATGAAACGCAACCATCTCTGAACGAGGAGTTTTGACGTTGGCTCCCTTCTTATTGTCTCTGTTGAAATAGAGATAAAGTTCATACCCCGCCTTCCTCGCCTGCGTTTTACATATCCCTTTAACATCCCAGAACACCTGATTCCAAGCCCAACTTTCTTTCGCTTTGAACGGGGAGTTTTTCTGGTGAAAATTCACTAGATTAGCGAGGTTAGCATTAGTGTCATCTCCTAACCTTGGAAGCAAAGCAACAGCACCCATCATATTTCACCCCTCTCCAGCATCTGAACGAATTTGGTTGCCGCTAAAAAGTCTTTATGCTGTAAGATTTCCACTGCGTGACTTTCACCAAATAAGGTATTGGTTTCTTGGACCAAGTTGTCTACGACGCCTTTATGATCCGCATCTTCAAAAGCCTCTAAAGATGAGCATCCGTAGCAACTTAGTGGTGGATTTAAAGAGCAGGGGGTCGCGCTACCACAGCTGCCAATTAAGTGGAGTTTCTGATCTGAAGAAGGGGCGAAGATCTGTTGCCCCACCTGCGACGCATCTTCAGGTGCAACAACTTTGCCCTCAAATGCATCCAACAAATCCGAAGCTTCCGCTCGAAGTACGTCATTGAGCTTCCGGGCGATGTGATGGGTGTGACGATAGTAGACTTCTAACTGCTGTAGGTCACTGTGATCCATAAGCTCAGCTACGACTTTGAGTGGAGTTCCTTTCGCAATTAATTGGGTACAGAATGTCTTTCTTAAACGACGATTTGTGACCTTAAAGTTAAGCCCAAGTGCCCGCTCAAAATCTAGCCTTCGCCGCATGTAACCGGGTCTATTCAATCTCTTTTTGGTTGGTAACCCAGATCTTGGAGTCAAGTTACAAAGCAGAAAGTCTTCCCCATTTTTTTTCTTACCGGACGCCTCTTCATATCGTCTCTTTAGGGTCGAGATTAAATCATTCAAGGAATGTGTAATTGGACGCTTTTTGTGCTTATTATTGTTCTTGTAGCCACGCTGTTTGGCACGAGGTAGAAGTAAGTAGGGCTTTCCTTCATCGGATACGCCCAAATGCTTAAATTGGATTTTAACGACTTGAACATCACGAGCCCCTAATACCTGAGCGATTTTCAAGCCAACCATTCCTTGCAGTTCAATAAGAGATAGTTGCTTCGGGTCGACTTTAGCCAGCGCCTCTTTAAATATCCTCTGTTCACTTATAGTTAACGGCCCCCTGTTGGCCATCTCCATAAGGACATCTTTGCCTTTACCTTCATCCGTACCAAATTTTAATGTATCCAAGTAAAGATCGAAAAAATCTTCATCAAAAAATGGAAGTTGTTCTTCTACACACCAGCCGAATAGCAGCCTTATAGTGGACTTCCTGCTGCTACCTATGTCGCTCTCCATTATTTGTCGCACCTGCTTTTCTAGGCTCTCTGCAACAGCTTCTTGTCCAGCTTCTCCATCGAACTTAAAAACCTTCATTTGCTGAATATGATTATAGAGGCTTTCGTTAGCATATTTCTTGCAGGCGTAAGAAATCCAGGCTTTAACATGCTCTCGTAAATACGGGTGGATATGCTCGAAGTTTAAAAGAAGCCGCTCAGGTAGAAGCTGACACTTATTCTGAATAAGATCTAATCGCTGACCGGTCTCAGTGATCGGGTATGGGTCATAGATGATCTCTTCATCGATAGACTCAAAAGAGGCCTTCAACAGCTTGGCTTGGCTAACAGCAACATTAAGATTCATCATAAGGCGTTTCCTTCGCTAAACATCACATCGGTGACGTCGTTAATGTAATTTCACTGGCTTCAAGGTCTTCATGATATTTGCTTAGCGTTTCAACGCATTGCTCCATAGTGGCTAATTTTTCGTACTGCTCGCTCATGTTTGAAGTTGGAGTCCATCCGCCAATAGTATTCTTGAGCTTCTTTTTTTGAGCGTCACTGTAGCCTTCTCGGTGCATCATGCGGTCAAGATTTTCGAAGAACGTATGGCGGAGACGGTGAGGTCCAAACTTATCGAGTCCCGGAATTCGTTTCTTAATACCCTGAAAAATTCCATTTAGAGCAGATGTTGAAAGTGGCAAGTATGGAGACCTGCTAGCCAATAGTAAAAATGGCTTTTGCTTTCTTGCAGCTTTAGGTTGGCTACGAATAATCTTGTACTCTTCAATTAGTCTTGCCAAATCATTTGATATGGGAATTATCCTGCCGCGAGTCTTTTCGTGCGGAATATCATTACGGGGATCCTCATACTTTACGTTCTCCATTGTCCTAATATAGGGTCTTTCCCCAGGAGCGAGTTTAGACGTTCGACAGTTTTCGATAGTAAGTGACAATAATTCGCCCTTGCGAATTCCAGTCTCATAACAAAGTCTAATAATCAGTTTATTGCGTAAGGCAGTTCGACGTGTCCAGCCAAAATATTGTGGATTTGAAAGTCCCTTATAAAGAGTTGCTTGCATTAATGGCGGTAAACCTTGAACATCGGATGAAGATGAGACTCTCCGTTTTCGTCGTTTGAGGCGAGTTGTTACCCTCCTCGATAGCACCTCAATGTTTCGAATCATCGGATCGCCAGCACGGCGTTTCCCAATGGCGCGGCCAACCAAAAAGTCAAAGTAGTTGATGCAGGCATCGATACGTTGGTTGAAATATTCGGGGTCGACAACTTTTCGAACAATAGGCGTTACCACGCTTTGCTTTTCTGAATAGCGCTCAAGGTGGCGGAGCAAGGAAGTAAATAATTCCCCCCCGTTTAGTCCCCTTAGGGAGACTTCAGTCTCCAGATCGATACCTAGTTGAGCTGCCCAAGTCTCGATATGTATAACGTGGCGAGTAATGTTCTCTTGGGTGCTGTCGGCATGGCCACTTAACTCGACGAGGGTGTATCGACATATTTTGTCAATCGGTACGCCTTCACTGTCGACCACAAGGCAGCCCACTTCGTTGACACCATCCTTTCTGACTTTTCTGATCTGCATGCTGCACCAATCTTTACACTATTGATTTGGTACATTTATAGGTCATAAAAATTTGCCCGTCAACAGAAATTTACACAGCTAAATCAAAAAGCCCCAGCTTGGTGGGGCTTCCTTTTAAAAATATCTTTACACTTCAAGGGTTGGCGAACTAGAAGGGTATATCGTCATCGAAGTCGTTATTCGGCATGGGTTGCGGCTGTGGCGCTGGCTGCGGTTGTGGCTGGCTATACCCGCCTTGCTGCTGCCCACCTTGTTGTCTATAACCGCCGCCTTGCTGAGGCGCTGGTTGATTGTAACCGCCCTGAGGTGCAGCCGGTTGAGCGTTACCATAACCGCCTTGGCTTTGTGCTTGGTTCTGGCCTTGGTTCTGTGGTTGCCAGCCGCCTTGAGATTGTTGATTCTGTCCACCGAAATCGCCGCCACGGCTGTCGAGCATTTGCAGATCGTTACACACAACTTCGGTTGTATATTTATCTTGCCCGTCTTTATCTTGCCATTTACGCGTTTGCAAACGACCTTCAATGTAAACCTTTGAACCTTTCTTTAAGTATTCGCCAGCAATTTCCGCTAAACGGCGATAACACACCACTCGGTGCCACTCTGTTTGTTCACGCTGCTCGCCAGTTTGCTTGTCTTTCCAGGTCTCACTCGTAGCAACGCTTAAATTGGCGATCGCTTGGCTATTCTGTGTATAACGAACCTCTGGATCGGCACCTAAATTACCGATCAAAATAACCTTATTAATTCCCCGACTCGCCATAACCTTCTCCTGTCCGATGCTTCTGTAAATATGCGTCTATTGATACGCTGCAAGCAATGCTTTCACTGCTTCAGCTTTATATGTTTTTTGATTAATCTTTAAATATGCCGTGCGCTCTTCACGCACCACCACAACCTCTTCAACGCCCTGCTGAGTCACCAATTGTTCCGCAACATCTGTTGCCGATTGCTCATCTAACAAGGGTAAGGTGAGTGTAATTCGTGTTGTTGGAACTGTACTGTGCATTCCAATCGTAAACAACAACCAACATACTAGCAGCCCCATGCAGAAAATCATAACAGCAATCTGCCCTGACCAAGCTGTTAGTAACCCGCCCACGACACCGCCTAAAAATGCTCCAAAAAATTGGAATGTCGTATAAATACCGCTCGCAGAGCCTTTGCTGCCGGCCGGTGCGTGCTGACTTAATAATGCAGGCAACGTGGCCTCTAGGTAATTAAAGCCCACGAAAAAGAGCGTGACAGAGACCAAAAGTACAGGTAATTGCGCAGAAAAAGCAGCGATTAACCCCACCCCCAAGACTAAAAATAGAGCACCAACTCTCAAGCCGAACAATGCCTTCTCTCGACGAATGGTCCAAAGCATAAATGGCACCATAAGCGCGAAGCTCATCACCACCGTCCCAAAGTAAGCCAAGCTATGCCATTGAGTTTCCAAGCCAGCTTGCAGTAAGGTTATAGGAAAGCTTACAAACCATGCCGTTAGTACCAAATGCAAGACACCGACACCGGTATGAATGCGCAATAACTGAGTATTCTTCAGTAAGCGCTTCATTTCTTCAGCTACTGGGAGTATGTCTCTCGAAGGAACTTTTTGCGTCGGCACAGCAATCCATTTTGCCACTGCAACCGCCGCCAGCGCACTCAGAATAGCCGTTAACCAGAATAACCCACTCATGCCAATGTGTGCTGCGAGCAGCGGCGCGAGCACGAGCGCGAGAACAAAACTCAAACCAATCCCCATGCCAATGGTCGCCATTACTTTGGGTCGTTGCTCCGGTCGAGAACTGTCTGCCGCAAGCGCCAGCACCGCTCCTGCAATTGCACCCGCACCTTGCAATGCGCGGCCTATTATTACCCAAAATAGGGAAGGCGCCAGTGCGGCCACAATGCTTCCTAACGTGAATATCGACAACCCGAAAATAATGACTGGCTTTCTGCCAATGCGATCGGAAAGCCAACCCATTGGAATTTGCAAAAATGCCTGAGTGAGACCGTAGGCGCCAATCGCGATACCCACCATCGCGGGCGTATAATCGGGATATTCCTGACCAAAAATAGCCAACACCGGCATGATAAGGAACAAACCTAGCATTCTTAATCCAAAGATCGCGGCCAGGGAAGCGGCGGTGCGCTTTTCTGTTCGATTCATAGGAGATGCTGCTGCCAAAGTAAATGCCCGTGTGCAAAAGGTCTGAAATTCAGGACGGCAAGTTTACCAAATTGCAGACCGATCCGACACACTTCTTGTTGCGTAATACTCTGCACTGTTGCAATGCATCATTTCCCCCTTCGAAATTCCGTTGTGGCTATGCGATAATGTTCGATTATTCTCCAATTTGGTTTTGTTTCCGGAGCCAATTGCTGTCGTGAGGTAGAGATTTAACGTGGATAAAATAGAAATCCGTGGTGCCAGAACCCATAACCTAAAAAATATTTCTTTAGAAATTCCCCGAGACAAATTAGTCGTGATTACAGGGCTGTCTGGTTCCGGTAAATCATCTCTTGCTTTTGACACGCTGTATGCGGAAGGGCAACGCCGCTACGTTGAATCGCTCTCGGCATACGCACGTCAGTTCTTAAGTCTGATGGAGAAGCCTGATGTCGACAGCATTGAAGGCTTGTCGCCGGCCATTTCTATTGAGCAAAAATCAACTTCACACAATCCTCGCTCAACGGTCGGCACCATTACCGAAATCTATGACTACCTGCGGTTAATGTATGCGCGAGTTGGTGAGCCTCGCTGCCCCACTCACCATGAAGCATTGGCAGCGCAAACCGTTTCACAAATGGTCGATCAGGTTCTGGCCTTGCCTGCAGATAGTAAAATTATGTTACTTGCGCCTGTAGTGAGAGCACGCAAGGGGGAGCACCAAAAGACCCTGGAAAATCTCGCAGCACAGGGGTTCTTGCGCGCCCGAGTCGACGGTAATGTCTGTGATTTGAGCGACCCTCCTGCACTTGAGCTACATAAGAAACATGACATAGATGTGGTCGTAGACCGTTTGAAAGTTCGAGAGGGAATCGAACAGCGCTTGGCCGAGTCTTTTGAAACTGCGCTCGAATTAAGTGGTGGCACCGCAATGGTTGTGCCGATGGATGGCGAAACTGGGTTCGAGCCGCTGCTCTTTTCTGCAAATTTCGCTTGCCCGCAATGTGGTTACAGCATGCAAGCGCTGGAACCACGTATGTTCTCTTTCAATAACCCCGCAGGTGCTTGCCAAACCTGCGACGGCTTGGGCGTAGAGCAGTATTTCGATCCTGATAAAGTTGTGACCAACGACGAACTCAGCCTCACCGGAGGTGCCATTCGCGGGTGGGACAAGCGTAACTTTTATTATTATCAGATGCTGCGTTCGTTGGCGAAGCACTACAGTTTCGATTTAAATACACCCTTCAAGGAATTACCTGAACAAGTAAGAGAAAAAGTTTTATTTGGCAGTGGTAAAGAAGAGATTAAATTTACTTATGTAAACGACCGCGGTGATACGGTGATTCGCCAACATGCTTTTGAGGGTATCGTACCTAACATGCAGCGGCGCTATCGGGAGACAGATTCAAATGCTGTACGCGAAGATTTAGCTAAGTACATTGCTACTAAGCCCTGCCGCAGTTGTGAAGGCACCCGGCTAAGAGAAGAAGCGCGTAATGTATTTGTGCAAGACACCTCTTTACCGCAAGTAGTGGAGCGCTCAATTGCTGAATCTTTAGCTTTCTTCACAGAGATTTCACTGTCAGGGCAACGTGCAAAAATTGCCGAGAAGATCCTCAAAGAAATCAATGATCGCCTGCGTTTTCTCGTAAATGTGGGTTTGAACTACCTGACGTTGAATCGAAGTGCCGAGACGCTCTCGGGCGGTGAAGCGCAGCGTATTCGTCTTGCGAGTCAAATTGGTGCAGGGCTTGTAGGTGTCATGTATGTGCTCGATGAACCCTCCATTGGTTTACATCAGCGCGACAACGAACGGTTATTGAACACGCTCACGCACTTGCGCGATTTGGGTAACACCGTATTGGTGGTAGAACACGACGAAGATGCCATTCGGGCCGCAGACCATGTCATTGATATCGGTCCCGGTGCCGGCGTTCACGGCGGTGAAATTATCGCTCAAGGAACGATGAAGGATATTCTTGAAAGTGGGCGTTCACTTACTGGCGATTACCTATCAGGCAGGAAAGAGATTTCGGTTCCCAAGAAGCGCGTGAAGGCGAGTAAGCATTGGTTAGAACTCGACGGGGCGCGCGGTAACAACTTGCAGAATGTGAACTTGCGCCTCCCCATTGGTTTGATGACCTGTGTAACGGGTGTTTCTGGCTCTGGTAAATCGACATTAATTAACGATACCTTGTGGCCTCTTGCCCACAAGGAGCTCAATGGCGCCACCTCCGACACAGTAGCGCCTCACGACGCGATTCGCGGGCTTGAGCATTTGGACAAGGTCGTCGATATTGATCAAAGCCCGATTGGCCGCACACCGCGCTCTAATCCAGCAACCTATACGGGTATTTTCACTCCTATTCGAGAATTGTTTGCGGGTGTTCCTGAAGCACGTGCACGTGGGTATAAACCGGGTCGATTCAGCTTTAATGTGAAAGGCGGTCGATGTGAGGCATGCCAAGGCGATGGTGTGATTAAAGTAGAAATGCACTTTCTGCCAGACGTCTATGTACCTTGCGATATCTGTAAAGGCAAGCGCTACAATCGCGAAACTTTAGAAGTACGTTATAAAGGAAAATCGATCGACGAAGTACTTCATATGACTGTTGAAGATGCGCGCGAGTTTTTTGATGCGGTTCCGGCGATTGCACGAAAGCTACAAACCTTGATGGACGTGGGGCTCTCTTATATTCGTTTAGGACAATCGGCAACAACGCTCTCCGGTGGTGAAGCGCAGCGCGTAAAGCTCTCTCGTGAACTCTCAAAGCGCGACACCGGCAAAACGCTGTACATTCTTGATGAGCCGACAACCGGTCTGCATTTCCATGATATTCAGCAACTACTTACGGTCCTTCACCGCTTGCGCGACCATGGCAACACCATTGTGATTATTGAACATAATCTCGATGTGATTAAGACAGCCGACTGGATCGTTGATTTAGGACCCGAGGGTGGCAGCGGCGGTGGTCAAATTCTGGTGAGTGGCACGCCGGAGTCTGTTTGTGAGCATGAGGGCTCGCACACGGCGCGCTTCTTAAAACCATTACTCGTAAACAATTGATAGGTTAGGCAATGGAAGGTCAGGTTACTCAGCCCTTACAAACCCAAGCACTTCTCGATGAATTGCTTGGCGCAGCAAGGGCTTTACCTGATGAAGGTGAAGTTGCTAATTATATCCCTGCCCTCGCTCAAGTAGACGCTTCCCAACTCGGTATTGCGGTAGTCGAGATTAATGGCAACGTGCACACAGCCGGCGATGCGCAGGTGCCATTTTCGATTCAGAGCATTTCTAAAATTTTCGGCTTGTTGCTCGCCATGCAAAGAAGCGACGATTCTTTGTGGCAGCGTGTCCGCATGGAGCCGTCTGGTCAAGCATTCAACTCAATTGTGCAGCTCGAGTGGGAACACGGTATTCCGCGCAACCCATTTATTAATGCAGGTGCGATTGTGATCGCCGACATTTTAGCGAGCCGTTATTCAGCCAGCCGGACAGCGTTCATACAGTTCATTCGTAATCTAGCGCAAAACGAAAGCATTATTGCCGACGAAGTTGTATGGGAATCTGAGCGCGCTCATGGCAACCGCAATGCTGCGATGGCTTACCTCATGAAGAGTTTTGGTAACATTCAAGAGGATGTGCAAGATGTCCTCGATCACTACTTTTATCAATGTGCTGTCAGTATGTCTTGTGTCGATCTTGCCCGTAGTTTGGCGTTCTTAGCCAATCGAGGAGTTCACCCGTGTAACCAGCAGCGTGTCTGTGATTTTCGCTCGGTCCACCGAGTAAACGCACTGCTTTCTACTTCGGGTATGTATGATCAGTCCGGTGAGTTTGCCTTTACCGTGGGACTCCCCGCGAAGAGTGGCGTAGGAGGAGGACTTGTCGCAATTGTTCCAGATTACGGCGTCATTTGCGCCTTTAGCCCTAAACTGAACCCTTATGGAAATCCACACAAAGGCATGTATATGATTACTCAGTTTGCCGAAAGGCTCGGGTTAAGTGTTTTCAGTTAATTTGTATTCGGGGTAAATCGGTAAGAATTCTCTATACCGAATTCTCGAAAAATACTCGCGAACTTGTCTGCTTCATGCAACTCATTCAACAGTGCAAGCAATTGCTGCTCGAACGGATTCATATCTGGACTCATCAAAAGCCGGGTCGAATAGACATGGTCAACAACTGTATTCGGCTCTACCACCTTTGCATCCGCATGGTCTCTCAGTTGCAGCCAATGCACAAACTCGTCTGTAAGCACAGCTAAATCGAGTCGTTCATTCACCAACATGCTTAACAGAGAGAGCTGGCTATCCGCGCTGTATACATTGAAATCGAGCTCGAGAACTTCCCGCTCCGTACTGAAGTTAGCAAATTGATAATGGTAACCTAACACACCGCCAATTTTTAAACGTCCGTCAACGGTAAAATAGACCTCTTCTCTCTCCACTCGCTCTCGCTTCGCATACAATCGTTCAGTACCTTCGTTCAAAATTGGCCCTACCAGTACTTCAGGATGCCTTTGCCAGCCCCAATCTGGTGATTCGAAAAAAAGCACGTCGCAGCAACCTTGTTCCGAGAGTGCAATATAGCGATCGTGAGGGCGAATTTCCCGAATGGAAAACTCAAAGTTTGATTGTGCCTGATTGAGCGTATTCACTAGCTCCCCGAGGATGTGAGTGTTCACACGAGAAGAGTAGTAAGGGGGGAACTCATAAGCCGCCACAATAATCTGTCGCGGCTCATGATTTTCTGCTGTTGCAACCTGAGCCGAAGCCTCGGAGTATCCCGCTAGAATTAACAAAAGCATCGATAAACGCTTCATAGGGTGACTCCTCAATTCGGTACTTTATTGTGCTCCCGGCATACTGTAATAAGTTGCCGCTCCCGGCCCAACTGGCAGACCTAACGCAAACACCCACACGTAGAATAACGTAACCCAACCTACAAAAAATATCATGGTATACGGCAACATAATAGCAATCAGTGTACCGATTCCGAGATTCTTTTGATAGCGGGCCGCAACGGCGAGAATCAGCCCAAAATAACTCATCATCGGTGTAATGATATTCGTGACGGAATCTCCAATTCGATAGGCCGCTTGAATCAGCTCCGGAGCATAGCCAATGAGCATTAACATGGGCACGAAAATTGGCGCGGTCACGGCCCATTGTGCGGAAGCTGAACCGATCATCAAATTCACAAACGCACACATTAAAATAAACAGAACAAAGACACCCGGACCTGTTAAGTTAATGGCTTGCAAGAAGTTCGCTCCATTTACAGCGAGAATCGTGCCGAAATTTGACCACCCGAAAAACGCGACGAACTGCGCGGCAAAAAACACCAAAACAATATAAAGGCCCATCGTACTCATGGTTTTTGCCATGGCATCGATGACATCGCGATCAGTTCGCATTTTTTGTGTTACATAACCATACACAAAACCAGGAATCGCAAACGTAATAAAAATAAACACCACAATGCCGTTTAGGAATGGCGAACGAGCAATTTCACCCGTTTCTTGGTTTCTTAAGACACCATCGGCAGGAATGATTGTGAAGGCTAAAATGGCGAGGAGCGCTACAAAAGTTAAACCTGCAAAAGCTAACCCTTTCTTTTCTAGCGGTTGCAATTTCTCCATTCGCACATTGGCATCGATGTCCGCGTCTGGATCCATCTCACTCGGGTTATAGCGACCTAACTTTGGCTCGACAATTTTTTCAGTAACGAATGCACCTAAAATAGCAATCAAAAAGGTACTAACAAACATGAAGTACCAGTTCATTTCCGCGCCGACCACATAGTCAGGATCGATTAACTGTGCTGCCGAGGTTGTAAAACCTGCAAGCAATGGATCTACGGTGCCGATAAACAAGTTTGCGCTATACCCAGCAGAAACCCCTGCAAAAGCAGCAGCCAAACCTGCGAGCGGATGACGACCTAAGGAATGGAATATCATGGCGGCAAGTGGGACTAATACAACATAGCCGAGCTCGGACGCTGTGTTAGAAACAACACCTGTAAATACAATTGTCAGCGTGACCATACGTGGCGATGCATTCATTACCATACCACGCATCATGGCCTCTAAGAGTCCGCTACGCTCCGCGATCCCCACACCTAAAATAGCCACCAGCACCACACCTAGCGGCGGGAACTCTGTGAAGTTAGTGACCAAGTTCGAAACGATATACCGCAATCCTTCGCCACTGAGCAGACTATTAACAGCAATCATTTCTCCTTCATTACCAGGCCGTGGATCTGCGACAGACAACCCAAAAAAGCTCGCAACGCCACTGGCAACTACAACAAAAACTGCGAACAAGGCAAATAAGGTAATTGGATGAGGTAAAAGATTTCCAAGCCATTCGACTCCGTCGAGAAACTTTGTAAACCAACCTCTTTGTTCCATCGGGGGATTATTCTGCGAATTCGGTGCAGACATATTTGGCTCCTTTGGCAGCGCTCTCATGGCGCTTTTCTACAACATATAAAAATTCAAGCGCTCCATTCTATATGAAAGCCGTGACTCATGGTAGTTGAGCGTTATAATGAGTTCACCAGTAAGAAAATAGTGAGATTTCAGCATGCCCTTACATGTGATAAAACACCCTCTCGTTCAACATAAACTCGGCCTCATGCGCGAGCAAGCCATTAGCACAAAGAGCTTTCGCGAACTTGCGAATGAACTCGGTAATTTGCTCACCTACGAGGCAACGAAGGATATGCCGCTTGAAACCAAGGAAATTAAAAGCTGGAGTGACAATCCAATAAAAATTAGAACCCTGAAGGGCAAGAAGGTCACCGTTGTGCCTATTTTACGAGCGGGCATCGGCATGCTCGACGGCGTTCTAACACTCATTCCAAGCGCACGTGTGAGTGTTGTTGGTTTGTACCGTGATGAGGAAACATTGCAACCCGTGTCTTATTTCGAGAAATTTGCAGGGAGTATTGAAGAAAGGTTGGCCTTGGTGATTGATCCCATGCTGGCAACCGGCGGTTCCATGATTGCAACCTTAGACATGCTTAAGAAACACGGCTGTAGAGACATAAGAGTGCTAGTGCTAGTGGCTGCACCTGAAGGGGTAGAAAAGGTCACAGCGGCGCATCCCGACGTCGACATATACACGGCAGCTCTCGACTCTCACCTGAATGAGCACGGTTATATCATTCCAGGGTTAGGAGATGCAGGCGATAAGATTTTCGGGACGCGATAGATAAAAAAGGCGCCCTGAGGCGCCTTTCTTCGTTCTTACTGCGTATTAGTCTAAGATTTTAGACACAACGCCCGCACCTACGGTACGGCCACCTTCACGAATCGCGAAGCGTAAACCTTCGTCCATCGCGATGGGTGCAATTAGTTCTACAACAAACTTGATGTTGTCGCCTGGCATAACCATTTCTACGCCGTCTGGCAATTGTACTGCGCCAGTTACGTCCGTTGTACGGAAGTAGAACTGTGGGCGGTAACCTTTGAAGAATGGCGTGTGACGCCCACCTTCTTCTTTGCTCAACACGTATACTTCTGCTTCAAACTTCGTGTGCGGAGTGATTGTACCTGGCTTCGCCAATACTTGACCACGCTGAATGTCTTCACGCTTCGTACCACGTAACAACGCACCAATGTTCTCACCTGCACGACCTTCGTCAAGCAACTTACGGAACATTTCTACACCAGTTACGGTTGTCTTCGTCGTATCTTTGATACCTACGATTTCAACTTCGTCACCTGTGTTCACGATTCCACGCTCTACACGACCTGTTACTACAGTACCACGGCCTGAGATTGAGAATACGTCTTCAATCGGCATCAAGAATGGCTTGTCGATATCACGCTCTGGCTCTGGGATGTATGAATCCAATGCTTCTGCCAACTCGATGATTTTCTTTTCCCACTGCTCTTCGCCTTCCAACGCTTTTAGCGCTGAGCCTTGAATTACTGGTAAGTCGTCACCTGGGAAGTCGTACTCAGACAGAAGTTCACGAACTTCCATCTCAACCAATTCCAACAACTCTTCGTCGTCTACCATGTCGCACTTGTTCATGAATACTACGATGAACGGTACACCTACCTGACGTGACAACAAAATGTGCTCACGTGTTTGTGGCATTGGGCCGTCTGTCGCCGCTACGACTAAGATAGCGCCGTCCATCTGTGCCGCACCCGTAATCATGTTCTTCACATAATCCGCGTGACCTGGGCAGTCTACGTGCGCGTAGTGACGTGCCGGCGTGTCATACTCAACGTGTGACGTTGAGATAGTGATACCACGCTCACGCTCTTCTGGCGCGTTATCGATTGATGAGAAATCACGTGCCGCACCGCCGTATGTCTTCGCCAATACAGTACTGATTGCCGCAGTCAAAGTAGTTTTACCGTGGTCAACGTGACCAATCGTACCTACGTTAACGTGGGGTTTATTACGTTGAAACTTTTCTTTTGCCATGACTTTACTTTCCTATTTAAGTTAAAAGCCCGGCCCGCAAGGACCGGGACCAGACCTCAACTATTCTTTCGTGTTGCGAGCAGCAATAATTGACTCAGCAACGTTGGTTGGAGCTTCTTGATACTTCAAGAATTCCATCGAGTAAGATGCGCGACCTTGAGTTTGTGAACGAAGATCAGTTGCGTAGCCAAACATTTCTGACAACGGTACTAATGCATTCACAGTTTTAAGACCACCAGTCGAATCTTCCATACCCTCGATCATGCCGCGACGACGGTTCAAGTCACCGACCACGTCACCCATGAAGTCTTCTGGAGTAACAACTTCCACCTTCATGATTGGCTCAAGGATTGCTGGTTTCGCTTGCAAGGCACCTTTTTTGAAACCCATGCTACCTGCGATCTTAAACGCCATCTCGTTCGAGTCAACATCGTGGTATGAACCATCGTACAAGGTCGCTTTCACGCCAAGCACTGGGAACCCTGCAAGAACACCATTCTGCATTTGTTCCTGGATACCTTTGTCAACTGCCGGGATGTACTCTTTAGGTACCACACCACCTACGATTTCGTTTACGAATTCATAGATAGGCGCTTCTTCACCCTTCTTCGTATCGCCTTGATCAAGCGCTAATGGCTCAATGCGTAACCAAACGTGACCGTACTGACCACGACCACCTGATTGACGAACGAATTTACCTTCAACTTCAACTTTCTGACGGATAGTTTCACGGTAAGCAACCTGAGGTTTACCTACGTTACACTCAACCTTAAACTCACGCTTCATACGGTCGACGATGATATCGAGGTGAAGTTCACCCATACCAGAGATGATCGTTTGACCTGACTCTTCGTCAGTTTTCACGCGGAATGAAGGATCTTCTGCCGCCAGTTTACCGAGCGCAATACCCATCTTCTCTTGGTCAGCCTTAGTTTTTGGCTCAACCGCAACAGAGATTACTGGCTCTGGGAATTCCATACGCTCAAGTACAACGATACGCTCGTGTGCACACAAAGTGTCACCCGTAGTTACGTCTTTTAAGCCGATCGCAGCGGCGATATCGCCTGCACGAACTTCTTTAAGCTCTTGACGATCGTTTGCGTGCATTTGCACGATACGACCGAAACGCTCTTTCTTCTGCTTCACTGCGTTGTATACAGAATCACCTGCATTCACAACACCCGAGTAAACGCGGAAGAACGTTAACGTACCTACGAATGGATCGGTTGCAATTTTGAACGCCAACGCTGCAAACGGCTCATCGTCGCTAGACGCACAAGTCGTTTCTTCGTCGTTTTCTAAAACGCCGCGAATATCTTTTACTTCAGTTGGTGAAGGTAAGTATTCGATAACAGCGTCAAGAACGGCTTGAACACCTTTGTTCTTAAATGCAGAACCACAAAGTACAGGTACGATTTCGTTGTTTAGAGTGCGCTGACGAAGACCTTCTTTAATCTCTTCTTCAGTCAACTCGCCTTCTTCAAGGTACTTGTTCATGTACTCTTCATTAGCTTCGGCCGCAGCTTCAACTAACTCAGCGTGAAGCTCTTCAGCTTCGTCAACGAGATCCGCAGGGATAGCTTCGTAAGTAAAGCTAGTGCCTTGGTCTTCTTCGTTCCAGTTGATTGCCTTCATTTTTACAAGGTCAACTACGCCTTTGAAATCGTCTTCAGCGCCGATTGGAATTTGTAAAGGTACAGGAACTGCAGCCAAACGAGTCTTCATTTGACCTACAACTTTCATGAAGTCTGCGCCCATACGGTCCATCTTGTTCACGAACACCATACGAGGAACTTCGTATTTATTCGCCTGACGCCATACAGTTTCAGTTTGCGGTTGCACGCCTGATGAAGCACAAAGTACAACAACCGCGCCGTCAAGTACACGTAATGAACGCTCTACTTCTACAGTAAAGTCAACGTGACCTGGGGTGTCGATGATGTTGATACGATGCTCAGGGAACTGCTTGTCCATACCCTGCCAAAAACAGGTTACAGCTGCCGACGTGATAGTAATACCACGCTCTTGTTCCTGTTCCATCCAGTCCGTTGTTGCTGCACCGTCGTGAACCTCACCTAATTTGTGAGACAGACCAGTGTAGAACAAAACACGCTCAGTCGTGGTTGTTTTACCTGCGTCTACGTGAGCACAGATACCGATATTACGGTAGCGCTCAATCGAAGTTTTTCTTGCCACAATAGATTCCTCTTAGTTAGAGCGTGATTACCAGCGGTAGTGTGCGAACGCTTTGTTAGCGTCAGCCATACGGTGCACATCTTCGCGTTTCTTCACTGCAGAACCTTTGTTCTGTGAAGCGTCAAGCATTTCGCCTGCTAAACGTGCAGCCATTGATTTCTCACCACGGGTACGTGCGGCGTCTACCATCCAGCGCATTGCTAGCGTGTTACGACGTACTGGACGTACTTCAACTGGTACTTGATAAGTAGAACCACCCACACGGCGAGATTTAACCTCGACTGATGGACGGATGTTATCGAGCGCATCTTCAAAAACTTCAAGTTGCGCTTTTCCTGCTTTGTCGGCCACGATGTCTAAAGCACCGTAAACGATTCTTTCTGCGACTGATTTCTTACCATCAACCATGACAACATTGATGAACTTAGCCAACAACTCTGATCCGAACTTAGGATCTGGTAGGATTTTACGTTGACCTATGACGCGTCTTCTAGGCATTAGATTTCTCCGATATCTTCAGGGTTTACCCCAAAACATTAATATTTAGTTTGGCCTTACTAGAACGGAGAACCGTTAAGATTTTGGCCGTTTCGCGCCGTACTTAGAACGGCCTTGTCTACGGTCGTTTACGCCTGCACAGTCAAGTGCGCCGCGAACCGTGTGATAACGTACACCTGGCAAGTCTTTTACACGACCGCCACGGATCAATACCACACTGTGCTCTTGCAAGTTGTGGCCTTCACCGCCGATGTATGAAGTAACTTCGTAACCGTTTGTTAAGCGAACACGGCAAACTTTACGAAGTGCTGAGTTTGGTTTCTTAGGAGTGGTGGTGTACACACGTGTACAAACACCACGACGTTGTGGGCAAGCCTGTAGCGCGGGGACACTGCTTTTTTCCACCGGCTTTTGGCGTGGCTTACGCACTAATTGGTTAACTGTTGCCATGGTTTCTCCAGTATTACATCAATAATTGCAACAAAAGAGCCGCGCCTGAATGAGTTACCTCACCAAGCGCCGCTTTCATTTCTTCTGGTCTCAGTCGCTAAATCGTGACCAAAATTAATTTTAATTCCCCAAATTAGGGACGCCGAATTTTATAGGTCATTAAATGGACTGTCAAGGCGTAACGGGGATATATACGATTAGCTTCAAAGCTCACCAACGTCTCACAAACAAAAAGTCCGGCGAAGTCTCACAAACAAAAAGCCCGGCGAACAGCCGGGCTTTATTCGTTTTATAGCTGCGTTATTTACGCGTCACTATCTTCCGTGCTGTCATCGCTTTCGCTCAACGCTTCAGAAAGTTGTTGCTCAGCTTCCGCTGCAGTCACACCACCTTGTTGTGCTATCGCCGCGCGACGTTTGCGCAAACGCTCTTGGTGATAAGCATAACCGGTTCCGGCAGGGATAAGGCGACCCACGATGACGTTTTCTTTCAAGCCACGTAAGTTGTCTTCTTTCCCTTGTACTGCTGCTTCCGTAAGAACGCGTGTTGTTTCTTGGAACGAAGCCGCAGAGATGAACGACTCAGTTGAAAGCGACGCTTTGGTGATACCGAGCAACTGACGCTCAAAAGTAGCAGGCATTTTGCCAGCGGCTTCTAACGCGCGGTTTACTTCGATTACATCTGCGTATTCAACTTGTTCACCCTCGAGTAACTGAGAGTCACCAGGGCTCATAATCAACACTTTACGGAGCATCTGACGTACGATGACTTCGATATGCTTGTCGTTAATCTTAACCCCTTGGAGGCGATAAACTTCTTGCACTTCGTTCGTAATGTAGTTCGAAACCGCAGACACACCTCGTAAACGAAGAATATCATGCGGAGCTTCTGGACCATCGGCGATTACTTCACCTTTAGTCACTTGCTCACCTTCGAACACGTTCAACTGACGCCATTTCGGAATCATTTCTTCATAATGATCGCCACCATCTAGTGGGGTGATCATCAGGCGACGCTTACCTTTCGTTTCTTTACCAAACGAGACGGTACCCGTGACTTCCGCCAAGATCGCTGGCTCTTTCGGCTTCCGCGCTTCGAACAAGTCGGCAACGCGTGGTAGACCACCCGTGATATCGCGAGTTTTTGAACCTTCTTGCGGAATACGCGCCAAGGTATCACCCACGTTCACTGGCTCGCCATCGCCAAGAGAAACAATCGCGCCACCTGGTAAGAAGTACTGAGCTGGCATATCCGTGCCGGCAATGTTTACGTCTTTACCTTTCGCGTCTACAAGTTTCACGGCTGGGCGCATGTCTTTACCAGCGCTTGTACGTTCACCTGTTTCAAGCACGACCACACTCGTTAAGCCGGTCAATTCGTCTGTTTGTGTACGCATCGTGACACCGTCGATCATATCGACAAACTTAATCTTACCTTTTACTTCGGTAATGATTGGGTGTGTATGCGGATCCCACGTACAAACGATTTCGCCTGCTTCCACTTCAGCTTCGTCACGCTTTTTCAGCGTTGCACCGTAAGGAATTTTATAACGCTCGCGCTCTGCACCATGTTGGTCGATCAACGTCAGCTCTGCAGAACGAGAAGTAATCACTAAGTGACCGTCTACGTTCTCTACGAACTTCGCATTGTGTAACTTAATACGACCTGGATTTTTCACCTGCACGCTGTTCTCAGCAGAGGCACGTGATGCTGCACCCCCAATGTGGAACGTACGCATGGTTAACTGTGTACCTGGCTCACCGATTGACTGTGCAGCGATAACACCCACAGATTCACCTTCGTTCACCAAGTGACCACGTGCCAAGTCACGACCATAACAGTTTGAACACACGCCATGTAAAGATTCACAGGTAATAACCGAGCGAACTTTCACTTCGTCTACTGAGTGAGCTTCTAAAACGTCACACCATTTTTCGTCCAGCATCGTGTTACGTGGTACCAATACTTCTTCGGTACCTGGTTGCAATACGTCTTCACATACAACACGACCCAATACACGCTCGCGCAATGGTTCTACAACGTCACCACCTTCTATCAATGGCTTCACTGTTAAACCATCGAACGTACCGCAATCAGGTTCGCTCACGACAAGATCCTGTGCCACGTCGACCAAACGACGCGTTAGGTAACCTGAGTTCGCTGTTTTCAGTGCAGTATCCGCCAAACCTTTCCGCGCACCGTGAGTAGAGATGAAGTACTGAAGCACGTTCAAGCCTTCACGGAAGTTTGCAACGATTGGCGTTTCGATGATTGAACCGTCTGGCTTCGCCATCAAGCCACGCATACCTGCGAGCTGACGAATCTGTGCGGGTGAACCCCGTGCACCTGAGTCGGCCATCATAAACACTGAGTTAAATGCTTTTTGCTCTTCTTGCTCGCCCTTTGCATTCACTACGGTTTCTTTCGACAAGTTCTCCATCATCGCCTTCGACACTTTCTCGTTTGCCGTTGACCAGATATCGATAACCTTGTTGTATTTCTCACCCGCAGTTACGAGGCCTTGCTCGAATTGCTCTTGAATTTCAGCAACCTGACCTTCGGCATCATCGATAATCTCAGCTTTTGCAGCTGGAATTTCCATATCGTTGATACCCACTGAAGAGCCCGACACCATCGCATAATGGAAACCGGTGTACATCAATTGGTCAGCAAAAATAACCGTTGGCTTCAAACCACAGTCACGGTAGCAGCGGTTCAATAAACGTGAAATCTGCTTTTTACCCATGTCTTGGTTAATTAGATCAAAAGGTAACCCCTCAGGCATGATCAACGAGAAGATCGCACGGCCAACCGTGGTATCGTAAATCTTCGTTTCGCGGACCAAATTACCTTCTTCATCTAAGTACGAATTGTTAATACGTACTTTCACACGTGAGTGCAATTCTGCTTCACGGGTGCGATACGCTTTTTCAGCTTCTTTCGGGCTTTTGAACACCATGCCCTCGCCTTTACCATTTACCTTCTCACGGGTCATGTAATACACGCCCAAGACAACGTCTTGTGAAGGTACGATAATTGGCTCACCACTCGCAGGTGAAAGAATGTTGTTGGTTGACATCATCAACGCGCGCGCTTCCATTTGCGCTTCGAGCGTTAACGGTACGTGCACCGCCATTTGGTCACCGTCGAAGTCGGCGTTGTAAGCAGCACACACCAATGGGTGTAACTGAATGGCCTTACCTTCGATTAACACCGGTTCAAACGCTTGGATACCCAAACGGTGAAGCGTTGGTGCACGGTTTAGAAGTACTGGATGCTCGCGAATTACTTCGTCGAGGATATCCCAAACTTCTGCGGTTTCACGCTCAACCATTTTCTTGGCAGCTTTGATCGTGGTCGCTAAGCCACGGCCTTCAAGCTTGCCGTAAATGAATGGTTTAAATAGCTCAAGCGCCATTTTTTTCGGCAAACCACACTGGTGTAAACGCAGTTTTGGACCGACTGTAATTACAGAACGACCCGAGTAATCTACACGTTTACCGAGTAAGTTTTGACGGAAACGACCTTGCTTACCTTTGATCATGTCTGCCAAAGATTTCAAAGGACGTTTGTTCGAACCTGTAATTGCACGACCACGACGACCGTTATCTAACAACGCATCTACCGCTTCTTGCAGCATACGCTTTTCGTTGCGCACGATAATATCTGGTGCAGCAAGGTCGAGAAGACGCTTCAAACGGTTGTTACGGTTGATCACGCGACGATACAAGTCGTTCAAATCTGAAGTTGCGAAACGACCGCCATCCAAAGGCACTAATGGACGAAGATCCGGTGGTAACACCGGCAATACTTGCATGATCATCCACTCAGGCTTGTTCCCAGAGAAGTGGAACGACTCAAGTAATTTCAAACGCTTGCTAATTTTCTTACGCTTGGTCTCTGAATTCGTTTCAGGCAATTCTTCGCGCATTGAACGAATCTCAGTTTCGAGATCGATGCTACGAAGTAAGTGCAATACTGCTTCTGCACCCATTTTCGCTTCAAACTCGTCACCATGCTCTTCCAACGCATCGAGGTATTCTTCTTCAGTCAACAATGAACCCACTTCCAAAGAAGTAAGGCCCGCGTCGATCACTACATACGATTCGAAATAGAGAATGCGTTCGATATCACGTAACGTCATATCGAGCATTAAACCAATGCGGCTAGGCAATGATTTCAAGAACCAAATGTGGGCAACTGGGCTTGCTAATTCGATGTGGCCCATGCGCTCACGACGCACTTTGGTCAAGGTAACTTCAACGCCACACTTCTCACAAATAACGCCACGGTGCTTCAAACGCTTGTATTTACCGCACAAGCACTCGTAATCTTTCACTGGACCAAAGATGCGCGCACAAAACAACCCGTCACGCTCTGGTTTGAACGTACGGTAGTTGATTGTTTCCGGCTTTTTCACTTCACCGAAAGACCAGCTACGAATTTGATCTGGCGACGCCAAACCAATTCGAATACGGTCAAACTCATCTGTTTCTTTAGTCGGCTTCAGAAGCTTTAATAAATCTTTCACGTTTCATCTCCTGTCGGAGTTAAGTCTTGCTAGGGGCCCCGAAGGACCCCTACCCCGGGGTCGTTACTCGTCTTCCAACTCGATATTGATACCGAGCGAGCGAATTTCCTTCAACAATACGTTGAACGACTCCGGCATGCCTGGATCCATCTGGTGGTTACCATCGACGATGTTCTTATACATCTTCGTACGGCCGTTGACGTCGTCTGATTTCACCGTCAGCATTTCTTGCAACGTATACGCTGCACCGTATGCTTCCAGTGCCCACACTTCCATCTCACCGAAGCGTTGACCACCAAACTGAGCTTTACCACCCAGCGGTTGCTGCGTAACAAGGCTGTAAGAACCTGTCGAACGCGCATGCATCTTGTCGTCTACCAAGTGGTTCAATTTCAGCATATACATGTAACCTACAGTTACAGGGCGCTCAAATGTGTCACCGGTACGGCCATCAAATAGTTTGATTTGGCCCGACTCTGGCAAGTCAGCGAGTTTTAACAAACCTTTAATCTCGCTCTCCACAGCACCGTCGAATACTGGCGTTGCAATTGGCAAACCTTTTTTCAGGTTACCCGCAAGGCGCAGAACTTCTTCGTCGCTGAACTCGTCAAGGTTCACATCTTGGCGACCTTTACCGAGATCATAAACACGCTGCAAGAACTCACGCATTTCCTTCACTTTTGCTTGTGCTTCGAGCATCGCTTCAATCTTACGACCGATACCGCGCGCCGCAGCGCCTAAGTGAGTTTCAAGGATCTGACCTACGTTCATCCGCGACGGTACACCGAGTGGGTTCAATACGAGATCCACTGGCTCACCGTTTTCGTCGTAAGGCATGTCTTCTACTGGCACGATGGTTGAAATTACACCTTTGTTACCATGACGGCCGGCCATCTTATCACCCGGCTGAATGCGACGTTTTACCGCAAGGTAAACCTTCACAATTTTCAACACACCTGGTTGTAAGTCATCACCTTGGGTGATTTTGCGACGCTTCGCTTCATAACGTTTGTCGTAATCGGCGCGAATTTCTTCGTGCTGTGCAGCAAGCTGCTCAAGGTCTTGTTGTGCGTCTTCGCTCTTCAAGTTCTGTGTTAACCACTTCTGACGGTCAATAGCGGCTAATTTAGACTCGTCGAACCCGTTCGCTAATAACAAGCTACGAACGCGCGTGAAGATACCTTCTTCAAGGATCTTGAACTCGTCAGTTAAGTCTTTCTTAACCTGAGCAAGCTGCATTGCTTCAATGTCTAGTGCACGCTTGTCTTTCTCTACACCGTCACGGGTAAATACTTGTACATCAATAACTGTACCATTTACGCCATTAGGCACGCGAAGTGAGCTGTCTTTCACGTCAGAAGCTTTCTCACCGAAAATTGCACGGAGAAGTTTTTCTTCTGGTGTAAGCTGCGTTTCACCTTTCGGGGTTACTTTACCCACGAGGATGTCACCGCCATTCACTTCTGCACCAATGTAAACAACACCAGACTCGTCTAGCTTGCTCAATGCAGACTCACCCACGTTTGGAATGTCTGCAGTAATTTCTTCAGAACCCAACTTGGTGTCGCGCGCAACACAGTTCAATTCTTGAATGTGAATCGTGGTAAGGCGATCTTCTTGCACCACACGTTCGCTGATCAAGATTGAATCTTCGAAGTTGTAACCATTCCAAGGCATGAACGCTACGCGCATGTTCTGACCCAGCGCAAGTTCACCCATGTCGGTAGAAGGACCGTCTGCTAACACGTCACCGCGCTGAACAGGTTCGCCGTTACGTACCGTTGGCTTCTGATTAATACATGTGTTTTGGTTCGAACGCGTGTATTTAGTTAGGTTGTAGATATCGATTCCAGCTTCACCTGGGATCATTTCTTCTTCGTTCACGCGAACCACAATACGGCCCGCGTCTACGTAATCAACCACACCACCACGTTTTGCAACGACCGTGACACCTGAGTCTACGGCAACGGTACGCTCAATACCTGTACCTACTAACGGCTTGTCGGCACGTAAGCTAGGTACTGCTTGGCGTTGCATGTTTGAACCCATCAATGCACGGTTCGCGTCATCGTGTTCTAGGAACGGAATCAAACTCGCGGCAATCGATACGATCTGCTGCGGCGATACGTCCATGAATTGGATGTCGTCACGGTTCATCAATGTGAATTCGTTATTGAAACGACAAGGTACGAGATCTTCAACAATCTCACCTTTTTCGTTCAATTGAATATTCGCCTGTGCAATTGCGTACTTACCTTCTTCAATTGCTGACAAGTATTCTACGTCGTCGGTAACTACTCCGTTTGCAACCTTACGATATGGCGTTTCTAAGAAGCCATATTCATTGGTACGTGAAAACGTAGACAATGAGTTAATCAAACCGATGTTTGGACCTTCAGGTGTTTCGATTGGACATAAACGACCGTAGTGCGTCGGATGTACGTCACGAACTTCGAAGCCTGCACGCTCACGCGTCAAACCACCTGGACCTAAAGCAGAAATACGACGTTTATGCGTGACTTCTGACAATGGGTTGTTTTGATCCATAAACTGAGACAATTGGCTTGAGCCAAAGAACTCTTTCACCGCGGCAGAGATCGGCTTCGCGTTAATCAAGTCTTGCGGCATCACGTTGTCCAAATCACCTTGGCTCAAACGCTCTTTTACAGCGCGTTCTACACGAACCAAACCAACTCGGAACTGGTTTTCAGCCATTTCACCTACTGAACGAATACGACGGTTACCGAGGTGGTCGATATCATCGACAACATCTAAACCGTTACGAATTTCGATCAATTTCTTCATCACTTCAACGATGTCTTCCTTCGTTAAAATGCCTGGACCCGTTTGATCATCACGCCCTAAACGACGGTTGAACTTCATGCGACCTACTGTAGAAAGATCGTAACGGTCTTCAGAGAAGAATAGGTTTTCAAATAAGCTTTCAGCTGCGTCTTTAGTGGGCGGCTCGCCCGGACGCATCATGCGGTAAATCTCAACAAGCGCTTCTAAGCGATTGGTTGAACCATCAATACGCATGGTTTCGCTGATGTAAGGACCATGATCGAGGTCGTTTACAAACAACGTTTCAAATTTCTTGAAGCCAGCTTCGCGAAGTGCCGCAAGTGACTCTAGCGTTAATAGACTGTTTGCAGTCGCTGCCACTTCTCCAGTTTTTTTGTTTACGTAATCTTTGGCTAATACCTTATCGATTAAGTAATCCGCTGGAACTTCCATTTCTTTGATATTCAAATCAGTGATTTGTTTGATATGGCGAGCCGTTACACGACGGCCTTTCTCTACAATCACGTCGCCGTCTGGGCTCTTAATATCAAAGAGTGCAGTTTCGCCACGAAGACGCTCTGGAACAAGTTCCATAAAGATCTTATCGCGACGCACTTCAAACTTAGTGGTCTCGAAGAACATTTCGAGAATTTGCTCGTCGGTATACTCAAGCGCACGCAAAATAATGGTAGCTGGCAACTTACGACGGCGATCAATACGCACGAACACGTTGTCTTTCGGGTCAAACTCAAAATCGAGCCATGAACCACGATAAGGAATCACACGTGCGTTATATAAAACTTTACCAGATGAGTGTGTTTTACCACGGTCGTGATCAAAGAACACACCTGGTGAACGGTGTAGCTGAGAAACGATAACACGCTCTGTACCATTGATTACAAAGGTACCGTTGTCAGTCATGAGCGGAATTTCGCCCATGTAAACTTCCTGTTCTTTGATGTTCTTCACCGTGCCTGCCGGTGCATCTTTATCGTACACAACCAAGCGCAGTGTTACGCGTAATGGTGCAGAATAAGTGACGCCACGAATTTGACACTCGTTCACATCGAATACTGGCTCTCCAAGGCGATAGCTGACGTATTGCAGCTCAGTGTTGCCGGAGTAGCTCGCAATTGGGAAGACTGAACGAAACGCCGCTTCAAGACCGTATTGGCCTTCGTCGTCCGCATCAATAAACTTCTTAAAAGAGTCGAGCTGTGTTGAGAGCAAATAAGGAACTTCTAGTACCTGGGGACGTTTCCCGAAGTCCTTACGAATACGTTTTTTTTCAGAGTAGGAGTACGCCATGGGGTTCCTCAGCTAGCTGATTTCTGACCCAAGCTGCCTAATAATGGCAGCAGCCAACAGATCTTGTCACAATCCGTCCGCCTGTGTTTGGTTGTAGGAGCGGGTCAGAACACAGGAAACCGACCCATCCTTTTTAGCGCAAAAAGGCTGGTGATTATAAAATCACCAGCCTAAAGCCTTTTACGGCCTTATTTCAAGTCAAGTGTATTACTTAACTTCAACTTCAGCACCAGCTTCTTCAAGCTCTTTTTTCAGCGCTTCAGCGTCGTCTTTAGATACGCCTTCTTTCACTGCTACTGGAGCTGATTCAACCATTGCTTTTGCTTCTTTCAAGCCAAGACCAGTTGCACTGCGAACCGCTTTGATAGCAGCAACTTTGTTACCGCCAGCAGCTTTCAGGATTACGTCGAACTCAGTCTTTTCTTCAGCTGCAGCAGCGTCACCGCCAGCAGCAGGAGCAGCTACTGCAACAGCAGCAGAAGCGTCAACGCCGAATTTTTCTTCAGCAGCTTCGATCAACTCTACCAATTCCATAACTGGCATTTCAGCGATCGCGTTTAAGATATCTTCTTTAGTCAGAGCCATTTCTCTAAACTCCCGGGTTTAAGTAAATAAAAGTAAATTGTTAAGTCGCTTATTTGGCGTCTTTGATTGCTGACAATACGCGAACGAACTTCGTAGGTACTTCGTTGATAGTACGAACAAACTTCGATACAGGCGCTTTGAATGTCGCAAGCAATTTGGCCAACGCTTCGTCGCGTGTTGGAAGCGATGCTACTGCGTCTAGCTTTTCTGGACCTAATAGGCCAGAACCGATAGAAAGAGCAGTCACTTTCAGGTTTTTGTTTTCCTTGGCGAAATCTTTGAACAGACGCGCTGCTCCACCAGGGGCTTCAATTGAGAAACCATAAACAAGAGGACCTGTCAGTGCCGGATCCATGTCTTCAAACTTAGTGCCTTGAAAAGCGCGTTTTGCTAATGTGTTACGAATAACTTTTACGTAAACACCTTGCTCACGGGCTTTAGCACGAAGCGCAGTCATGTCCGCAACTTCCATACCACGATACTCAGCAACAGCGACGGATAGAGCTTCTGAAGCTACTTCGTTAACTTCTTTAACGATCAGCTTTTTTGCTTCTAAACCTAGTGCCACTAGTATCACCTCGTTTTCAAGGAGTAACGGCAAATGCCATACTCCATCGTTACAATTTGGTGAGTTTGCTTGCGCGCTCTCACCGCTTTGTCACGGTGAATCTCTTACCCAGAGAGTCTGAGTCGGATATCACCATCTGCGCAGGCCCCTCTTATACAAGCAGAAGCGATTAAGTTCTTGCCTCTCGACACGAACGCCTGCGGTCTTGGATGGGAGCCACTTCAACAACTTTATGAGGAGGCGACTCCAACCCTAAAACCTTACTTCAAACGTTTGCTTAAGCGCGTACGTCTAAAGTTGCTTGATCAACGCGAACACCTGCACCCATCGTGGTTGAGAGGCTAACGCGGTTGATGAAAGTACCTTTAGCTGAAGAAGGCTTCGCTTTCTTCAATGCTACTAAAAGTGCTTCTAAGTTTTCTTTCAACTTCACGTCGTCGAAGTCTACGCGACCGATCGTGCAGTGAATAATACCGTTTTTATCGTTACGATAACGTACCTGACCTGCTTTCGCGTTTTGTACCGCTGTTGCAACGTCTGGAGTTACTGTACCAGTTTTTGGGTTTGGCATCAGGCCACGTGGACCTAAGATTTGACCTAACTGACCAACAACGCGCATTGCATCAGGAGAAGCAATCACCACGTCGAAGTTCATCTCGCCTTTTTTAACTTGCTCTGCGAGGTCTTCCATACCCACAAGATCAGCACCGGCAGCTTTCGCCTTGTCTACGTTTGCACCTGAAGTGAAAACAGCAACGCGAACGTCACGGCCAGTTCCGTTTGGCAACACAGTTGCGCCACGAACGTTTTGATCTGATTTACGAGCGTCGATGCCGAGATTTACTGCAACGTCAACGCTTTCAGTGAATTTTGCTGTCGCAAGCTTTTTCAATAAAGCAATCGCTTCATTGATTTCGTAATCGCGCGAGTTATCAACTGCTTCGCGAATCGCTTTCATACGCTTAGTTAAACGTGCCATGACTTACCCCTCTACCTTCAAACCCATTGAACGAGCAGAACCTGCGATAGTACGCACAGCAGCGTCTAGGTCGGCAGCAGTCAAATCTGGTTCTTTGGTTTTCGCGATTTCTTCCAATTGAGCACGTGTCACAGTACCGACTTTCTCAGTATTTGGACGGCCTGAACCACTCTTAATACCTGCAGCTTTCTTCAACAAGAAAGACGCTGGCGGAGTTTTCGTGATGAACGTAAACGAACGATCTTCGAAAACAGTGATTTCAACTGGAACTGGAGCACCTTTTTCAAGGCTGTCTGTTTGCGCGTTAAACGCTTTACAGAATTCCATAATATTCACACCGTGTTGACCCAATGCAGGACCGACCGGTGGCGAAGGGTTTGCCGCACCAGCTGCTACTTGCAACTTGATGATGGCGGAGACTTTCTTAGCCATGATAAAAACCTCTGTTTAAGGGTGAAACGCCTCGTAAGCCAAGAGGAGACTTACTCAAACGGCTACCCATTCATAAAAACGGACGCGGATTGTATAGGAATCCGCCACCTTGATCAACCTTTTTCGACTTGGCTAAAATCCAAATCGACTGGCGTTGAACGGCCAAAAATTGAAACCGATACTTTCATGCGACTCTTTTCGTAGTCGACTTCTTCTACCGTACCGTTAAAGTCGGCGAATGGACCATCGGTAACACGTACCATTTCACCCGGCTCGAACAATGTCTTCGGACGCGGTTTGTCGGCCGATTCAGTTAAGCGGTTCAAAATTGCGTCCGCTTCCTTTTGCGTAATAGGTGCTGGGCGTTCTGCAGTTCCGCCGATAAAGCCAAGTACCCGTGGCGTGCTCTTCACTAGGTGCCAAGTTTGGTCGTCCATTGACATTTCAACTAGCACATACCCTGGGAAAAATTTGCGTTCACTCTTCCGCTTTTGCGTACCACGCATTTCTACCACTTCTTCGGTTGGCACGAGAATTTGACCGAAACGGTCTTCCATTCCATGCAACTTGATTTGTTCTTGCAAAATTTTTGCAACGCGGCCTTCATAACCTGAGAAAGCTTGAACTACATACCAACGTTTTTTTGCTTCTTCTGCCATTTTTGCTCTCCCAGCTTAATTAAACTGATACGCCGGTTGCGAAACCAACGACGCGCACAAGAATACCGTCAAGGCCCCATAAAATAAGCGCAACAACCACAGTCGCGGCCAACACAATCAAGGTCGTGTTTGTTGCTTCTTTACGCGATGGCCATACGACCTTACGTACTTCCGTGCGACTTTCCTTGGCAAACCCTAAGAACTGCTTACCGCGTAAAGTACTTGCCGCAGTAAATGCCGCTAATACGACGAGCAGGATGACGCCAAGGGCGCGGAATACCACAGAAACTTCACTGAAATATGAATTACCCACCACTGCCGCAGCAAGTAAAGCAATCGCGATCAACCACTTCACTGTGTCCATTGGGCTTGCTTGACTCTCTGTATTTGCACTCATGTTTCAAAATCCTGCACATTTTGCTGTAAAAACACACGCTCGCCGCATGTGAAAAAATCTGGCAGGGGTGGAGGGATTCGAACCCCCAACCGTCGGTTTTGGAGACCGCTGTTCTACCAATTGGAACTACACCCCTAGAAACTTTCTAGCCATTCGCCCGATACACTAACCTTGTGCATTTCAAACCATGCTGTTTGCATGCAAGGGATTTTATAGGGAAGTGACCAGAATGGACGCGCCATTATACCGATAGGACTCGGAAAAGCAAGCTTCCAAATGGGGTGATTAGCACAATCTGAGGATGTTTTTAGAAACGATAACCGACCTGAAACCCGACGGTTCCTTTGTCTTCAATGTCGCTAAAGCTATAGCCGGCAAATGCACCGAAATGAAACCCTCTGTTTTGAAAGCCATTAAGATAATAATTGTATGTAACTGCCCCGCCTAACATGTCTTTTTGACGGGTAAAAACAGAACCATTTCTTATGGTTGCTGAAATTTCAGTTCCTAAACTTCCAACATAACCACCAATGGTGTGCTGTTCACTCAATCCAAACCATTTCGGGAGTAGATCGCTGCGTTGGTAAGAAAGTCCAACACCCACATTTTCGCCGTACCGGTCGGAACTGTTCATAACCCCTACGGACAGACTGTAGTACTCATGGCCGCGCACGTAACCTACGGAGCCACCAATACCAGTGTAGTTCACGCCAATTCCAGCAGCGAAGGTAACATCAGACCAATCAAATGGGGTCTGCTCTTGCGCATTTGCGTATGGAATCACTCCGCTTAAACAAGCCATCGCTGCCAATAATTTCAATGAATTCCGCATGTTCTAATCCTTCGTTAGCTCTACGCGCAGAGGCGCATAATTTGTTAGCATCTCGTCCACCCCTGCATTGAGCGCTCGTTGATGCTCTGCCAAGGTCGTCGGTAAATAGCCAATCACCCGGGCGCCCTGATCATGAAACTTATTTACAACGTGCTTAAATAAAACAGGAATTCCTTTCACACTTGGTGGCACCGCATAAGTTTGGTACTTTTTAATTTTCCCGATCTGAGGTAAGCCTATTAAAGCAGCTGTGCCTGCCCGATAACAAGCCTTATCTCGCGCTATAAACTTTGCTTTCATGAGTCGAGCCGCAAGAATGTCTTCATGCTGAGGCGACCAGCATAAGAACCGTACGCGCTGTTCTAAAAACTCTTTGATGGCTGGATCTTGGCTCATTTGATAAAGCTTATGAATGGTTTGTGCCGCATTCTCGGGCTTTAGATCGAGAATCCAGTCTAGGTGGGCGAATTGTTCCAGAAACTCGTCGAAAAATAACAAACTCTCGCCATGCAATAAACGCTCTTTTGCTAGCTCTGCGCGTGAAAGCTCATGTACGGGGTTAAACCGCCCGCTGACTCTCCGAAGATCTGGATCATGAGACAACACGATGTGTCCATCGCGCGTGCAACGCAAATCAGTTTCTAAATGCGTAAAACCGAATTCAATTGCTGCGCGAAAAGCCTCCGCCGTGTTCTCCGTAGCATGTTCACAATAGCCACGATGGCTAATCCAAGTGGTCACTTTATTCTTGAACCTCAACTAGTAACTCTAACGTTTCGCCTGCTCTTAAGCGTAGTTGTCCGTACACACCGGGCGCTAACTCTACGCCCGAAATGAACTCAGCGGAACTGGCACCTTGCAAGGTGAGAAGATCGACGCCATGAGTATCCGGTATGACGTTCCCAATGTCATCTATACATTCATCGTTTGCTGGGACGACACCTTCTGCGCCAACCTCTAAATTAACGGGATCTCCTTCATTTCCAACCAACTCTATCCCTGTAAAGCAGACCATCACTTTGCTTGCCTCTTCAATAGGTGCATCACTCAGCCCCAAGGAAAAAATAGCGGGTCCGTCAACTGGTGAGCTATCTGATCCACAACCGGCCAGAGCGATTGCAACAACCGCTGAACATACTGCAGTTTTATGAAATTTAATTGTGTTCATAGCATCCTCCAACGCTTCGCAACGAGATATGTTGTCATTTACTATGAACTATGATGAATAGCATATCAAACCGGTTTACTGAAACCTTGCATTGGAGCGGTCTGACTCGGTCAGACTTCAGTCTGACCTACACGCCTGAGTGTTCCCAGATCCAGTAAGCCCAAATACATAGGTCAGGTTGAAACCTGACCGAAAAAAAAGGCGCCCTGAGGCGCCTTTCTTCGTTCTTACTGCGTATTAGTCTAAGATTTTAGACACAACGCCCGCACCTACGGTACGGCCACCTTCACGAATCGCGAAGCGTAAACCTTCGTCCATCGCGATGGGTGCAATTAGTTCTACAACAAACTTGATGTTGTCGCCTGGCATAACCATTTCTACGCCGTCTGGCAATTGTACTGCGCCAGTTACGTCCGTTGTACGGAAGTAGAACTGTGGGCGGTAACCTTTGAAGAATGGCGTGTGACGCCCACCTTCTTCTTTGCTCAACACGTATACTTCTGCTTCAAACTTCGTGTGCGGAGTGATTGTACCTGGCTTCGCCAATACTTGACCACGCTGAATGTCTTCACGCTTCGTACCACGTAACAACGCACCAATGTTCTCACCTGCACGACCTTCGTCAAGCAACTTACGGAACATTTCTACACCAGTTACGGTTGTCTTCGTCGTATCTTTGATACCTACGATTTCAACTTCGTCACCTGTGTTCACGATTCCACGCTCTACACGACCTGTTACTACAGTACCACGGCCTGAGATTGAGAATACGTCTTCAATCGGCATCAAGAATGGCTTGTCGATATCACGCTCTGGCTCTGGGATGTATGAATCCAATGCTTCTGCCAACTCGATGATTTTCTTTTCCCACTGCTCTTCGCCTTCCAACGCTTTTAGCGCTGAGCCTTGAATTACTGGTAAGTCGTCACCTGGGAAGTCGTACTCAGACAGAAGTTCACGAACTTCCATCTCAACCAATTCCAACAACTCTTCGTCGTCTACCATGTCGCACTTGTTCATGAATACTACGATGAACGGTACACCTACCTGACGTGACAACAAAATGTGCTCACGTGTTTGTGGCATTGGGCCGTCTGTCGCCGCTACGACTAAGATAGCGCCGTCCATCTGTGCCGCACCCGTAATCATGTTCTTCACATAATCCGCGTGACCTGGGCAGTCTACGTGCGCGTAGTGACGTGCCGGCGTGTCATACTCAACGTGTGACGTTGAGATAGTGATACCACGCTCACGCTCTTCTGGCGCGTTATCGATTGATGAGAAATCACGTGCCGCACCGCCGTATGTCTTCGCCAATACAGTACTGATTGCCGCAGTCAAAGTGGTTTTACCGTGGTCAACGTGACCAATCGTACCTACGTTAACGTGGGGTTTATTACGTTGAAACTTTTCTTTAGCCATGACAGCCTCTCTCGAATGTGCGGTGTCAGAAGACACGCGATCATTGGGTATTTAAGTTAAACAAACAGGAGGGTAGCACAAATTAAGCTGGTGCTGATAGGCGGATTTGAACCGCCGACCTCACCCTTACCAAGGGTGCGCTCTACCAACTGAGCTATATCAGCATGCGGCTTATTGTTTTGGAGCGGGTGGCGGGAATCGAACCCGCGTCATCAGCTTGGAAGGCTGAGGTAATAGCCATTATACGACACCCGCATTCAGAACTGGGCTACCTCGGACCTGCAAAAAAATGGTGGAGGGGGCAGGATTCGAACCTGCGAAGGCTGAGCCGTCAGATTTACAGTCTGATCCCTTTGACCGCTCGGGAACCCCTCCACGAATTTTTTAAAGTTGGTGCCGGCAGAGAGAGTCGAACTCCCGACCTACTGATTACAAGTCAGTTGCTCTACCAGCTGAGCTATGCCGGCACCCCGGTTAGGTGGAGCGCATTCTATGGGATCATTTGAGGTGTTGCAACTGTGATCCCACATTTTTTTTCATTTTTTGTGTCGACTGGTTAATTTTTGAGGGATGTGCGCAAAAAAGACACGCAATTCATCCCTCTAGTCCTGATCCTTAGCCTTGAAACGGATGGCGCAAAACGATGGTTTCAGCACGATCCGGGCCCGTTGAAATTATGTCGACTGGCACACCAAGTAAAGCCTCAATACGCGCAATAAACGCTAACGCATTCGCGGGCAATTCAGCATGCTCCGTCACACCCTCGGTTTGGTCCTTCCAACCCGCCAAGGTTTCATAGACTGGCGTCACCGTTTCGTAATCTTCGGCAGCCATCGGCGGTAGCTCGCTGAACTCACCATTCGCAAGTTTATACGCAGTGCAAATTTTCACTTCATCTAAACCATCGAGTACATCAAGCTTTGTTAAACACAACCCACTGATCGAGTTAATTTGAACTGCACGGCGCATCGCAACCGCGTCAAACCAACCGGTACGACGCTTTCTGCCTGTGGTTGCCCCAAACTCATGGCCTTTTACACCCAAGTATTCACCAACTTCACAATCCAGCTCGGTGGGGAATGGGCCAGAACCAACACGCGTTGTGTAAGCTTTCACGATACCTAACACGTAGTCTAAATAACGCGGACCAAAGCCGGCGCCCGTCGCAACACCACCGGCCGTAGTGTTAGAGCTCGTTACATAAGGATAGGTACCATGATCAATGTCGAGAAGCGTGCCTTGCGCGCCCTCGAACATGATGTTCTTGCCTTCGCATCTTGCTTGCTCTAATAAACCGGACACGTCTGCAATGAGTGGGCGGAAAATTTCTGCTAAGTCATGACACCGCGCCAATACGTCGTCAACTGAAACTGCATCGGTTTTATAGTAATTCGTTAACATGAAGTTATGTTGCTCCATCACTTCACGAAGCTTCTCTTCTAAGCGCTCAGGGTGAAACAAATCACCCACACGAATGGCTCTACGTGCAACTTTGTCTTCATATGCGGGACCAATACCACGACCTGTGGTACCAATTGCTTTCTTTCCGCGCGCAAGTTCACGCGCTTGGTCTAGTGCAATGTGGTAAGGCAAAATTAAGGGACATGACTCACTAATAAGCAGGCGCTCGCGCACGGGTATGCCGCGCTTTTCAAGCATACCTACTTCTTCTAACAATGCGTCGGGTGAAAGCACAACACCATTACCAATCACACAGATCACGTTGTCGCGAAGAATACCCGATGGAATTAGGTGCAATACCGTTTTTTCGCCGTTGATAACCAACGTATGGCCGGCATTGTGGCCGCCCTGATACCGAACTACATAAGTAGCTTGGTCTGTTAACAAGTCAACAATTTTACCCTTACCTTCGTCACCCCACTGGGTGCCGAGAATCACAACATTCTTGCCCATGACCTTCATTCGCATAGTGGTGGAAATTTCAGGCGGCGATTCTATCAGAAATGCACGCGCGTTTCGCAGCTTTTTTAGCCGCTAAAAGCTTATTTGTTGATAATCACTTGCTTCATGATAAAGAGAGAAGCCAAATCGCAAACGGTTCTCACGCTGATCTGTAAGCACCCCATGTTCTCTCAAATGAGCAGCGAACGTAGCAACATCTTCCGCCGTACCCCATCGGAAGGTAAAAAAGTGACCATGGTGTTCAAGCCCATTCTCTAGCAAATTTTCTCGATGCACGTAAGCATTATTGAGCTCATCGATACGTCGCAAGAATGCCTGTTTCAGCAGCTGCACATGTTGGTGAATACGTTCGGGTGTCAGGCCCTCTTTTTGCCAAAGCGTGAGAACCGCATCGAGCCGATACAGTGCAGAGAGGTCGGTGGTTGCGCCGGCCATCGCCATACCGTCATCGGCGTATGCAACCAAACCCTCTTGCGTATTCGCTAAATTACCAAAATCTGCATACCAACCTGTGTATTCAGGACGAAACGCATGAGCGCTCGGAACCACCGCAAAACAACAGCCTTCACCCGCTTGCGCATATTTATAACCGCCCGCTAGATAGAAAACACGATTAGCATACGCTGACCAGTCGGTTGGAATGGCACCAAAGCCGTGATAACCATCTACCATAATGATCGCATCGTCGTTTTGGACGCCACTGAGCCACTGATCGGGTGTAGGTGCCACTACGCCGGAATTGAAAAACACTTGGCTAATGAAAATCATGTCCCAACTCTGGCTCGCTACCGCATCTTTCCAACGCGAAGCAAACGTATCAAATGGCTCTGTCGGGATACGCACAACCTCAACATTACCCCGCTCTTCCAACCGTCGAATTTGTCGATTGAAGCTATGAAACTCGCTATCGGTCGTTAAAATACTGAGCGCTCGGCCATAACGAAACGACGTAATCGCACGATAAAGCAACTCGTGTGTGTTTGGCGCAAAAACGATTTGATTAGGCTCTGGCACATTTAAAAGGTTGGCAATTTTACTCTGTACAGAGGGAATCTTCTCTGCAAATAGGTAGCCCCACTTGTCATCCGCCATTTTCGCGGAGTCGTCCCAATATTGTAATTGAGCGTCGCGCGTTACGTCAGGCCAATAATAGTGGCTGTGAGGTGCACAATGCAGGAACCCCTGCCGAGCATTTAAGAATCTTGAATAGAGATGCTTGTACATAGTGTTGACCAAAGAAAAAAGGGGTCAGATTTAATTTTAATCTGACCCCTTTTTGTTAGTTGGCTGCGCTATTTAACGCATTGAAATATTTGAAGAAGTCGCTGTCTGGGCTGATCACGAGCATGCTGTCGCCATTGCCAAAGCTTGCTGTATAAGCTTCCATACTGCGAATGAATGCGAAGAATTCTGAATCTTGGCCGTAAGAATCGGCGTAGATTCGAGCTGCTTCGGCATCTCCCTCACCACGAATCTGGCGTGACTGACGTTCTGCGTCTGCAATCATCACGGTCACTCGTGCGTCGATGTCTGCACGAATAATTTCCGCTTGCTCGCGACCTTCCGAACGGTGCTCACCCGCAACCGCTTGACGTTCCGCACGCATACGGTTGAAGATTGCTTCACTCACCTCTGTCGGTAAGTTAATTTGCTTCACACGTACGTCGAGCACTTCAATACCTAGATCGTTTGAACCTTCAGCCGCCTGCACTAACGCTTGCTCCATCAGTTCGTCACGCTCGCCGGACACGATTTCGCGGATGGTACGCGCACCAAATTCCGCTCGAAGACCTGTGTTGATTCGACGTGTTAACAAGTCTTCTGCCTGACGCTGATTACCACCATTAGTCGACAGGTAGTACTGAGCGAAATCGGTAATACGCCATTTCACAAAGGCATCTACAATCAAGTCTTTCTTTTCGCTTGTAATGTAGCGGTCCGCTTGTCCATCGAGGGTTTTGATACGTGAATCCAGTTTCACAATACGATCGATGAAAGGTAGTTTAAAGTGTATGCCTGGCTCAAATACGACAACTTGCCGTTCCTCATCTTGCGCCACTTTACCGAAACGGATCACAATGCCGCGTTCCGCCTCACCTACAGTAAACAATGAAGTTAACCCAAGGATTGCCAAAATCACGATTAATACCAATACAAAGTTCTTCATGATTAGTTACCTCCTCGGCTAGAGAAACGTGTCGTATCTCTGCTTACTTCACGACTCTGAGTTGAGCTGGTATTTGAGTTACCACCATTCGACTGACTACCTGAATTGTCTGGTAATAAAGGTACACGGAGATTATTGCTACCTTGATTCTCCATCAGCTTGTCTAACGGTAGATACAACAAGTTGTTGCCACCTTCTACGTCTACAAACACTTTTGCGTTATTAGAATAGATACGCTCTAAGGTTTCCAAGAAAATACGCTGACGCGTGACTTCTGGAGCTGCTTGATACTGTGGTAGTAACTCGTTAAAACGAGCCACTTCACCTTGCGCACGCAAGATCACTTGCTCTTTATATGCTTGCGCTTCTTGCAGCATACGGCGCACGCGCCCTCGAGCTGTTGGTTCTAATTGACGAGCATAAGCTTCTGCTTCACGAATGAAACGCTCTTCATCTTCTTGTGCACGAATCGCGTCATCGAACGCATCGCGAACTTCTTCTGGCGGTCGCGCTCCTTGGAAGTTCACTTCCACGACCGCGAGACCTAAATCGTAACGAGCAACCAAGGTTTCGATAATTTCACGTGTTTGTTGTCGCACTTCGTCTCTGCCGACCGTTAAAATATTGTCCATGGTGTTATGACCAATCACGTAGCGTAGCGCGCTATCCGTGATTTGCGACAAGCTGCTATCGGGACTTTCCACATTGAATAAATAGGCACGCGGATTAGTGATACGATATTGCACACCGAGCTCAACACGAACCACATTTTCGTCTTCGGTAAGCATCGAGCCTTGAGTTTGTTGTGAGCGGATATTGTTCACATCCACATTGGTGACCGTATCGATAAAACGAGGACGCCAGTGCAGACCTGAGCCAACTTCCGCATGATACGCGCCGAAACGCTGAATCACGCCCCTCTCAGCTTCTTTTACAGTGTAAAAACCAGAGATAAACCAAACAACTAGCGCCAAAGCAACAACAAGCCCTATACCTTTGCCACTCAGACCACTATTCCCTTGGTTGCCACGTCCACCCGACGATTTCCCACCAAGACCCAACTTACCCATTAGGTTTTTGAGTGCTTCGTCGAGATCAGGTGGTCCTTGATCTTTACCCCCACTATTGTTACTCCATGGGTCGCGGTCTTTTTTACCGCCGTTTCCCGGTTCATTCCAGGCCATTGATAACTCCAAGTTTTCTACGTTAATTAATAAACTTTTCTAAGCGTTCGCCAAATTGCTTCTTTAATCTTTGCCATTCGATATCGGGCATTCGTACCGATATTAACATATCTCCGACTTCATTTGCCTGTTCGCCCTGAACACATTGCATTGCGTATAGCCGGCTGCGCAGTTTGCCCTCCGCGGGCGGCACACGTAACGTTGTTTCGACCATTTTCGGTGCTAAGCGTTCATGCAGCGCTTGCTTTAAAAGCTCGATTCCTTCGCCTGTTTGAGCAGAAAGCCATACTCTTTCTGGCACACCTTCGTCGTTGTAATCGATTTTTGATGTTACGCCCTCCATCAAATCGAGCTTGTTGAATACTAATAACTGAGGCACTTCGTGAGCGCCAATTTCTTCTAGTACGCTATTCACTTCACGTTGGTTTTCGTCTCGACGCTCATCGAACGAATCCACAACATGAATAAGCAAGTCTGCATCTCGCGTTTCCGTTAATGTTGCTTTGAAAGCGGCCACAAGGTCATGCGGTAAGTGGCGTATGAAGCCGACCGTATCCGCAAAGATCACCGGGCCAATATCTCCCAAATCGAACTTCCTGAGCGTTGGATCGAGCGTGGCAAATAACTGATCTGCTGCATATACATCGGCTTCAGTGAGCGTATTGAACAAAGTCGATTTGCCGGCGTTGGTATAACCTACCAACGCAAGCGTTGGAATTTCGGCACGCTTTCGAGAACGACGCCCCTGTTCACGCTGCTTTTCAACTTTACCAAGCCGACGCAAAATGTTTTTAATGCGTTCACGCAGGAGTCGTCTATCTGTTTCTAGCTGAGTTTCACCCGGTCCTCGCAAGCCGATCCCACCTTTTTGCCTTTCCAAGTGAGTCCAACCACGAATTAGCCGTGTAGAAATATGGCGAAGCTGAGCAAGCTCTACCTGTAGCTTACCTTCATGGGTTCGCGCTCGTTGCGCAAAAATGTCGAGGATAAGTCCGGTTCGATCGATGACTCGACACTCGAACACGCGTTCTAGGTTTCTTTCTTGGGAAGGAGAGAGAGCATGGTTAAAAATAACGACATCGGCATTTAAGGCTTTCACCAGCGCCGCAATTTCTTCTGCTTTACCCGAGCCAACAAACAATCGTGCATCGGGCGCATTCCGCGCACCAGTAACGACACCACCGATCGATACCCCCGCAGAGGACACCAGAAGTTTTAGCTCTTCTAAATCTTCACGCGCCGATTCCGCGACAAAGTTAACGTGGACAAGAACAGCTTGCTCGCCACCTTCATACCTATCAAACAAGCAAGCCTACTCCTCCACCCTTACAGGTGATCGTTAATATCGTCGTGCTCTTGCCCATTGGTAGGCGGATACTGGCTCGGAATACGAGACGGAACCACGGTTGAAATCGCATGTTTGTACACCATTTGGCTTACTGTATTTTTCAGTAGCACCACAAACTGATCGAAAGACTCGATTTGCCCCTGTAATTTTATGCCATTTACTAGGTAAATAGATACCGGAATTCGCTCTCTGCGTAGTGCATTCAAGAACGGATCCTGCAAGGTTTGTCCCTTAGCCATGTTTGATTCCTGCTATTGTTATTAGAATTATTTTCGCAACTTCAACACACTACTGAAGAAGTCACAAAAGTTAGTGTAGCAATAATTTAGCCGTTTTGTCCTAAAACAGATCACCAAACTGAGCGATTTTTACGTAAATGTCATTATAACGATCGACAGAGCCTACACTTTCCATACATCGACAGAAGTTGGGGCTTCTTGAAGTCTTTTCAAGGCGGAATCGAGCGCACTCGACTCTAGTGGATCTATCCAATGGAGTGCTGGCCATGAGCGAAGCCAGGTAATTTGGCGTTTTGCCAGTTGCCGAGTAGCAATAATACCTCGCTCTTGCATGGTTTGGGAATCGAAATCACCACACAAATATTGCCACATTTGCCGATAGCCAACGCAACGCATAGACGGCATATCTAGATGCAAGTCGCCTCGTGCCATTAGGTTTTTCACCTCAGCTTCAAAACCCGAAGCCAGCATTTGTTCAAAACGCAATGCAATACGCTCATGTAAAACTTTTCGCTCTGCAGGTGCAACTGCAATTTGCCATGTGGCATAGGGCAGCCCGGGTTTTTGTGTCGTCGTTAGCTCAGTTAATGATTGGCCGGTGAGTACATGTACTTCAAGAGCTCTTGTCAGACGCTGTGGGTCATTCGGGTGTATTCTCTGCGCACTCACCGGATCAAGCGCATGAAGTTCTTTATGGAGCGCTTGCCAACCCTCATTTTCTGCTCTTCGAGAAAGCTCGGCTCGGACTTCCGCATTGGCTTCAGGTAAGTTCGATAATCCAGCGAGTAAAGCACGGTAATACAGCATCGTACCGCCGACGAGCAGAGGCGTATTACCACGAGCAAAAATCTCTTCAATCAAGCGCCTCGCATCGGTGGCGAAATCGGCTGCCGAGTAGCTATCCGCAGGGTCGAGAATATCGATTAAATGATGAGGGTATGAGGCGAGCTCTTGCGCTGTTGGCTTTGCTGTACCAATATCCATCTGTTTATATATTAAAGCCGAATCGACACTAATAATCTCTGTTGGGAATCGATCATAAATTTCCATGGCAAGCGCAGTTTTACCTGCTGCGGTTGGCCCACTAATACAAATCACGCCGCGCTCTAATTGCATGGCCGCAAAACCTCCTGCCATGCAATTAATTTTATTTCTGGCCGTTCGTCAGACGCTAACTGATTCCACGCGGCTAATAGCGCTTGTGTGTCATCGACATTGGCCTTCTTCTGTTGCGCCAGCCACGTTAACACATCTTCTCTTGCAAGCAATTCTGCATCGGCAGGTTGCTCCTGCAATTGTAGCAAAAGTTGTGGCAGTGTTTGTGAAATTGCTGTTTGTCGAAGGAGTGCAGGCACAGTGAGTACGGCGGCGCGATTCGCTTGAGTAATACGAACTTCCACTCCCAATAAACTGAGATGTCGACGGTACTCAGACACGCAAGTTGCGATACCTTGAAAATCAAACTGTGTGGGAAGTAACAAAGGCTGACCTGCCAAGCCTGTCTGTAGCTGCTCACGTAATTGTATGAGCGTTGCAGATTGCGTGACAGCTTGAGTGGCGACAACTCCGAGTTGCTGACCTTTGGCACAGAGCAACGCATCTCCGAAGGAGTAAATCGGTTGCCAATCCTCTTCGCCTTCTCCCCCAACTTTCGCTGCACTCTCTGCTGCGAAGGAGCGCATTTGGTTCCAAGTGCTCACTGCTTGTGAGGCTGGTTTAAGTTGGCCAGATGAATATCCTTGCCCACGCTGCTTCACTTTGCTCGCGTCGCTGGTGAACGGGTTATCTTGCACATACCGGCTTAGATCGGGTGGCTGATATTCATGGCTTGTACGCGCCGCCATTGCCTCTTGAACTTCTGCGTCACTGGCTTTTAGTAATACCGCTCGCACTGCACTGAGCACGAAGTCATGAACTTGCCTCGCTTGGTGGAATCGAACTTCATGCTTGGCGGGATGCACGTTTACGTCAACATCCTGTGCCGGGAGCTCTAAATAGAGAACAAATGACGCATGTCTATCTTCGGGTAATGAGTCACCATACGCCTGCCGCACCGCATGATTCAGAAGTCGATCGCGCATCATACGACCGTTGACAAAGAAATATTGAATGTCTTGCTGGTGTCTGCAGGCTGTGGGAGGCGATATCCATCCTCGAAGTCGAAGGCTCCCTAATTCAGAATCGAGCTTCACTGCTTCATTCGTGAACCGACTCGTCAGCACTTTACTTATGCGCGCTTCGAATCCGTTCTCCTGATGGTCGGTTTTACGTTGTTGCGGATAATGCTTCGAAACTTGGCCATTGTGGCTCAACTTAAAACCGATATCCGGACGCGCGAGCGCGATGCGTTTTACCACCTCATCGATATGCCCGAATTCTGTTTTTTCGGTACGTAAAAACTTCCTGCGCGCTGGGGTATTAAAGAACAGATCTTCGACATCAAGCGTTGTACCCGTGGGGTGAGACGCGGGCTCGATGGTTACCTGCATATCTCGCCCTTCGCAGAAAGCACGCCAAGCGCTCTCTTGGTCTGCTGTTTTAGACGTTAAAGACAACCGCGACACCGAGCTAATACTCGCAAGTGCCTCGCCCCGAAAGCCTAAACTCAATATAGCCTCTAAATCGTCTAAACTAGCTATTTTACTCGTTGCATGTCTGCTTAAAGCCAATTCAAGCTCGTCTTTTGGTATACCTTGCCCATTGTCGCGAATACGAATACGCCGGTGACCGCCGCGCTCAATTTCGATATGAATATCGGTAGCACCCGCGTCGATACTGTTTTCAACGAGTTCTTTCACGACCGAAGCTGGCCGCTCAACGACTTCTCCAGCGGCTATTTGGTTGGCCAACTGAGTTGGCAATTTAAGTATAGGCATGCGTTACGACGACGTTGGAATTTCAAGTTCTTGTCCGACAAACAAAGTAGTACTTGCCAGTTGATTATGCTGCATGATTGCTTCTACGGTTGTATTGTAGCGTTGTGCAAGTACCGACAAAGAGTCTCCACGCGCAACCACATGGGTTTGTATGCGCTGATTCGCCAAAATAGTGCCGTCAATTGGGTAGGCAATGAAGTTTTGCCGAAGCCCTTGGTAGAGCGCTTGCGCCAGGCGCTCTTGGTGATCTCGGCTCACTAGTAATCGTTCTTTTTGCGGATTTGAAATAAAACCGAGCTCAACCAATACCGATGGGGTTCCAATATTACTCAAAACCGCAAGGCTTGCTCCTTGTGGTTGTTGTCGATGCAGGTCGGTAACTCGCCCCAAACTCTGCAATAGCGTTTCTGCTGCAAGCATACCGTCCTGAATTGAATCATTTTTGCGCATATCGAGTAGCACACTCGCTAAATACTGATCATTACTCTCTTGCTGCAGTGCATCGTCTAACTCGTAAAGCTCTTCCGACAATCTCTCTTTGTTTTCTAATGCACGACCCAGCTCCGTATTAGCGCGACGTGGTGACAGCGTCCAAATAGACGCTCCTCGCGGCCCTGGAGACGTGAATGCGTCGGCATGAATGGAAACAACGAAATCAGCGCGCGCTTGGCGAATCAAACGCTGACGTTGTGCTAATGAAATACCGTAATCGCCCGTGCGCGTTAAAATCGCTTGCATGCCCGGATCGGCATTAATGCGATCAGCGAGCATCTTCGCGACTGCCAATGTCACATGCTTTTCATATTTACCCGTAGGACCTACCGAGCCTGGATCACGCCCACCATGACCCGCATCGACCGCAATCACCACAGGTCTTAGCTCACTGTGTTCTGCCGTGCGAACCACGCGTTGTACCCGTTCAGGAATCATCGACTGCCCCGGCAAATCTACGACTAATCGGTGTCCACTAACGCCTGCCGGCGGTAAGTGAAAGATCACAGGATCAATACTGTCGTTTACGTCGAGCACAATACGTGCAACACCGCTTTCAGGTGGTGAACTTCCACGGACACGTTCAAGTAAAATAGAATTAGTCGCTATTTGTTCAAGGTCTAGCTGGTGTGACGTGCCTTGAAAGTCGATGACAATACGGTGCGGCCCGCCGTCATACAGTGTGAAATAGGTGAAATGAGGCTCGCGCACAAGATCAAAGACCACTCGGGTTTTGTCATCATGAGCCCAAATTCTGACGTCTTCGATGGTGTTGGCCTGACTCACAGCCATAGCGCTTGCGAAAAGCGCTACGAATGCGAAAAAAACCTTAAACCTGTGCCCTGCCCGCAACATGTTATCTCTCTCTATAACTTACTAAGTAAGCTTTCCCCAACTTTAGAATAAGCCTCTAATTTTGCTGTTCTTGCAATTTGACCTTCTGCTCCCACCACTGCCTTTAATTCTATTGTTATGTCTGCAGGAGGGAGTACACCGACACCACGCTCTGGCCACTCGACTAAGCATACTGTATCTGATGCAAAATAATCCCTGATACCCATGAATTCAAGTTCTTCCGGGTCTGCTAGGCGATATAAGTCGAAATGATAAACACGCCACTTCGGCAGTTCATAGGGTTCGACTAGTGTATAGGTAGGACTTTTAACGGTACCCATGTGCCCCAGCCCCTGAATTAAACCACGACTCAACGTGGTCTTTCCCATTCCCAAATCTCCGCGCAACGCTATTGTAATAGGATGTTCGATACCGCTCGCAAGCGCGGCACCGAGTGCAACGGTTGCATTAGCGTCTGCTAGCGGTACTATTTTCATTGCTGCCATGAACTCAATTCACTCAATGCTCTGGATTCACCAAAGAAGCCAGTTGCTCCATTAAATCTGTCGCTATTATGCCACGAGTTTTCTTCCCTGCGGCATTTTCTGCTGCGAGTGCATGAACCAACACCCCGGCACACGCAACTTCTTCTTGTTGCAACGATAAGCTCCCTGATTGAGCATACAAGCCGGCAATGATACCCGTGAGAATATCGCCCATACCTGCGGTTGCCATCGCAGGCGTACCGTGAGCGCAAACATAAGGTGTTGCACCGGCATTTATTAAAGTTCCTGCACCCTTCAATACAATCGTTCCGCCATATTCGGCATGCAGGTTCTTCGCCGCGGCCCAACGATCTGCCTGTATTCGAGCTGTGTCGCATGCCAAGAGTCGAGCTGCTTCAGCAGGATGCGGTGTGAGTATCCAATTGTCTCGTTCGACCGGTAGTTGCGCTAATAAGTTCAGCCCGTCGGCATCGACAATGAGGGGCTTCTCTGTATCAATCGCACGTTGCCACCATTGCTGCGCCCACTCACTCTGCCCCAGCCCCGGACCAAGAGCGATTACGTCTGCGTGCTCTAGCAAACTCAGTAACGCTGAGTCGTCAACCGAGCCACTGCGCACCATCATCTCAGGTGTAAGCGCGGCCAACCCTTCCTGGCCAGCGCCGCAAATTACCGACACTTTACCGGCACCTGCTCGCAAGGCCGCAAGTCCGCACATCCCCGCAGCCCCCGCCATTCCTTGTGCCCCTCCAATCACCAGCACATGGCCACTCTCACCTTTATGTGCAATTTTGTCTCTTGGCCCCAACCATTTCGTGAGTTGTTCTGAATCCAATCGCCACGCATCTGCGCCTGTTTGCATCCGAAATTCACGCATAACTCCCAAATCAGCGTATTCAACTTGACCACAATATCTGGCTGCTTCGCCCGTGAACAGCCCACGCTTTAATGCAACCATGGTAACGGTATGGTGCGCTCTAACGGCGACTCCTAAAGCGCAACCTTTATCACCATGTAGACCGGTAGGAATGTCTGCTGCGATTACTGCGATATCACGTTGATTTAACTCTTCAACAACGTCTCTTATTACCCCAGCAAGCGGCTTGCTAATACCCGTTCCTAAAAGCGCATCTATTACCAACTCGGCAGAACTCTCAAACCAATCTTCAAGGCTGTTTATTTCCCCCCCTGTGTTGAGCCACTGTTCACATGCTCGTTGCGCGTGTTCGCTCTTGGGTTCGCCCGCGGCAAAAACTTGTACCTGATATCCTCGAGCCGCGGCCAAGCTGGCAAATATATAGCCATCACCACCGTTATTGCCCTTGCCGCACAGTACCGCGACACGCTCCACCTTCGGGTAATAAGTTGTAAAACAAGTAAATAGAGCAGCGCCAGCGCGTTCCATTAATTCCCATAGACTCACGCCCGCACTCTGAGCCGCATGCGCTTCATGTTTGCGTACCTGTTCAGGACAATAGAGTTGCTGTGGTATAGTTTTTAGCATTCGACTTTTTCAAGATCCTGTGTGAATTCATGTCCGAGAGTATAGATTACCAGCAGCTTGCTGAAAAAATAAAAGCTTGGGGAGAGGAACTTGGCTTCCAACAAGTTGGTATCGCCGATCTCGACTTAAGCAAGCACGAAGCCGCTTTACAAGACTGGCTCGACAAACAATACCACGGTGATATGGATTACATGGAACGCCACGGCATGTTGCGTGCCCGTCCTGCTGAGCTTCACCCCGGTAGTCTGAGAGCCATTAGTGTGCGCATGGACTATCTGCCCAAAAACGCAAAATTTGGTTCGGTGCTTCGACAAAAAGATCTCGCTTATGTAAGCCGATATGCTCTCGGGCGAGATTATCACAAAGTTATGCGCAAACGCTTGAAGCAACTGGGCGACAAAATAAAGGCCTATTGCGAGCACACTGACTTTCGTCCATTCGTGGACTCAGCACCCATTTTAGAACGCCCCCTTGCCGAGAAGGCCGGTTTAGGCTGGACAGGCAAACATAGTTTGCTTCTTGATAGCAAAGACGGTTCATGGTTTTTCCTTGGTGAACTCTTGATAAACCTGCCACTGCCAATCGATAAACCGCAAGCTGAGCAATGCGGGAGCTGTACCGCATGCATGACAATTTGCCCTACACAAGCCATTGTTGAACCCTATGTTGTCGACGCGCGTAAATGCATTTCCTACCTGACGATAGAGCACCCAGGGGTGATTGACGAAAAGTATCGTAAAGCGATGGGAAATCGCATTTATGGCTGCGACGACTGTCAGTTAATTTGCCCATGGAATCGATATGCAACGCCCACACCAGAAGCCGATTTCTTGCCCAGGCATGCCTTACATGCTCCGAAACTACTCGACCTATGGGCTTGGAATGAAGAAACGTTCATGAAGCAAACTGAAGGCTCGCCGATTCGAAGGATTGGATTCGAAAAATGGCAGAGAAATCTCGCTATAGCGCTGGGCAATGCTCCGCATGAGTTGGCAATCATCGACGCTCTGGAGGAAAAGCTCGAGCACGTCACTGCCATGGTCCGCGAACACGTTAGTTGGGCGATCGAACAGCAAAAAGAAAAGCAGGAGCGAACCTCAAGACAAGAACAACGCCTGATTCGCGCTATTGAGAAGGGGTTACCCAGAGATTTTTAACGAGTCGCTTCATGGTTCAAGGTTTAAAAATCCCAATCACTTGGTCTGGTGCGCTGGCTTCAGGTGCCTTTGGCTCTTTCATTTGATAGTCACACTCGACACAACGGACAATTTCCCGCCCCTTTTCTTCATATAGCATCATTGAATCTTGCGCTTTGCACTCAGGACAGGTTGCGCCTGCAATAAACCGTTTCTTCATCTCTTTTCCTTACTTTGCATGAATTTTCGCAAAAGACGCAGTATCATGCGCTCCTCACTTTCAACGCAGTGTTCGTTATGATCCAAGCCGAAAACTTACAGCTTTTGCGCGGCCACAAAATGCTGCTTCAGAACAGCAAGTTTACCATCTTTCCTGGCCAACGTGTCGGTCTCGTAGGCGCAAATGGTACTGGGAAATCATCGCTTTTCGCATTAATACGCGGCGAGCTTAGAGAAGATCAGGGGAGCTTACAGGTGCCCTCGCAATGGCGCATTGCAAGTGTTGCTCAAGAAACACCTGCGCTCGACACGCCAGCACAAGACTACGTGATTGAAGGTGACACGGAATACCTCGCTGTTGCAGAAACACTAGCCAAAGCTGAAGCCGCTGAAAATGGTGAGCGCATAGCGCAACTTCACGAACGCCTCGACACTATCAGTGGTTATCAAGTGGCAGCGCGCGCGGCAACCTTACTGCACGGCCTTGGCTTTACCCCTGAGCAAATTCGGCAACCGGTTCGTTCTTTTTCGGGTGGCTGGAGAATGCGTTTAAATCTTGCACAAGCTCTCATTGCGCGCGCCGACTTATTACTCCTCGATGAGCCAACGAACCACCTCGACTTGGACACCATTGTTTGGTTAGAAAGCTGGCTGAAACAATTCCAAGGCACCGTGATGGTGATTTCACACGATCGCGACTTCCTCGACGGCATCGTCACTCATATTTTGCACATTGAGCAGCAGCAAGTATTCAGTTACCAGGGAGATTATACGAGTTTCCAGCGCCAGCGCTCTGAGCGGATCGCACAACAACGTCAGCAATTCGAAAAGGAACAAGAAAAACGTACGCATTTGCAAAGTTTTGTGGATCGCTTCCGTGCTAAAGCCAGTAAGGCCAAACAGGCGCAAAGCCGATTAAAAGCACTCGAAAAGCTAACCGCGACGGCACCTCTCGACGCGTCCGTAAACTACGATTTGTCGTTTCCAGAGCCAAACAAGCTTCCAAATCCTCTCATTCAACTTGAGCATGTTCAGGCAGGTTACGGTAGTGCAATCATTCTAGAGAACATTCAATTTAACCTCGTTCCCGGTAGTCGCATTGGCCTTCTTGGACGCAACGGTGCGGGGAAATCGACGCTCACGAAGTTACTTGCGGGTGAGCTTACACCGCTCACCGGCAGTCGTGAAGCGAGCCAAGGGTTAGTGATTGGTTACTTCGCTCAGCATCAGCTTGAAACGCTCGATCCAAAAGCAAGTGCTGCTGTGCACATCCAAAGGCTAGATGAAAAAGCGAGTGAGCAGGCGATTCGAGATTACCTAGGACGATTTGGCTTTCAAGGGGATCGAGCGTTCGAACCCGTTGCGCCGTTCTCTGGAGGTGAGAAGGCGCGTCTTGTGTTAGCGCTACTGGTCTATCAAAAGCCAAATCTATTGTTACTAGATGAACCGACGAACCACCTTGATCTTGATATGCGCGAGGCACTTGTCACGGCTTTACAAGAATTCGCCGGCGCCATCGTTGTGGTGTCCCATGATCGTCACTTCCTGCGCACTACAGTCGACGAGTACTACTTAGTTCACGACCATCAAGTGGTGCAGTTTAAAGGTGATTTGGATGATTACAGCTTATGGTTACAAGAAAATACTGTGAACTTGAAGGGCTCGTCGGAACGCGTTACCAAACCTTCCGACAACAAAAAAGCACAGCGCCAAGCGGCTGCAGCCGCGCGTGAACAACTCAAGCCCTTGCGCAATGAGCTCAAAAAAATAGAACGGCAAATGGAAGTAATTCAAGCCGACTTGAAAGACGTAAACGAATTGCTTAGTGCCCCCGATTTATATCAAACGGCGCCACCTGAAAAGTTAGCCGAATATTTCAAACGCCAAAGTGGTTTAGAAGAAGAGTTAGAGCTGTTAGAAGAGCGCTGGCTCGAAGTTGAGGAACAACTCCAAGCCAGCGATTAACGGTTTATTCTACCGGAATTTGCAACCAAGCTTCCGTGTCAGAGAAAGGTACCTCATTGAACTTACTGCCACGGAACTCAATTCTAATTTGCCTTTGTTCAGCGCCTGCTTCGGTGAAGAGCGCGGCAAAATAGCCTTGTAATTGTTCCTTTGTAAACGTATCTAGCGCCGCCAACATTTTAGCGCGGCGATCATAATCTGGAACTTCACGGCGCCATTCGCTGGCGACGCGACCCGCCTCTTCATTTAAATTTTGTGGCGGCTGCGCCAGGTTACTGCGCAGTGCAGCAACGGTTTCTGCAAAACGCTCATCGCTTAACGCATCGATATAGCTTTGTGAATCCTGCACGAACTGTGCAAAACGGTTCACTAGCGGCTCTGGCCCCTGCACTGGGCTTTGTACGTAGAAACCTAGGCCTGGATAATCTTGCAAGCTAATGGAAGTGACTCCGACCGCATAACCCAATTGCTCTTCAGTACGCAGTTGGTTGAAGAAACGGGTATGCAGTAGCTCTTCTAACATATTGAGGGCGAGTGCTGCATTCATCGAATCGTCTGGCAGAATATGGGCCTCCAATACCGCGGAGTCTTCTAGTTGCGTATTCTCTTGGTAACTAATTGGGAACTCGGTATTCAAGTCTCGAATTGGCGTATGCTCCTGATACTCCACTTCATTACTGACCGTAACAAAACTCACCAAATCATGAACTAATGCCTGCGCCGTTTCAGCATTGTGGTTGCCATACACCATGGCTCTCACTTGCACATTCGCTAAAAGTTTTTCTTTTACGCTCGTAAGTACGCTTGGTTCAATCGCCATCAAACGCGCTAAGCGCTCTTCATGGCTGATAAACTCCGGTTGTACGCTACGTTGGTAAGCAGGGAACAAGCGACGCAATGGACGCTCAACTAACTCGTTTAAAATACCTCGGCGCTGGCGATCTTGAACCATCGCAAATTGCTCCGCACTCGGCGTGAACGCTCGGAAGCGCGTGAGAATCATATTCGCAAGTTCTGGTTGCTTATCGTTGAAGCCGCTTATACGCAGGCTCAAGCCTTGGTTGGCAGACAATGAGAAACCCACACCTGCAATGCCCGCTTCACGCGCAAAACCACGCTCACTCAAATTGAATGCATCGAGCAACATGTTAGCAGCCATACGCTCTTCCCAACTCCACTCGTAAGTGGGCTGGTAGAAATCGACAAATACATTTGCACGTGGCTCTTCAAAGCGTTCGCTACGCTGGTAAATTAACGAGACGCCCGGCTCATCAATCAATGTTTGAGGAGCAGGAGCAATTTCACCGGTCACCAAGCTTAAGTCTTCAGGAAGTAAACGATTGACCGCTGGCAAATTCAATGGCACTTGCTCAGCACTTGTTTTCCACGCACTGATCATGTCGTCGGTTAAATCGGCAATGCGATATTGGCCGTCGAAGAAATGCATTTGTTGGTCGGTTTCTACGTCAGGCGCCACGACAAAAATACGTGCATTCTCTGGGCGAATTCGATCAAGGACAGTTTGCGTTGCTTCAGCGTGGTAACTATCTAAGCGATAGGCGTAATCAATTGCGTGCTGCGTTGGCACTGTTTGCATCGCTGCCGCAAGGCTCGACACATAGCTAAAGGCGTCTTGTTTTCTTAAAAACTGGAAATCGTTATTGAGCACAGTTCGGAGTTCATTCACATAGGCTTCATCAACGCCGGCTTCGCGCATCAAGTCGAAATAACGGAATAAAGTCCCCATCACCAACTCTTTTTGCGCATAACCTGCTTCCGTAAGCTCTAGCGTAACGCGCACACGACCTTCATTGCCGTAGCTATTACTCTGACCCCAAGCACTCATCGATTCAATCATGCCAGCTTCACGTAACAACGCCGCTGGCGTACCCGGCATTTCAGAACTAATTAAATAGCTCACTAATGCTTCCGGCTTGTTCGCAAAGTATTCCGTGAGCGCAGGAATGGTAAAGTCGAGAATCAGAGTTCGCGTTTCAACTTGCGGCTTATAATAAATAATCTGTTGATTTTGCTCTGCTGTTACCGCTGGCACCGCAATTTCATCTACCGTAGCATCAAAGTTTGGAATGTCGCTAAATGAGGCGCGCGCCAGTTGCTCAAGCTCATCCAAAGAACGGTTCGCAGTCACCACTGCAGTCATTAAATTAGCCGAATAGTAGCGCTCGTAGAACTCGATCATCGTGTCGAGCAAGTTGCTGTCAGGCTTATCACCTAGCGATTCATTGTTACCAATCCGAAAACGCGCCATTGGATGCTGAGGATTCAGTGTACGATTATTCAACGCGAACAGAATAAAGCCATCGTTGGCGCGCTGCATTGACCACTCCGAGTGAACTGCATTCACTTCCTTTTCAACATACTCTGCTGTGAAAAGAGGTGCTTTGAAAAAATCAGAGAAACGATCAAGTGCTTCCGGCAGTGCGTCGTTGTTAATTTCGAACATGTAATTCGTATGGTCGTCTGCCGTGTATGCATTATGCGAGCCACTGTGGCGCGACATAAATTCACTGTACTCGTCTGGATCTGGATATTTCTCTGTACCCAAGAAGAGCATATGCTCTAAAAAGTGCGCTAAGCCCAACTGACTATCTGGGTTCTGCATACTCCCAGCGCCAACCGCAATTGCAGCAGCCGCTTTTTCGGTTTCAGTATCGCTCACAAGCAACACACGTAATCCATTTTCTAAAGTAAGTGTGCGATACTCACGCTGGTCGTACGGACTCGTATAAATGTCCGGTTCAGCTTGTGATTGAGTCGTTTGTGGTTCAGAACAAGCACTTAATAACCATAAGCTGGCAATCAAAAGCACGAGTTTACGCGTAGTCAGTAACATGACGGTATCCCAAGTGGTCGAAATAAAAAGTAGAGTGAATGTTAAATTATGCTGACGAGTGTAGCAGGAAGCAATGACACAAATGTTTCTGAAAGTTTCAAGGCGCATCCTTGGTTGAAAAATCCGCATTTACAAACCTTATGGACCCGGATTCAAGGTTTCGAGCCAAGCGCCCCTTTTGAGCGGGAAGTTCTCTCTACGCAAGACGGCGACGAACTTGATCTCGATTGGCTCACTAGCACTTCGCAAGTACAGCATCAAAAGCCACTTTTAATCATTTTTCACGGTTTAGAGGGAAGTTCAAAATCGCCATATGCCGATCAATTGGCCCAAGCTGCACTCGCGAGCGGTATAGACAGTGTTGTAATGCATTTTCGTGGGTGTTCGGGCCGCATGAATAAAACAGCCACGGCTTATCACTCCGGCGCCATTGAAGATCCACTGCACACAATAAGTGTTCTCAAGCAAAGGTTTCCCGAGCGGCCGCTCTATGCAGCCGGATTCAGCTTAGGCGCAAACATGCTTGTGAATTTGTTAGGTCGAGTTGATAAGCCATTACTTGATGCCGCCGTCGCAGTTTGTCCGCCGCTTGATTTAGGCTCTAGCTCTTATCGCATGAACCAAGGCTTTTCGCGTGTGTACCGAAATCATCTATTAAACAGCCTTAAACAAAAAACGCTCGCAAAACTTGAGGCGGGTTTATTGGAAGGTGTATTGCCACTAAAAGAGCGAGAGCTTCTCTCTTGCCGAGACTTTCCGCAGTTTGACGATCGCGTGACAGCACCGTTGCATGGCTTTCAAGGAGCTCAAGACTACTACACCCGTTGCAGTGGCTTGCAATATTTACCCAATATCTCAGTACCCACGCTCATTATTCACGCCAACGACGATCCACTCATGAGCAAACAGGTGATTCCTGAAAAATCGATGCTCAGTAGTTCAACGCGCTACGAACTCTACCCTCATGGAGGGCACGTCGGCTTTATTACTCGGCGCGACGGCAAAGCGACTCCGTGGCTACCGAGTCGGATTATGAATTGGTTTGGTGTCCAACCTTCATCAGGGAGTCACGTATAAGATGAAAATTCCATGGCAAGAGCTCGATCCCGAAACACTTGATTCACTGATTACTCAGTTTGTGCTGCAAGAGGGAACTGAATACGGAGCCGAAGATGTCTCGTTAGAGAGGAAAATACTGCAAGTACGAGAGCAACTGAAGAAGGGAACCGCGATTGTGGTTTGGTCTGAGCTTCACGAAACTGTGAATATTGTTCCAGCAGACACCTACGTTGAGGACTCTGAAGAAAGCCCTTGAGGCAAAATAAGTGGCCAATCGATGCGCGGATCGCCTAACACCAAGAAGTTAGGGTTTTTCGGCAATGCTGTACGGTTGTAGCGGAGCGGTTGAAATGATTCGTCAACCAAACTGCCACCCGCTTGTTCCACAAGAATTTGAGCAGCTGCGGTGTCCCATTCACCGGTTTCACCCACGCGCACGAAGCAATCGGCACTGCCTTCCGCCACTAAGCAAGACTTCAACGCACAGCTTCCCGTGTAAACATGCTCCACATTTCGATTTCCTGCACTCATTTTGGAGAGAATACGCTCCGTTGGCTGTCGCCGACTCAGTGCAACTTTGAGATCATCCTCCTTCGGATCGTTGAGCCTACGCACTGAGATATTCTCATGCTTTCCATGTTGTTGACGCCAAGCGCCTTGCCCTTGTGCCGCGCTGTACAGGGCGTCTTGAGCAGGCCAGTAAATAACACCCAGAATAGGCAAATCATAATGTACAAGCGCGATACTTACCGCAAAATCGCCGGAGCCATAAATAAACTCTTGTGTGCCATCAAGTGGATCGACAAGCCAGTAGCTTTTCCAATCTCTTCGCACGGCCCACGGCACCAGAGACTCCTCCGTTAATACGGGTAATTGAGGTTGTAACTTCCTGAGTTGCTCGCTGATATAATCGCTCGCCATCATATCTGCAGAGGTAACGGGAGAGCTGTCTTGCTTGTGCGCCACGTCGAAGCTTCCAGACTGCTGTAAACTCAAGATGCGTTGCCCAACGCTCGCGGCAATCTGCGCAACGGCCGCGGACAATTGCGCTAAATGTTCATCAGGCCAGTGACTGATCTCATTCAACTCGCCTCCTCAACCCACGTTCGGGTTTGCGCCAACCAGCGCTCCATAAGTAGCAAGGCTGCCACACTGCGTGCTTCTGTAAAATCGGGTTGTACCAAAAGTTGGTCTAATTCGCTTATCTTCCATGGCACAATCTCGAGCGGTTCAGGCTCGTCCCCAGGTAATTTTTCTGGATACAAATCTTTTCCCACAAATAAGGTCATAGAAGCCGAGAAAAAAGCAGGTGCCATTGTGACTGATTTGAGTTTTTCGAGAGAGCGAACGCCAAAACCAATTTCTTCTTTGAGTTCCCGCTCCGCAGCTTGCTCTGCGCTTTCACCCGGATCAATGAGGCCCTTGGGAAAGCCGAGTTGGTAATTGTGCAGACCAGCGGCGTATTCCCGAACGAGTAAAATTGTTTCTTCGTCTTGAAAAGGAACCACCATCACTGCACCACGACCGCTGCCTTGCATGCGCTCGTATTGCCGAAACTCGCCGTTGCTAAACTGTAAATCAATAGATTCAATGCGAAGCAAGCGACTTTTCGCTACAATTTGCCGGGAGAGAATGGTAGGTACTTGTTTGCCAGCCATAAAACAACATCGCCCTTGATCCGTGAACCTCTTAAACATACACCATAATGACGATTCGGGAAAACCCTATGCTTAATTGGCAAGAAATTGATACCGTACTTTTAGATATGGACGGCACCCTACTCGATTTGCATTACGACAACTATTTCTGGATTGAGTATTTACCTAAAGCCTACGCACACGCCCATCGAGTTGCGGAGGCAGATGCCCAAGAGTTCTTAAATCGTTTATTTACAAAGGTTTCCGGAACTCTTAATTGGTATTGTTTAGATTTTTGGTCTGAAAGCTTAGGACTCCCTATTCGTAGCCTAAAGCGAAAAATGACGGATAAAATTCGCTACAGAGCCGACGCATTGGACTTTTTGCAGCAATTAAAACAAAGTAATAAGCGGGTTGTGCTAGTCACCAACGCACACCCTGATGCACTTGCCTTAAAGAATGAATTTACCAATCTGCAACAGTGGATACCAACGCAGTACTCCACTCATACTTTTGGCTATTGCAAAGAATTTCCGGAATTATGGCAAGCGCTCCAACGTGAACTGAGGTTTGATCCTTTACGGACCCTCTTTGTCGACGACGGCGAACACATTTTGAACAGTGCGAAAGCATTTGGTATTCAATACACCTTGGGTATTCGCACTCCAGATAGTCGTCAACCGGAGAAATATTTTTCAGCGCACCCCTCGGTAGCAGATTTTTCCGAACTACCAATACTTGGCTAAACTCGAGAAGCCACTTATGCTTAATGCAGCAAACAAACGGAAAAGGATTACTGAACAATGAGTAAAGCGAGCGCAGCCGCAAATGTTACGGCGCATTACGATGCCGTTGTGATTGGCTCGGGGCCAGCAGGCGAAGGGGCTGCCATGATGCTAGCAAAGCGCCATCAGCGCGTTGCCATTGTTGAGGCTTATCCTCGCTTGGGCGGCGGTTGTACGCACTGGGGAACCATTCCTTCAAAAGCACTTCGACATTCTGTGAGCCGCTTAATTGAATATAATGCGAGCCCACTGTTCATGCGCAGCGAAATGCCGGTTCAACTTACTTTCTCCGAAATTCTGAAACACGCCGAGGGTGTCATTCGAAAGCAAGTTTCCTTACGAAGCTCTTTTTATGTCCGAAACGGTGTCACCGTGATTCACGGCCGTGCACGTTTTCAAGACAGCAATCACCTCGCAGTGGCAAGGCCCGATGGCTCAACAGATTTGATTTACGCGAAGAACTTTGTGATCGCTACCGGATCTCGTCCTTATCGCCCCAAAAGCGTCGACTTTACGCATCCGAGGATTTACGACTCCGACACTGTGCTCTCCTTAAAGCACGAGCCACGCTCCATTTTAATTGTAGGTGCCGGCGTCATTGGCTGCGAGTATGCCAGTATATTCCGCGGCTTAGGTGTGAAAGTTGATCTCATCAATAACCGCGAGCGACTCCTCTCGTTTCTGGATACCGAAATCTCCGACGCACTGAGTTATCACCTGCGCAACAGTGGTGTTGTGATAAGGCACGGTGAGGAATTTAAATCGATTGAAGGGCGCGATGACGGGGTTGTACTTACAACCGCATCGGGTAAACGAATGTTTTCCGACTGTTTGCTCTTTGCGAACGGCCGCTCCGGCAACATTGAGAATTTAAACATTGAAGCTGTGGGGTTAACTGCCAATTACCGCGGACAGCTTGAGGTAGACGCGAATTATCGTACTGAAATTGATAACATTTATGCCGTAGGCGACATTATTGGTTACCCAAGTCTCGCCAGTGCAGCCTACGATCAAGGCCGTATCGCAGCCACTTCAGTACTTGACGGTAGCTGCGACTCAAAGCTCATTTCAGATATTCCAACAGGTATTTATACCATTCCTGAAATAAGCTCGGTAGGTGCAACCGAAGAGCAGCTCACAGCAGAAAACATTCCTTATGAAGTAGGCCGTGCTCAATTTAAACATTTAGCGCGCGCTCAAATTGCAGACTCTCATGTGGGTTGCTTGAAGCTCATTTTTCATCGTGAAACTTTGGAAATTTTAGGTATTCATTGTTTTGGCGAACGAGCCTCAGAGATCATCCACATCGGCCAAGCGATTATGGAGCAAAAAGGTGAGGGAAATACCGTCAATTACTTCATTAACACAACGTTTAACTACCCCACCATGGCGGAAGCTTATCGTGTTGCGGCACTCAACGGTGTAAACAGACTAGCGCCTCGTTAAGTTTCCACAGTTAAAGGCAATTCGATGCGAATGCAAAAGCCGCGATCAGGATGAGTGGTCGCGGTCAGGGTGCCGCTGTGCAGATCGATAAAGCGTTTCACAATCGCTAAACCCAACCCGGAGCCCTCTCCACCGCGTGCTTTATTGCCTTGAGTGAAAGGCTCAAACATACGCTCGAGCATGTCTTGCGGAATTCCTTGGCCACGATCGCAAACCTCTAGCCACACGCCACGCTTTCGCTCGCCATTCATGCGCTTCAATGAACCGGTGTGAATGGTAATGGGTGGCGCGCCGTAACGTTGTGCGTTTACAACCAAATTCATGAGTACACGCTTGATAGCGGTCGGTTGAACCATTACGGCGGGCAACGCCCTCTCTAAATCGAGCTCAATACTGTGGGTATCGGTATATTCACTGGTAAGCACAACATCGTGCACCAACTGGTTCAGATTCGTTTTCTCAAAGTCTTTGGTATTGGGGGCACGCACGAAGTCGACGAATTGATCGATAATCGAATTCATATCGTCGATATCTTGCACGACACCTTCCCACAACACGTGATCTTTGTCGGCCATCATTTCAGCTGCGAGTCGAATTCTCGTGAGTGGCGTTCTCAAATCATGAGAAATACCCGCCAATAACAGGTTCCGATCATCCTCAAGCTGCTGAATACCGCGCGACATGCGGTTAAATGCGCGCGTTACATTCACAATTTCGGTAGCGCCAAGTTCCGGTAGAGGACCACGATAAACCCCTCGGCTAATTTCTTGCGCCGCACGCTGCAAGCTTCGCAAAGGTTGGTTGAGCCAACTTGCAAACCATGCCCCTCCCAACACACTCAGGGTACCAATGAGCACAAGATAAAATAATAAAGGAGAGAATTGGCCCTGTTCTATACCAGTGAGCGGAATGCGATACCAGCCATTTTGGCCATCCGTTCGTACCCAAATTTGCATCGGATCCGTGTCACTAATACGAACATTCACCGGCTTGTCGAGTATTTCGGCTATTTCTGCTGAAAAAAACGTGTACGCCGTGGCGTAATTTACGCCTTCACGCTCCGCGCGCTCAAAGGAGAGTTCCTCAACCCCTGAGATTTCCTGATAACGGCTCCGTAAACCAGGCAACAGCCTTTGCTCCGCGACCAGTTCATGAGTTTGAATTTGCTTACCAACCAAGTAACTCAATTGCTGCACGCTAGGTTTCACCACATACAGCGTAATCATAATGTATGAGAGTATTTGGTTAACAACAAGCAACAGCGCGATCAGAGCAATGGTGCGCGCAAATGCCGTACGTGGCAGCAAGGTCATTTAGCTTTGTGGCTCCCCGTCGGGCACAAATACGTACCCCAAACCCCATACTGTTTGCAGGTAGCGAGGGCTCGCAGGATCTGCCTCAACAATTCGACGCAACCTTGAGACTTGCACATCAATGCTTCGCTCCATTGCGCTGTAATCTCTTCCACGCGCCAAATGCATTAGTTTGTCTCGTGAAAGTGGCTCTCTTGGATGACTTACTAACGCCTTGAGTACCGCGAATTCGCCACTGGTGAGTGTGATAACTTGCTCACCTTTACGCAATTCACGAGTTCCCATGTTGAACCAGAAATCACCGAACTCAACCACTTTATTCGAGCCACTCGGCGCTCCGGGCGCTTCTCGAACTTGACGGCGTAAAACTGCCTTGACCCTGGCAAGCAGCTCTCGCGGATTGAAGGGTTTCGGCATATAATCGTCGGCTCCGACCTCAAGCCCAATGATACGATCCACTTCATCGCCTTTTGCAGTGAGCATAATAATAGGCAAACTGTTTTCCTTTTGGCGAATACGCTTACAAATTGAAATGCCGTCTTCACCCGGTAACATGAGATCGAGCACCATTAAGTGGAAGGTTTCCCGCGTGAGCAAACGATCCATTTGCTCACCGTCGCCCACCGCGCGCACATGGTAACCTTGCTCTGTTAAGTAGCGTTCGAGAAGTGCACGCAAACGCACGTCGTCGTCGACAATGAGAATTCGATCTTGGGTTTCTTTCATGTTGAGTTACCGTGTCAAAAATAGAATCATGCCATGCTTTTGACACAGTGTAGAGGGAGGACAGCGGGTTGCCAATATTCTCGTTCGCCAAACCCGCTGTAAATTGTTACCGCTTATTACCGAGGAGGTCCTTGCGTGTCTGTTTCTCTATTTTCCTCAGAACGCTTCAACGGCGGGTTAACCCAAATAACACGAGATGCCGCTGCACCTTTCCGGTTCGCTGCTTCAATGACTGCTACGCGCTCCCAGTCCACTTCGAGCGTTGAATCAGTTTTAGAAGCCGCAGTACTAGCGCACCCTACCGAGAGTAACGCGAGTACAGGTACTATCATGAGTTTTTTCATACTTACCTCCACACTCACAATACACAGGCATTCCACGAATCCCTTGTACTAAGTATAGTAAACGTATACAAACTCGGAACCGATCAGCGACATTTTGCCTAAAACATCTGATAAATGGAGATAAATAGTTTGCTAAAGGACACCTCATTCGCATGAAAACTAATCTAATAACCGCCGAAGGTCGGCAGAAATTGGAAGCGGAACTCGATCATTTGTGGCGGGAGTATCGTCCTGAAATCACCAAAAAAGTCGCGTGGTCGGCTAGCTTAGGCGATCGCAGCGAGAACGCAGATTACAAAGAAAATAAGCGTTTATTACGTCAAATCGACAGCCGCGTGCGCTTTCTTCGCAAGCGTCTTGAAGTACTTAAGGTTGTTCCCTATTCCCCGCAGCAAGAAGGTAAGGTTTTTTTCGGTGCATGGGTAGAAATAGAAGACTTAGATGGCAACAAACGTAACTTCAGAATCGTGGGCCCCGACGAAATTTATGGCCGGAATGACTATATTTCTATCGACTCACCCATGGCTCGCGCACTTTTGAAAAAGGAAGAAGGCGATGAAGCCGAGGTGAGAACCCCGACGGGAACTAAGGTTTGGATGGTGGAGAAAATATGGTACTCGCAATGAGCGCGTTGTTCCGATGCGCGATTGCCCAAAAGGCCACCCCGGCACCCATTCCCAACAATGCGCCGAATAGCGCAAAATGCCCCCAAGTTAGCCACTTTTTATAACGCATCACACCATACAAGGGTAAGGCGATGAAAACGGTAAGCATGTACGCAAAGAATGCTACGAATGGCAAAATCTCAAGCATGTCATCACTGCCAGCTAGGCTCATGGATATGCCAAATATCGGAATCAATGGGGAAACCAAGAACGCTATCACTGATCTAAGCGGTTGCTTCATAGTTTATCTAACCCCTCATCCCAACTCGCTTTGCTAGATGAAAAAATGTGCCCTGTTGGCACGATAGATATTTCAGTGTCCAAGCAACCTGCAGGAACAACGAGTAAGCCTTTAACAAGAGTGTTTGGCAACGCTGAGCCACTGAGTTTACAGAAGCTTTTGCTATGACGAGTTCCCGGAAGCGTATAGGAAGTCACAAAATCTGAACCCGACCGCCAGACCAATTCAGCTGACTGCGAAAATAGACGACAGGTGCGATTAAATACTTTAGCTTTAACTCAAAATTTCCTGATAGATAGTCAAAACACATCACGGTCGCTAACGCACAGCTTGCAACTAAAGAATATAGATAAACCTTGTTCAATTTTTCTAATTTCAATTGAAATGCACTCCTTGTCAGAATATTGCTTTGTATAGCTGCTAACGCCTTGCTCTGCGGCATGTTACAGTTGGCGACTTTTTTGCGAGCGAAGCGATGCGGAAAAGGTGCGAACTGTAACATGTCCGTAGCAGCAAATTGTTAGGCATTTACTTCACAAAGTCCCACATATCTGAAAACAAAAAGTGATCAAATGTCTTTATGTGGTCTTTTAAAATTGGTTCGGAAATCATATTTGGTCGAATATCACAATAGTAAACACCATCCAAAGGATTGAGTTTCACAGTGTAACCCTTGAAATGACCCGGGAGAAATGTTGCGCTTATACCGTATTTTCCTTCCTGGCCTTTTCTCTGCACATCATTTAGAAAGATCGCAAAGTGTGGGGTGGCTTTTTCTGTAAGGCGATTGTACAAAAACTTGTCAATAAAAACTTTATCAAGACGATCTTTGCTTGAAGTTTTTACCGACCCAATGGCCATTACTTCACCGTCTTTTATCAAATTTAAGTCATGCTGATAATTCATCTTGAATGCTTCATGGCCGTCTACTTTAACCGGAATACGAATAGTTCCCTCGGTTACCTCAAGGCCACATCGCTCAATGATCAAACGAATAAATCTTTCAAACAAATCACCGTTTATCTTCCGTGCAGTGTTTGACTGATTGGCTGGCAGGGCATCCTGACCTTTCCCCTGAAATAACACCACATTTTCAATGAGAAGTATTTTAAAGCCTGCCCTAAAAAGTTTTTTGAGGATGCTAAGGCCGTTGTCAGAATTGCAAGTGATTCCTTGAGTCAGATTAGTGACCTAGAAAGAATGGTAATTGAGTCACTAGAAGATAAAATACACGATTCTGTCATTTCTACCGCGGTAAGCGCTATTCCCGAAAGCTTGTCTTTACTTGCACCTCATGTGTTCGTCGATTACTCAGAGGTTGAAGAAATTGAATGCACAGCGATCGATCATGAATTCATTTATGTGACAGCAACCGGAACAGTACATGTTGATCAAGAATATGGCCCTAAAGATGACTCGTGTACCATCAGCACTAGTTACCCTTTTTCACTCGAGATGAAGGCTCACGTAGCTAACCCTGATGATTTTTCGGTCGTAGGTGAAGAATTAAACGTGGACACATCTTCGTGGTACGAATAGAACTTAACAAGTGCAGGTTGTCGGACGTGTACTACGCTGCGCTCCATACCCGCCGCAACTGCAAGCGTTATGCGACATGGAGCCCCGATGCCATATTCGAGTAAAAAATACGAAGAGCGAACGGATGTTGAAAAAATACAATCGAATTGGAAAAAGCTTTCCGGATTGTACTCACGTGGGGAATGGTCTAGCTCTATAGTAAGGGCTGCTACCGCAGCTGAAATTGCGTCGAATTTAGTGGTTCGTGAAGAGCTAGAAAATATTAAAGGTATTGACGAACCATTTGTAAGCCACTTAATGGTGTGGGCAAATGGGATACAAGGGAAGTTTCAAAAACTGATATTGCCTGCCGTCGAAGGGAAGGCCTACGCTCAAATCTTTAAGCAACTTTCTAACGATATTGGTGAAATAAACAGGATTCGAAACGGCATTGTACATTCCGGCAAATTTGCAGACTCTGAGCCCGCGTTTCAGGTCATAGAAAAGGCTCGAACGGTTATACTGGCTTTTGTCTGTCAATATCATCCAGGATTTAATCTAGACGAAATTAGTAAAATCGAAGAATCGCATAACAAATCAATGCAGCCGATCGCTAACGCGCCGGCTGATTGAAGCGTTATACGAGGGGAGGAAAGTATGGAGCCGAGACCATATATAAAGTCAGTTGAATTTAAGAATGAAAGTGAGATAGATTGGTCTTCATACCCATATTCTATTCCTGCGGTTAACTGTCTCAATAAGATTCTGTTTCATTCAGATGTTACGTTCTTTGTAGGAGAAAATGGTTCAGGAAAATCTACTATTTTGGAAGCGATTGCTTTGGCCTTGGGTTTTAGTGAAGAAGGAGGCACTAAGAATGTTCGTCTTGATACCGCCAATACAGCCTCATGTTTGTCAGCCAATTTGAAGTTAGTAAAAAGTTTTAAGAAGCCAAAAGATGGGTACTTTCTTCGTGCTGAAAGCTTTTATAATGTGGCTTCATACATGGACGAGGTTGGATATTTAGACGGTTATGGTGGTAAATCTATACATGCGCGTTCCCACGGCGAAGCGTTTATGAGCTTGCTAACTGATAAATTTAAAGGCAACGGGTTGTACCTTCTTGATGAACCAGAAGCGGCGCTATCACCAGCACGGTTGTTGGCAGCTATTTCAGCTATTAATGGCCTTGTAAAGGAAGAGTCTCAGTTCATTATAGCCACCCATTCTCCAATTCTTTTGGCCTACCCAAATGCGAAAATACTTCAGTTCTCTGAAGTTGGGGTTGAGGAGGTAGAGTATGAAGAGACTGATCACTATATAATTTCCAAGGACTTCTTGAACAATCACAGAATGCGTATCATGCAACTAATTGAAGACTGATATGCGTATAACAAACGCATGCACAGGACGCTAGCTACGTTCCGCCAAGCGTGAATTCGCTGCGCTCATTTTATCACGCTTGGCTCCACTACGCTGGCGCCTGTGATGCGGGTGTTATGTTTAATTTTTATCATGAGTTACAGGAGTAGTAAGGTATGTGGGAGTTAGTTTCGTTTGTGTTAGCTATGGCTGTTTTTATGTTCATTCTTGAGTATATGTTTGAACCGAAGAAACTCATCGAAGATATCCGAGGTTTAAAGGAGTCTAGCTCAAAGATTGCTGAGTTAGAGAGGCGAGTTGTTGAGCTTGAAAGATTAGTTTTAACAGAAAAACAGAGTAAAGTTTAAACATAGAAAGTGATATACGGATCCGTGTTTTGCAGTTGGGTCCGTATATCACACTGTAATGTTTAGGTAGGAAATGGAAGACTTAGTTATAGACAAAGAATCTTGGCATGTGAATGCTGAATCACCTGAACACAAAGAACGCGCTAGAACTCATTTTCGGGCGAGGTATTTAGTTCTACTCACCTTTCTCAAGGAGTCTTCGCTGTTGCAAAGCAGCGAATGTATTGAACTGCTAGATTCAGATAAAGATTTTGTGTTTAAACGGTCAGATTTGACAGAGCTCGGTTTTGAGTTAGTTAAGGAATGTCATTCGAGTTGGAACGTAGCATATGGGCAGGAAAATTCGGTAAGGCAGTTAACCCAATGGAAGAGAAATCTGGCTAGGCTGCGGGTAAAACATAACAATTCGCTGTAGCAATACAGCCCTAAATTCACCGCTTCGCGGCGGGCCTAGGATTCGCTCCTTCGTCGCTCACCGCTAAGCTTGGCGTTATGAGTCATGGGTAGCATGGAAATACATCCCAACATAGGCATCGGTAGCATTGAATTCGGCATGAATCCCGCTGCCGTGAAGGAGCTTATGGGCTCAGACCTCATCTATGAAGAATGGATGGGCGGCAACTTAAATGATGCACTGTTCTATTCAGACTTAATAATCGGGTTCAACGACTGCGACAGTGATGCGCCGCTACCAGATTCTCGTGTGGTTGAATTTCGTGCAAACGATAGCGGCAGAATTAAATTCAATGGGTTTGCTCTCGCAGAGCTTTCCAGAGAAACGTTAGCTTCTATGGTTGTGCAAGGTTGTAAGGCAAAACTCGATAAAAACCAAGATGTCATATTTCAAGAGTTAGGTATCAGCTTTGGTTTCAATGAAAAAGGCTCTGTGTGCATATTTGAAATGTGGCAGCATAAGAGCTCATAACAAGCGCTTCCAGCCTGACGCCAAAACCTCCGCGTTTTTGTGTTACTCGCTGCGCTCAAACATTAACACAAAAACACTCCAGTTTCGGTGCAGCTGAAGCGGGCGTTATATTTGCTGGATAGCTTGAATGAAGATTTTTAAGTCAAAACAAGATGTGTGGTTAATTGCTGTTCTCTATCTTAGCGGTTTCATTTGTTTCTTCGGGAGTACATACGTTTTATTTGAAGGCATCTCTATCACAAATATTATCATTGCAACTTTTACTTCTCTTGTTGGTGGTTTCCAAATTTGGCTTATGGTGTCTCTGAGATATTTGATTGATGAGAAAATGCTGAAGATTATTTGCGGACCGTTTAGATGGAGTATTGAGCTGACTTCAATTAAATCGGTGGAGCCTTCTTCAGACATGGCTTCTGGACCTGCTCTATCTCTAGATAGACTATCAATCGTATATGGTGTTGGTAAAGTTGTGCTAGTTTCGCCGTTAGATAAAGAAGGCTTTATTAGCGCTTTAGGATTAAATTAAATTTAACAAACGCCATAAAAAACGCGCCCGTTGGGGGCTCGACTCGCAACACGTTGCTCACGTTTGTGGTGGTCGTTACACGCCAAAAACTGGGTTCACATCCATACTTTTGTGGAGGATACGGATAATCTCAATCTTTTGACTGCCGATCTGACGATAAAATATTACGTGGCTTCCTTGTGGAAACTTTCTGTAGTCATCGCGAATTTCGTCACAGGCTTTACCAATGTCGGGATTTTCGGCTAGCAGCCAAAATGAGTCATCAAACTGTTTTAGATAAATATTTCGCTGTTCGCGACCCCAACGTCGAGAGGTAAACAAGGCTATATCTCTTAAATCAGATTTCGCCTTGTTAGTTAATTGAAATGGTCTCATTTTCTCTCTTCGCTATCTAACTCATCGATAAACGAATCAAGGTCATAATCCGCAGCTCCACTTTCTTCGCCCTCAACAAGCAACTGGCGTAAAGTGTTCATTTTAGTTTCTTGGATTTCAAGTAAACGTAAAGCAGAACGAATGACTTCACTTGCAGAGCCATAGCGACCGCTTTGGATTTGATTGGAAATAAAACCGTCAAAATGGTCACTCAAAGTAATACTAGTGTTCTTAGCCATAACTTATTCCTCAATACCAATAGATACCTAATTATGGTATTGAATGGGCTTGGATGCAAGGCGCGTAACAAAGCGTTGCACCATACAAGTCGGTGAACACGGCGTTAGCTGTCAAATTTGCAGCAAGTACGCTGTAGCCGGAGTCCTGCCGAAGTGATACTATAGTGACACTTTAGGAGGGGTAGCCCATGAAAGTTGAACTAGTCACCAACCTCAAGCGTCAAGCAACGAAGATCCTGGCTGATTTGCGTGAAAGCAAAGAGGCCGTATTGATAACCGAACATGGCCAGCCGTCCGCCTATCTGGTTGATGTTCAGGACTATGAGTTTATGCAGCGCAGACTGGCGCTGCTGGAAGGATTGTCCAAGGGAGAGCGGGCAATTCTGGAGGGCAAAACAACCTCCCATAGCAAAGCCAAGGAGCGTATGCAGAAGTGGCTGAAGTAATATGGACAGACCCGGCGTTAGACCAGTTAGAGGAGATTGCGGAATACATTGCGCTGGATAAGCCAAGCGCGGCTTTCAACCTTGTGAAGACGATCTTCTCTGCAGTTGAACGGCTAGAGCAATTTCCGGAGTCTGGCCATGCTCCACCAGAGCTGCCTGATTCGATCTACCGAGAGCTGTATGTTAGACCCTGCCGGATCTTTTATCGCAACGAAGATAACGTTACCCTCATCCTACACGTCATGAGAGAAGAAAGGCAGCTACGCAGATTTCTATTGGAACCTGATTGGACAGCTAACCATCAATCGCACGCGGCCAGCAAAGCGGGCGCGTGAATAGAGGCGTTAAGTTTCAAAGTCTGCCCTTGAATGTGTAACCATAAAGGTTACAATGCCTGAATGATTATTAGCTTCGTACACAAAGGACTCGAACGGTTCTACCGTTCCGGCAAAACTTCAGGAATTCAGGCGAAGCACGCGAAACGCTTGAGGCTGATTCTCACTAACCTTGACCAGTCAGAAAGTCCAGATGATATGGATTTGCCCGGTCTTCGCTTGCACGAATTAAAGGGGAACCGAAAAGGAATTTGGTCTGTATCTGTAAGTAGCAATTGGAGGGTTACTTTTCGCTTTACTGGTAAGGATGCTGAAATTTTTAACTATGAGGATTATCACTAATGAGTATGCATAATCCGGCTCACCCGGGTGAAATTCTCAAAGAGTTAGTAATTGAACCAACTGGTGTAACAATTACTGATGTCTCTGAGCACCTAAATATAAGCCGTAAAACATTATCCAAGGTTTTAAATGGCCGAGGTTCTATCACTCCTGAAATGGCTCTACGGCTGGAGCTGGCTTTTAAAAAGCCATCGGCCGATCACTGGCTCAGGCTGCAAAATGCTTACGATCTTTGGACGGCTCGTCAAAATCAGTCTATGTTGCATGTTCGCCCATACGAGTTCGCATCACAAGCTTAACAAGGCCAAGCACAATCGCCCAATGCAAAAAACGCATTGGGCTAGACTTCGCTACCGCTTGGCCTGTCTTGGCGGCGTTAAAAATTCATCCACCGCCGATCCAAAGGACACACTTTAACTATGAATGGTGAACAGCCGAATAATCCCTTACATGGAGTCACTCTGAGTAATGTCGTCGAGAAGCTCGTTGAGCACTATGGTTGGGAAGAGCTTGGTTTCAGAATCAATATCAATTGCTTCAAGAATGATCCATCGGTGAAATCGAGTCTGAAATTCCTTCGAAGAACACCATGGGCTAGAGCAGATGTGGAGAAATTATACGTGTCTACGTTTACACATCGAGGAACGTCAGAAAACGCATAACCTAGAGTTTAACTGGACAGAAGGCAGGTATGCTTGCTCGTTGAGCAGGTGTACCCAAACCACAGGACTTTCATTCAAAATTCAGCTAAGTTACTAAACCTTATGCAACAACACTCTGGAGTGGCTGGTTGGTAAACGAAACTTCAAAATATCGCCGTGACATGGGCATGTTTGGCGTGTTTTTCATTGTAGTAAATGGCCTGATTGGTGCTGGTATTTTCGGACTTCCCGAGGCACTCCATGTTGCCGTGGGTACGTTTGCGCCTTGGCTTCTTTTGATTGGCGGCCTACTGGTTATGGCCATTGTCATTTGCTTCGCAGAGCTCACGAAGCTGACCGACCTCTCGGGCGGGCCACTGCGCTATGTCGGTGATGCGTTCGGCCCTTATCCAGGTTTTATCGTGGGTTGGACTTTCTTTGCAGCCCGACTGATCAGCCAAGGCGCTAATGTGCTCGTGCTGGTTGCTTATGCGGCCGCACTTTGGCCTATTTTGGGGGTAGGAACGGCAAAAATTGTACTCATCGTTTCTATTCTGGGTGGGCTTACTATCATTAACGTGATCGGTATCAAACGGGTTGTGGCTGTACTCGGTGCCATGACCCTTTTTAAACTGCTGCCTTTACTAATATTGATGGTTATCGGCATTGGTGCAGACTCTAATAATGGAGAGCTAGTGCTGCCACAGTTCAGTGCTGTCGAGGGAATTGCTTTAGCGGCGCTCTATGCCTTTGTCGGTTTTGAGAATGCCACGATTCCAGCGGGTGAAACCAAAGATCCCAAACGTGCCATGCCACGCGCCTTGATGATTGGCATTGCCACCGTCACGCTTATTTATTTTGGGCTGCAATGGGCCTACAGCCACAGTATCATCGCAGGAACTGGGCCAGAGGCGCCCCTTACTTCGTTAGCAGGCGAATATGGCGGTGATATCGGAGCGTTGCTAATCGCTGCCACAATCGTAATGAGTGTGCTTGCCAACCTCACCGCCGGTCATACTTCTGCCAGTCGAATGCCCGCAGCACTTGCAGATGACGCCCTACTCCCCGCTTGGTTCGGAAAAGTATCTCGCTGGGGTACACCTGCCAACTCTATTGTGTTCTTTGGCATTGGCGCCATTTTGTTCTCATTATGGGATGATTTCTTAGCCCTTGCTGCGGTAAGCACATTGGCCAGATTGGTTGCTTACATCATGTCTATTATTGCGCTGCCAACGCTACGTCGAAGCGCGGGTTACCCCGCATTCAACACAACTATTTTGCTCACAGCCCCCATTGCGCTGGCACTTAGCCTTTGGTTAGTCACGCAAACCAACGTGACACAATGGCAAACGCTCGGTGGCTTTGCGCTGGTCGGCACGTTGCTCTTTTTTGTCGCACGCAGAGACAATGCTGTGTTGTAGCAACCGATGATTAAAAGGATAAAAGGAGATTGATACCTCATGCCCGAATACTTTGGCTCTTGCCTTTGCGGAACTGTGAAATTTGAGATTGATGAAAAGATAAGGAATAACATGTTTCGATGGAGTGTTCTTTTACTCGCTCTCGCAGTAACTGGTTGCAACGGCGCAGCCAATAGTGCCTCTGCAATTTCCGATATGGGTTCGATTGCGAAAACATTTACCGCTGCTGCATTGTTACAACTCGCGCAACGCGGTCAATTACAGCTCTCCGATACCATCGGCGATTTTTATCCAGCAGCACCTGAGGCTGTGAAACCCATCTCCCTTACCCAACTCCTGGCGCACTCAAGTGGCTTGGACAATTTTCACAACGATTCTGACTTTGAGCCAATGAACAAAGCCGAAGCGGTCTCTCGGATTTTATCCATGCCGCTCCTTGTCAAGCCGGGTGAAAGAGTTGCTTATTCCAATGCTGCATACACGCTGGTGGCGGCAATCGTAGAAGAGGTGAGTAACCAATCGTTTCAGTCGTACGTGCAAGAAAATTTGCTGACGCCGCTCAACTTAAATAGCACCGGTTTTTATCAAGACTCGCGCATACCTTTAGATCGCTTAGCGCGTGGCTACGGTGGCGACGCCCCCGGTAGCACCACCTTTGAAAAAGGCCTTACCTGGGCACTTATCGGAGCGGGCGGTATGGTGACTTCGGTCAACGACTTAGCCACGTGGGCTGCCGCATTACAAAGTGGCTCCATATTCTCAGAGGGCGCAGAAAACTTAGCCCTCACCGAAGCAAATGAACGCTGGTTATTAGGTAGCTTGGCCCAAATTGAAATTAATGGTGAAGCGGTGATTCAAATGGGCGGGGGTACTGATTACGGCTATACCGCACTCATTCAGTTCGTGCCGAACCAAGAACTATTGGTAGTGCTTTTACTCAACGCGCACAATAGTAAGTACAGCAATGCGACTCACCACCGACTCAGCAGAAATCATATCCTACCCATTTTGCAAGGAGTGGCACCGCTTAGCACATAATCCTCGAAAGATCGGCATTCACCTCAATTGAGTAGTAATAAACACCAATTCACGCTGTGATAGACAAAACCATTCATGAGGAATTGTTATGAAACGCTTTTCGTTATGCTTACTTGGAGTCTTTGCAGTACTGAGCACGCTTAGTGCCGTGCAAGCTGCAAGTGAAGATTCAGGGTATCAGCAACCCAGCCAAGAGATTGTTGATATTGTAGATGCACCTCCAGCGCCGGCGGCAAGTGTGTCTCCTAAAGGTTCGGTATTGTTGGTAGCAGACTACCCTTCACTGCCGTCTATTGAAGACTTGGCGGCACCTGAATTGCGCTTAGCCGGTCGCCGAGTCAACCCCGATAACCTAACCATGAGCCAACCTCGGTTTATTAAAGGCTTTCGGTTTGTTGATGTAGCAAGCGGTGATGCCATTTCCATTCGTGGTTTACCAGAAAACTTAAAAGCGCTTTATCCCACTTGGTCACCCGATGGGAATCAAATCGCGTTTATTCAACTTTTCAACGACCGTGCTGAGCTATGGCGCATTGATCTAGAGCGTAAACGTGCCCAGCGTTGGTCACGCTTACCGGTGAACGCGATATGGGGTAACCCAGTGCAATGGGGCCCAGATAATCGCCATGCCTATGTACTCATTGCCCCTGAAAATCGCGGCAATGCGCCGATAGCTTCTAATGTTCCCACCGGGCCTGTGATTACCGAGAGCCGCGGTCGTACTGCGCCAGCGCGTACTTATCAAGATTTATTGGAAGACGAGTACGACGAGCAATTGTTCGATTACTACTTCCAAGGCCAATTGGTGCGTATGAACTTACGGGGTCGTATTGAAGAAGTAGGCGAAGCAGGCATTATTGCCGACTTTAGCCTCGCTCCGAACGGACTTTACTTACTCGTTGAACGTATTCAACGCCCTTATTCTTATGCCGTGCCGCATTACCGCTTCCCACGCCTTACCGAAGTATGGAATTTAGATGGTGATGCAATTTATGAAGTAGCTAATCAACCGCTTGCAGACAATCTACCCATCGCCTTTGACGCGGTAGTAAACACCCCACGCAGTGCAAGTTGGAGAAGCGACGCCGACGCCACTTTAGTATGGGCAGAAGCGCAAGACGGTGGCGATCCTAATCAAGAAGCCGAAGTGCGCGACATTGTCTATCAACTCGGCGCGCCATTCTCCGCAGATCCAAACGTGCTAGCTGAGCTTTCTATGCGTTACGGCGGCATTATGGCGGGTAACAACCAAGTCGCGCTGGTGTTAGAGCGTATGTGGCGTGATCGGGAAGAGAAACTCTGGCGTGTCAGCCCAGCAGGTGCGCATGAACCGCAACTCGTGTGGGAGCGTTCGTGGGAAGATCGTTATAACGACCCAGGCCGCCCGGTAATGACTCAAAATGACCAAGGTCGCACGGTATTGCTTCTCGATGGTGAGCATATTTTACTTACCGGTGATGGCGCGAGTGACGAAGGCGAGCGTCCGTTTATCGACAAACGCCATTTAACTACGGGTGAAACAGAACGTCTATGGCGCTCAGAAGCTCCTTTCTATGAAGTACCGCAAAGCGTCATCGACTATGGCTCAATGACATTCCTCACGCGCCGTGAAGGTGTAGATACGCCGCCAGATTTCTTTGTACGTGATTTAGCGAACAATGACCTTACGGCACTAACTGAAACGCCCCACCCCATGCCGCATACATTGGGCATTTCACGCGAGTTGATTCATTACGAGCGTGAAGATGGTTTAGCCATGTCGGCGACTCTGTTCTTACCTGCAGGCTACAATGTAGAGGAAGACGGCCCATTACCGACCATTATTTGGGCGTACCCACGCGAGTTCCGCAGTAACGCGGCAGCGGCGCAGGTGTCTGGCTCACCTTATGAATTTAACCGCATAAGCTACTGGCGCCCGCAGTATTTAGCTACACAGGGCTACGCAGTACTAGATAACGCGACGATGCCCATTGTAGGTGAAGGTGACCAAGTGCCAAACGATACCTTTATTGAACAGTTGGAAATGAATTCAAAAGCGGCGATTCAAGCGGGTGCTTCGCGCGGTGTGACCGATCCGAATCGCGTGGCGCTTGGCGGCCATTCATACGGCGCCTTTATGACCGCAAATGTATTAGCACATACCAACTTGTTCAAAGCCGGAATCGCACGCAGTGGTGCTTATAACCGAAGCCTCACCCCATTCGGTTTCCAGCGCGAAGAGCGCACCGTGTGGGACGACTCTGATTTATATATTCGCATGTCACCGTTTTTTGCCGCGGACAAAATCAAAACGCCATTGCTAATGATTCATGGCACCGACGACAACAACTCGGGTACTTTCCCCATGCAAAGCGAACGCCTGTATCAAGCTGTGAAAGGTTTAGGCGGAACGGTTCGCTTGGTGATGTTACCGCTTGAATCACATGGTTACCGCGCGCGCGAATCGGTGCTACACATGCTGTGGGAACAAACGACTTGGCTAGATGAGTTTGTGAAAAACGCAGACACTGAATAACAGCATAGGCAGGGCTAACGAGCGAATAGTCCTGCCTATAATTTACTCTCAATATTGCTGTGACTCAGCGCCCAATCGAGCGCATTGGCTTCGGGTAAAGGACGAGAAAAGTAATAACCCTGAATGATTTCACACCCCAAGGATTGTAGCCTTCGACAGGTTTCTTGATCCTCTACACCCTCAGCCACCACTTTGCGCTCAAAACTGTCAGCAAGCTTTATAATGGACAAAGCAATCCTTTCATCAGCTACCGGACTCTGCATATCGCGGATGAAAGAACGATCGATCTTAATCTCATTGACTGGCAACAAACGAAAATATTCCAATGACGAGTAACCGACCCCAAAATCATCTAAAGAGAGGTTAAGTCCTAACTCATGACAAAACTTCAAACGTTGTTCGACGGTTTGAATATCATTCAACGCAGTCGTTTCCAGTAATTCCAGCTTTAACCGCGATGTTAATCGAACCGAAGTTCCTGCGAGCGCTTCACGCAAATCCGTATGAAATGAGTCCCCCAAAAAGTGAGTCGGACTCAGATTGATACTGAGATAGTAATCATGACCGTCACGCTCAAAACGTTGCAAGATCCGGACAGCTTCATTCAGAACAAACGCTCCGAGCACCTTGGCAACCTCTGACTCTTCTATTTGCGTAATAAAATAATCGGGGCCTAACAAACCATGCTCTGGGTGATTCCAACGAATGAGCCCCTCAAACCCTTCGACACGTTTCGTTCTTATATTGACTTGCGGTTGCAAATACAATTCAAACTCATTTGCTCCTAAGCCTCGCTTACAGTCACCTTGTATCTGCAATTGCGTTGTCGACAGGGAGTATTTCTGAACATCGAAAAAAGTGTACGTATTTTTACCTTGTTGCTTGGCAAGATGCATTGCTTGGTTTGCATGTCGAATCAACTGGTCCCAATCGGACGACTCATCTGGGTAAAAGGCAACCCCCATACTCGCAGTCACCTCCAAACTCAGACTCTTAATTCGGATGGGTTGCGATAAATGGTTCATAAGCCGAGTAAATATAACATTATCTGCGCAGTCATTTGTCACGACAATAAACTCATCTCCTCCAAATCGAGAGACGACACCGCTTTCTTTAGTGGCAATAAGAAGGCGCTCAGCAATCTCTTTGAGTACGAGGTCTCCAACACAATGACCGTGTTGATCATTGATCTCTTTAAAACCATCGAGATCAATAAAACAAAAAGCCACTCGTTGCTTCAGGCAGATTCTTTCATTAATTAATTCCTTGATTTTCCGTCGGTTCGGCAGATTTGTGAGGACATCGTAGTTCGCAGAGCGCTCTAGGAGCAGATGCTGCTCCTTTTGCTCCCTCAGAAGCTTGTACCTCTCCAATAAATAGCCAATGGTTGTCGATAATGCTTCTAACGCGTTCACCATTTCTAAAGAGTACTCATATTCTCGGTTCGCTAAACCAACCAAACCGACTAACGTCTGTCCAGAGTATATAGGAATGCCAAGATAGCGTTGAAGCTCAGGATGGCCCGGTGGCAAGTATCCTCTTCTGGGATCATTGAGTGCATCATTACTTATCACAGCACGACCCGAGATGATGGCTGCGCCCATTAAATTGTTAAGCTCACGAAAGTACATCCCCTCACTCTTTACCTTCGCGTACAGCGCTTGAGAAGCCTCGTTCCAAGAGAGGTTGGTAATCGCTCCCATCCGTATGTAGGGCTCCTGCGTTATCTCATCCAACAAAGTCTCGCCAATAAATCCGTATTCACTATCCGTCAGTTTGAGTAGCTCATTAAGCACTTGCTCAAAAATTTCACTCATATCCTCACTCAGGAGAAATAGATTCTGTACGCGAAGAATTGCCTGTTCGACACCTTCGAGTAGAGTACCGGTTTCCCTCGACGTTGAATTGAGTAATTCCTCGACAGACTCTGTCAACATTTTAAACGCTTCTAGCTGTCTATCTTTAGGTTCCCATGAGTCACAACCCATCACCAAGATCGCACCTATCTTGATGCCAGAGTTGTTTCGAAGCGGAATTCCGACGCCATTTTCGACACTACGAACTAGGAAAGGTGCATCTTCCGCTAACGCTTGCTCATATAAATCGAACGTCTCGGTTAAATATGAAACTTTATCCCCGAGGTAAGAAAGAATCTGTAGATACTTTCCATCAAACAATGAAACGACTACGATCTTCGCATCGAAGAGTTCACGCAGAACGAATGCGACCCTGTCCGTACGCGCAACAGTCAATGTATCTCTTGAACTCCGCCCGCCAGCGGCGGGAACGCTCTGAGTGTTCGCTCTTGTTGAACTTCGCATATTGATATTGACTCTCCAGTGAGTCATGCTCATCCATTACTGCATGATAAATTTTCTAGTTTCCAGATCTAACTTCTGACTTACATCTCCAACAGAATTCGCATTTTCAAAAACAACCCGACCTTGCTTCTCTTGCGTCATTTCCATGTCACTTAAGTGTTGAATACTAGTCGCAATCTCATTTGTCGCTGTAGCTTGTTCCTCTAATGCAGTTGAAATAGATAACACTGAATCCCTTACTTGAATTGCACTTTTTTCTATCTTGTCAAATTCAGCACCCGTGTTTTCCACCGCTTCCAAACTAGCAAGAGCGTCTTGCAAGCAAGCAACCACGATCGCAACCGAAGCATCACTCGATGAAATGAGCGCATTAATGTTCTTCTGGATTTGCTCAGTAGAACCCTGCGTTTGAGACGCTAACTGCCTTACCTCGTCGGCCACTACTGCAAAACCCCGCCCTTGCTCTCCAGCACGCGCAGCCTCAATAGCAGCGTTGAGCGCCAATAGATTCGTTTGTTCCGCAATTGTATTTATTACGCCGAGGACTGTTCTTATATCATCAACAGAACTTGCCATGCCGGTCACGGTCGCTTTAGCAGTGTCTAATTGCTCTGCGAGTTTCGATACCCCGGTCTTAGAGGTTACTACCGCATTTTTCCCTTTCTTGACAGCGTCTGAAGCCTGCAGAGCTGCTTGATTCGCATCACTGGCAAGTTGAGCCGTTTGATCAGCCGTAATTGACATTTCCTCGGTGGCAGCGGCTATTTGTTGAACCTCCTTAAGTTTTTTCTCCATTCCTACAATCAGCTGTTCACCCGTTGCAATCAAAGAATCTGAATCGGATTTTATTTGAGACGACGCGCTTTGAATCACTGAAACCGTATCGCCAATTTTGTTCAGGGCCGTGTTGAATTGAATAATTGACTCAGAATTAATGTATGGACAACGATAAGTAAGATTGAGCTGTTCTCCCTCAGACATCGCACTCGTTACATTTAAAAATGCTTGCGAGACTTTGGCTTCTTTCAGCGACGCTTGCGCAATAATAATTAAGACAACCGACTCAGCTACGACATATAACGCATGAACCAATATGATAGAGAATGATAAGTATTCCTCCGGTAGAATATAGAATGAAGCACCGCTTGCTTGAAGATACATAAATAATATGTGGTGCACTGCGATAACAACCGCTGCAGATAGAATAACTAGCCAATCTCGAAACACCACGAGAATGGCTAATAGAACAAAGATCCCAAAGTGAATTTCAGTGAGCCCCATTGCAAGATGTATTTGCAAAGCCACTAGAAACATGAAGCTCACGCCAAAACTTACCCGCGAGAGCAATGTATCTCCTAGGTTCTTGTAGAACGCCCAAGGAATAATAACCGAAGGGATACCCACGATAAAGGCTGGAAGCCAAAATCCGTGCCATGAAGCAAGCCCAAACGCGATTATTAAAAGAAATAGGTTCGTCGCATTTGCAATTCTAAAAGCTAACGGTCTGAAGTTAAACGTTTCACTATCCAACACTTGCGTTTTCATACTGCACCTCAAAATATATACGATTCGCTCGATTCAGCATTCTAAAGAACTTATAACGCGATCTATTTCGTTTTGTACCGCACTGACTAACTCATCAGGATGAAACTTAGCGATAAAATTATCCGCCCCAACCTTACGAACCATCGCTTCGTTAAAAACGCCCGATAAAGATGAGTGCAAAATTACCGCAATATTCTTTAAATCAGGATTAGATCTAATCTCAGCCGTCAAGGTGTATCCGTCCATATTGGGCATTTCTATATCGGAGAGAACAACTGGCACCTTATGAGTCAATGGAAGTTCGGTCTTATTCACTTCATCGGTTAACCACTTTAACGCCTCGCTGCCATCCGTCGCGAGATGAAACTTAATACCAACTTCTTTAAGTGCATTAGCAATTTGCTTTCTGGCAACCATTGAGTCATCAACCGCTAAAACCGTTAACTCATCACGGTTTATAGATGCCCATTTTTGCTTCATTTCCTCACTAACATGGGCTTCCTCACCAGAAATCTCGGCGTAGATTTTTTCCACATCGATCACTTGAACCAACTGATTGTCTACTTTTGTTACTGCAGTTAGGTAATGGTTGCGACCAACGCCATTAGGTGGCTGGGACACGTCTCCCCAATTGAGGTTTACGATTCGATCAACGCTGGAAACCAAAAAGCCCTGAATGTTTCTGTTGTATTCGGTTACGATAATGAAAAGACCACTATCATTGAGCTGCGTAGTTCCTCCCATCGCCTCGCTCAAATCTATCACTGGAACACTCGTGCCTCGCAAGTGAGCAATACCCTTCACATGAGCGTTTGCTCCGGGCATCTCCGAGAGCTCTACGGCGGGTATCACTTCTCGAACCTTGAATACATTGATTCCAAACTTTTGGCTCCCTCCTAATGAAAATAGCAACATTTCTAATCGATTACTACCTGCTAAATTAGTTCTTGCGTCAACCGACGACATAATGTTACTCATTCAAGCCTCCAAGTGCTCATGCCAAAAGCTGTTTTAACGGAATGAAAATGCCCAAATTACTTCTAGTATACATTACCAAATGTTGAAATATTAGTAATGGTATAAGTTTTGTTGCTTAGTAGTCATTAATATTTTATTTAAGGAGAAATAGATGAAGCTCTATGAAATGGCAATCGCACCCAACCCTCGCCGGGTGCGTATGTTTTTGGCTGAAAAAGGCCTGCTCGAGCAAGTCGAACGGATAGAACTTAACTTACAGAAAGGCGAAAACTTAACGCCGGAATTTATTGCCAAAAACCCAATGAAAAAAGTACCGGTGTTAGAACTAGATGACGGCACCTGTATCAGTGAAACTATGGCCATTTCTCGCTATGTGGAAGAAGTTTTTCCAGAAACTCCGAGGCTTTTGGGCGAAACAGCCTTAGAAAAAGCAGAAGTTGAACAATGGTTACGTTGGATCGAGTTTTATTTCTTCTTACCGACGGGCATGGCATTTCAGCATTTGAGCGGCTATTTCAAAGACCGCATGGAGCCTAACTTGGCTTGGGGCGAGAGCTGTAAAACCGATGTGGAGAAATTTTTTCATCGACTCGACAAACACTTAGCGAACCACGATTGGATTTGTACCGGACAATTTACCGCCGCGGATATTAATGCGTTTTGCACAGTAGAGTTCGCACGTACGGTGCAAGTGCGAATTAAGCCTGAGCAAGTGCATCTTCAACGTTGGTTCGATGCTGTGAAATCACGCCCCTCAGCGGCTGTTTAGGCATGACGCGAGCTTCATTCTGCGGTACTATTCAGGCTTTCCCGGGCGCTTTAATCAGCGCCCTTTTTCTCTGTTAGGAAACGCACGTTTTATGTCTTTATTGAGTTCTGAGCACGAAAATATTCATCGCCAAATAGCCTCTGAGTTAAACGTAAAAGACGAGCAGGTAATCGCTACCGTTCGATTACTCGACGACGGTGCCACTGTTCCCTTTATTGCACGTTATCGTAAAGAAGCGACTGGGGGACTAGACGACACGCAATTGCGGAATTTAGCGAGCCGGCTCTCATATTTGCGAGAACTCACTGAACGTAAGCAAGTTATTTTAAAAAGCATTCATGAGCAGGAAAAGCTAACTCCCGAACTGAGTTCAGCAATTCAGAACTGTACGTCCAAAACTGAGCTTGAAGATTTATACCTGCCATACAAGCCCAAGCGCCGCACCAAAGGTCAAATTGCGATTGAAGCCGGCATCGAACCATTAGCCAGTGAGTTACTAGAGAACGACAACGCCGATCCAGAAACGCTTGCCGCAAGTTACATAAATGAAGAAGCAGGGTTTGCCGACACGAAAGCAGTGTTAGAGGGTGCTCGCTTTATCGTGATGGAACGTTTCTCTGAAGACGCACAGTTGTTGAAATCGATTCGCCATGCGTTATGGCAACAAGCAGACATCACTAGCAGCGTAATGCCGGGTAAAGAAACTGAAGGTGCGAAATTCCAAGATTACTTCGAGTATGCCGAGCCCATTAAAAAAGTACCTTCCCACCGTACCTTGGCGATACTGCGTGGCCGTAATGAGGGTATTTTACAACTCAAACTCAATGCCGAACCCCATGCAGAGGAAGGTCAAGGTGGCGCGTTTGAACAACAAATCGCGACTCATTTCCAACTTAGCCCATGCAACGGCGCACTTGCGGCTTGGCGCGCACAAGCGGTGCAATGGACTTGGCGGATAAAAATACTGCCGCGTATGGAAACCGATCTTTTGGGTCAGCTACGCGACAGTTCGGAAGAGGATGCCATTAAAGTATTTGCCACAAATTTGAAAGACTTGCTCATGTCCGCGCCTGCGGGTGCGAAAACCACGATTGGACTTGATCCAGGTTTACGCACCGGCGTCAAAGCCACGGTGGTAGATGCTACAGGCAAGTTAGTCGGCCACACCACTATTTTTCCGCACGCCCCTCAGAATCAATGGGACAAATCATTGCGCTCCCTCGCCGCAATGTGCAAACAACATAGTGTGGAACTGATTGCGATTGGAAATGGTACCGCGTCACGTGAAACCGACAAGCTCGCTGGAGAGTTAATCAAGGCACTACCTGAATTAAAAATGCAGAAGATCATGGTAAGTGAGGCAGGTGCTTCTGTGTATTCTGCTTCAGAGCTGGCGGCACAGGAGTTCCCAGATTTAGACGTGTCCTATCGTGGTGCCGTGTCGATTGCGCGCCGCTTACAAGATCCACTTGCAGAATTGGTGAAAATTGAGCCTAAATCTATTGGTGTTGGGCAATATCAGCACGATGTAAGCCAATCTTTGCTGGCAACCAGCCTTGATGCAGTCGTCGAGGACTGTGTAAACGCAGTCGGTGTTGATTTGAATATGGCATCGGTGCCTCTTTTGGCACGCGTAGCAGGTTTGAATAAAAGTTTGGCGCAAAACATTGTGCAGCACCGCAATTTGCAGGGCTCATTTACTAACCGCAAGGGCTTACTCGAAGTGAGTCGCTTGGGGCCAAAGGCATTTGAACAAGCAGCAGGTTTCTTGAAAGTGATGAATGGCGATCAGCCACTCGACCGCTCTGCGGTTCACCCAGAGGCCTACCCGCTCGTCGAGCGCATTGCTAAACAACATGATAAAAATGTCGCCGATATGATTGGTAACTCGGAGTTCTTACGCACCGTAAAACCTCGCGATTTTATTGACGACACGTTCGGTTTGCCAACGGTAACCGATATTTTGAAAGAGCTCGAGAAACCAGGACGCGACCCTCGCCCTGAATTCAAAACGGCAGAATTCAAAGAAGGTGTAGAAACACTTGCTGATTTGAAACCCGGTATGCAGCTCGAGGGGGTGGTAACCAACGTGACCAATTTCGGTGCATTTGTTGATATTGGCGTACACCAAGACGGATTGGTTCATATTTCAGCGCTTTCACATGAGTTTGTTAGCGATCCGCATAAGGTAGTGAAAGCTGGGCAAATTGTGAAAGTTAAAGTACTCGACGTAGATCTACCGAGAAAGCGTATTAGTTTAACCATGCGCATGGACGATCAACCCGCGCCGGCATCAAGTGCGCCTGCAGGCAAAGCAAAACAACAGCCGCGCCAACACAGTGCCAAGCCAAAAGACACGGTCGATAACAGCGCTATGGGCAATGCCTTTGCCGCTGCTTTTGCAAACGCCAAGAAAAAGTAAATCATGGAAAATTTAGCACTCATTTTAGCCTATTTAGCGATCGGGTGGTTTTTACAAATTACCCGTTCGTTACCTGAGCAAAGTGGCCATGTGCTAAACCAATATGTCATTTACGTGGCAGTGCCCGCCATGGTGCTCATTCATTTACCACAGCTAGAAGTGAGCCGTTCTGTACTGGCTCCTCTTTTTACCCCGTGGGCAATGTTTGGCTTAGCGATCGGCTTGGTGCTTTTATTCAGCCGAATGCTTCATTGGAGTAAAGAGCTCACCGGTGCCATGCTAATAGTAGTGCCGCTAGGGAATACTTCGTTCTTAGGTTTTCCTATGGTCACTGCACTTTATGGTGAACAAGGACTCCCTTTCGCTGTGCTATATGACCAAGCGGGTTCATTTTTGGCGCTGATTCTATTCACCTCAGTCATTGCCGCGCGGTATGGTCAATACCAACAAAACCAGGGCACCAATGAGCCTCCGAGCAAGCGCAAGCAAGCGTTGAAACTACTGACATTCCCGCCCTTATTGGCATTAATTACCGCAATATTAGTCGGTCAAGAAACCTACCCGGGATTTGTGCAACCGTTGCTCGAATCACTCGCACAAACTTTAGTACCCGTGGTCATGATCGCCGTAGGCTTGCAGCTTAAACTCAAAATATTACGCGCCGATTTAGTTCCTTTTACCATTGCACTCGGGATTAAATTGATCGTTTTACCCCTAGTGACGCTTGCGGTGTTTGCTAGCCTCAATTTGACCGACCTCGCCGCACAGGTCACTGTGTTAGAGGCCGCTATGCCGCCGATGATTACGGCAGGTGCTCTAGCCATGGCCGCAGGCCTAAAGCCACGCCTAGTAGCTGCCATAGTCGGTTACGGGGTGTTACTCGGAATGATTACTTTGCCTGCAACCGCTTGGTTAACTGGGGTTGTATTGGGCACAGCTTAGGCTTGCGCTAAAACAGCATTTTCGCGAGGGCGGAAGCTTCCTTGGTAGGCTTGCTCGATGCGCGAACCACGTTCTATTAATGTGTCGAGTTCGTCGTCGGAGAATGAGTCGGGTGAACGAAATGATGCTTCACTCTGATTCGCGTTATTCGATTGTTGTTCCGCTCGGCGCTCGTCCGCCAAATCTTGACGCGCTTCAACTTCTTTTCTCGCAGCATCTGCGGCCACACGTCGATCAGCTGAAGAAGGTTCTTCAGGCGCGAGTGCTGCGCGACGAACAATCTGCATTTTCTGCAAAGTAGCAGCCGGGTCGTTCGGAATCGGGGTTACGTCGATTTGAACTTCGCCGCCTACGGCATAATTCCGACCGTCCGGCCCCTTCTCGTATTCATAAGTAGGTTGGCCTGCATATTGCCCACCCACGTTTGCATGGGCTTCTTCATGGCGGCGTACTTCAGCGTCACGCTGCTTTAATTCTTCAACTTGCTTTTCTTCGTCTTGAGCTTCAGCGCTGGCACGCCCCTTCGCGTCCGTCGTTTCTATGCTGTCCTTTTCTTCCTCTCGCGACCCCCGGCGACGAATTTGCTCGCCACTTTGACGAGCATCGGCAAGTTGTTTTGCGTAACTAGGAAGGCCGGGGAGCGGAGCACGTTCGGAGTTGTTGCCCAAGCCGCGTTCGCGCGCAAAGGATTCATTCTGGCTTATTTGCGCAATGGATTCGCGCATTTGATTGTCACGGCGGGCACTATCCGTCGGGCCCGCGACACTCGCAGGCACAAACGGGATACTGGGTGTAACCGCCATCACCATAAATTAAGCCTTCGTATTAATCAGTGTACCGAGCATTTGGCTTTCCGTTTCTAGAACGCGCGCATTCGCCGTGTAAAACCGTTCACCCGCAGCTAAGTCTACAACTGCTGCAGTGTCTGCAGCGCCGCTGTTTGCTATACGCTCGCTCGCATTCACAACCTGATTAGAACTGCGCTGCATGCCCTGCAACGCGGTTGCGAATGATGCATTTTGAGAACCATCGATCTGCATAATACAACCTCCATCGATTGTTCAATTATTGCGCAGACCGATTCAAAACACAAGATCTTAAAGCTATGCTGAGTCTAAACCATGGCCATTTGCAATTGCCGACGGAACATTCTCTTTTGCTGCTTAAATGCACGCTTCATTGACTTATATTGCGCACGGAGCTCCTTCACCTGTTCGATGTCATTAATGGCGTCCCGCTTTGCGCTTATCCAAGCCTTTCTTCTCACATTTAATTCGCGTAACTGCTGAATGAGCGCTTCATACTCATGCTCGAGCCTAGTAACGAAGGTACTGCGCTGCTGCTGGGCACGCTGCCACAACATGTCTAACCGCGCCTTCTCAATTTGATACTTATTGACCCGCTTGAGATTCTTCGCAAGTCCACACCATGCCAAGATATTGATAAGCCACTTACTTGGGTCGTATTGGTACCAGCGCACGCCATTGCGATAATCACCGGCAAAAATGTGATGGAAGTTGTGGTATCCCTCGCCAAACGTGAACAACGCAAGCACCCCATTATCTCGGGCAGTATTGCGCTCTGTGTAGGGGCGTTTACCCCACATGTGAGCAAGAGAATTAATAAAGAAAGTGGTGTGGTGGCTCAAGACCAAACGCAAAAAGCCAGCAATAATCAACGCACCTAATACTTCACCAATTAGTACACCGATTAATAGCGGTACACCAATGTTCATGAGTAACGTAAGTGTAAGATAGTGCTTGTGTTGCCAAACCAAGATTGGGTCTTGCTGCAAATCTTTTACGTTCGAGTAATCGTTATAGCGGTGCGATTGATATTCGCGAAGCATCCAACCAATATGGGCAAACCAAAATCCGCGAGAAATCGAATACGGGTCGTTGTCGATATGATCGACATGCTTATGATGTTCACGATGATCAGATGCCCAGTGCAATACACTGTTTTGTAGGGCTAAAGCACCACCCAACGCAAAGACCAATCTTACCACCGGATGTGCATCATAGGTTTTGTGCGACCACAGGCGGTGATACCCTGCGGTGATCGAAAGACCTGCCCACGAAAATAAGGCAATCAGCGCGATCCAGAGACCGGTACTCATGCCTTCAAAATAGAGATAAAGTGGTGTGCCAATGGCTGCAACCGCGAATGTAATGCTAAAGACCAAGATATTCAGCCATAAAAGAGGTGGTTTTTTCATATAAAACTTCATTTCAGCTAACAGGTGTACGCTGAATTTATACAGGTTTTATATAATGATCAAGCAAAGAATTGTAAATTGACCTTACATTTGTTCACTGATACTCTCAACCCCTTATGACACTAGGAGCGCAGGCCATGATCGGCATTCGAGCCCAGCAAAAAGAAAAAACACGGCGAGCCTTAATTCAGGCTGCGCTTAATCAGCTGTGCCCGGAAAGCTCCTTTTCTAGTTTAAGCTTGCGCGAAGTGTCTCGCGAAGCGGGTATTGCCCCCACCAGTTTCTATCGTCACTTTCAGAATATGGACGAACTGGGCCTCACCCTAGTCGATGAGGGAGGGTTAGCACTGCGTCAATTATTGCGTCAATCCAGACAGCGAATTGCCGATGGCGGCTCTATTATTGAAATTTCCGTCCATACGTTTATGGATTATGTTACGCATAACAAAAATATTTTCCGCTTGATGCTGCAGGAGCAGGCGGGCACCACCAAAGAGTTCCGACTTGCTATTGCTCGAGAAATTGATCATTTCAAACAAGAACTCACTGATTACCTGCGCACTGAGCGCAAAGTGAATGAGCCTTTGGCCAAAGCCCAAAGCGACGCGATTGTGCGGGTTGTTTTTAGTGCGGGCGCTGACAGTCTCGATATGGGAGTTCAAGATCGTCAATCACTTACTGAACAAACCATCCTCCAAATTCGTATGATCGCTAAAGGTGCGGCCAGTCTGCAAGAAAGCTCGGTCATTGGATCGTCACAACCCTAGAACACGCTACTAAAAAAGGGTTTAATAGACCTTAGATTTTTTTTGACCTACAAACCTAAACAACAAGGAGTTTCTCATGACTCGAATGAGCGCATGGCTTGCGCTGATGGTGCTTACACTCAGTAGTATTCTGGCGTGCGGCACTAGCCAAGCAAATGACATTACCCTCGAGCACATTGTTACCACTCAGTCGGTGAATCAAGCCATCACCACCGACGATGGTGAAATAACAGTGTTCACCCGTGTTCGTCCGCGTGACCCTTATTCTGAAGACGATGGTCCCTCTCACGTTGAATTGTTCTTGCGCAAAGCAGACGGAACTGAGATTCCTTTTGTGACCGGCAACACTCGAGTGGGCCAAATTGCCTTTAACGCAGAGCAAACACATGTATTTTATCTGGCCAAACGTAACGACGACAAAAACACTAGTCTGTACAGCATTCCCCTTTCAGGCGGTGAATCTGTAAAATTGTTTGAGCATGAAACACCGATTGCTAGCTTCGATGTGAGCGACAACGGCGAATGGGTTGTATTTCGTGCCAGCGAAAAGACAAACGAGCACGCAGAAAAATTAGGTAAAGCCGGTTTCCGTGCGGTGGTGTATGAAGAAGAATTTTCATTCACACGCGCTTATTTGTTGAACTTAGAGTCGAACGAAGTAAACCAAGTAAACTTCAACGAGCAAATCCACTCTGCTCAGTTCCGTCCAAATAGCACCGACTTATTGGTTCGTGCCGCACCAACCACTTTAATCGATGATAACCTGATGCTCAGCAGCTATGTATTGCTTCGCGCTTCTGGCGAAGAAATCGTGCGCATCAACACTGAGGGCAAGCTAGGTGATGCAGAATTCTCACCGAATGGTCAGCGTTTAGCTCTCATTGGCGCAGAAGACAAAAACGACCCAGCAACCGGTCGTCTGTATAGCGCTGACCTTCGTAGCGGCAATATCACAGAGCTTCTTCCTGACTTCATGGGCCAAGTACAAGACATTTTGTGGCACGACAACGACCACTTAGTGTGGCTTGCCGATATGAATACGGAAACCTTGATTGTGCGCCATAACGTGCGCAACAACGAGCAAACCACGCTTCTCCCAATGGGTCGCGCGATTGCCACCACATTGGGCTCTATTCAAGACGACGGCACACTTACTGTACTAGCGCATAGCCCTGCACACCCTCGTGAAGCCTTTAATCTTGCTGACGGTGAGCTAAGTCGTTTAACCGATTCCAACGCATGGATTCACGAAGCACAGCAACCTCGCCAAGAAGTAGTGACCTATACCGCGCGTGATGGTCTGGAGTTGGAAGGTATTTTGGTTTACCCAAACAACTATCGTGAAGGTCGCCGTGTACCCGTGATCATGGCCATTCATGGTGGTCCAGAAGCTCATATTCGCAATGGTTGGAACGATCGTTACTCCACACCAACTTGGTATATGGCACAGCAAGGGTTCGCAACGTTTTTCCCGAACTACCGTGGCAGCACCGGCCGTGGTGTTGAGTTTTCAAAGCTCGGCCAAAATGACTACGCTGGTAAGGAATTCGACGACATCGTAGACGCTAAAGAGCACCTGGTTGAAATCGGTTTCGCTGATGCTGAACGCATTGGTATTACTGGCGGTTCCTACGGTGGTTATGCGTCTGCGTGGGGTGCAACTAAGCAAACCGAGCATTTTGCCGCCAGTGTTATGTTCGTAGGTATTAGCAATAACCTGTCGAAATTTGGTACTACCGATATTCCAAACGAAATGCACCTCGTGCACGCGCGCAGCTACCCGTGGGACAAATGGCAGTGGTATTTAGAGCGCAGCCCAATTTACTGGGCAGAGCAAGCGCGTACGCCCATTTTAATTATGCATGGTGAAGAAGACACGCGCGTACACCCCAGCCAGTCGATGGAGCTATACCGCTATTTGAAAGTACACGGCAACGTGCCTGTCCGTTTAGTGTTATACCCAGGTGAAGGCCACGGTAACTCTCGCGCTGCGTCACAACTCGATTATGCATATCGCATGGAGCGTTGGATGAAGTGGTACTTGATTGACCAAAAAGAAGGACAACCTCCACACGAGCTCGATTTTGCCGAGCGGTTGAACTAACCCATAAGCCCCTCTTCGGAGGGGCTTTTGTTATCTACCGAATGAACAGCAAATAAGACAAAAAGTAAAATATACTTGACATAGCATTGTTATCATCTATCCTTGTCAAAAAGTAAAGTGAACTTAACTCTAAATAGGTGAATACATGCAACAAGCTAAACCAACGACCCACGCTGAGCGTGAAAAGCAATCGACCAAATCCATTTTTATCTGGACTCTGTCATGGGTACTTTCACTTGCCCTAGTGGCATTTGGGCCAAAGTTCTTATGGAATTACAATGTCTCGATAAGCGTTGTACTTATTCTGATTAACCTATTCTTTGGTTACAAAATGATCATGGCCAACAAACAAATGTTAGACGGGCTAGATGAGTTACAACGAACCATCCACCTCAATGCAATGGCAATCTCATTGGGAGTGAGTATGGTGTCTGGGGCTGTTTACGGGCTGTTAGAGGGGATTCGCGTAATTTCCTTCACACCTAACCCTTCTAGCATTTTATTTGTGATGGGTATTACTTATATTGTCAGCTTCATTATTGGGGTTCGGAAGTACCAATGAAAAATAGACTAAAAGTATTACGAGCCGAACGAAATTGGACCCAAGCCGATCTCGCCAAAGAACTTGATGTTTCAAGGCAAACAGTAAATGCGATAGAAAAAGGTAAGTTCGATCCAAGCTTACCACTGGCCTTCAAAGCCGCCCGACTATTTGAACTGAGTATTGAAGAAATATTTGATGATGAAAATGAGGGTTAACAGCTTGGTAAGCACATGTCGCCCATGCCAAGGGATGCCGATACCCAGCTCACAAAGTATTGGAAGCAGGGATGCCGGAAATTAAGCGTATATGGACATACTTGCAGCGTCTTTGTGAGCTGGGTATTGGTAGCCTCATGGCGGGATGTGAATCCGTAGTTAGCTAACTACGGATTCTAGTCAACTTCTTTAAATTTGCGGACCCGCAGCGACCAAGGACTGGCCTTCGCTGGTGTCAGTGAACTTCTCGAAGTTCGCGACGAAGCGACGCGCTAAATCTTGTGCACGCACGTCCCACTCTTCTGCATTTTTATAAGTGTTACGCGGGTCAAGAATATTTGCATCGTCTACACCAGGAAGTACTGTCGGCATTGCCAAGTTAAAGTATGGCAACTGCACAAATTCCGCGTCTTCAATTGAGCCATCTAGAATGGCATCGATAATCGCCCGCGTGGCTTTTATCGAAATACGCTTACCCGTGCCATTCCAGCCCGTATTCACCAAATAAGCTTGTGCACCTGCTGCGGCCATACGCTTTTCTAATACTTCCGCATATTGTGTTGGGTGCAAGCTCAAGAATGCGGCACCGAAACATGCAGAGAACGTAGGCGTCGGCTCAGTAATACCACGCTCCGTACCGGCTAATTTCGCAGTGAAACCAGAAAGGAAATGGTATTTTGCCTGTTCAAAAGTAAGTTTCGACACCGGTGGTAGCACACCGAATGCGTCTGCAGTTAAGAAAATCACCTTCTTCGCATGACCCGCCTTAGAAACCGGCTTCACAATGTTGTCGATGTGATAAATCGGGTAAGATACACGGGTGTTTTCGGTTTTAGAGCCGTCGTCGTAGTCTACCGTGCCGTCTTCACGCACAGTGACGTTCTCAAGCAACGCATCACGGCGAATTGCACGGAAAATATCGGGCTCTGCTTCTTCCGAAAGGTTAATCGTTTTCGCGTAACAACCGCCTTCGAAGTTAAAAACGCCATCGTCATCCCAGCCATGCTCATCGTCGCCAATCAGCTCTCGTTTAGGGTCGGTTGATAAGGTAGTTTTACCCGTACCTGACAAACCGAAAAATACCGCTACGTCACCTTCTTTACCTACGTTGGCAGAGCAGTGCATTGAGGCGATGCCTTTCAGCGGTAAGAAGTAGTTCATCATGGAGAACATACCTTTCTTCATTTCACCGCCGTACCAAGTTCCGCCAATTAACTGCATGCCTTCGGTAAGGTTGAACGCCACAAAATTTTCAGAATTCAAACCATGCTCTTGCCACTTGTCATTAATACATTTGGCGCCATTCATCACTACAAAGTCAGGCTTGAAACTCTCAAGCTCTTCCTCAGAAGGGCGAATGAACATGTTTTTCACGAAATGCGCTTGCCACGCTACTTCCGTAATAAAACGGACCGATAAACGTGTGTCTTCGTTGGCACCACAGAAAGCGTCAACCACGAATAAACGCTTGTTAGAGAGCTGAGTAGTAACCGTGCTCTTTAAATCTGACCACACTTCTGGAGTAATTGGCTTGTTGTCATTTTTACCTTGATCTGACCACCATACGGTGTCCCGTGTTGTGTCGTCGCGAACGATATATTTGTCTTTTGGCGAGCGACCAGTAAAAATGCCGGTATCCACTGCAACAGCGCCGTTGCTGGTGACTCGGCCTTTCTCATAACCGGTGAGTTCTGGACGAGTTTCTTCTTCGAAAAGCAACTCATACGAAGGATTGTAAACAATCTCAGTAACGTCTGTAATGCCGTATTGGCTCAGATCCAGGTTGGCCATGCCAAGGACTCCTGCGGGTCAGTGTATTTTCAGAAATGTAATTTTATTACAGAATTGTAACTATAAATTTGTGGCGCATAATACCGTTTTAAGGGTAAAAAAGATAGACGAAAAATCCCTCAATTTACCGTAAATTTAGCGCGTATCGCCCCTAAATTTCGATTCGAGCGCGTCGGCCACGTGACCTGCCACAAACTGCCGTACATTGCCTTTGTGCAACGCCACTTCTTTTACTAAAGTAGACGAGATAAATGAGTTCTCTTCTGAGGGAGTGAGAAATACGCTCTCGAGCTCGGCATTTAACCTGCGATTCATATTCGCAAGCTGAAACTCATATTCGAAATCTGCGACTGCTCGGAGCCCGCGAACGAGTACGCGCGCCTCTTGTTCTTTGGCTAAATCGGCCAGTAATCCCGAAAACCCAATCACGCGCACGTTGTCTAAATGCGCAGTTGCCTTCTCAACGAGCTCTACCCGCTCTTCGAGTGAAAAGAGAGGTTTTTTGCTCGTGTTTGCTGCTACTGCCACTATCACATCACTGAATAATTTAGAGGCTCTTTCGATCAAATCCGTATGTCCATTCGTTACCGGGTCAAAAGTACCTGGGTAAATTGCGCGTGTGTACATGGGTGTCTTTCCTTGGTGATGTGCTAGCAAGATCGAAAGCATAACCAATAACTTGGCTTTTCGCATCCTTGAATCCGAATTTCCTGCTTGTAAGGGGGAATGAACACCTGTCGTAACGCAGCAGACCAGTTTTTACGTGCGAAGCGACTACGAACTGCGTAAAATGCCCGCATATTTTCGACTCAAGCACACGCTAGGAGCATGAAATGAAAACCGCTTTTTACGAACAACTACGCGGCCAAATTAAAGAAGTGAAGAACGAAGGCTTGTACAAGAATGAGCGCGCGATTAGCTCATCACAGTATTCTGAAATTGAAGTCAATGGACGTAAAGTTCTCAATTTCTGCGCTAATAACTACTTGGGCTTAGCAAATCATCCAGATTTGATCAAAGCAGCGCAAGAAGGGCTCGATCAATATGGCTTTGGGGTTGCTTCGGTGCGCTTTATTTGCGGTACCCAAACCATTCACCAGCAGTTAGAAAAGAAAATCAGTGAATTTCTTGGTATGGAAGACACGATATTGTATTCATCTTGCTTCGACGCCAACGCCGGCCTCTTCGAAACGCTGCTAGGCCCAGAAGACGCCATTATCAGTGACGCGCTCAACCATGCGAGCATTATCGATGGCGTACGTCTCTGTAAAGCCAAGCGCTACCGCTACGCCAATAACGATGTGAGCGATTTGGAAAAGCAGCTCAAGCAAGCCAAAGCAGATGGTGCACGCCACATATTGATTGCAACCGACGGTGTTTTCTCAATGGATGGTATTATTGCCAACCTTCCGGGAATTTGTGATTTAGCAGATGAGTACGGCGCACTGGTCATGGTAGATGATTCACATGCGGTCGGCTTTGTAGGCGACAAAGGCCGTGGTACTCACGAGTATCACCAAGTGATGGATCGTGTCGATATTATTACCGGTACTTTGGGCAAGGCACTTGGTGGCGCTTCTGGCGGCTTCACTGCCGCGAAAAAAGAAGTTGTAGAATGGTTGCGCCAGCGTTCACGCCCTTATTTGTTCTCAAACTCACTGGCACCTTCGATCGTGTGCGCGAGCATAAAAGTACTCGAGATGTTGAGTGAAGGCGACGAATTGCGTGAGAAATTAAAAGACAACAGTGCATATTTCCGCGACAAAATGACGGCTGCAGGCTTCACGCTTGCAGGGGCAGATCATGCTATTATTCCAGTCATGCTAGGCGATGCAAAAGTTGCTGCGCACATGTCGGAGAGAATGCTTGAAGAAGGCATTTATGTGGTTGGATTCTCATTCCCAGTAGTACCCAAAGGGCAAGCGAGAATTCGTACTCAGATGTCTGCAGCGCACACCCGCGAACAATTGGACCGAACAATTGACGCCTTTATTCGTGTGGGCCGTGAATTAAAGATTATTGACTAATAACCTGTTGAACCGAGGTATTAAAGTATGAAAGTGCTAGCTAAGTTGAAAGCCGAACCCGGCATTTGGATGAGCGAAACCGAGGTTCCGGAGTGTGGTTATAACGACCTCCTTATCAAAATTAAGAAAACCGCGATTTGCGGTACCGACGTGCATATCTACAAATGGGACGATTGGTCACAAAAAACGATTCCGGTGGGTATGACAGTCGGTCACGAATATGTAGGCGTAGTCGCTAAAGTCGGTGAAGGTGTGCGCGGGTTTGAAGTCGGCGATCGCGTGTCTGGCGAAGGGCACATTACTTGTGGCCATTGCCGTAACTGTCGTGCTGGCCGGCGTCATTTGTGCCGTAATACCGTCGGTGTCGGCGTCAATCGGCCGGGCGCATTTGCAGAATATCTATCGATCCCGGCTGAGAACGCTTTCAAACTGCCCGATGAAGTCACTGATGATTTAGCCGCTATTTTTGATCCCTTTGGTAATGCAGTTCATACAGCGCTGAGTTTCGATTTAGTGGGTGAAGACGTATTGATCACCGGTGCCGGTCCTATTGGCATGATGGCAGCAGCTGTTGCTAAGCACGTCGGTGCACGTCACGTTGTAATCACCGACGTCAATGATTACCGTTTGGCGCTTGCTAAGAAGATGGGCGCAACACGCACCGTCAATACCATAAATGAATCGCTTGATGTGGTGATGAGCGAATTAGGCATGAAGGAAGGGTTCGACGTGGGCTTAGAGATGTCGGGGGTACCCGTTGCCTTCAACCAAATGCTCAATGCGATGAATCACGGTGGCAAAATTGCCATGCTGGGTATTCCACCGGAAGATATGGCGATCGATTGGAACCAAGTGATTTTCAAAGGTTTGGTGATTAAAGGTATTTACGGTCGCGAAATGTTTGAAACATGGTACAAAATGGCATCTCTCATTCAAAGTGGTTTAGACTTAAGCCCAATGATTACGCACCATTTCCCTGTTGATCAGTTTGAAGAAGGGTTCCAAACCATGATCTCCGGGAAATCAGGGAAAGTTATATTAGATTGGGAAGCCTAAACATGGGTGAGTTTCAACATATTCAATTAGACGACGCACGTGCCCGCATTCAAGCGGGCACCTGTGTACTAGCCGATATTCGTGACGAACGTAGTTTCCAAGCAGGACATGTTGAACAAGCGGTATCGCTCAACAACCAGAACGTTCAAGAGTTTGTGTCTGATCATCAAAACCAGCCGGTAATCGTTGCTTGTTATCATGGCGTGAGCAGCCAAAATGCTGCGCAATATCTTGCCTCACAAGGTGTTAAAGAAGTTTACAGCTTAGACGGCGGTATGACTGCATGGGCAACCCAATACCCTGAGGACTTGGTAAGAGGCGCGTGAAGAAGCTCAAGCAGTCGCAAGACGAAGCACTGATTAAGTCGCTATACGCGCTACTGCTTAGGCATCGGGTTCCCGTGCATGTATCTGAAGAAAACGGTTCGATCGTGCTTTGGTTACTGCAACCTGCTTTTGAAGCGCAAGCGAAAGAGCTCATTCATCAATACTTATCCGATCCAGAGCAATTTAACCAACAGGTGCAATTTAAAGCACCGAATAGCTTAAAAATTATTTGGCATACGCTCGCTTCACAAGCAGGTGTTGTTACTTTTGTCGTTGCGTGTGCCGTGCTTCTAACTGCAGCTTTACAACTCATTTATTGGCAACAAACTACCACCGCACTGCTCATTGCGGAGCGCACGGCTCTGAGCTTTAATTGGGGCGAACCTTGGCGTCTCGTCACCCCGGCTTTTCTTCACTTCTCTGCGACGCATCTCATTTTTAACGTATTTTGGTGGTGGTATTTAGGCGGGCGCATCGAATTGACGCTTGGCCGCGGTGTTTTGTTTGGGCTTTTTGTGTTCACAGCGGTGCTATCTAACTACATTCAATTTGCCGTGAGCGGCCCGCTCTTCGGGGGCCTTTCGGGTGTGGTCTACGGATTGCTAGGTTTTTGTATGGTGATGAGTGCCAAACGGGGTGGCCCGCTCTGGCTCCCCCCGGCGCTACTTTTCTTTATGGTGGCGTGGCTTATTCTCGGCTATACCAATGTTCTGTGGGTGAATATGGCGAATGAAGCACACCTTGCCGGTTTACTGAGTGGCGCTGTTGCCGGTGCCTACTTTCGCTTTGTTTTGAAAAAATAACTGCCTACTGATAAATGTATTTCGTAAAAATCAGGTCTTGAATAATGTCTTGCCCGGTTTCCCTTTGAATTAACTCTTTCGCTGCGGCTAAGCAGGCTAAACGAATCTCTTCACGCCCTGTGAGCGAACGAACACGCGCCTCTGTTTCAGTACTCAACACGCGAATAAATGCGTCTCTTAATAACGGCGCATGATACTCAATAAGGCGCAAATCTTGCGTGCGTGGAACGCGCACTTCAACCGCAACTCGGATGTAGCCCAGTTGGGAAGCACCGCCGCTTTTCAAATAATTAGTGGTGATATCGGGTTCGAAACCAAAGTACGCATGTTGCGGCTCTTGGGCTTGCGCTGTTGCCATAGAAATGATTAAAAGCCAGCAGCCGAAGAATATTTTTAAACCTTTTATCAAACGCTTATTCATAGTTTTGGTTCCTTTGTGACTGCTTTTATTATCGACCCGATAAAGGAAGGCTGAAGCAAAATTATCCTTCGGGTATGATAGCGCTATTGTTCCGAAATTCGACCTATTCATGCAAATTAATCATAAATTCCCGGTTGGATGCGCCGCAGCTTGGGGCACACCAGCGAATGTAGATCTCGCACAAGAACCCGATTCAATGCGATCTTGGTTACTCGACGCCGGCTCCTTAACTGCAAAATTGAAGGCTGCGAGCCAGTCATTTCGGGTGCAGATTATCGATCAGAGAACGGCACCGGCAGAACCTCATGAGTTGGCTTTCTTAAATATTGAACCAACTGAAACCTGTGTGATCAGAGAGGTTCTATTGCTCTGTGACAATGTGCCTTGGGTATTTGCCCGCTCCGTTTTACCTATTGCTGCGCTCGACGTCGAACATCAAGTTTTAGTGCACATGGGTGAGAATCCTTTGGGCGAGAAATTATTTAGCGACACAAGGATTCGACCTGGCCCAATTGAAGTTGCCAAATTTTCAAATGCAGCGGCAGTTCACGCCATTGATGTCGGCAACAGCCAAGAAAAGAGAGATACCCTTTGGGGCAGAAGACGCAAGTTCGAACTCGCTCGAGGCGCTATTATAGTGGCGGAAGTATTCCTTTCTCCTGCACCTTGCTATGCTGATAATAACCACTAATTTAAACGCAAAGGATATGACACCATGAATCGACTCGATGCATACCGCGCACTGATGCGCGTTGACAAACCGATTGGCACATGGCTTTTGGCCTGGCCAACCTTTTGGGCGCTGATGATTGCAGCAAATGGCGACCCGTCCGTGCGCTTAGTGGTTATATTTGCCGCCGGAGTATTTCTGATGCGCTCGGCAGGTTGTGTCATTAACGACTTCGCAGACCGACATCTCGATGGTGCGGTAGAACGAACCAAAGACCGCCCACTGGCAACAAAGACAGTGACCTCTTTTGAGGCCTTAGTATTGTTCTCAATACTTATTTTTCTCTCCTTATTGTTAGTGCTCACCCTCAACAAACTGACCATTATTTTGGCCTTTATCGCCGCAGGCCTCGCCATTCTCTATCCGTTTACGAAACGCTGGACTCACGGCCCACAATTCGTACTAGGCGCTGCATTTAGTATGGCTATACCCATGGCTTTCGCCGCGGCAACCAATAGCTTGCCACTCGTTTGTTGGCTGTTATTTATCGCCAACTTACTGTGGACTGTTGCCTACGATACCGAGTATGCCATGGTCGATCGAGAAGATGACTTGCGGGTAGGGATCAAATCAACAGCCGTGCTCACAGGGAAATTCGATGTGTTCTTTATCGCTGTGTTGCAGGTGCTTGCCGTTGCAGTGCTCAGTTACCTGGGCTATCTAATCCAGGCAACATACGCCTATTGGGGCGGCTTAATGGGCATGTCTGCCCTATTTGTTTGGCAGTGGTTACTCATTATTAAAAGAGATCCGGCACGTTGTTTTCTCGCTTTTCGACAAAACCACTATGCCGGCATGATATTCGCACTCGGGCTAGCACTCCATTACTGGCTACCTGTACCCTTCGGGGCCTCAGTGTAAGGCACCTGTGTGCTCTAGGCTTGAATGGCGTTTGCAGGCGCTTGTTCATTCAACAAGCGCTTTACCGCGTCTTTAATCGTTAGCTGAATCGCACTTCCCATTAAGAAATCAACCTCCTCACTGAGCGCGGCTGTGCGTTCGTCAGACTGATAACCGCCGTCTTCAGCAACGGCAATGTAAGCTTGCTCCTTGAGCACGCTCACTAAAGTGCTAAATACTTTTTTGTCGTAGAATTCAGGCGCATCGATGCCATGACGCGCTCCGAGCCGAATGGCCACCAGTTCACTGCACCGTTCAAGTTCATTGCGTGACAATGACTCGGATTGCTGCAATAGCTCCAACACCACGGCGTACCGAGCTAGTGTCTCGCCCGCAGCGTTCGCTAAGAGCACGAGCTGCACATAAGCCGCCTTATCGCGCGCCGGAATCTGATATTGGCCCTCACAGGATGTAAGCCAACCTAGCGCTTCAAACTCTTCACAGAGGGCTTCGATATACAACTCAATTTCTTCTGCCGAACGTGAAATAAAGAGCTCGGCTTGCACCATCGGGTAAACCTTCCATACGAACGCTTTGAGTGCGGCTAAGGTAAAGCGTTGATGGCCTCGGGCATAACGTGCAATCAGCGCGGGCACAATATAGGTGTGCAAAATGTTATTGCGATAATAAGTCATACTCAAGGCTTGGCTTTGATCCAAGCTGACGACAATGCCCGCTTCATCTTCATGAACTTTAAACTTATCCATTTCACGCACATGTTGCCAAAGAGCTTCGGTATCAACCTCTCCTTCTGGAATTTGCATCCAGGCTGAAAACGGCACTTCTTGCTGCAACTTAATGTAAGCACTTACTTGCGCTAATAACTCATCTTTTGTGAGGCTTTCTCGCTCTGCGCTCAAAAGACATAAAGCCACCAAGTTAATTGGATTAATCGCTGCGCCTTCATTAATACGCTGCATTAATAAGTCAGCAAGCTGGTTTACACAGGGGGTTAGCCATCTCGGTTTCGCAGGTTCCTCTGTACCCTTCGTGACCGAATCGCGCCAGTTTGGAACCACTTGATCAAGGTAATCACTTAATCGTACTGGCTGACCAAAAGTGACAAATCCAGTGCCAAAATTTCTAAGCTTTCTCAAAATTCCAAACACATGAAATATCGACTCTTTCTCTTTGCTCTTCCCTCTCAGCTCACTGTGGTAAGTACTCACTTCCATCACGTGCTCATAGCCTACATAAACAGGAACCAAGCTAATGGGACGGCTTATCCCTCGCAATTGTCCTTGTAATGTCATTGCGAGCATGCCGGTTTTCGGTGGTAGCAAGCGCCCAGTTCTACTGCGCCCCCCTTCCATGAAATATTCGATGGCGTACCCCTTTTGAAATAGCCTTCCTAAATATTCGCGAAATACCGTGGAATAAAGTTTGTTTCCACGAAAACTCCGGCGAATAAAGAATGCCCCGCCACGCCTGAAAATTGGGCCCATAGGAAAGAAATTAAGGTTCACCCCCGCTGCGATATGCGGAGGAACCAAGCCTTCTTTATAAATTATGTAACTGAGTAGCAAATAGTCCATATGACTACGATGGCAAGGTACATAAATAATTTCATGTCCATCTTGGGCTAGTTGCCTTACAGATTCACTATTATGAACCGAGATCCCTTTATAGATCTTAGTCCAGAGCCAAGAGAAGAAGTGATCGCCGAACCGAACCAATCCCTCACGATAATCGGCTGCAATTTCTTTCAAATAACTTCGTGCGACCGCCTCTGCTTTTTCTTCACTTATATGCTTGGCCTTCGCTTCATCACGAATTGCCTTGCGAATGGCTGGCAAACGTAGAAGCTCTGCAATAATCTCGGCGCGCCCCGTAAGCTTTGGCCCTGCAACCGCATGTCGTAATCGAGCAAAATGGGTACGTGCAACACGCTTTAATTTTTGCGCTAAATTCCTATCGCCTTTGAACTGATCGGTCATACGTCGCAAACTAACGGGCCGCGACACTCTTACTAAGGTGTTACGACCTGAGAACAAGACCAGCAAAAACTTCTTCCATTTACCTGGTACGTCTATGTCGGCAGTAATCGTTTTAGATTCACGCTTATCTTTGCCCGGCTCGCGGCCCCAAAACATCCCAATGGGGTACATCAGCACATTGAGGTCGTCGTATTGCTGGTGTAACTGCATAATTTCGGTAAAGGGCTGAATGGCGTCGTAGCCCAACCGATGTCTCTGATCTTCAACATACAAAACACGTGGAAAAGTTCGCCCTTTCACATCTAACGGTAAGGTGGGGTCTGGCAAACCTAACTCTGCCGTTGCTTGCTGCGTTACCACAAGATCTGCGGCCGAAGGCGAGCGCATTACATACACAACATGTTCAGGTTGCGATGGTACTTCGTCATGTTGATCTGCAATCGCCTTATACCGCGTGACAAGCTTTAGCGGCCATTTGAGTAGGTAAAAAAACCAAGAGGTATGCGTTTCCGACACGTTCATGAGTTCCAATGCTTTTGTGTTTTTTCTTAATATCAGATCATATCACTAGATTCAGTTCCATGCTTACTTCCTCAAAATATCTTTAAATTTTTTATTGCATCGGCTTGCACAGTGAAAATTACTGTATATACTGACAGCATACTGTATGAATAAACAGGTACACCAATGAGACCCTTAACGCCCAGACAAACAGAGATTCTCGAGCTCATCAAAGACCATATTGATGCCACGGGTATTCCACCCACGCGTGCAGAAATAGCACAAAGGCTTGGTTTCAAGTCACCTAACGCCGCCGAAGAGCATTTAAAAGCGCTCGCCAAAAAGGGCGTGATTCAAATGGTACCCGGCACGTCTAGGGGAATACGGTTACTCAATGAAATAGACACCATTGTCGAACCGGCAAATCAAGGACTTCCATTGATTGGTCGCGTGGCAGCGGGGGAACCGATTTTGGCGCAGGAACATGTAGAAGCACATTACCGTGTCGACGAACATATGTTTCAACCGAACGCAGATTTTCTTCTTCGCGTTGCGGGTATGAGTATGAAAGATATCGGAATTCTCGATGGTGATTTGCTGGCAGTCCACAAAACCCAGGAAGCACGAAATGGCCAAATTATTGTCGCTCGAGTTGACGAAGATGTGACTGTTAAGCGTTTTGAGCGCCAAGGAAAAGTGGTGTTGTTACATCCTGAAAATGAAGAATTCTCAATTATCCGCGTCGATTTAGAACAGCAACCATTCACCATTGAAGGCCTAGCGGTCGGCGTAATTCGTAACGGAGGTTGGTTATGAACTCAACTCTTTCTCTGAAAAAAATCTCACACCCTGGGCTTTGGGGGCATGAGCAAACTACGAACAGTCGAGCAGAATTATCTGCAGAACCCCAACTTTGGGCGGCAATTAGTACCATGCGTCAACAACCGAAGCAATGGGTTACACTGATTGGTAAGCCCTCACCTGCATTTCTTGCACAGCTAACTGCAGCGGGTATTCCTAGTGAGCGTATTCGTTGTATTACATCAAGCTGCCTAGACACCGCCGTGTGGGCAACAGAACAAGCGCTTCTTTTAAACAATAGTCAGCTCGTTATTGCATGGCTTTCTGAGTTGGGCGCAAGAGACCGCAAACGCTTACAGCTCGCGGCTCGGAACAGCACATCTATTAATTTTCTGTTCACAAACTCTGACACTATTCAACCACTCCACTAACCCTTTTGTAGGGTTTTCCCCGGGGCTGTTAACAACAGCCCCTTTTTTATTAACATTTTTGGTGGTATTTTGTTCCTCGCAACTGAGTTTTGTGCAAGACGGTAACTGCATTAAGTTGCTCTCCTGCACAAAGCTTACTAACAACAATGTGCGAACTTTCGCAGTAACAAAAATAATAACAAAGGGTTACGCAAGAATCGTGATTTCAGGGGAAAGCTGTTCCTGTTCTTGTTGACCTCTTTGTTCTTTTTGTACGGCACAACATCCCCGGTGTGTGTCGCTACTTAAAGAAGAAGAGGAGAAGTCGAGTGAAAGCGAGACGTAATAGTCTACTCGCAGGGTTATTTGCGCTAGCGTTAACACCTGCTGCGTGGGCCAACGACCTGCAATTAAATATGACTCCCGGCGGCACTGATATGAGCCAACATGTTTACGGTCTACATATGTTGGTGTTTTATATCTGTGTGGTTATTGGTGTCATCGTGTTTGGTGCCATGTTCGTTTCTATTTTCCGTCATCGGAAATCGCGGGGCGTTAAACCCGCCACCTTTCATGACAACGTAAAGGTAGAGATAGCTTGGACGGTTATTCCGTTCCTAATCCTTGTGGGAATGGCCGTACCGGCCACTATCACTTTGTTTGAAATGGACGATACATCCGATTCAGACCTGACAGTAGTGGTGACCGGTTCACAGTGGAGGTGGCATTATAGCTACCTCGATCGCGATGTTGAATTCCAGAGTGTTCTCGCAACTCAAAACGAGCAAATTTACGGTCGATTACCCAAAACCGAGAATTACTTGTTAGAGGTCGATCGCCCACTCGTCATTCCAACCGGTCAAAAAGTCCGTTTTCTGATTACGTCAGAAGACGTGATCCACTCGTGGTGGGTTCCCGAATTTGCGATTAAGAAAGACGCAAACCCTGGTTACATCAATGAAGTTTGGACGCGGGTTAATGAGCCAGGTGTCTATCGTGGTGTGTGCGCAGAGTTATGCGGCCAAGGGCATGCATTTATGCCAATCGTAGTGGTCGCCAAAGAACCTGCCGAATTTGAAGAGTGGATTAATGGTGAAGAAGAGCGCCTCGCGGCCGCACGCGCTGAAGAAGAGCGCTTATTGTCGATGGAAATGTCGATGGACGAACTCATGGAGCTTGGCGAAAACATTTACCTTGCCCAGTGTGCTGCATGTCATCAGCCGAATGGCCAAGGTATCCCTGGTGTATTCCCTGCTTTGGCGGGCACGGGTGTTTCCATTGGCGACCGGACTGCGCACATCGATATCGTTGTGAACGGAGCGTCTGGTACCGCCATGCAATCATTCCAAAACTCGCTTTCAATGAGTGAAATTGCAGCGGTTATTACCTACGAGCGTAATGCTTGGGGAAATGACACAGGTGACGCGGTTCAACCTGCTGATATTCACGAATTTATCCAGGGCAATCAATAAGGGGACCAGGCTATGAGTACAACAATTGCCGATTCACATGATGCCCACGACGAGCATCACGACCATAAGCCAACAGGCATTAAGCGTTGGCTATTCACAACGAATCATAAAGACATAGGCACGCTCTATTTATGGTTTAGCTTTACTATGTTCTTACTCGGTGGCTCTTTTGCGTTAATGATTCGTATGGAGTTATTCCAGCCTGGTATGCAAGTTATTGACCCGCATTTCTTTAACCAAATGACCACCATGCATGGTGTCATCATGGTGTTTGGTGCGGTTATGCCGGCATTCACTGGCCTTGCAAACTGGATGGTGCCGCTCATGATTGGTGCGCCAGACATGGCATTACCACGCATGAATAACTGGAGCTTCTGGATTCTTCCAGTTGCCTTCCTGATTATGATGTCGACCATGTTTATGCCAGGTGGCGGTCCTGCTTTCGGCTGGACGTTCTATGCGCCCCTGTCCACGACTTACAGTAGCGACTCTACAGCATTATTCGTGTTTTCCATGCATATTATGGGAATGTCATCGATCATGGGTGCAATTAACGTGATCGTAACGATCATGAACATGCGCGCACCCGGTATGACTTACATGAAGATGCCGTTGTTCGTATGGACTTGGTTCATTACTGCATTCCTATTGATTGCTGTAATGCCAGTACTTGCTGGCGTAGTCACGATGGTGTTGACCGATAAGTATTTCGGCACCTCTTTCTTTAACGCTGCAGGTGGCGGCGACCCTGTGCTCTTCCAGCATTTGTTCTGGTTCTTTGGTCACCCTGAAGTGTACATCATGATCTTGCCTTCATTTGGAATCGTGTCTGCCATTATTCCAGCGTTTGCGCGCAAGCCACTGTTCGGGTATGCCTCAATGGTTTATGCCACAGCTTCAATTGCAGGCTTGTCGTTCTTAGTTTGGGCACACCATATGTTCACAACCGGTATGCCAACCTTTGCTTCCCTGTTCTTCATGTACATGACCATGCTGATTGCAGTGCCAACCGGTGTGAAAGTGTTTAACTGGGTGAGCACTATGTGGCGCGGCGCAATGACATTTGAAACGCCTATGCTGTTTGCGATTGCCTTCGTGATTCTTTTCACGATTGGTGGCCTCTCCGGCATTATGCTCGCAATCACACCGGTAGATTACCAATACCATGACACCTACTTTGTAGTAGCGCACTTCCATTATGTACTCGTAAGTGGTGCTGTGTTCTCAATTATGGCTGCGGCATATTATTGGCTGCCGAAATGGTCTGGTGTTATGTACGACGAAGGCTTGGCCAAGCTACATTTTTGGTGCTCATTGATCTCCGTGAATATCTTGTTCTTCCCAATGCATTTCGTAGGTCTTGCGGGCATGCCTCGCCGTTACCCCGATTACGCATTACAGTTTGCTGATATCAACGCTATTGTGAGTGTTGGTGGCTTCTTGTTCGGGTTCTCGCAGCTCATCTTCCTTGCAGTCGTTCTTAAGTGCGCCATGAAGAAAGGTGAGAAAGCACCTGCGAAGCCATGGGAAGGAGCCGAAGGCTTGGAGTGGACGGTACCTTCGCCTGCCCCATATCACACGTTTGATACACCACCCGAGGTGAAGTAATCATGAACGAGCAACGCCCGAACGCTGACCACAGTAGCATTATTACGAAGCTCCTCGCTTCCGTTGTGATCATGTTTGCCTTTGGGTTTGCTCTGGTACCGCTGTATGAAAAGTTTTGTGAGTTAACGGGCTTTAATGGCACCACCTCAAATTCAGCAGCGGCAGAGCAAGAAGGCATGTTAATCGATGATTCTCGCTGGATTACGGTGGAATTCACAACCCGCGCCGACCGCGGCGCGCCTTGGTCTTTTCGTCCTGAAACGCGTTCTATAAGAATGCATCCCGGTGAGATCAAGGTCGTGAATTTTATCGTTGAAAATCACAGCAGCAGTAATCGTATCGCCCAAGCATTGCCTTCCATTTCTCCGGGTGAAGCCTCACTTTATCTGAATAAAACTGAATGTTTTTGTTTCGAGCAACAACCCCTAACGGCCGGTGAAACTGCAGTAATGCCGATGCGTTTTTATCTCGATCCCGATTTACCAGCAGAGATACAACGCCTCACATTAAGTTATGTCATGTATGACATTACCGACCAAGCGCAGTCCGGCCGCACGGCCAGTCGTTCGGAGTAAGGAAATACTATGAGCACAGAACACAACGCAAATAAATATTACGTGCCAGATCAAAGTATTTGGCCAATTATAGGAGCCCTCGCACTCGGCTTAATTGCATTTGGAGCGGGTCACTACACGATCGAATACTCAAAACAAGAAGCAGGCTTTGGGCACTTGGTGCTCCTCGCTGGCATTATTGTTCTTGTCATCATGTTAGTTGGTTGGTTTGGCGATCAAATCAGAGAATCACGTGCAGGTTTATACAACGCGCAGCTCGGCCGGTCCTATCGACAAGGCATGCTGTGGTTTATTTTTTCTGAGGTTATGTTCTTCTTAGCCTTCTTTGGCGCCTTGTTTTATGCACGCATGATTGCGGTGCCATGGCTAGGTGGCGCAGGCAACAATGAAATGACCGGCGAAATTTTATGGCCCACATTCGAGGCGCTTTGGCCCCTTACCACCACCCCTGACGGCACGACAACGCAGGCAATGGGTTGGTTAGGCCTGCCTCTAATTAACACGATCATCCTTGTAATTTCATCAGTGACCTTGCACTTTGCTCATCATGCATTGGAAGTTGGGCAACGTGCGAAACTGAAAACATGGTTATTCATCACGATCGCATTAGGCCTCGTGTTCTTGTCTCTACAAGTCTATGAGTATATCCATGCGTACAAAGATCTTGGCCTAACGCTGCAATCGGGGGTGTATGGAAATACGTTCTTCTTGCTCACTGGTTTCCACGGATTGCACGTAACGCTGGGCGCAATCTTGCTCATCATTATGTTTGGTCGTGTATTAGCAGGTCATTTTGATAAAGATAATCAATTTGCCTTTATGGCGGCCGCTTGGTACTGGCACTTTGTTGATGTGGTTTGGATCTGCTTGTTTGTATTTGTATATATTCTATAAAAACAAAGTTGTGAATCGCGCCCCTAGGGATAGGGGCGTGGATTTGGTTCCAAAACACCGGTACTGAGCGCCACAATAACGAGCAGCATGACAACAACAGAAAATAGCACTCGACGGCCAATAAAGTGCGACATAGGTAAACGATTTGGATCGTTACTAAGCACTGAGAAAAGGCCACGGAATAAGTTAACAATGACATATAGCAGTAGTGCGACTAGCAGCACTTTTAAAATAATGTTTAGCACGGTAGATCCTCAAAGGTAGTTATGGCAGTTCTTCGTATCGGTTCTTCTCAATTTAAGCTGAATCCAATCGCTTTAGTACTTACTTTGCTCGCGATTGCGCTCATGATCAAGCTTGGATTTTGGCAAATCGACCGTGGCCAAGAGAAAGCCGAGATTATTACCCAGAATCAAGAAGCTAATGAGCGTGGCTTGCAACCCATCACCAACACCTTGATTCCCGAGTTAGCCGAGCGTTCTGATCAGCTTGTCACATGGCAAGGTAAGGTTACCAACTTGCCTTATTTCTTAATTGAGAACCAAATTCACGAAGGTCAGGTAGGTTACCACGTGATTGCGATGGTCACCTTGAACAATTCGCAACAAGTGATTCCAGTCAACTTCGGCTGGGTTGCTGCGGCAGCCGATCGCTCAATTAATCCAGAATTGCCTAACATAAGCGATCAACTAACTAGTTTTGAAGGGCGCAGCTATATTCCGTCAGAGCCTTTCATGCTCCAAGCACAAGCACCAGCATTTCAGGAAGGAGCTGCGTTCGTGCGCTTGCAATATCCTGAATTGAAGGTAATACAAGATTACTTAGCGAACTTCATGCCTCGAGAAAACGTTGCCCCATTTATCGTTCGCTTGGCACCAGAGGAAGGAATGGAATGGGTTAGAGAGTGGCCCATCGTGGTCATGACACCACATAAACATTACGCCTATGCGGCCCAATGGTTTAGTTTAGCATTGGCTGCAGCATTTGTATTTCTATTCGCGAGCCGTGTACGTAACGCCGCGCAAACTAAGGATTCGTAATATGTCGCAAGAACAAAAATTACAAGCGAAGAATCGAAAAACGCTCCTCATTATTGCCGCCATTTTCATTGTGCCGTTGGTGTTTGCAAAAATCGTCTTTGAATTCGGTCTTTATAGTCCGGGTGCATCAAACAAAGGAAATTTAATTGAACCGCCGATTCAAATCTCGAGCCAAGAAAATGAAATGCTCCCGAATACTTGGCGTATTGCCATGCAGGTTCCTGAAAACTGTGGGGCTCCCTGTGAACGCGGCCTGTACGTGCTCAGTCAATCAGACTACGCCTTAGGTCGCCTGCACGATCGAGTGACTCCAGTAGGTATTCAGGCACAAGCGCACTCGGATCTTCCTGAGTTACCAAGCGACAGCACCCTGAGCTATCACGTGCTGCCTAATGCCTACGAACAAATGAGCACACTCCCGCCGTACAGTCTTTATATTATTGATCCATTAGGCAATATTGTAATGTGGTACGAGGGGAGTGCAGATAAAGATTTCATGGTGATGCAAGCGCGTGACCTACTGAAAGATTTAAAGAAAATGCTAAAAATGTCCCGTGTTGGTTAAGCCAGAGGTCAGGTTCATGAAAAGACTCGTTCAAATTTCTCTCGCACTTGTCATTGTTGTCATCGTTTTAGGTGCGTATACAAGGCTCACGGACGCTGGATTAGGCTGTCCAGATTGGCCCGGCTGCTATGGTTTTGCCACCGTTCCCACTGACGAAGCACGTATGCAAGCGGCAGAGCAAGCATTTCCGACAGCGCCATTGGATCATGCCAAAGCTTGGAACGAAATGATTCATCGTTATGCCGCAGGGATTCTCGGCTTACTGATCTTCGCAATGGCTGGGTTCGCAATTGCACGCAAAAAACAAGGGCTCGCTCACAAACCATTTAAATTACCGTTGTTTCTCTCTTTGCTCATTATTTTTCAAGCGGCACTCGGTATGTGGACAGTCACCATGATGCTCCAGCCCGCAATTGTGATGGGGCACTTATTGGGGGGCTTTACAACATTCTCGTTACTCGCACTCCTTTATTTACAGGAAACTGACTTTAACCCGCCCTCGGCAGATCAACACTTAGTAAAACTGCTGCCTCTGGTAGTTATGGGCATGGTTGTGGTGATCATTCAAATAGCGCTCGGAGGCTGGGTTGCAGCCAATTATGCAGCGCTTGCTTGCACACAATTGCCCATTTGTGAGGGCAACTGGTCGGAGCGACTCGAAATTGTGGGAGCATTCACTCTCGAAGAAGCGTCTACCTATGAATTTGGGATTCATTCCTACGCCGAGCGCATGACCATGCATGTAGCTCATCGCATTGGTGCCATTGTGGTGCTCGGGGTTATGCTTACCCTACTCGGTCTGCTTTGGCGTCGCGCAAAATCACGGTGGTTCAAAAGCCTTGCCGCAGTCATCACATTCATACTTGTCGCACAAATTACACTTGGCATCTTGAATGTCATGCTGAGCCTGCCGCTATTCGTTGCAGTTGCTCACAATATCGTAGGTGCATTTCTGCTAGTCAGTTTAGTTGTTCTTACGTATGCTCTCTTTAAATATACCCGCAAGGAGGTGACGCATGGCTGAATCCATCGCGATAACCCGCCGCGCTAGCTGGCGTGAATACTTAGAACTCACCAAACCCCGCGTGGTTGCATTGTTATTGTTAACCGCGGTCGTTGGCATGTGCCTTGCCACGCCGGACTGGGTGGCATGGGACATACTCATTCCCGCGTTAGCCGGGATTGGCTTAATGTCTGGTTCAGCGGCTGCTGTTAATCACTTAGTCGATAGGCATATCGACGCTAAAATGGCGCGTACACTGCGCCGACCGCTTCCTACCGGCGCAATCTCTCCCTCGCGTGTACTTGGTTTTGCCGCTTTTATAGGCACTTTAGGGTTTGTGATTCTTGCCGCATTTGTGAACCAATTAACTGCCATACTTACCCTGGCGAGCCTTGTAGGTTATGCGTTCATTTATACAATGTACTTGAAGCGTGCAACACCACAAAACATCGTCATAGGCGGTTTGGCGGGAGCAGCGCCCCCGCTACTCGGTTGGACAGCGGTAACCGGAGAAATTCACGCTTATCCGCTATTGCTCGTGATGATTGTTTTTACTTGGACCCCTCCGCATTTTTGGGCGCTTGCTGTCCATCGTGCCAAGGACTATGAGCGTGCAGAAATTCCAATGCTACCCGTTACCCATGGGATAGAGTTCACAAAAACTTGTATTCTGCTATACACCGTTCTGCTAACCGCTGTCTGTGCCCTCCCCTACCTTATTGGCATGAGTGGTGTCGTCTATCTGGTTGGTGTGACCGCCCTAAATATCGGCTTTTTAGTATATGCATGGAAACTCAAGTATGCTGCGGAAAAACACACAGCCTTCAACATGTTTAAATACTCTATTTGGTATTTAATGGCGTTGTTCATACTACTGCTGGTTGATCATTATATTTTCTAAATGAAGTAGGTTATTCAAATGTCTCGAGTCGTACAGGTCATCATTGTTTTATGCGCTGGTTTTGTCGGGTTATATTTTGCAAATCAGTTCTTCAACCCCACTCCTCAACTTGAGTCGGCGCGAGTCTATGATCAACCGAGAAATATTCCAGCTTTTGAACTTAGCAGTACGCAGGATAGCGAGGCCACCAATGAAGACCTAATGGGGCATTGGACGCTGTTATTCACGGGTTATACGTATTGCCCTGATATCTGCCCTACCACCATGTCGCTCTTGAAATCAAATATGGCACGCTTGCAAGAGGCGACCGACATTCCTATCGAAGTTTGGATGATTTCAGTCGACCCCAAGCGCGACCATATGGAACAAATAACTCGCTATGTAAATTTCTTTGGTGATGGCTTCGTAGGCGTGCGGGCTGAGCATCCGGAACTTTACCCCTTCGTTACCAGTATCGGCATGATGTATTCCGTGCCCGCACCGGAAGAGGAAGTATATGAAGTGGCCCATAGCGCTGCGATTGTCTTAGTAAACCCCGAAGGGCAACAACACGCAATTTTCCAACCGGTGCATCGCCCTGGTGCTTACACCACTATTGAACCAGAAGCGTTTGTGAGCGATTTTCAACAAATTGTTCGGGCAGCGCGGTTTAATTAGTTGTCACCGTTAGCAGGGATCGGCGCCACGTAACATAGGCTTGTGAGACGCCGCGGGCAACCATAAAACAGCACAACGCGAGCCAAAGTCCGTGGTTTTCCAAGCTTTGCGAAAACCACCAAACTGGCAAGAACACCACCACTGTAGAGAACACCATGGTGTTTCGCATGGCTTTGCTCGCAGAAAGACCAATAAATATCCCATCAAACCAATAGCTCCAGTGCGCCAGTAGTGGCAAAACAACAATCCAGGGTAAGTAGTTACGAGCCGTGTCGATCACCTCGGGAATATCCGTGATCAGCTCAATAATCGCACCGCCAAACACATAAAATATCAAGCTGTAACATAGTGCGAGCCCGACCGACCACTGCAGGCTTAAACGCGTCCAGAGTTGAATTTGTTGGCTGCTCCGCCTCCCCTTAGCCCGACCAACGAGGGCTTCTGCTGCGTATGCGATTCCGTCGAGTCCTAACGAAATAAGCATCAAGAATTGCAATAACACGGCATTTGCCGCAATAAACACTTCGCCATAATAACTCGCCCAAGCGGTCATCATGGCCATGGCAAAATGCAGCATAACGGAGCGAATGAAGATATCACTATTCATGTACGCAAGTTTTCTCAAGCGCAACGGCGCGAAACGAGGCATGTCGTGAAACTTCAAGTCAATTGCCCTAATAACCCACCAAGTTCCTAATGTCGCGGTAACGTATTCGGCAATGACGCTGGCCCAAGCCGCTCCCACGACATTCATGTCTAGGTAAATAATGAGCACAATATCGCCGAACACATTGAGTAAATTCGTGATCACCACCAGAATCATGGCCTGCTTCACTCGTTGAATTGCTAGCAGCACCCCCAGATTTACTAGCATGAATAAGGCGGCAGGCGCACTCCAGTAGCGAATTTCGATATATTGAGTTGTTAGTGCCTGAAGTTCTGGGCTCGCTTCTACGAGTTGCCAGGTTGCTATGAGCACAAGAGGTTTTACAAGCCAAATAAAGGCAGCTAGGAGTAATGCAAATAAAATTGCGTCGCACCACACCTGCTGAAGCTTGGCTCGGTCTCTTGCACCAAAAGCGTCTGCGCTCAATCCAGTGGTAGACATGCGTAAAAATACGAGTAGCAGGTAAGTGAAGGACACCACCATCGCACCTAGGGCAACAGCGCTCAGGTAGATTGCGTCGGGTAAATGCCCTATGATTGCAGTGTCAACGAGACCTAGAAGAGGTGCGGCAATGTTGGAAAGAACCATCGGTATGGCAATGGCCAGCAACTTCAAGTGTCTAATTTTGAAAACATTTTTCACTGAAACTATCGCCCCTCGCCTCGTCACCACTATTCAATGAAATTTCAAAAGGAGTGCATATGCGGTTTTTAAGTACGCTTATTGGAACATGTTATTTATTCACGTTCACTTCCTTTTCGTCTTTGGCTGAGCCAGTTCCTAGCGTGTCGATCCTTATGTATCACCACGTCAGTGAAGACACACCAAGGGTCACGAGCGTAACCAAGGCTGAATTCGAAGCACACCTTCAGTTTCTGCGTGACCATGACTTTCAAGTCATTCCTCTCGATCAAGCAATTGATGCAGTGGAAAATAACAAATCGCTTCCCGATAAAGCGGTTGTGATTACTTTTGACGACGCCTATTTAAACATTTATGAAAATGCAGCACCTTTGCTGCGTGAGTACGAGATGCCTTGGGCATTGTTTGTGAGCACTGACCCTATTCAAGACGAACCCACTTCTTACATGAGCTGGAACCAATTGCGCGAACTTAAGGAGCAAGGCGTGCTTATTGCAAACCACTCAAGCGACCATGCACATATGCCGCGAACGTCTCCGGGAGAATCTCAGCACGCCTGGCAAGAACGTATGAGAAACAATATTACCAGTGCCCAGCGTACGTTAACTCAGCAATTGGGCGAGACTCCAAAGTACTTGGCCTACCCCTTTGGTGAATATAACAACGGCTTGCGAGATATTCTGATTGAGCTGGGATATCATGGCATTGGTCAGCACTCTGGTGCATATGGGTCTTTTAGTGATCCCCAAGCGATTCCAAGATTTCCTGCCTCAGGCGTCTACGCAAATTTAGAAACTTTGCAGGTAAAAATGAACGCGCTAAACTTTCCCACCGAGCGTGTTGAATTCAATGATACATTGCTAAGCCACTCTGATTCGAAACCCATTCTGGAACTCACTGTTCGCTTACAAGATGTCTCAAGAAGCCGTGTCCAATGTTTTATTGGCGGCACTCCGGTGGCACCAAACTGGGTGTCTGAGAACACATTTACGATACAAGCCGAACGCGAGCTACCGATAGGCCGCTCTCGATACAACTGCACAGCTCCGAGTGACTCATTGGGGAATCGATTTTATTGGTTTTCAAAGCAATGGATTCGGCCAGATGCTAGAGGGTCTTGGCCCGACTAAAAAACGCGCCCTAACCATGGGTTAGAGCGCGTCTCGTGCTTTCAATATTCGATCGCGCTTATGGCGCTAAGTCGTCCAATAAGATGAGCTGTGGCAAAGTGTCACCCGCACTTGGATCAACTGCTACTGCAGTGTACAAGCCACCTCCTTCAAGATTTAAAAGGATTGGTCCAATCGCTGCAGTTTTAGTACCTTCTGGTGTTACAGTGACGTAATACTCGCCCGGCGCCAAAGATACGTTTCCTGTTGTTTGTAACGCTGCGGCGTCAAAATCAACACCTGCAAATGCCGGAGTTGCTTCTGAAATGTCATCACTTGCAGTTACATAAATATCAACTGGACCTGCTGCAGGTGAGGCATGCACAATGCGCACAATGGCTTCAGTTGCAACACGACGATTGCTATCAGCTAATACCGCTGCAGTAATTGAACTATCGGCTAATTGACCTACCGCTAGTACGCTATATGCTTGCGCATTCGCTAACTCCAAACCAGCCGCGTCAATCACTACCGTGTCGTTTTGTCCGGTCGGTGTCACTGCTACATCATATGTGTCTGCAGCAAGGTTTACGTAACCTGCTGTTTCTAAGAACGCCAAGTCTTCGATCGCAATTGCACCGTCCACAAGCACGTCGACATTAGGCGCGTCTGCAACTGCATGCACTACACGTAAGTCAGCACCTGTATCTTGCGAGTACAATACTGAAGAGGCCTCACCATCTGCTACCAAAAGAGCAATTGGGCGATCCTCTGTATTGGCTGCAACATTTGAAGTGGCGGCAAGAACTAGATCCGCACCGTCGGTTAAATCAACTGCACCTGAGTCAAATACAACTGCGCTTGAGTCACCAGAGACGGTTACGCGAATTTGATACGTGCCGGCTGGCACAGAAACTTGTGGTGTGTAATCTTGATAGGCTAACGTTGCCGCTGGTTGCGCAGCGCTCAAATCGGCGTCTACTTCGGTTACATATACGTCGACGGTTAGGTCGACTGGCACACCATGTAACACTTGAATGCGCGCGTTACCCGCTTCAACATCTGATACTTCGTTGGCGATTACCAAAGGTTCAAGTGTTTCGTCTGCTACACTACCGAGCGCGAACACTTCATAACGCATGTCATCATCGAGTGTTAAGTCGACCGGCCCTATAACAGTTGCGGTAGAGCTGTCAGGTAAGATAGCGTCTACTCCAACACTAGATTCACCTTCTGTAACCATAGCCACACCAGAAGAGACCTGATAATCTACGTTTTCAAGAAAGTTGTCTCCATTCACGGTTACATTCACAGCAGGCGCATCTGCGGCTGCATGGTGTACGCGGATGAATGCGTCACCGGGAACAGGTGGGTTTGGTTCTAGCACAGTGGGCCCACTGGAGCTGCTGTCGCAGGCAGAGAGGCCGATTGCAAGTGCAGAAACACCAAGAGCTAATGTGATTCTGTTCATGATTTATTTCCTCGTAGTGGTTATAAGCAAACCTTACTACGAGTATAAAAGCTGGACAGGATCACATTTCTTGTATAGTTTCTAATGTAAATATTTTGTAAGCGAGAATCATGACCGCCGTCATTACCCAAGAAGAGCTCAAAAGCTCTCAACATTGGTTTCGAAAAATTGACGTAGGCACGCGTATGTTTCTTCAATTTTTAGACCAACGCCAAACGCGCACGCGAGCCGAACTGCTTGGCTTTCGAGTGGGTCACTACATTATTGTACGTTATGAAGAGCAAGAAACGCTGCCAACATATCTCTCCGGTTATGTTGCCGTAGTTCGATTTCTTGTCGAAGATTTAGTCGGCGAATGCCTTGCATTCAAAGCAAATGTAATACACTGCACACGCTCCCCAGACAAAATTATTTATTTCGCATTTCCAGACGAAATCTATCATCGGCCTTTACGCAATCAACAGCGAGCAGCAACCAAAATTCCGGCAAGCCTCCGTGTCAATACTTCAGTAGACTCTAATACGAAAAGCTATGAGGGCTATATTGCCGATATTTCTGAAGGCGGCTGTCGTTTTATTTTTAGTGAAGACGATTCAAAAAACAAACAAGTCAAAAAACTACCGGTTGTGATCAATATTGGCAATGGTCAGCGCATCATTCCTGGAGAGGTTCGAAGCGCTCGAACAGAGGGGACTTTATTAAGTGTGGGAATCAAGTTTAATGAAACCCAGAACGACCTAGAACGTGGTCCTTCTGGGTTTATCTCAGAGCTAATCAAAACCTAAAAGAGTTAGGCTAATAGTATGAATGCTCGCCACGCATGTGCTCTGTGACATCACGCACCGCTGTTAATTCGTCCGGAAACTTTTCTAACAATTGCTTTTCGATCCCTTCTTTTAATGTCATATCTACCATTGAACAGCCGTTACAACCACCACCAAACTGAAGAATTGCTACGCCATCTTCCGTAATTTCAGTAATGACCACATTACCTCCATGCGCGGCAAGCTGAGGGTTCACTTGTGCTTGTATCACATAATCTACGCGCTCAATGAGAGGCGCGTCGTCTGCAACCTTACGTGCCTTTGCATTCGGCGCCTTCAACGTGAGTTGCGAGCCAAGCTCCTGCTCAACAAAATCAATTTCTGCGTCTTCTAAAAATGGAGCGCTCTGCTCATCGACGACAGCGTCAAACCCGGTGAAAGGTAGACGAACATCTTCAGGTTCTACCGAGTCTGGAGGACAGTAAGACACGCCACATTCAGCATTTGCACGCCCCGGATTGACGACAAACACCCGAATATTGGTACCGTCTTCTTGATTTTTCAGTAGCTCTCGAAAATGCTTCTGCGCGCTCTCTGAAATACGAATCATGTGTTCACCACCTATACGACTGGAGAAATGTCGAGCCGACCATTGATCTATACCCGACTAAATTACTAGGTTTTATTTTATCGCAAAGAAACAGCGTTGCATAGTGACATGCTAGTCAGGTTTCATATTCTTTGTTAGCTTGTGACTATTCATTTGTAAAGAGGAACTCTCATGCTCCAGAAGTCTTTTGGTGTTTTGCTTGCAAGCATCGCGCTTGTTGCCTCCGTTGCTACACATGCGTATTCAGGTGGCGAAAACATAGACGATGTGACCTTAGATTATTATTTACCAAGCAACGTGTCTTATGATCCTAGTATTCCAAAGCCTAGTGAGGTTTTAGGTTACGAGGTGGGCCAATGGCATGTACGGCATGATCAGGTCGTTCGTTACTTTGAAATTCTTGCTGCCGCTTCTGATCGTATGAGTCTTGAGGTTACAGGCCATACACATGAAAGACGACCTCTGATTGTGGCAAAGTTTTCCGCACCCGAAAATCAGGGACGCCTAGAAGAGATGCGCCAAGCTCACTTGGCAATTTCAGATCCTAACCAGCGCGCAGATGCAAAAGAGGCACCTCTTGTCAGTTATCTTGGCTTTAGCGTACACGGAGACGAATCTTCAGGCATTAATGCATCGCTCCTCACAGCCTACTACTTAGCCGCCGCGCAAGGTCCAGAAATTGACGCTTGGCTCGAAAACCACGTGATTCTTGTCGATCCATCTCTCAATCCCGATGGCTCCTCAAGGTTCGCTCAATGGGCAAACCAATACCGCAGCATGACGCCAAGCACCGACGGACAACATATCGAGCACATCCAAGGCTGGCTGCGCGGGCGCCAGAATCATTATTGGTTTGATTTAAACCGTGACTGGTTGTTACTTCAACATCCAGAATCACGTGCACGTATTCGCCTCTACCAAGATTGGTTACCCAACGTACTCACCGATCATCACGAAATGGGAACGGATTCTACATACTTCTTTCAGCCGGGTATTCCCTCTCGGAAAAATCCAGATACTCCAGACGAAAATGTTGAACTCACGGCTAAAATTGCTGAATACCATGCAGAAGCGCTAGATGAAATTCACAGTCTTTATTACACCGAAGAATCGTTCGACGATTTTTACTACGGTAAAGGTTCAAGCTACCCAGACGCACAGGGGACCATTGGCATTTTGTTCGAGCAGGCCTCGAGCCGAGGTCATGTGCAAGAGTCAATTAATGGTGTGGTGAGCTTTCCATTCACGATTAAGAACCAATTTATTACTTCACTCTCAACACTAAGAGGTGCACACGAGCACCGTGAATGGTTGCTTGATTATCAGCAACGCTTCTTCCGTGACAATATGGAGCTTGCGCGCCAAGAGCGTCATGACGGCTATATGCTGCGCGACAGTGAAGATGCTGCGCGGTTAGAAGAATTGTTGAACATTTTAAAACAACACCGCATTGAAGCTTACCCCGTTACTGAGACATTCACGAACGATGGTATCACTTACCGCCCGGGTGAGGCCTACTTTGTGCCAGTTCGCCAGCGGAATTATCGCTTGCTTAAAGGTGCATTTAGCACACAGCAAGATTTCCCCAACAACACCTTCTACGACGTGTCGGCTTGGACTCTCCCCTACGCGTTCAATGTAGAGTTTGAAGCCGTGCGAACTAATCGTCGCTTCGAAGTGGCCGAGCAAGCATGGCAAGGCCCTGAAGTCTTCACGCCCAATACACTCGGTGACACCCGCGTAGGCTACGTATTTAGCTGGGAGCCCTACTTCGCACCCCGCCTACTGGCACAGCTACAACGCGAAAATATCCATGCACGCTTGGCATTTGACGACATGACCGTCGTTACGCCAGAAGGGCAGCAACAATTCCCCCGTGGCGCAGTCATTGTTACGCGTGCATATCAACAGCGGCCGTGGGCTGAAGTTCAAGCGGTTCTTGGTCAACACGCAGACAACAACGAGGTTCGTGTCGCCACCTTAACGAGCGGTTTAACGCCAACTACAGGCATGGACATTGGGAGTCGAAGTATCGATCCAGCTCCCACACCTAAAGTTCTGATTGTTATTGGCGATGGTGCACATTTACAGGAAGCAGGTGAGGCTTGGTACTACCTTGATCGCCATGTAAACATTCCTGTAACCATGATTGAAACCGATCGCCTCGCCCGTACCGACCTCGGCAACTATACGCACATTCTGATGGTTCACGGTTGGTATAACGGACTCAACGACGCACTTGCCAACAGTCTAAAGAGCTGGGTACGCAACGGTGGCGTATTGATTGGCCAGAAAGGTGGTGCCGAGTGGATGACAGAACAAGGGATTTTAAGTGCGGAGGTAGTTACTAACGAGACGTTCGACGCAGAGTTCCCAACCGAAGACTTGAGCTATGGGCAACGTGATGATTACTACTCTCAACGTCGTATTGCAGGTGCAATCTTTAACGCTGAGCTCGACCTTTCTCACCCGCTCACAGTAGGTTACACGCGTGCAGAGTTGCCGGTGTTCAAGAATGGAACGATGGCTTTTGAAACAAATGAATCGCCATTTGTTGACGTTGCGACCTATGCTGAGAATCCAGTACTTGCTGGCTTCACCTCAGAAGGTAACCGCAATGTACTAAAAGGAAAAACAGCAATTGTTGCCCATCGCTTCGGCAGTGGTCGAGCGATCGGCTTTGCGGACAACTTGAACTTCCGTGCATTCTTCTGGGGCACCTCAAAGCTACTGAGTAATGCGTTGTTCTGGTCACAGTATATTTACGGTTCAGCGGGCGCAGAAGAAGCTTCGGCGGAACAAGCTGCGCTTGAGGAGGAAGAACACAGCCACTAATCTTCTAAACGAAAGCTGGGTGGCGGCGTGAACGCCGCCGCCCAACCATCTACAATAATATGCTGCTCGGGAACCGCATTGCGAACCGCAAGCAAAGTTGCCCCCGTCGTCACGACATCATCTATAATCGCAATTCGCTTCGCGCTTGAACTCGCAAAATAATTAAAGAATTCAAATTCGTGATTGATAAGCTCGCGCGTTGCAAAGGTCGATTTGTGTGACTCATTGCGCTGCGCAATTCGTCTCACCCAGTTCTCGACAGGAATCCCCAATATATTCCCTAACGACTCACTCAGCACTGCTGCCTGATTATAGCCGCGCTTCACTTCTTTACGGGTAAGCATTGGAACGGGCACTAACACTTCGGGTAACAGCAACTGCTCCTTGCCATAAAAATGCACTATTTGTGCGCTCATAGCAGGGGCTAAAACGCGGACATAATGGCGATAACCTCGAAACTTGAAATACGACATAAACCTCGGCATGGGCTGCGTATACCAGAACGGCGCTAACACGGCACGCAAAGCGCTAGGCCGTTTTGCTAGCCTACTTATATGCGCCCTGAGATTCACAGGCCCAATGCGCGCTAGATCTCCTTCACAAACTATACAAACTTCGCTAGGGCTCCACTCGTCACAGAAAATACAGTTGACGGGACGAGTTGAAATCCATTTCTGAATCCGGCCAGTCAGTCCTTTATGTGGCATAATCTCTCCTTGATTTACTTTCAATTGTTCGACAGGAATCACTTTATGGCAAATAAATTAGCGCATCTCGTACAAGGTTCAGGTCCCGTTTGGATCTGGATTCACGGCTGGGGTATGAATAAATTGGTATGGGAGCCCGTCGCTAAGCAAGTGTCAGATTTCGCAACTGTAGTCACACTCGATCTTCCAGGCTTTGGCGAGAGCGAGTGGCAAACGAATAATGATGATTTTCGAACAATGGTCGCGCGTGTCGACAACTTTCTAGGTACAATTGCCAAGAGCTACCCAGGCGCAAAACTAAACCTCATGGGCTGGTCGATGGGTGGACTAGTCGCCACAGCTCTCGTAGAAAAGAAGCCAGATCGCTATGCACAATTAGTATGGGTTGCGAGCAGTCCCTGCTTTCTGCGCCATGAGAATTGGAAAGGTATTGAGCCGAAAGTACTTGCTGCCTTTCAGCAACAACTCGCTCAAGATTTTCGTGCGACTACTGAGCGCTTCCTCGCAGTACAAGCTATGGGAAGTCCGAATGCCAGAAAAGACATTATGGCGCTGAAAGAAATCTTACAGCAGTCGCGAGCACCCCATCCTGAGGCGCTCGCGGCGGGCCTACGCTGGCTAGCAAAAGTCGACCTGCGCCAGACGTTTTCACATCTTTCGCTACCGACCACTCGTATTTACGGAAAACGAGATAGCCTCGTACCTTGGGCGCAATCGGCACAAATTACCAAGCCTCACGACGACGTAGTACTTTTTGAAGATAGCGCACACACGCCTTTTCTAAATGAACAAGAAAAGTTTGTAGCGTTACTTAGGTCACTGACTCATTAACGCTGACATTGATTACAGAACACCGTGCTACGTTGCCCCAAGCGAATCTCCTTGAGCGGCTTTTCGCACAGCGGGCAGGGCTTGCCGCCTTGTCCATAGGCTTGCAATTCAATACGAAAGTAACCCGGCTGACCATCGGCTCGGCTGAAATCTCGTAAAGTGGTTCCTCCCTGCTCAATGGCTCTCGCTAGCACGGTTCGTATGGCTTGCTGTAACTTCGCGTAACGCGCTTTGCTAATTTTGCCTGCCGGTTTTCGCGGGTCTATGCCACTCATAAAAAGCGATTCGTTCGCATAGATATTTCCCACACCCACTACCACATGATTATCCATAATGAAGGTTTTAACTGGCGCAGACTTGCCGCGCGACATACGATAGAGATGGTCATTTGCGAATGCATCGGTGAGTGGTTCTGGACCCAATTTTGCGAGCATTGGGTGAGTTTCGCCGGGCGCCTGCCACAATACCGCACCGAAACGTCGCGCATCATTGAGCCGTAAACTCTGCCCAGCCAGGGTTTGTATTTCCACATGATCATGTTTTGCCAGCGGCGTACCGATGGGCAATACACGCAACTTGCCAGACATTCCCAAGTGCAAAATAGCAGTACCAACTTCGGTTACAAGCAAAAGATACTTTGCCCGGCGCTCAATGCTGAGGATTTCTTGCCCTTCAATCCGCGCCACCTCAAGGGGAACCGGCCAGCGCAATTGACGCTGAAACACGTTCACCTTGCGAACTATTTGATGCTCCAGGTATGGGGTAATACCGAGACGACTCACCTCGACTTCAGGTAACTCTGGCATGAACAAACTCCTACTGCGCGGGCTGCAACTGTTCGGGTTCCGGTGCGATCACCTCATAAGTGACATCGGCACCAGGCAACGCGACCAGCACTTGCCCATTTTGATAAAATACACCAACTCTTAGAGGCTCTGGATGATCGGCAAGCACTATCGTTACGCTGTACTCTCGTCCCGATAATAGCGTCTGTGAAGCTCGAAGCTCTAAATTTTGCCAAGCATTCAGCCAACGGCGAAAGACCTCTGCATCCATGGGGTCGCCACCCATTTGCTGCCATTGTGCTCCCACTCTCATCCACTGAACTTCCGCGTCTTCGATTTGTACAATGGTACGCTCAGAAAATGGTGAAAGAGAAGATTGCTGAGCGATCTCGCCGCTTTCATGTCCTAAAAAATAGAACACGAACATGAACCCGAGAACGGTATAAATGAGTACGTTATTCCAGCCACGCTTCGTTAGCGTGATGCCTAATATGGTACGTTGGTCTTCAGGAGCAATGCGATGTTTGCTCATGTATTCAACTCCAGGCTTATTGGATACTTAACCCAATGAAATTAAAAATAATAATTAACTATTCAAGTACGCCAGAAGGCTCTATATTAGCGCCCTGTTTACATTCATCATGGTACGCCAATACTTGCTAGAAGTGAACTCAACACCAACAAAGGAAACATTAGATACCTCTTTTGCCCAAATCGCCGACGCGCTCGTGGCAAGAGGCTACGTTGTAGTGCCCAATTTCATCGATGAACATTATGCCCAGCAGCTTTTTGATTATGCACAGGCATTACCCCAAGGCATTTGGCATTTAGCCGGCGTTGGCCGCGAACAACAACACTCGATCAACACCCATATTCGGAACGATGAAATACATTGGCTAAGCACGCAAAGCGCAACCGAGAGCATTTGGCTTTCACACATGACTGCACTTCAGCGAGCTCTAAACCGGCACTTGTTCCTCGGGTTGTTCGACTATGAATGCCACTTAGCACGTTTCCCCGCCGGTAGTTTTTATAAAAAACATCTTGATGCCTTTAAAGGGAGAAGTAATCGTGTTCTTACCACCGTTGCATATCTAAATTCGGACTGGAACGAAGCCGATGGTGGACAGTTGGTCATTTATGGTGAACGTGGAGAAGTCTTAGAGACGGTGCTTCCGCAGCAGGGTACATTCGTGGTATTCCTGAGCGATCAATTTGTACATGAAGTTAAGGTCTCAAATCGCACCAGATACAGTATGACCGGTTGGTTTCGGCATAACACGACAACTGCTTCCCGCGTCGACCCAGCGCGTTAATACACATTATTTTTTATTCTTGAAGCGATAACGTAAATATAAAACCATGCCCCAAGAAAAATAATAGAGCAGCACACACAAAGCGAGAAGAGAAAGCGCGCCTAATGACACGCTCATCGGCAACCGCACACCGATTGCATCAAGTACCAAGATTACAAGGTTTAACGCCATAGAGGCCGTTAAGAAGAGCGCTAGGCGCCCAGAGCGAACCCCTGCCCCTGTCGCAACGCCAGAAGCGAGCAAGACAAGTAGTAGATGATAACCATGCTGATAGATACCTTGCCCGGTTAGGAACATCCATATAAAAGGCGGTATATAAGAAAGCATCACCAAAGAGAAAAAGAGGCGGAGACGTTTGGCGCGGATAATGGAGCGAGGCAACATGGATAAGCAAAGATAAAAAACCCGGCAAAAGCCGGGTTCTTATTATTTGATTTTCGCTTCTTTAAACATCACGTGCTTGCGAACTACCGGATCAAATTTCTTGATCTCGAATTTCTCAGGCATGTTACGTTTGTTTTTATCTGTGGTGTAGAAGAATCCAGTACCAGCAGAAGAAACTAGACGAATTTTATCACGCATCTTAATAATCCTTTCGTTCTAGCCGGTATTAAACCCGGACACCTTTAGCACGCAAATCTGCAAGAACTGAATCAATACCGTTCTTATCGATGATACGCATACCTTTTGTTGAAATACGCAGTTTCACCCAACGTTTCTCGCTTTCTACCCAGAAACGGTGAGACTGAAGGTTTGGCAGGAACCGACGGCGGGTCGCATTGTTCGCGTGTGAGCGGTTATTACCAACCACTGGCCGCTTTCCTGTTACTTGACATACTCGAGACATTATCTTTACTCCGAAATTGCTTGCAGCTCGCCTGTAGCCCTGATGGCTTTGCCCATAAATTCGAGGGCGCAATTTATACAAAAATATCGCTGCAAAAGCAAGCGATTTCTTAAAAAAGGGCGAAATTATGACCCCAGCAACTGCTTTTCAATGAGTTGCCACTGGGTGGCGAATTGTACCGTGGGCCGCAACTTAAAGCCAGAGCGAACGTACTGTAATAATTTACCTTCTGTAAACGCCATGACCACATTCGCCAATACAGCCTCGTCTGTTACAAATTCAACTCCTTCACGAAGCTTCCGCTCACGCAATATTTGCTTCAGTTGGCTCTCAAGTTTATCAAATAACCCAACCACTCGAGCGCGTAAACGCTCATGCTCACCCATAAGGGCATCCCCTGTAAGAACGCGACTCATACCTGGAGACTGCTCTGCGAATTGCAGAATAATGTAAATCATGCCGCGTACGCGCTTCATCGTGTCCTTTTCCTGATCGAGCATTCTATTCATGCTGCCCAGCAAAATATCTTCAATTAAGTTAATTAAGTCGTCAAACATTTTAGCTTTCGAAGGAAAATGCCGATAAAGCGCCGCTTCGGACACCCCGACTGCATGCGCTAGCCGAGCGGTAGTAATCGGTTGGCCCAAGTTTGTCTCAAGCATATGCGCTAATGTGCCAAGGATCTCTTCCTTGCGGTTTTGATTGCGTGTTGCTGCCATTTCTCTTAACGCTCCAATCAGTGTCTGCCCGAAGAGCCAAAACCACCTTCACCGCGATCGGTCTGCGTGAAGTCGTTCACCAGATTTAACTCGGCTTGCACCACTGGCAAAATAACGAGCTGTGCAATACGCTCACCTGGCTCGATAGTAAAGGTTGTATGGCCGCGGTTCCACACCGACACCATGAGTTCGCCTTGATAATCAGAGTCAATGAGGCCCACAAGGTTACCAAGCACAATACCGTGCTTATGACCCAAGCCTGAGCGCGGTAAGATAGTCGCCGCCAACGTCGGATCGCCAATGTGAATTGCCAAGCCTGTTCCTACCAGTTCTGTTTCGCCGGGCTTGAGCGTAATCGCATGGCTAATACATGCGCGCAAATCCATGCCGGCCGAACCGTTAGTTGCATAAGCTGGAAGGGGAAAATCTTTGCCGACACGCGGATCGAGAATCTTTACATCAATACTTTTCGCCATAGTTTAAGCCGTTCTATTTCTTCTGTTCGCTGATGAGTTGAATTAAATCTTTCGCTAACTGGAGCTTCGAGCGCGCGGCAAATGCTTGTTGGCCGAACGCTTCAGGTGAAGTAGGCCAGTAAACATGCGCAGCGTTCTGATCGCTATTAAAACCTAAGCCAGAAACACTTACGTCGTTCGCGACAATCATGTCGAGCTGCTTTTGCCGCATTTTCTTCACCGCATAAGCTTCTACTTGCTGCGTTTCAGCTGCAAACCCAACGGTAAAAGGCCGTGGCGATTGATGCGCAACCCAAGCCAAGATATCTGGATTCTTTACCAAGGTGAGCACCATTTCGTCCTCGCCTTGGGTTTTCTTCATCTTGTTTTCAGCAATATGCGCCGCTTTGAAATCCGCAACCGCAGCACAGCCGATAAAAATACTACTCTGCGGAACGGCAGCTTGCACTTCAGCAAGCATTTGCTCCGCACTTTCCACATCGATCCGCTCCACACCCTCAGGCGTGGGTAAGTTCACCGGCCCCGCGATCAAGGTAACCTTTGCTCCTGCCGCAGCTGCGGCTTGCGCCAGCGCAAAGCCCATCTTGCCACTGCTATGATTCGACAAGTATCGCACCGGGTCGAGCGCTTCTCGCGTGGGTCCAGCGGTAATCACAACAGATTGACCTTGCAACTCACCCGAGGTTTCTAAATGACAAGTAGAGGTAAAGAAATTACGAATATTTGCCAGTATCTCTTGCGGTTCAAGCATGCGCCCTGCGCCTACTTCCCCGCAGGCTTGAGAGCCTTCTGCGGGTCCCCAAATAAGTTTACCGTCTTGCATTAAAAGTTCGACATTCCGTTGTACCGGTTGCGCCGCCCACATCAATCGATTCATGGCTGGCACCACCGCTATCGGGGCGTCCGTGGCTAAACATAACGTTGTGAACAAATCGTCGGCGTGTCCGTGGGCAAGCTTCGCCAATGCGCTTGCGCTTGCCGGTGCGACAACCACCAAATCGGCCCAGCGAGCCAACTCAATATGCCCCATCGCCGCCTCTGCCTCAGGATCGAGCAAATCATCGTGAACCGGGTGCCCAGACACCGCTTGCAAAGTAAGCGGCGTGATAAAGCTCTTCGCGCCGTGAGTCATGACCACGCGCACGTTCACCTGCTCGTCACGTAAGCGACGAACGAGCTCTGGAGTTTTGTAAGCGGCGATGCCACCGGTCACAATCAGCAATAGATTACAATTCTTTAGGCTCTGCATGGTTGTTTTAAGCGAAGTAAGTCCTTACGTTAGATTAACACGGCAAGTCTTGACTTGGCGATACTTGTAACGCGTCAAAGCTAAAAACAAAGAAGATTCATGGAGGAATCATGCATATTAGAGAATGGCCCGTAGAAGAAAAACCACGTGAAAAACTCGCCAAACATGGCTCGCAAGTACTTTCCGATGCGGAGCTACTTGCGATTCTATTCGGTACGGGAACCGCCGGAGAAGACGTGATGACGTGGAGTCGAGGTTTATTACAGCAAGCCGGCGGGTTGGGCGCATTGCTTGCACTTCCAGAACCCCAGAAACGCGCGCTAAAGGGCGTGGGCACAGCGCGTTGTATGCAGTTACAGGTTGTCTTGGAAATATCACGGCGCTATCTTGCGAGCACCTTAGAGAAAGGAGAGGGGTTTACGCGCCCGCAAATGGTACGAGACTACTTAGCGTCTCAGCTTCGGCATCAACCCAGAGAAGTGTTTGCCATTTTACTTTTAGACAGCCAGCACCGCTTGCTGCATTACAAAGAGCTTTTCTACGGCACGATTAACGCAGCGCCTGTTTATCCGCGCGAAATTGTCAAAATTGTACTCGAATTCAATGCAGCAGCCATCATCCTTGCGCATAATCATCCAAGTGGGATTGCAGAGCCGAGTCATGCCGATCGACGTGTGACGGATCGCATTAAAGACGCGCTCGCCACCATTGATGTTTCGGTACTCGACCATTTTGTCATAGGTGCGGGAGAAACCGTCAGCTTTGCTGAACGCGGTTTTCTCTAAAAACTGTCTAAATTGAGTATATTCACTGGATGTTTAAGCATTTACCATCACAAAGAGTAACACCGAACACACCGCAATCTCTATTACCGGCCTCACATCTGCCAGCAGATGAAGCGCACATGTTTGGACTGTAATTGCATGCCGTTTGATGGCTCCGAGAGCAGTCGCATTGTGGTAACTCAGCCGAAGATGTATTTTCCTGTGTTATATCAATAGTTGTGGGCGTTCTTGGCCACAAAGCTCTTGCGCCATAAATATCGCCTGCAATCTTTAACCCAAGAACCTCTACTGTTTGCATGGAGAAATACAAATACTCATCTTCGTTTCCATGCCAATTCTCCTCGAAAGCTCTTCTCATAATATTCTTGGAGTTCTCAATGAAGTCAATTTGACTAACAGACAAATTTGCACTCTCGGCAGACCTCAAAAAAGAATCGATTTTATTAAGATAGACCGATATCTTCTGTTGATTCGAAAGCTCGCCCCATAACTGACTAGCAAACTCATGGCGTTGCCCACCGAGCCTCCGAAGTGCATCGCCTAACTCTTCACCAGACGCTGAATCTCCCAAACTCACATAGTAGTCAATTTCAACTTGGATCTATGAAGGTATATCAGTTTTCCTACAATCCATTTCTTTAGAAAAACTTGAAAATGATAAAATCAACAGAACGCATAAACTCAATAGTCTCATTTTAACCTCCTTCAATCTCAAAAGAGCTATGACTTTAAGTCTAGTAGAGAAGAAATGAGATTCAAAGTGATTCGCTAGTTCGGGCTCTTCCTAGTAGAGCTTGCGCAGCTTCGAGTGGTGCTTTGCCCTCATAGAGCACCATAAACAGTTGCTCGACGATGGGCATTTCAACGCCGTAGCGCTTCGCTAAGGCATTCACCTCACGAGTATTTCGATACCCTTCAACGGCTTGACCGATTTCTTTCATTGCCTCGTCGACCGATTTACCTTGCCCGATGGCAAGACCAAATCGGCGATTGCGAGATTGGTTGTCGGTACAGGTGAGAATTAAATCACCTAAACCCGCCATACCTGTGAAGGTTTCAGGTTTACCACCTAACTCAATACCCAATCGCGTTAATTCAGCGAGCCCGCGCGTGATGAGTGCGGTTCGAGTATTCGCACCAAAGCCCAAACCGTCGGCCATACCGGCGCCAATCGCAATCACATTCTTAACCGCGCCACCAAGCTGCATCCCGATCAAATCGTCATTTGAATAAACTCGGAACGATTTGTCGCAATGAAGCGCTTCACTGAGCTCTGCTACAAACGTTGGCTCAGTGGCCGCAACCGCTATTGCCGTGGGCATGCCCTGCGCCATTTCTTTCGCAAAGGTAGGACCCGAGAGAATCGCTAGTGACACGGTGGGTCCGAGGATTTCTGTGGCTACATCAGAGAGCAAACGCCCAGTTTCAGGTTCAAGCCCTTTGGTTGCCCACGCAACACGTGCATCGGCACGCAAATGTGGTTTAATTTGCTTGAGCACTTCTGCAAAACCGTAGCTCGGCACCACCACTAGAATAATAGAAGAGGCGGCCACTGCTTTTGCAAGGTCTGTACAAGGTGTTAATGCTTCAGGCAATTGAATGTCGCCCAAGTAGCGGGCGTTCTGCCGCGTTTTTGCCATGTCTCGCATGGCCTGCTCATCGCGCCCCCAAAGCAAGGTAGGAACGCCTTTTCGTGCAATACAGATAGCAAGGGCGGTGCCATAAGACCCCGCCCCCAGAACTGTCACACTTTTTTGGCGTTCAGTTGCGTTCATTACGCGTCCAGCTTTTGACCTTCAGCTGCTTGTTGCTGTTGCTGCTGAACGTGTTGTGCATAAACTGCATCGAAGTTCACTGGCGCTAAGTTAAGCTGTGGGAACGTACCACGGTTTACTAAGCTTGCGATGCTTTCACGTGCATATGGGAACAAAATGTTGGGGCAGAATGCTGCCAATAACTGTGGAACTTGCGCTTCAGGAACTTGCGACCCGATAGAGAAAATACCCGCTTGTGCAACTTCACACAAGAACGCTGTTTCTTCGCCAATGGTGTTTTTCACTGTGAGTGTAAGCACAACTTCATAAAGATTTTCTTCGTCTAGTTTGTTGTTACTTACATTCATGTCAACACTGACACTCGGCTTCCACTCTTTGCGAAAAATTGCCGGAGAGTTAGGCGCTTCAAAAGAAATATCTTTAACGAAAATGCGCTGAATTGCGAATTGAGGTTGTGCTTGTTGCTCTCCACCTTGTGCGGCGGCATTGCTTTGCTGTTCGTCAGCCATGTTACTTACCTTACTTGTTCATGAATGGAAGAGATTAAATTAATTATTTCTTTTTGCTTAAAGGCATATTCGCATTACGCCAGCTTTGTAGCCCGCCTTGCAAAACAGATACTTTAGTAAAGCCCGCTTTTTCTAGGAGTGCTGCCGCAGTACGTGCACTGTTGCCATAATTGCATACAGTTACAATGGGGGCGTCTTTTAATTTATCAAGCACCTTTGTTTCACCTGCACGAATTTTCGCGAGAGGAACATGTTTAGAGCCATGAATATGGCCGCTTGCAAACTCTTCTTCGGTACGAATATCGACGAAGGAGCCTCCACGGTTCACTGCAATAGTTGCTTGCTGTGCGCTTAATGTTGTCACTGCAGAAAATCGACGCTTCACGATATCAAGTACTAAAAACGTAAACACTGCGAGCCAGAGTGCGCTCAAGATATAATGTTCGGTAACAAACTGGATAAATTGGTCCATGACCGCTCCTAACTTCTCATTGATGTGGCCAGTTCAGCGGCAAAGTATACCGACTCTCGCAATGAGATTCAGCAAAAAATACGCCCTACAGATGCGAGCTTAACCTAAATACAGTAAACTACAGACCAAATTATCAGTGAGGAGTTCTCATGACATCGCATTCTGCTCGCAAGCAACCTCTCGTATTACTGATTCTCGATGGCTGGGGTGTGCGTGATGACGCACCCGATAACGCCATTAGTCATGCTCATACACCGGTACTAGATGCCCTTTATGAATCAGTTCCAAACACCCTCGTAGACGGTTCCGGTATGGCCGTCGGACTGCCTGAGGGGCAAATGGGAAATTCAGAAGTTGGGCACGTAAATTTAGGTGCCGGCAGAATTGTGTATCAAGATTTCACCCGCATTACGAAAGCGATTGAAGACGAGAGCTTTGCTGCAAATGCAGTGCTTTTGGAAGGCTTAGAGGGTGCCATCAGTAAAGGTAAAACCATTCATGTCATGGGCCTCTTATCTCCTGGAGGCGTACACAGCCATGAAGACCACCTGCTCGCAATGGTGCAGCTTGCGCATAAAAAGGGCGCACAGTCTATTCAAGTTCATGCCTTCTTAGACGGGCGAGATACCCCGCCACGTTCAGCGTTAGCAAGTATTGAAAAGTTTGAAACGGCATTTGCCAAAATTCCAGGTGCTCAGTTTGCAAGTCTATGTGGTCGGTACTTTGCGATGGATAGAGACAACCGCTGGGATCGTATCGAAAAAGCATGGAACTTACTCACTAAAGGTGAAGGCGAGTTCCACGCTGAAAATGCCTCTGAAGGCCTAAAGAGTGCTTACGCTCGAGACGAGTCCGATGAGTTTGTGAAACCTACTTGGCTGGAGAGTGCATCTCCGATTGCCGATGGCGATGCGGTATTTTTCATAAACTTTCGAGCCGATCGGGCGCGAGAAATTACGCGCGCATTTGTAGACACCGAATTTAAGCACTTTGAACGACATGCCCCCAAACTTTCTGCTTTTGTCATGCTTACAGAATATGCTGCCGACATTGATGCGCCTGTCGCTTTCCCGCCTGAGAGTTTAAATAACGTTTTTGGTGAGTGGCTTGCGAAGCACGACAAAACCCAGCTCCGCATTTCTGAAACGGAAAAATACGCACATGTCACCTTCTTTTTCAGTGGTGGCAGAGAAGACGAATTCCCCGGCGAAAAGCGTGTACTTATTCCCTCACCACAAGTAGCAACTTACGACTTACAACCAGAAATGAGCTCCGCAGCGTTAACTGACGCGCTCGTTGACGCCATTGCGTCGGGTGAGTACGACGCCATTATTTGTAATTATCCAAATGGCGATATGGTAGGACATACTGGGAATTTTGATGCTGCAGTGAAGGCTTGTGAAGCCGTAGATGCTTGTATTGGCCGAGTTTTAGAAGCGTTAAAAGAACATGGCGGCGAATGTCTAATTACTGCTGATCATGGGAACGCAGAGCAAATGGCTGACCACATGACCGGCCAGTCTCATACCGCTCATACGAGCAATTTAGTGCCATTTATTTATGTGGGCCGAGATGCACAACCGGTCAGTGGAGGGCGCCTTTGTGACATCGCGCCCACAATGCTCCATCTTATGGGTATGGAGCAACCGAAAGAAATGACTGGCAAACCACTAATGCAACTCAAGAGCTCTTAGTTCATGCAAAGAGGCATTTGCACATTGAAATTATTGGTGCTGCTATGCCTCTTTGGCTCTCTTGTGGGAGTTACACCACTCGCGATAGGTCAACAGAGTAACGACGAGCGCGCGCGCACAGAAGCGCAATTGAGAGCGCTTCAGGAAGAAATTGCAGCACGCCAAGCTTCTCTAACTGCCCACCGGGACCGACTTAACGCGAGTCAACGCGCACTGCGAGATATTGAGCAACGCGTTAATAATACTTCGCAAGCATTAGCCGAAACAGAACGTGAACTTGCCTTAATCAATCGTCAGATTGAGTCGTTGGCAACCGAAAAAAGTATTCTGCAAAGCGAGCTTCAACAACAAGCTGGTCTCTTGGAAGATCAAATCGACGCTGCTTACCGAGCTGGCAATTATCAGGTGCTAGAGCTCCTGCTAAACCAAGCGGATCCGAGTCGATTGGAACGACTCATGGAATATTACCGGTTTATGAATGCCGCACGGCTTGATGAGCTTGCCACCTTGCATGCGAAAGAGGCGGAGCTCGTAGCAGTTGAAAACCAACTTACGGAAGCAGAAACACGTTTACGCGAAGAACGAAACGAACAAGCGCGGCAACGTAATCAGCTCGCCGAAGAAATGCGCCAGCGTGAGCAACAGATCGCTCGCATCGCAGCGGAGTCTGCGTCGGAAGCAGAGCGATTGAATGCGCTCAGGCAGAATGAGCAAGAACTTACAGAGTTACTCGCTACACTCTCTGAGGTGTCTCGAAACGTGCCGGTTAACTTGACCGGACTTGCGAACGCGCGAAATGGCCTTGCATGGCCAGTAGATGGCAGCATTCGACACCGTTTTGGAGAGGCCCGCAGCTCACAAGTAAGCTGGAGTGGCTTGGTTTTCGATGCGCCCGCAGAAGCATCAATAAAGGTTGTCGCCGACGGTCGTGTGCTATTTGCCGATTGGTTGCGCGGTTTCGGTTTGCTTATCGTTGTGGATCATGGCGAAGGGTACATGTCGTTATATGGCTATAACCAAGCACTTCTGTTTGATGTCGGCGAAAATGTTCGAGCCGGTGAAACCATCGCAATGGTGGGTCAGAGCGGTGGTCAGCAAGAGCCCGGGCTCTATTTCGAGCTCCGCCATCGAGGTCAAGCCATTAACCCACTGCGCTATCTCCGCGCCTCTCCTCGTTAAGATAACGAGGGAAAACTAAAACCGCTTTCATGCCCTTCCCTGCCTGACTGGTTAATTTAATTTCTCCGTGCAACACCTGGGTAAAGAAGTTATAAACGATATGTAAACCCAAACCTGAACCGCCAGTTCCCCGCTTCGTAGTGAAGAAAGGGTCGAAGGCTTTCGCGAGAACTTCGGGTGCCATTCCTTTACCATTATCTGAATACGTGACTACCACATTGTCGCCACGAAGTTCAGCTTGCACTCGCATTTTCCCGCCCGGCTTATCAAAGGCATGCACCGTTGAATTGGAGACCAAATTGCTGAGTACTTGGAACAAGGCACCTGGGTAGGTTTCTATCTCAATTTGCTCTTTGCACTCGGTGATCAGCTTGTGCTTTTGCTGCCGATAAATAGGATGCAAAGAGTGGCGCACTTCTTCAAAGAAATCACTCATCAAGAACCGCCGTGGCTGTTCACTTGACTGGTCTACGGCAACCTGTTTGAAACTCGAAATTAAAGTACGCGCACGCTGAAGGCTACTCAAAATTAAATGTGTCGATTCGGTCACCCGCTCTCCGTATTGACTGAATTCTGAGCGCGTAAGCTCCCCTTTCTCCATTTTCCCAATCGTTTTGCGGGTAAATTCGTCAAGCGTTGAGGCGGCGGTAACCGCAATGCCTACAGGCGTATTAATTTCATGGGAAACGCCTGCCACCAATGCTCCAAGGCTCGCCATTTTCTCGCGTTCAATTAGATCGTTCTAATGAGCAAACGCTCAGCAGTACAAAAGAGAGTGCCTGTAACGCACGCTTATTGGAGATTAAGCGCATGACGTACCTTATTTTTTATATTAGTAATAAAAGAATAAGCCGGTACTCACCGCGGGTCAATTATCACTCACAGTTAATTGTTATAGTGATGTTTCAATTTCTAGACGTTCAAGCAAAATTAGTGCTTCACTCCGACTTGTGCCGCAGATATCAGGTGCAGCCGAAAAGTCAGCACAGACTTGAGGACGTTCAGGATGATGAAAAATATCGCAAAGATATTCTTCTGTGAGGTGGATGCAACGGGTATTTGCAGGTTTACCGTTCGGCATGCCCGGAATGGGGCTGGAAATCGAGGGCGCGATACAGCAAGCACCGCACCCTGCTCTACAATCCATACATAAATGCCATAACTTACTGCATGGCCATGCGAAGCTTTTTCATCGCATTTTGTTCCAACTGACGAATACGCTCTGCCGATACGTCATAATATGCCGCCAAGTCATGCAATGTTGACTTATCTTCTTCAAGCCAGCGCGCGCGTACAATATGTTGACTGCGCTCGTCTAAGCTAGACAATGCATACATTAAGCGTTTCGTTGTGTGCGCTTCCCAGTTCTCAGCTTCTACACTTTCCGCTAAGTCTGATGAGGCGTCTTCTAAATACTGAGACGGGGAGAACGCGCTTCCCTCTTTGGCATCGTCGTCATCTGAACTCAACTCAAAAGCTTGGTCATGCGCGCTCATCCGCGACTCCATTTCCATCACTTCTTCCCGAGTCACACCTAAATCACGCGCGACTGCATCGACTTCTTCGCCAGAAAACCAGCCAAGGCGCTTTTTCGCTTTGCGCAAGTTAAAGAATAATTTACGTTGTGCTTTCGTAGTCGCAACCTTCACAATGCGCCAGTTGCGCAGAACATACTCGTGAATTTCAGCTTTAATCCAGTGCACTGCAAAAGAAACGAGGCGTACACCTACGGTTGGGTCGAAGCGTTTAACCGCTTTCATCAGGCCAACGTTTCCTTCTTGAATTAGATCGGCTTGCGGCAGGCCGTAACCTGAATAACCACGTGCGACGTGCACCACAAAGCGCAAGTGCGACATGATTAGTTTTTTCGCAGCCTCAAGATCGCCGTTCTCTTGCAGGCGTTCAGCCAACGACTTCTCTTCATCGGCAGTAAGCATTGGAATGCTATTTACCGAACTAATGTAAGCCTCAAGACTCCCCGTATGAGGAACCGTAAGTGCCATCGAATTTAATTGTGCAGTCATCTACAAACCTCACTTTAAGCGAATGTATGACCTACATGCGTTCCATTCTGGCGTAAACAACTCAACTACAGCTTGCTTACGTGAACTTCCTGTACATCATCTTGTGTACAACATTAGAGCCAACAAGCGGGAAAAAGTTCCCTCGAAATTTATCTCAATCCCTGATTCTATCAAAGATGTTCAGCCTTGCAAGAGCCTCACGCTAACATGCGCAAATGACATTGAAATGACAATAGAAATAGCTATTGTGGTTCAATTCTTGAGACGTGTCGCCGCACGGCCATGTAGCTACCTAATAGCCCTAGAACGATGGCGCTTGCCCAAAGGATGAGAGCTTCTTGCAAACTCAAGCCCACCAGCCGGAACGGGCTCTCGTAAAGCTCAGTTACTTGCACCATGGCTCGACTAATCCACCAAGTGAGTATTAAAGTTGCCAGCCAAGCCAAAATACCTCCGAGCAACCCGTACCAGAAACCAGTATATAAAAACGGACGCTGAATAAACGCGTTTGTTGCACCCACCAATTTCATCACTTCAATTTCATCTTTACGATTCAGAATCATCAAACGAATGGTGTTACCGACAATAAGAACCACTGCAGAACACAACAGCAGCGCAATGGCCCCCAAAATATCTTGTACTAAGCGAATTAGCGCTTGCAAACGACTCAGCCAAGTAATATCCAGTGTCGCCGAATTTACCTCACGTTCGTTTTGTAACCTTTGCAACAATGTGCGGGCTCGTTCAGGTGCTCTATGCTCCTGAGTCGGCAGTACAAGCACGACGTCGGGCAAGGGGTTTCTTTGTAAATAGTCAATCGCGGAGCCAAAACCAGAAGCATTACGAAATTCTTCCAACGCTACATCCTTAAAAATAATGTCGGTGCTCGCAACCTCTTCCCATAAAGAGACTCGCTCTGCAAAGTTCTCGACCTGCTCTCTACTGAGTTCCTTTTGCAGATACAACGATATTTCCGATGCCTCATTCAAACCACTCGTCACCGACTGGCTGTTCTTTACCAAAATGTAGAGAGTACTCGGTAAGGTTAAACTCAAACCTAACACGGCGATCGTCATTATTGATGCTAAAGGATTTCTAAATAATTCTCCTAAGCTACCAATCCCTTGTTGGGCATGGTGCACCCAAAACATAACAAACCGACGAAAGACTGAGGTTTTCACGATTGCACCTCACCTTGCGAAGTGTGCTCGAGACCGTCGTTAATCATTTCACCCTGTTTCAAAGTGAGGGTGCGGTAACGCATACGAGCAATTAACCCAAGATCGTGTGTTGCAATGAGCACTGCCACACCGACATCATTAAAGCTCTCAAATAGGCGCATAATCTCCATTGAGAGTTTAGGATCGAGGTTGCCTGTGGGTTCGTCGGCAAGCAGAAGCGGAGGCTTATTCACGATAGCGCGCGCAATGCCCACCCGCTGCTGTTCACCACCAGAAAGCATGCGTGGATAATGCCGCTCTTTGCCGGCAAGCCCTACTTTTTCCAGGGCCGCTTGCACACGCTTGCGCGCTTCACCTTGCGTAAACCCTTCAATATAAAGCGGCAACGCAACATTATCGAAAACCGACTTATCGAAGAGCAGGCGATGATCTTGAAATATCATGCCGATGTCACGACGCAGATAAGGCACTTGTTTTGGCCCAACATTTCTCAGATCATGACCATTGATCATAACTCGACCAATGGTCGCCCGTTCCATGAGCGCGATGAGCCGCAGTAGGGTACTCTTTCCTGCACCGCTGTGTCCTGTGAGAAACGCCATCTCGTCCTTCTCTAGTGCAAAACTTACTTGCTTCAGGGCGTGAAACCCACCCGGATAAGTTTTACTGACCTGCTCAAAGCGAATCATGCGTTAAGGTTCCACCGATTTTGACGTGTCGGCAGCGTGAACTTCAGATGCCTTCACTTCAGTAAATAATGCAGCCACAAACTCATCTGCCGTGAATGGCCTCAAGTCATCTAGCTGCTCGCCAACTCCAATATAACGGATAGGAATACCGAATTGATCGGCAAGTGCAAACATCACCCCGCCCTTGGCTGTACCATCAAGCTTCGTCATCACTAAGCCGGAAACCTGCACCGCTTCATTGAATATCTTAGTTTGGCTAATTGCGTTCTGGCCCGTGCCCGCATCTAATGTAAGCATGACTTCATGCGGCATGTTGGGATCGAGCTTTTTCATCACTCGAACTATTTTCTTTAACTCTTCCATAAGATTGCTTTTGTTCTGTAAACGCCCTGCGGTGTCCGCGATTAACACGTCGACACCTCGCGCTTTCGCCGCCTCAACGGCATCATAAATTACCGACGCACTGTCCGCACCGGTGTGCTGAGCAATCACAGGAATATCGTTACGTTCACCCCAAACCTGCAATTGTTCTACTGCGGCCGCCCGGAAAGTATCGCCGGCAGCGAGCATGACCGACTTACCCTCACCTTTAAATTGCTTCGCCAATTTTCCGATGGTGGTAGTTTTGCCGACGCCATTCACACCAACCATGAGAATAACAAAGGGGCCTTCGTGATTTTCCGGAATCTGCAACGGCTCGCTCACCGGATTAAGAATATTAGTGAGCTCTTCTTTCAGTTTTCCTAACAAGCTCTCGGCATCTTTTAATTCCTTTCTCGACGCATGCTCAGTAAGGCTTTCGATAATTTTCGTCGTTGTATTCATACCCACATCGGCAACAAGCAACTGAGTTTCGAGTTCTTCGAATAATTCATCATCGATTTTCTTTCCAACAAATAAACTGCTGATACCGCTGCCTAAATTGCTAGAGGTTTTCTTCAAGCCGTCGCGCAGCCGTTGCAGCCAGCCTTTAGAGGACTTCGTGTGAGTTTCTGCATGCCTTGCCGGTGCTTCTTTCTCGGCAGCAAATGACTCTGCGGTCACTGTGGCGCAATCTTCCACCGCAGAAGGCGTGTCATTTGACACATATTGCTCTTTAGGCGCCTCTGCTGCCGGACTTTCCGCCTGTTCTGCAGACTCATTGTCAGTGGGCGATTTACGCTTAAACCAAGAAGAAAAAATAGAACCTTTGTCGCTCATGCTGATCACTTTACCGATAAAAAATAAATAGTATCACTTTCATGGGAATCGTTGAACGACTGCAGTGGATTGTCCAGAAAGAACTCTCTAAACTTGCGTCTAGAATTGATGGCTTGAACATAAAGTACGGAACGAGGAAATGCAAAAGCGAATGAGCAAAAATTCTTCCAAGCCACTCGGCACCATTCGAGTTATTGGTGGTCGCTGGCGAGGTCGAAAATTACCTGTGTTAGATGCCGAAGGTTTGCGGCCGACCACGGATCGGCTCAAGGAAACCGTATTTAATTGGATTCAATTCGAGATTACTGGCGCACAGGTTCTAGATGCTTTTGCAGGAACCGGAAGCTTGGGCATTGAAGCGCTCTCTCGCGGTGCGGCAAGTGCAATATTCGTAGAGAACAATAGAGCGGCGGTAAATCAACTGAAAACCAATCTAAACACTCTGAAAGCATTGCAGTGCGAAGTTCAAGAAATGGATACATTGAGATATTTGCAGACTCAATCGACGCGCCAATTCGACTTGGTTTTTATCGATCCGCCATTTCATCAGCAACTTGCGCAACCTACAATCAACGCGCTCGAAGCGAACCAGTGGTTAACCCGTGAGGCTTTGATTTATGTTGAAACAGAAATTAACGCGCCGGTAGCCGCACCTTCGAATTGGCAATTAACAAAAGAAAAGACGACTTCACAGGTACGTGCGCAGCTATTTCTGCGCACCGAGAGCGAGCTTTAGGCTAAGCCTAGATTCGAGTGGCCTTCTTCCCGAGCAATGTAGCGCACTTCTCGGACCAACTCTTTTGAAACTTTGCTGTTTTCTTCTAAGAAAGACACCATGGCCTCTTGGGTAGCAAGTTCATAAGCCATAAGCTCGTGCTGTTCGATGGTTTGTTGCCGCTGTTCCGCATCGGCGATATCAGCGCACTCTCCAAGCTCCAAAAAATGGGCCACACTGCCTTGCGATATTTTTGCCACATCGAGTAACGGTGCGGTTTCACGGTCGGCAATACCTTGCACTAAACTACTGAGTGCAGTACAGGCCGCAATCGCTGGGTACACACCAAGCACATCGAAATCTTGCTCATTCGGCGTTACAGTTTCTAACTTCTCCTGCCAGCGCTCCCAATCACTGCCTTTGTTCACGCTTAACTTGTCCCAGACTGCATTCAGAAGCCCACGCAGAACCTTCGTTTCACCGAACTCGATGTGCCTTGTGAACAAGTCATAGTTTGGTAGTAAGCGCTCACATAAGTACGCAGCCATGACCGCTTGCAAAGACGCATCAAGCACTCGAATTCTCTGAAACAAGTTTTTCTTCGCCACTATCCTGCTCCTTGGCTAACATAAGTCATAATACCGTCAAGGAACATTTGCACCGCAATCATAATCAGAATCATACCCATTAAGCGCTCTATTGCGTTCAAGCCACGCTGCCCAAGAGCACGTAAGAACACACTACTAAACATAAGCACCGTGGCTGAAATAAACCACGCCACACTCGCAGCAATGGTCCAATCAAGCATGCGCTCTGGAGACTGGTTCGCTAACAGTAGCAATGAAGCAAGAAGAGAAGGCCCTGAAATTAAGGGGACAGCAAGCGGCACAATAAACGGCTCGTCTCCTGCGGGTAAACCAAGCACACCACCCGGCTGTGGGAAGATCATACGCAAGGCGATAATAAAGAGAATGATACCGCCTGCAATACTCACACTCTCTTGGCGCAGCCCTAAGCTAGACAGCAAGCTTGTACCTGCCCAGAGGAAAATGAGCATGAAAATCAATGCGAAAATTAGCTCACGCGCCAAAACAACTTTGCGACGATTTGGCTCAATATGACGTAATACCGAGATGAAAATCGGTAAATTACCGAGCGGGTTCATGATGAGCAACAGCGTAATGGAAGCTGTCCATATATCCATGATATGTCTCCAAATTGTGAGCCCTTGCGAGAGGGCGGGGCTAGCGTAGAGCAGTGCGCATAGTGTACTCTTTTGTCTATTAGTCCACCAGTAACAAGGGTAGGAAATATTGACCGGATGGCAACATGCTGCAGGTGAAGATGCGCTGAACTTAGAAACCATCTACCGTGCGGAGCAGTTGATCACACCCTACATACATCAAACGCCCGTGCTCACTAGCAAAGCGTTAGATGCAAAGACGGGTGCCCGGCTCTATTTCAAATGTGAAAATTTACAGCACACCGGTGCGTTTAAATTCCGCGGCGCCTGTCACGCACTTCTGCAACTAACAAAGGCCGAACGTGCAGCAGGCGTTTATACCGTATCTTCCGGCAACCATGGGGCAGCCCTCGCCTGTGCAGGACACCTTTTAGGGGTTGCGGTCGAAGTTGCAGTTCCCAGCAACGCGCCGGATGTTAAAAAGAAACACATGGCTCGATTTGGGGCGAAAATAACCGAAATCGAACCCGGTATGGCCGCACGTGAAGCTTTTGTGGCGAATAAATGCACAAAAACCGATGCATTGTTTGTACCTCCTTATGATCATCCTGCGATTATTGCTGGCCAAGCGACAGCGGCGTTAGAGCTCATTAAATCCACCCCCGATCTTAATTCACTCATTGCGCCTGTGGGCGGTGGTGGGCTCCTTTCAGGAACCGCTATGGTGGGTCACAGTCAAGAAATAAACGTTTATGGTGCGGAGCCAGAAAGCGTGAACGACGCATGGGAATCACTTCAACTCGGGAGCATTCAACCTGCTAAAGGAGTAAGAAGTATCTGTGATGGTTTGTTAACGAGCCTAGGCAAACATACCTTTCCCATTTTACAGCGGTACGTGAAAGAAATTCTCTGTATTTCAGAGCAAGAAATCGTAGATGCTATGCACCTCATTTGGCAGGAGCTCAAGGTTGTCGTCGAGCCTTCATCTGCTACCGTACTTGCTGCCGTCATAAAATACCCCTCACAGTTTCATGGCCACCGAATCGGGCTCATTTTAAGTGGTGGTAATGTTGATGTAAGCAAGTTACCTTGGCCTGTTGAGTTGATGGAGCGCCCATGAAGATTAATTGGTCTACCCTCACGGTTCCTACAGTTCTAGTGAACAGAACCCGTGCTAAGCGAAATATTGCCAATATGAAAGCCCGCGCTGAGGGCGCTGAGGTGCAACTGCGGCCGCATTTTAAAACACATCAATCACACATTATTGGTAAATGGTTTGGCGAACCAGAAACCACGCCCATTGCGGTTTCATCACTCTCTATGGCGCTCTATTTTGCCGACCATAGATGGCAAGATATTCACTTGGCTATTCCTTTGAATCCGCGAGAGATTCCTGCACTTAGTAGCCTAGCAAGTCGCGCCCAACTCACGCTTACCATAGAGCATGAGGACGCGCTAACGGTGCTAGATAGCTTGGCACACAGCGTGGGCGTTCGAGTTGAAGTAGATACAGGCTACGGACGAACGGGCATGCACTGGCAGCAACATGCTCGCATACGAAAACTGCTCGATGCATTACAGGCACACTCGAAAGTAACAGATATTGGCCTCATGGTTCACAGTGGGCATAGTTATCAGGAGCGAGGCGAAGCGGGCATTCGTGTCGTGCATCAAGAAAGCTCACACCGCCTAAAAGAGCTCCTCGACATGATGAAATGGCAAGGTGAGCCGCTAGTGGTTTCGGTGGGAGATACACCTACATGCAGTCGTATGAATCACTTCCCCGGTGCGACTGAAATTCGCCCCGGAAACTACGTATTTTATGACCTGCAACAAAAGCTCATCGGTAGCTGTGACTGGAACGATATTGCCTTAGCGGTGGCATGCCCTGTAATAGCTCGTTACCCAGAGCGCGAGGAGGTTGTGGTGCACGGCGGCGCTGTACATTTTTCCAAAGATGCCGCCAACCTAGATGGACAGCTTTCTTTTGGCCAAATCATGCAGTCAAACGCTGACGGCTGGGGAGGTCCGGTCGGCGGTGGTTACGTCAAAGGGCTCTCGCAAGAGCACGGGAAGATCCATCTACCCAAAACTATGATTCGAGATCTCAAACTCGGTGACTTACTGGTGATTGTGCCCGCCCACTCTTGCCTAACGATGGCCGCCATGGGCGATTTTGTGGTCTTTGATTAACTTGCAAAGAGCTGGTTCAAATCGGCAAACGACTTGAATTCTAATGCGTTGCCGCAGTAATCGTAAAAGAACATGGTGGCTTGCTCTCCGGTTTGCCCTTTGAAACGCACATAAGGCTCAATTACGAACTCAATACCAGCAGCCTTCACACGCTCAGCCAATTGTTCCCAATCGTTCATCGGCAATACCACGCCAAAGTGTGGTACTGGCACAGCATGACCGTCGACCGAATTGTGCGCCGCAGGCTGAACCCGTTCCGGTGCTACATGGGTTACCAGCTGATGCCCATAAAAATTCCAATCAATCCAATGATCCGACGAACGCCCCTGCTCACACTGCAGGATTTGCCCGTAGAATTTACGGGCATTATCGAGGTTCTTTACCGGAATGGCTAAATGAAAAGGACTTAATGTGCTCATTAAAAGGCATCCAAAGCTTGTTCAAGATCGGCGATTAGGTCGGCAGTTTCTTCGATCCCCACCGAAATTCGGACAAAGTTGTCATGAATTCCGAGCTTTTCACGGTTTTCTTTAGGAATAGACGCATGCGTCATAATCGCAGGGTGCTCAATTAAGCTTTCCACGCCGCCTAAACTCTCCGCGAGCGCGAAAATCTCAACCGCTTCTAGGAACTTACGCGCGCTTTCAATATCACCTTCCAAGAAGATTGAAATCATGCCGCCAAAGCCTTGCATTTGACGCTTCGCCAGTTCATGTTGCGGGTGACTCTCAAGCCCGGGATGTACTACTTTGCGAACCTTCGGGTGCGCTTCGAGCCACTTGGCAATTTCTAATGCAGCTTCATTGTGTTGACGCATTCTTAAAGCCAAAGTCTTCACGCCACGTAATGCCAAATAGCTGTCGAAAGGCCCAGCAATCGCGCCCACCGCGTTTTGCAAGAAAGTCATTTTCTCAACCAAATCATCACGGTCGCCAACGACCGCAACACCACCCACCATATCTGAGTGGCCATTGAGGTACTTCGTTGCAGAGTGCATGATAATGTCTGCACCGAGTTCGAGCGGGCGCTGGTTGTATGGCGTCGCAAAAGTATTATCCACAACCACAATCATATCTTCTCGATGTGCACGAGCAATCTTCACGATCGCTTCAATGTCTACCAATTTCAACATCGGATTACTGGGTGTTTCAATCCAGATCATCTTCGTTTCAGCGCGTAATGATCCTTTTACCGCATCTAAATCTACTAAATCCACATAGGAGAACTGCAAACCCGCAGAGCGTTCACGCACTTTATCGAATAGGCGGAAACTACCGCCGTATAAATCATCCATGGCAACCACATGGTCGCCGGTATCGAGAATTTCTAAAATAGTAGAAGTTGCAGCCATGCCGGAACCGAACGCATACCCGTTACGACCCCCCTCTAAATTGGCGATCGCTCGCTCCCATGCAAACCGCGTTGGGTTGTGTGAGCGCGAGTACTCAAAGCCGGCATGCACGCCAGGGCTCTGCTGAATATAAGTTGAACTCGTTACAATCGGTGGCATGACTGCACCCGTGACTGGCTCAGGCTCCTGACCGCCATGAATGGTACGTGTTGCAAAGCCTAGTTTCGATGTATCACGCATAATTCACTCCGTATTAGTCGCCGAAATCTTGAGCGGCCATCCACTCATCATTAAATAATTTTGATAGGTAACGCGCACCCGTATCACAGGCTAAGGTGACCACGCGCTTAGGTTCAGTTTGTTCGCGGCAATATTGTAAAGCGGCCGCGATCAAGGTGCCGCTCGAAGACCCCACCATAATGCCTTCTTTCATCAATACTTCACGCGCCGTTTCAAAACTTTCACGATCGGAAATTGCGTAAGCTTTGCCTGCCAACGCGATATCACAAATAATTGGAATGAAGTCTTCTCCGATACCCTCGACACGCCAGCTACCTGCTTCTACTTCTTTACCTTCGTTAATTAGCGGAGCAAGAATAGAGCCCTTCGGATCGGCAAGTACCAGATCGATATCTTCTTTTTGCTCGCGCAAGTATTTCCCAACGCCGCTGAGGGTTCCACCTGAACCCACACCACATACAAACGCGTCGAGCTTCGCGTCCATTTGCTGCCAAATTTCCGGGCCTGTAGTTTCATAATGCGCTTTTACGTTTGCAGGGTTCTCGAACTGGTTGACATAAAATGCGCCGCGCTCTTTGGCAATACGCTCCGCTAAATCTTGGTAATACTCTGGGTGACCTTTTTGCACGTCTGAGCGCGTTTCTATGACTTCCGCGCCCAATGCTTTCAAGTTATAAAGTTTTTCGCGGCTCATCTTGTCGGGCAGCACAATAATCAATTTATAACCGCGTTGCGCTGCAACAATGGCTAGGCCCAATCCTGTATTACCCGCTGTCCCTTCAATCAAGGTATCGCCTGGCTTAATTTTGCCTTGTTTCTCCGCTTCATCAATCATGTATACCGCAATCCGATCTTTAATCGACATGCCCGGATTGAGCGTTTCTAACTTCAAATACAGCTCACATGGCCCCGTGTCGATATGGTTCACACGCACCATGGGCGTGTTGCCAATCATCTCCAATGCATTTTGATATACGTTCATGCGGTTACCTTTAGTTCTCATTTAAGCGTTCAAAATTAGCGCGTATGATACAAGACCTAACCGATTCGCGCCATTCAACTCTGATCTATGTTAGATCGTTTTCGCCTCACGCCTTCAATTCCTTATTCTTGATTCCTGACTTTCGATCATTGCGCAAAGCCGATAAGATGAAGGCTTCATTGGAAAGAGGAAAGTTCATGATTAATATTCGTGCATCATTAATGGCTATCACGTCTGTTACCCTCGTTGCAGGCTGCACGCCCGCCGAGCAAGACCCACAAGACGCATTCATCGCAAACCTTGCCGAACACTGTGGAAATGCCTATGAGGGACGCGTTATTAAAGGCGACGAGGAGGCAGATGCCACGTGGATGAATTCACGGATTGTTATTGAAGTTCGTGAATGTACTGAAGATCGCATTCGTATACCTTTGCACGTTGGGGATAATCATTCTCGCACTTGGGTGTTTACAGACACGATAAACGGTTTGCAATTAAAACATGATCACCGCCTCGAAGACGGCAGCCACGATCCTGTGACTTGGTATGGCGGCACCTCTTATACCGCTGGCACTGCAACCGAACAGGCCTTTCCTGCCGACGACTTCAGCAAGCAAATGTTTTCAGAACAGGGGTTAAGCGTATCGATCGACAACACTTGGATTGTTAGCTTTCCCACCGAAAACACAATGGTTTACCGTTTACTGCGTGAAAACCGTGACTTCCAAGTAGAAGTGGATTTAAGCAATCCGGTAGAAGCTCCACCAGCACCTTGGGGCTGGGAAGACAACTACCAGTACGATTTCGATTAATTCAGTTTGAAGGGAGAAGGCCGCGGCGATTCTCCCGTCATACATTGGCGATAAAGTTCGTCTAAATCGAAAACCGTTTCGTTCAAGACTCGACCTTCATTGGTGTATTGGATCGTTAATAAATTCTCATCATCGGGCTGCTCACTAAACTGAGCTCCATTACCACCCACAAACTCGTCCAAATAAATAACTCGTTGCGAAAGTAACTGTCGATCACAACTCATCACTGTCAAGAAGTGAAACGAGCCATCTGTACCGCTCGACTGAATAGTGCGAACCTCGAAGTGGTCGCGCTCAAAACTCGCCGTTTCGGTTTGTTCTGTTAAGCTAAATATCCAGAAGGTGTACCCAGAGAAAAGTATGACAAGCGTAATCCAGATTCCCAAACCAAACCTTAATGTTTTCCACTCGCGCCAATCTTTCGCGCCTTGCCGAAAAAGAAAGAATCCAGCAATTGCACTGAATACGAAGAGGATTGAAATTCCTTGCTCTGCAATGCCTCTTGATTCAGTCCATGTCCATATGGTTAAACGATCACCCGGGGCAATAAGCGGGTCGAGCCAAATAGGTAAAGTAAGTGAAAGCACTGCTGCAGCCAACCAGCCAATGCGTTGATGAATCGGCATATTGAACACTCCTCAAAACTTCAATAGCGGCAAGGTTAGCATAACTTTTATTCGAGCACAGTGGCAGGTTAAAGCTCCTTTAGACGATTAAACAAGGTATCGAGCGCCCGATAACTGAGTGCCTCTGAAAGGTGCACTCGCTGAATTTCTGTTTTTTCTTCGAGATCAGCAATGGTGCGGGCGAGTCGGAGCGTTCGATGATATGCCCGATGTGAAAGTTGGAGCTTTTCCATCGCTGCGAGCAAGTATTCATGATCATCTTCAGTTACTGCACAATGAGTTTCGAGGTTTGCCACGCTAATTTCTGAGTTCAAACATTGCTGCCTTAGGTTTTGCAGTTCTCGGGCTTGTTTAACTTTACCCGACCAATACTGGGTTGTTTCATCTTCTTTAATCTCTCGGTTTTGAGTTTGCCGCAAAGCCTCGGGTTGTCTCGGTACCTCCACCTGCAAATCAATCCGATCTAAAAAAGGGCCGGAGATACGGTTGAGGTACTTTAGAATTTGATCCGGTGTTGCTCTTGCAGAGCTCAAGTCACCATTGAAGTGCCCGCACGGAGAAGGGTTCAGCGCACCAATAAACTGAAATTGCGCAGGAAATTGCGTCTGCATTTTGGCTCGACTAATATGCACAGAGCCAGACTCTAAAGGCTCTCGCAAGGCATCGAGAATATGCCTTGGAATCTCAGTTAGTTCGTCTAAAAATAACGTACCGCGATGAGCTAACGTTATTTCTCCGGGTTTTGGGATCGAGCCCCTGTGATATACAGAATAATGTGATACCGTCAAAACGTAGGAACAGTCCTTTTAGAGCATTTTTACAGAAATAAATGATACTGTTCTTACAAAAATACGTGATACCAAGCATTCTTTTCACAGAAATAGGTGATACTTTCTTATGTATCAGCAAGTTCGAAAAATAAAACCCACTAGACGAAGCATTTCTGGTGTATATCCCTTTCGAGGAGAAGTCTCGATTCCTTTTGAATCGTCTTTGGAGCGTGACTTCATCATTCTTCAAGAAGCGAATCCCCGAGTAAGCCGGATTGTTGCACAACCCGTTGAGCTGAGTTATCGCAACAGCCAAAATCGTGCATACCGTTACACTCCGGACTTTCTTGTTTATAGAGACAATTGCTTCCCTCATGATAGCGACCATCAATGGAAACCGATGCTTGTGGAAGTAAAGCCTTTAGAAGAGCTGAGAAAAAGCTTTAGTAAACTCAAACCTAAGTTTCAGTCTGCATTTGCATTTGCCCGCTCTGAAGGATTTCTCTTTCATGTGTTCGATGAACGGCGCATTCGAACGACTAAGTTAGAGAACCTTAATTTTCTTAACCGATATAAACGATTTCCTTTTGACCAATACGACACCGAAGAGCTCGAGCTCCTGCTTTCGAGAGTTGAAGTCTTAGGTCAATGCACAATCGATAACCTAGTGACCTCACTTTATAAATCAGACAAAATGAAACTACAGACACTCGCTCAAGTCTGGCACCTGATTTCGGTGAGTACGCTCGCTTGTGACCTCTCATTGCCACTCAACTGGCAAACTGAAGTATGGATTAACGAATATGAGTAAATCAGATAAGCAGCCCACAGAGCCTTTCACTCCATCTCGCGGAAAGCTAGAAATTCAAAGAGGCTTACAAGTAATTCACAATAACTCTGCCTATGTGGTTACTGAAGTTATTTCGATCACGCAAGTCATCGCAAAAAGCCTAGATACTGAGAAGGCCATTCCATTACATATCGATAATCTTGAAGTGGTGCAAAATGAGGATTTATCTTCACTTGCGGCCAGGGATATGTTTGCGCTTCACAGTGCAGAATACGAGCGCGCCAAAGAAAGGTTCGCGATTATTGAGCCACTTCTTGAGTTTGACCATATCAGCAAAAAGGATATCGAGAAGAGAGCCCAAGAGACGGACGCAAGTGTTCCGTCTATTTACCGATGGCTAAAGCGATTTAGAGCCACCGGCGTTATTTCCAGTCTCATGATGAAGCAGCGCGGTTGGTCAAGCAATAGATCTCGTTTGCCACCGCGAGTCGACGAGATAGTGAATGACGTAATTGAAAAAGTCTACCTCTCTAAGCGCCGAAAGAGCGTAATGAAAGTAATTCAAGAAATAGAAATTCAATGCGCCAAACTGAATCTGCCTGCTCCTCACCCTAATACAGTTCGAGGACGAATTAGTAATATCGACGAGCGAATTAAGGTGCGCAGACGAGGAAATAGAGATCAAGCCAGAAATCTCTACGATCCTGCAGCAGGTACTTTCCCTAATGCAGACTATCCACTTGCGGTTATTCAAATCGACCACACACCCATGGATATAATTATCGTCGATGACGAGAATAGGCAGCCATTAGGCAGACCATTTCTGACGCTTGCCATCGATGTGTTTTCACGGTGTGTTACAGGCTATTACATCGGTTTAGAAGCACCGAATGAAACATCCGTCGCTATGTGTATTTCTCACTCCATTCTCCCCAAAGAAGGTTGGTTAGAGTTATTTGGTGTATCTGCAACCTGGGATGTCCGCGGATTCCCTGCAAAAATCCACGTGGACAATGGCGCTGACTTTAGAACTGAAACACTTCGAAGAGCATGTCGTGAATATCAAATCCAACTCGAGTATCGTCCCGTAAAGCAACCTCAGTACGGTGGCCACATTGAGCGCCTACTTGGTACCTTTATGCGAAAGCTCCATGATATAGACGGTACGACCTTTGAGAGCGTGTACAAACGAAAAAATTACGATTCAGATAAGCACGCAAGTATGACGATGAATGAGTTAGAACTCTGGCTCTTAAAGTACATCACCCAGATTTATCACACCTCCAAACATACAGGGATTGGAGTTTCACCTAATAAAAAATGGGAGCTTGGCATCTGGGGAGATGGCGTCAACAAAGGCACAGGACTTCCGGCAATACCGACTGACCCAATGACCGTTCAACTTGATTTCATGCCTCTTTTTCAACGCACAGTTCAAAAGGATGGCGTCAACATTGAAGGTGTCCAGTATTACGAGGACGTACTTCGTGCGCACATAGGCGCGAGGGATGAGACAACGAATCGAGCTCGAAAATTCATCTTCAGAAGGGATCCTCGCAACATATCGGTCATTTGGTTTTTTGATGAATCACTCAACCAATACTTTGAAATCCCATTTGCAGACCGAACACTGCCTCGCATGAGTCTTTGGCAGTTAAGAGCAATTAAGAAGCACCTCGACTCACAAGGCAGAGACAAATCAAACCATCATGAGATTCGAAGTGCATACGAAGAGCTCGAGCAGATTGAGCAAGAAGCGCGGCGTAAAACGCGTGGCGCGAGACGTAAAGCGCAGCGCGAAAAGAATTTCCAAATTCGTCCAACACCCGCTGATGTGGTAACCAATAATGTGACACCAATGCAAGAGCAAGGATTGAACACCGGAGCCCCGCAAAAAGACTCTGGAATACCGGATGACGAGTATTTCGACCTTATAAAAGACATTCGTGCATTTGACGAAGACTAGAGCTAAAGAGCAGCCAATGAAATTAGACCACATTAATGAAAAGTATAGAGAAATTGCTCGTTTGCCCGATGAAAATAGGATTCAGTTTCTTAACTCAGAGAGATGGATAAATTACCCTGCTGCAAAGAGAGTTTTAGAAGAGCTTGATGATCTTTTAATTGCGCCGCGAAGAACGCGCATGCGCTCGTTACTCATTGTCGGTAATCCAAGCAATGGAAAATCATCCATTCTCGAAACTTTCGTGAAAAAGCATAGCTCGGAGCTAGACGAAACTCTTGAAGACGAAGAAATCTCAGTTCCCATCATAAAAATTGAGACATCAAAGCCCGATATCAAGCAGCTCTATATTGAAATCCTCACGGCTTTTTGGACGCCCTTTCGCCCCTCTCAAACAGAGAACGTATTACGCCAACAAGCAATTCATGTGATGCGTGAGTGTAAATTAAAGATGTTGCTGATTGATGAGTTCCACTCTTTGCTGACGGGTACCGCAAAGCAACAACGTGAAGTAATGAATGAGATAAAGTATCTAAGCAACGTACTGAAAATATCCATCATAGGCGCTGGAACCAAAGAGGCCGTGAACGTTCTCCATACCGATCCTCAATATGCGAGTCGTTTCGACCTTATTCAATTACCTATTTGGCAATTTGACAGGCCATGGCTTCAGTTACTCTTCAGTTTTGAGCAAGGCTTACCGCTTAGAAAGCCATCTAACTTAATTGACAAAGAAAAATCTCAGTTAATACTCAGTATTTCACAGGGGATCCTCGGAAACGTCGATTCGCTCATAAGGCTGTGTGCGATCAAAGCAATTGAATCCGGTAGTGAGGAAATCTCTCTTGCACTCCTTAAGGAATTCAAATGGCACACGCCGACTCGAGGAAACCGACAACTGAAGTTGTAGTAGCAACCAAGTGGTCATTTAAGCCTAAGTCTCTTCCCAACGAGACTCTCTCTTCGTTTGTCGTTCGAGCAGCGTTAGCTCACCATCTAGATCCTATGTCCGCTGCCAACATCATTTGGGGTGCTTGGCGCGCTTGGACGTTCGATATCGATCGCCGACTCCCTGCAGAGCAGCTGCAGCAGCTCGCTCAAAGCCTTGGGGCCGACAAAGATGCGTTAAAGTCGCTGACCATCCACCCTCATATTCATGCCATCTCCAATGATACCTACTCAAACCGGAACCGGTGGTTTTGGGTTACATCACTTGCACACCGTAATGGAGTGCGACGCGAAAGCTATAGCTTTTGTCCACAATGCCTTGGCTCAGATAAGCTTCCTTATTATCGAAGAGAGTGGCGTTACTCTTGGTATGTCTGCTGCCCAATACATAGGTCTTGGTTACTTAGCAGATGCCCACACTGCAGCTATCCGGTGCATCTACATCAGTACCGTCCCGATAATCCAAGTTTACTGTATTGCTCATCATGCAAAAAGCGACTTGATAGTTGGCTCGACAACACTCCTGTTCCCGATTACCTGATTCATGGCCATATAAGAACACTTGAGCACTTAGAAAATCGTGACGAGGATTGGACACGTTGGTTTTACAGTCTTAAATTTCTTGTGAGCCTCTCCCGAAAAATTCTCAATGGTAAGCAAAGGTGCTCCCAATTAATTCTCGCCACACTTAGTGAACACTTTCCCGAGCTCGTACCAATGCACTTAGGTAGCACGAACTTTCCTGATTTAGAGCTCGAATCACGAAGAGCTATCGTGGCCATCGCATTTTATCTGAAGAGCCTTCACTTCAATGACTTTCTGAGCTTACTGGTAGAGCATGCTGTGACTTACTCCTTTTTCACTGAAGGCTCACTCGAGCTCCCTACTGAATATGCTGACATTGCCCCTGAATTGAAAAGGATAACTCACTTAAAATCTAGAAGAGTTCGACGCCTCAATGTATGGCCAGAGCCTCGCAGCGAGGAGTACGTACAACGAAAATTACAAATCGCACTCAAAGAGATAAGAAGTCGTGAAAGATAATCGAACTGGAAAGCTCTATTGTGATGAGTGCGGCAAAAATGTAACCGAATTTAAACGCCGTATTGGTGAGCATAGATTTTGCGACGCGTGCTATGTTCGAATTTTTGAAAAGCGAACTTGCCAGAATTGCAATTCTCAATTCAGAGAGCATCCTACATCAAACGCTAGCTACTGCCGACGATGCCGACCTAAATTCTCACCTTGTGTTCGATGCGGTCGGCTTGATTATAAAGTAAATAAGCTCACTCCCTATGGCGCAGTATGCCATTCTTGTTATCAGTACTTCGTCACACACACACCATGCACAGAGTGCGGTAATTCACTCAAGCGCACATCGCGTTACCTCAGCTTGAAAGCATTCGAACCCTTGTGTGACCTTTGTGCAGAAAAGCGTTTTGATACATGCTCTAACTGCGGCCGAAGAAGACATCCTTTAACGCAAATCTTAGAAGAAAAGTTATGTCGAAAATGCTTCACTTCAAAAACAACAATCTGCAGGATTTGCTCGACTCCATATCCTTCTGGTCATGGCTCACAATGCCGAAATTGCACTTTCACGTTAAGCGTTGAGAGGAAATTACCAATAGATATCGCACTGTTCGAGCACCCCTATACGCAAGAGTATTACAAAAAATTCGCCTACTGGCTCATTAAAGAAACATCAGCGTCCAATGCGGCCACAAAGCTTCACAGTTATATAAGTATGTTCAAAGCCATCGACTCAAACCCTACCGCATGGAACGTTGATGTAAAAACACTCTCTTTAATCGATAAAGCGCAGCTGCGTAAAGACAGTCTCGTCCTTAGATATTTTAACTACCGCTGTATTTCAATTCCGACAGAGCTTTTACGGGACGTCTCAATGCAGAGAGTTATTTCAAAGTGTGTAAACCACTTTCAAAATCCTAACATCCCAAATTCAGTTATCTTTAAAGGCTATGCATCTGAAGTTCTTCAAAAGTGTGAGCAAGGTGAAATTAAAATATCTTCAACCAAGCAATCGTTGAGCACGGCCAACTCGTTGCTCCAATATTTGATAAAGACAAAATCATTTATCTCTAACGCAAGCATTCGAAAATTTTTGGCTCAGCATCCTGGGCAAAGAGCATCAATAACTGGCTTTGTGAACTATTGCCATGAGCACTACGATCTAGAAGAGCTCGAGCTACCACAAAAACCGAAATTAAATGCAAAGGCAGTCGTGAAGCTTTATTTAAAGAATCACCTGTTTACAAAAGCACCATCAATTCAAGAGATACGAGCCTTCATGGTCTTTTGTCACAATGCCCCAGTCGACATGGTGGAGCAATTAACAATGAAGCATGTACTTGTAGCAAGTTCATCTTTTTTGAGCGTGCAGATTGATGGGAAGCTATACCAAGTTGATCTGAGCCAACTCAAAAACGTATCCTTGATGTAGACGCAAACACTCGACCCTAATACCGCGAGCCCTTAAGCTTAAGCTGCGATGACTTCGAATTCGATTTGAAGCACCGAGAAATTCTGTCCACGCAACTTTGCCGTGTATTTGTGATTATTTGCCTCAAACGACAAAAGGCGATAAGGATTTCGTCCAATAAATACGAGTGGACCTTCTACTAAAAACGTCTTGGTCTTCTCCTTTAGCAAAGCATTTAAGTCTTCAACTCTCATCGTCGCATCGGTACCAGGGGGATAGACAGATTTACCTGACGGGTTGTTTGTAGCCCTTAATTTCAAAGTCATGCTTTTATTTTTCGTCATTTTGGCTCCTTGAGTGCCTTTACTAACCCACCTTGATTTGAAGTATGGCTATAGGCTCTGTATTCCCCCAAAAACCCGGCTGGAATCCGTGCCCATACTCCTTTGCTAAGAGCTAGGTGTTTAAATATCTCGTAAAAACTTATCGCTGAAAATGTGCCTTTGACAACACAACCTTGATGCCGTGATGTTTTACCGTTTCTATTGATACGAGGCTCTATCTCGAACAGTGTAACGACTTGCTCTTTAGTTTGAATTTCCAATATGACAATAAAGCGAGGCTTACTTTTATCGCCGGCATGATATGTCCAATCTCCTTGTCTAGGTAGCTCACAGAAATGGAATTTTTCTCCCAGAAGTGCCTTTTCACCGTTTCGAATTGACACTGATTGTATTTCAATAATCTCGCCACTTGCCTTGAGATGATTCAATCGCTCCCATACTTCGATGAGCATGTCGTGTTTTCGAAATGCTGTATGCGCAAACAAACCGCCCTTATCACTATCCGCATTATCGTCGGGGTCTGCTTGACTATGAGATTCTGCTTCTTTTAAATCGCGGTTTGCGCCAGGACTGGTTTTTCGCTCCCTTCTTACCGCCGAAGTCATTTTCATTTGATTTCCTAAAACAATGAAAGGAGGCGTTGAGGCGCTTTTTGATTGCCTATCGTTACTCGGAGGCTTCGTTGAATCCATGCTGGTTTCATCAGGAGACTCATTATTATTCTCTGGTTGCTTCCCCCCAGGCCACCCAGTAGCTTCCTTCTCTGGCCGCTCTGCATTTTCCGACACTGAATTTGTATTTTCTCTATCACGAAAAAAAGGAGGTGTTTGGGGTAAGGAGGCCCCCTTTATGTCAAATACGAGAAATGCTTGGTATTCTGAGGTAGATATGTCCATACCCGACACAAGCATTGCTTGGTCTCCCCCTTGGCACAATGGGAAAGAAATGAATCCGCCATACTTTCGGGATCGGTTGAGCTGATGTCTTACTTTATTATGCACAGATTGAAAATATGGGCTGTTCTCTAACAAGTACACCCATGGACAATCAGCGTCCAACATTTCCATCGTAAGGCCAACGACATAATCGCCTTCCTTGGGCTGATTCTCTAACTTAGTCAAATCAACGTCATAGCGCATCGCTTTCAAAGCATGTGTTGAATCAGACGACAGAAATGCCTTTTTAAACGTTCGGGACGCGCCATATAGCCTGAGAAAAATAACTGAGGAAGGAATAAATACTTTGGAGCCATCTTGTAGGCTGCACATCAAAAACTTCGAACTCCCAAACTCTTTGGGTAATTTGTATTGATAAGGTGGAATGAAATACCGCTTTGGCTCAGATTGACGAAGGCCAAATGCTGAAACAAATGATACTTCAGAAGGTTTAATGACAATGTTCTTCAAAGAGATTCCCTGATGAGACCATAGCGGTGCATCCACCTCCTCTTGGCGTTGCCAACAACTTCCGATTGGAGCAAATACCATATCGAAGAAGCCGACTTTTATAATCTTAAATTCATGCGATTCTCCCAACTTCTCCAAGCAACACTCAATTAATGGCGAATCAGGTGCATCATAATTCCATAAAATCTTCCCTAGAGAATGTACTCTCCAAATATTGTCGTCCTCAGGAAGTGTCTCCATTTTCACGAATCGTAACTCCATACCAAATCATTTGACCTTTCTCTCGGAAATACAAACATAATACTGATAGTATTTCTATTTGATTGGCAGACCTGTGTTGATTGAACGAGTCTCAGAATAGGACCAGTCTTGCAATGACAAGCTGCAACTCAATTCCTTTGTAATTCACCTTTCTAATAGCGACTCTATAAGAGTATCCATTGCCAATTTCCTGACATACCGAAAGAGTACCCTGAAGTGGTGCAATAAACCCGATCACCATTCATCGATCAATTTTTTATAACAAAAATCGTATTAATGATGCACATTAATGTTGATAAGATGTGGCCGACTCGTATAATTTGTTAATACTGAGTTACTTATACTGGAACTAATAAAAATCAAAGGAAATTAGGATGAACTTCAAAAGGACAGCCTTATCAGTAATCGTGGGTACAATTGCTTTTGGCGTGAATTATACGCCTGTTGAGGACTTGGACAATAACCCCGCATCGTTCTTATCAGGAATATCTTGGGGAAAAACGGCTAACGCAAGTGAGCAATGCTACACGGAATTGGGCGGTGAATGCGAAAACATAACCATTATCTACGAGCCACCTCCGGAGTTTTGGTATCCAGATCCCAATTATGGCTATCCAGACTGCTACCCAAACTGCAGTGGTGGCGGCGGAGGAGGCGGTCCGAGCTCATCCACCGGCTCCAATGATCCGTTGACGGCATCAGAAATTGCCGAAATGTCTGAATACTACGGTCACATGCTAGCGATACTAAACGAAAGTTTAGAGCGTGGTACGTTTAAAGTTGAAGAGAGAAATAAGATTTTAAATATGATCTCTGAATTGAGTCAGCTAGTCGACACACTCTCACTCGTTGATGAGCTATCAGGCGAAGATTTAGTGAGTCTTTTATCTCATATGAGTGCGCATACGGTCTCTATTATTTTAGGTGTTGCAATCACGACAGTAAGCGCCGCAGCGATTGCGGCAGCTATAGGCACAAGTACAGCTGCGCTACCCGCTGTTATAGCTGGGTTTGCGATTGCTGAAATGTCACTGATTGTCATGGATTATTATGGTTGGAACGATAGTATCGCGGCGTATTTTGAAAACTTATACAGTGATCTTTATGGTTGGTACGTTGACTTGACACCACCAGAATTTATAGACCCCAAAGATGAAGACCCGTACTGCGATTTAGCTGGTTGGATTGGAGTTCCACAGCCGGGCTGTATAATCAAGTAATGAAAACTAATTAAAAAGGATTAAAGAATGTTATTAAGTGCAATATTTTCCTTATCCACGCTGTATGTAGTGGACATGAATGCAAATAGCGAATTGAGTGCTTCTCTCTTTGCGCCTACGGAGTCAATTGAATTGGTGAGTCGTACAACAGGAGAGACTGAAGTGCTTCGTACGCCTGATTTACCGATTCTATATTTGACGGGGATGGCTGGCGAATGTTTGGTCGAGTCTGAGATGGCGTCACTTCCGAGAGTCTTTTCACGCCCGATGTCTAGCTTAGATGCTTTGAAAGTCCTTGATGGAAATAGTTTCGAAAGCAGAAATGGTCAGATTAGCGAGGAAGATCCGGCTTACAGTCAGTTACGTTTTGCGCAGCCTGGCAATACCTTTGACTGCGAGACGAATGAGCTTATCTCCACACAGGACTACAGAGTTAGCATTGACCTCAGCCAAGCTGAAGAGCTTGATGCAAACTATGGTGGGGTTAGAGTCGACTTCAAGGCGCCAGTTGAGTTTATATCGCTCGACACCCAAGAGAGTCGCACTGGCTGGTTGTATGGCATTAGAGCGAAAATGATAGAATAAGGACTGTTTATGAAAATATCAGGCGAAAAGTCAGTAAGACGGCTTGTAAACGTCGCAGTTATACTTGGCTTCATTACGATTTTAGGTGCAGTAGGCCTCTGGATGGTCGTTACTGTAAAAGTCTGGGACTTTCCAATACCTAGACTAATGGTTGCAATCACCAGTGTAATCGCACCTTTGTCGCTAGTGCATTTCCTTTACAAGAGTATCCAGGATTATAAAGTTTCTGAGGATAGAGTAACGCTAGAGCTAGATGGAGATTCATTGTATATCAATGGTAAAAAATTGATAGGAGAAGGAAGCACCACCCCTATAACTCTAGTTGGTTTTACTGGAGGTGCACATCGCTATGCAATTCTTTTTCACGAGTCTAGCCACTCAACAAGTTTTACGCCGTTAAAGGATTATGTTTTTTCTGCTTCAATTGACGAGTTAATCAGTGCTGTGCCAAAGGGTATGAACATAAAAAAGCAAACTTTTTTGGGACTTTAAAATATCGGCTTGAGGGTACCCCTTAAGCCGTAATTCCCCTTCCTGCAGGGTTTTAGAGCCTTTATTGTTATAAAAATTTCCGATGTAATCGGAGACATCGCTTCTAACATCGCCCTGAGTTGAGTAGACTTTTCTTTTCATTCGTTCGCGTTTCAGCAATTCGAAGAAGCTTTTCGCAACGGCGCTGTTATGGCACTTACCGCGCCGACTCATGCTGTTTTCAAGTCCATTCACTTTTAGGAAATGCTGCCAATCATGACTTGTGTATTGGCTCCCTTACTCTGAATGTATGGTTACCAATTTCTTAGGGTTACTTCACCAAACTGCCATTAATAGTGCGTCTAATACAATTTCCTTTGTGATTCTTGATTGCATTGACCAACCAATGACTTTACGTGAGAACAGATGTACTGCCACCGCGAATTAAGGTCAGCCCTGATGAGTTCGGATGTCGGTAATATCAGTTACCCATAATTCATCCGGCGATTAAGGATTAAATTGACGTTGCAGTTTATTTGGCACGACAATATGACTATCACCGCTGCGATGACTAGGCTTTCTATATCCAACTTTAGCCTTTAGTCCTTCATCTACCATTAGCCGATAAGCTTGATTAACTCCACACTTTTCACCCACATCACGTAAATCAGAATGAACTTTTCGATAACCAAAAAAACCACCTGATTCCAACCAGAACTGTTTAATCAAACTTGTAAGACGTTGATTGATTTTAGTTCGCTTGGAATGAGGACTTTTACTTCATGCGTAATATTCACTCGGATGAACATCAAGCATTTTGCACAACTAACGAAAGGGCCAATTGTCTGAGCTTTCTTAGATAAAGGCATACCTCAGTCGGACTGCGTTGTGAAGTATGCCGCGGCTTCTTTCAGCAGATTACGCTCTTCTGTTGTTCGCTTTAACTCTTTTTGGAATCGCCTAATTTCGGCCTGAGCATCACTCAATTCATTGTGCTGTTTAGACTAAGGACCATATTTTTTGACCCACGCATATAGGCTATGAGCAGTGACATCTAATCGTTTAGCAACGTCAGATATTGAATGCCCTCGATCCACCACTTGTTTAACAGCTTCAATTTTGAATTCATCTGGGTAGCGTTTTCCGCTCATAAACATGTGGTGCAGGAATAAAGCATCATACTAAGGATGAGGTAAGCTATTGATTCTGAAACGATAACGACTCGAAATGACAAAATGTAGTATCATATTAGGATGAAAACAGGCCTGCGACAGGCCTTTATCCCGAGTATTAAAGTTTCATACTGCGAGAGTTCAGAGGCTGTTAGCCTATGAACCTATCGAACATAAAATATGTATGTTACTTTTCAACAATCCCAGAATACCGTGCACGCCATATACTCTCCCATAACAATCTTAATTTGGACACCTTCTCTCGACTGCAACGCATGGTACCTGTAAACATCGTCCTGAACTTCCACCCAATCATTAACAAGTAACGGCACTATCTTGTCTCCTCCAATAGGTGAGTGCTGACTGACTTCAATCACATACATTCTTTGAATGTTCCGACAGCCAACTTCTCCAAGTTGATCAGTTATGCTAACGCTATCGTAATCTTCCCATTCACTTTTAGACATGGCAGAAGTAAGACAAAAATTGAGATGGGATGGCTCATCTCTAAAAACTAAGCTCAATTCAAATGCTGCATGGCCAATAGCCAGTTTGCGGATAATGTTAATAAACCTATCTGTACTAAACGTAAATGTATCACCCCCTGCTGCGGCTAGCTCTTTTGATATCATGTTGTGAAGAGCTGGCTTTCTTTTAAGTGCTTTTATAACTTTGATATTATCAAGAGAGTCTAACTTTGTTGTTCCCGCCTTCATACAAGCTAATACACAAGCAACATACTCCTCATCCAAGGAATACATACTATTACAGCTCTCACAAGCGGGCATCACTGGCAAATTATTTGGATATGGCTTGCTTAATAAGATTCGGGAGGGGACATGTTCCCGCGTTTTGGGTAAGCCTCCGCAATATAAACAGCCTTGCACTAGCCGATTATCTGCATAGGTTCTAAGCTGATCCATAAACATTGCTCCGTTAGCACAGAGGATATGATCCCACTTATGAGGTCGACGCCGATATGTGTCACATACTCAGCAATTCCGGAGAACCAGACACTAATATTTCAGATATAGCCTTTCATTTAAATAATGCTCTATAGCATCCAAAATTCCATCAACAAAAATTATAGCCTGATCGTACATATCGTATAATTCGTCAATGGATATTTCTTGCCCACACTCTTCAAAGGAAATCTTTCCATGAGCTAGTTCATTACGTTTTCTCTTTATCATTAGCAAACTACGCCCACCCCGACTTCCTTGAATGGCCTCTTCTGATATCACAAATCCGTATTTTTCTGCCATATCTCTAACTTTTTTTGCGTCTATGTTACCACTGAAAATCTTTTCGCCATCATATCCTAGCCATACTATCGCATGTTCAATTGACTCTTGAGATAAGATGTGACTTTCTTTAGTTAAGGCATTACGGAAATTCTTCAATGCAATCCGTTGCATTTTCTGAGTCAAATCATGGAAACTAGTTTTTTCTTTCCTAATATGCTCATGAATAGAGTCAATAGCGTTTGTCATTGAGCACTCAATGAGATTATATAAGAGCAAATAGGTAGACGCCGATAACGTTTTTATTAAGCCTCTGTCGAACGAAATCAAACTACTTGAATTAACATTGCTACCTTCTTCTGTGAAAGTGAGAAGCGTTGACTTTGTCTCAATAGCTTTCTTGATGAAACTCAGCTGACGCTCAATCTCAATTTTCCTTTCTTTTACAACGTCCCTAGTTTCCGCCAGAAAATTATGTCTCACGAGTTGACAGCCCTGTTAATCGAAGAATGAATGTTGAGGAGCATCTAGATCTCGTGAGTCGGAAAATATTTTATCTGGATCACCCTCCAGCTCCACATCTCTTTCTAAAAGGTTGTCTCTCACAAAATGAATTCTGTTCCTAACCTTAACTCTGGAGTTGCTCGCGTCAGAGCGAGTGAGATGTCCAAATTCTTTTGAATAGAGCCATTCCACATTGGTTGGACATAAGTCAGGACTTTCCTTGAGAGCCAGAGCAGCACCAACAGCCATACATTCAAACCTAATCCGAGGAACTGACTTGTTTGATGCGTTTTTTCGGAAGCCGTATTGAAATGTCTTTTTGATGAATCGCAACATCTCATGAAATGTATTCTTATAATATTGCTCGTCAAAACCGCTTTCGTTCCGATTTTTTAGGTATTCTTCCAGAAACTCGTCTACTCGATGATCAAAGGCCATATAATTCTCAAAGTAAGCAAAGAAGCGGAGGACGAATTCTTCCCTTTCTCGACGAATCTTCTTAGCACTACTAATTGGGCAAAGCTCAATAAATACAGGAGTTTGAGCCAATTCCTTTATAAGGTTTACAAACTCTCCGTCATTCGTTCCCATCATCTGCTCCATGGGCTTGAGGACCATGCCACCGGTATTTAGTCGGTCAAACATTTCTCTTCGTGCTTCCTCATCCATGTTGTGCGTAAGCTCGATCAGCCGGATTGTTTTACGTTTTACTCGCCTCTGCCGTCCTTGCGAAAGATTGGAAAATCTAAAACCATTCATTTTAGTAAGCTGCTTCAAGTCCACTAGCTGTAGTTGGTCTAACATGAATCGTTGTAAGGTCCTCATCCGCTGAGCGCCGTCCACGATTTCTGCACGTCCGTCATTCTCACCACCTTTAACCTCAGCTATAAAAATGTACGGTATAGGTAGGTTCATAAGGACTGATTCGATGAATCTTGACTGCCGCTTTTCATCCCAAACGAGTTCTCGTTGATAGTCTGGTATGAAGAAGTCAGCTTCGTCATTACCTGCACTGTCCGTGAATTTATCTACAAGAACTTCAACAGGGTACTCCCTGATATCGTAGTCAGCAATTTTTTGACGTTCTTCTAACTGAGCTTCCGCGTCTCGTTGAAGTTGTTCATCACCAAAGTTCAGAGTGTTGCTTGATTTCGCCATAGATACCTTTCCAAGAACTAATTCAATTACATACATCCAGATGGTATAGAATTGGAATAGCCTTGGCTATTCAAAAACCCTAAATAGGTTATCTCGGACGGAAAAATGTCACGTCGGTACTCGATTTATTTTTTAGTTTGAATTAACATTACAACATAGGCTTTGATTAGGATGGCGCTAGTTACATGACAAAAATTGTTGGCGTAGACCTCTTTTGCGGTGCAGGGGGATTGACTAGGGGTCTATTAGATTCGGGAATCCTCGTATCAGCAGGTCTGGACATTGAGCCCAATTGCAAGTATGCATACGAGTCGAACAATGGCTCAAAGTTTCATAGCAGGGATATTACTACAGTTACGAGTGAAGAGCTTAACTCTATGTACACGGATGGCGACGTAAGACTTCTCGCTGGCTGTGCCCCTTGCCAACCTTTTTCAACCTACTCTCAAGGTCGAGACGTCCAAAAGGACAAAAAGTGGCCCTTGTTGTATGCTTTCGCAAGATTGATCGGCGAAACCGAACCTCATTTGGTTACGATGGAAAATGTTCCAGATGTATCTAAACATAAGGTCTATCACGATTTCGTCGAAACTCTAAAAAGTCAAGGATACCATGTGTGGGCCGACTCGGTTTATTGCCCAGATTACGGGATTCCACAGACTCGTCGACGCCATGTTTTGTTGGCATCTAAACTTGGACCCATAAGCTTAATCCCAAAAACTCACGCGCCAGAGAATTACATCACTGTCAAACAAGTGTTATCCCCAAAAAAGCTTCCAAAACTAAAAGCAGGCAGCGAGGCCAAAAGTGATCGTCTCCACAAAGCCGCAGGCCTCTCTATGCTCAACATGAAAAGAATGAAAGCTTCTAAACCTGGTGGCTCATGGAGAGACTGGCCTGAGAACCTTATAGCCGAATGCCACAAAAAGCCAAGTGGGAAAACATACTCTGGCGTTTATTCAAGAATGCGCTGGGACGCACCCGCTCCAACGATCACAACTCAGTTTTTTGGATTCGGAAATGGCCGCTTTGGGCACCCCGAAGAAAACAGAGCCATATCGTTAAGGGAAGGTGCAATTTTACAGACGTTCCCAGAGTCGTATGAATTTGTAGAAAAAGCTAGTCCGATACAAATTAGTACCGTAGGAAAGATGATTGGTAACGCAGTTCCCCCCAAATTAGGGAGCATTATTGGCCAATCTTTTATTACTCATATTCTTAAATAGTTAGGACTAATTATTGCTTGTATTCTATCAGGCTATTAGAACCCGTCTTCTAATTTCTCTTAGCACATCGTCTTTTGGTTGCGAATTAAATGAAAGTTGTGTGCAAGCATAAATTAACTTATCAGCTATAATATCCAACTCCATCTGGTTTAATCTGATATTACCTTCTTCAAAAGCCATGTTCGCCCATGGCGAATCAACATCTAATGGTTTGCGAGGATTAAAATTATTAATATTGAAAATATCATGCTGATTTTGTGTTATCCACCCAGCGCCCACTTCTGAAACAGCAGGCCAACTTCCTCCCATCTCCTCACTGGTAACGTAGATAACATAAATCTTCTCATCAGAATAGCTATTAACAAAAAATTCACGCAGATAATCAAAAATATCTTGTTTTTGCGGAATCCGGGAATCCCCACTGTTGGAGGAAGTATAAATAATAGCATCTCCCGGCACGCCGGTATATACAAGCATGTCGTAAATGAAATCACAAACTGCCTTGTTACCATAGCTGTGACTAATTGACCTTTCCCCCAAGAATAGAACCATGACATCGATGAGATTTCCATTAAAATGGGTCAAGTGGAGATCTCAAAATGAAAAAACGTTACAGCGAAGAACAAATCATTAAGGCCATCAAAGAGCATGA